>OJXL01000192.1_pt1 | contig 23293 bp, 18 predicted proteins | sample 1600661 | NCBI WGS metagenome assembly OJXL01 (sample SAMN04436760, study PRJEB24849) | human gut metagenome | biome: human gut; feature: NICU; material: stool | host: Homo sapiens | place: USA: Saint Louis, MO | collected 2011-03-13
CTTGTGGGGTAAAATGCGCATAATCAATGCGATAACCCTTTTCAGACGGCGTGCCCTACAAGCTTGTTTTAGAGTCATGTTGTTTAGAATGGTACCAAAACAATGAAGAAGAAAAAGAAGAATTTGAGCTAGTTTTAGAGTCATGTTGTTTAGAATGGTACCAAAACCTAAAATTGGCAAAGTTACACCCTTGGTTAGTTTTAGAGTCATGTTGTTTAGAATGGTACCAAAACAAAAAAGAATTTTTGAGAAGGTGCGTTGCTGTTTTAGAGTCATGTTGTTTAGAATGGTACCAAAACCAGAAGAAAAAGAAGCTTTAGAGCCAACATGTTTTAGAGTCATGTTGTTTAGAATGGTACCAAAACTCACACAGGAGGACAAGACAGACCCCCTGCGTTTTAGAGTCATGTTGTTTAGAATGGTACCAAAACAGATACCCCTAAATTTCGTACGTCGACCCCGTTTTAGAGTCATGTTGTTTAGAATGGTACCAAAACCCAAGTTGGTACGATTACTCAAAAATTAGAGTTTTATAGCCATGTTGTTAAAAAACAAACTATCACCTCAAGCAATCCGTAATTTTCATCACAAGATTAGAATTTTTATCATCAAAGACGAGCTGCTTCGATTTTCGAAAACTAATCAAGTGATAAGTCAAAATGTTGATAGATTGAGATTAGTTCTTCCTTTTTTTAGGAAGGGCTTTTTTTATTGATAGAAGAAAGGGAAGAAATCTTGGGAGCACCTAAAAAAATTGTGAGAAATGCTTCTGTATTGTTTGGTTTCTGCCTCAGAAAGTTGTATACTTAGATTGGAATTATTCTATATTACATGCATTTTCACACTTTTTGGAAAAGTTCACTTGAATTTTCTTTTAGTTTCGTAGATAAAAGGAGTCATCGCTAATGGAAATGAACAATTCAGGTAAGCTTGTTTCTTTGTGTGGAGGCAAATCAGGGAGGAAATAATATGTTTGATATTGTAACATTGGCGAGAATCCAATTTGCGATGACAACAGTTTTCCACTTTTTCTTCGTACCGTTTTCAATAGGATTAGCACTTGTTGTAGCAATTATGGAAACAATGTACGTTGTGAAAAAAGAGGAACGTTATCGTAAAATGGCCAAGTTTTGGGGAAATATATTCCTATTAAGCTTCGCTGTTGGGGTTGTAACCGGGATTATTCAAGAATTTCAGTTTGGGATGAACTGGTCTGATTATTCTCGATTCGTCGGAGATATTTTTGGGGCACCGTTGGCGGTAGAAGCGCTCTTAGCTTTCTTCTTAGAGTCAACATTCTTAGGTTTATGGATCTTTACTTGGGATAAAATGAATCCGAAAGTTCACGTAACCTTTATCTGGTTAGTCGTATTCGGTTCAATGATGTCTGCTTTCTGGATTTTAGTTGCCAATAGTTTTATGCAACATCCAGTAGGTTATGTCATCAATAATGGCCGTGCTGAAATGGTGGATTTTGTAGCTGTCATCAGCAATCCAAAAGTTTGGTATGAATTTTCACACGTTATCATGGGCGCCTTTACATTGGGCGGCATGGCAGTAGCTGGTATGGCTGCTTTCCAATTGTTGAAAAAACGGGATATTTCATTCCACAAAGCATCTATGCGCATTGGCTTATGGGTTACTTTGTTCGGTTCAATCGGCGTTTTATTAGCTGGCGACTTGCAAATGAAAGCTCTAATTGAAGGACAACCAATGAAATTTGCGGCGATGGAGGGGGCCTATGAAGACTCTGATGATCCTGCTGCTTGGACATTGATTGCTTGGGCAGATGAACGAGAACATAAACAAGTTTTTGGTATCGATATTCCATATATGCTAAGTATTTTATCGTATAACAAATTATCAGGTTCGGTTGATGGGATGGATACAGTCAACAAACGCTTGGTAGAAAAATATGGGGATGATAAAAATTATTATCCACCAGTTAACACTTTATTCTGGAGCTTCCGTATCATGGCTGGTTTTGGTGCCTTAATGTTATTGGTTGCTGCCTTAGGACTATTCTTTACAAGGAAGAAAAAACCATCGCTGTACGAGAAGAAATGGATGCTGTGGATTGTTGCTTTATGTACGTTCGCACCATTCCTTGCCAATACAACAGGTTGGTTAGTCACTGAATTAGGTCGTTATCCGTGGACTGTCTATGGATTATTTACGATTGAACAAAGTGTTTCACCAAATGTATCGGTTGCTTCATTAATTACGTCAAATGTCATTTATTTCTTATTATTTGCTGGTTTAGGTAGTGTCATGGTTTACTTGGTCATTTTAGAATTACGTAAAGGACCGGACTATGAAGCGAAAAAATTAGCGAAAGAAAATGAACCAGCGTTGGATCCATTTGATAAGGGGGTATTTGGCGAATGAGTACACTACAATTATTATGGTTTGTCCTTATCGGCGTCTTGTTCTCAGGTTTCTTCTTCTTAGAAGGCTTTGACTTTGGTGTTGGAATGGCCGTTCAAACGTTGGCACACAATGACGACGAAAAAGATCAAGTCGTTGCAACAATTGGACCTGTCTGGGACGGAAACGAAGTTTGGCTATTAACAGCGGGCGGCGCAATGTTTGCCTCTTTCCCATATTGGTATGCTTCATTATTTAGTGGCTACTATTTAATTCTATTTACGATTTTATTTGGCTTAATTATTCGCGGAGTTTCCTTTGAATTCCGCCACAACATGCCGGAAGGTAAACGTCGTCGGATGTGGAACTGGACGCTATCAATTGGTAGTTTCCTTGTACCGTTCTTCTTTGGTATTTTGTTTATCAGCTTAGTCCAAGGAATGCCTTTAGATGCAAACGGCAATATGCATGCGCAATTTACGGATTATTTTAATCTGTTTTCAATTGTTGGTGGAGTAGCCTTAACATTACTTTGCTACTTACACGGCATGAACTATATTGCTTTAAAAACAGAAGGCCCAATTCGTGAACGTGCTCGAAATTATGCAGAAATCTTATACGGCGTTTTATATGTCGGTTTAGTTGTTTTTGCAGTGTTGATGTACTTCAAAACGGACTTTTATGAAAAGAACTTTGCGGTCACTTTAATTTTAACGTTAGCAATTGTGGTCTTAACGGTCATTGCTAATGTTGGGGTGTTTAAACGCAAAGAGATGTTAGCTTTTCTAGCGAGTGGTTTAACATTAGTTGTACTAGTTGCTCTCTTGTTCAGTGGCTTGTTCCCACGTGTTATGATTGGTAGTGAAGGTTTTGATTTGTTGATTAAAGATGCAACAAGCACACCATATACACTAAAAATTATGACGTGGATTTCTTTAAGCATTTTACCATTCGTGTTAGCTTATACTGCTTGGTCCTATTATATTTTCAGAAAACGTATTTCACAGACAGCCGTACCAGAGGGGTATTAAATCTATGATTGATAAAGACATCTTACAGATGCCTAAAATCAAAAAAATTCTTGTCTTGCTTGCAGGTTTTTCTTTCCTGCAAGCAGTCTTTATAATTGGGCAAGCTTTTTTTCTTTCAAAAGCCATTGTCGGCCTTTGGAGTGGCGGGCATCTTAACCAACAACTACAGAGTATTTTACTCTTTTTTATTTTTTATCTTGGTCGACATGTTATTACGTATTTTCGTGAGAGAATGCTCGATACATTTAGTTATGAACGCTCGAAAGAATTACGCGAACAATTATTAACTAAAATTTTCCGTTTGGGGCCAAATGTTGTTCAAAAAAATGGGACTGGAAATATGGTTACCATGGCTTTAGAAGGCATTAGTCAAACCGAAAATTATTTACAATTGATTTTGACAAAAATGATGAATATGATGATTATTCCTTGGATTATTTTGGCCTTTGTTTTTACACAAGATATTCGTTCAGGCGTAACATTGCTGATTGTTTTTCCGATTATTATTATTTTTATGATTGTGTTAGGTTATGCAGCACAAAGTAAAGCGGACAAGCAATATGCGGCGTTTCAAATGCTTTCCAATCATTTTATTGATTCCTTACGAGGAATTGACACGCTGAAACTGTTTGGGTTGAGTAAAAAATATGCTGGGAGTATTTACCATACAAGTGAACGATTCAGAAAAGCGACCATGAGTACATTGAAAATTGCTATTTTATCAACCTTTGCGTTAGACTTTTTTACGACATTATCGGTAGCTGTTGTGGCAGTTTTCCTTGGATTAAGTTTATTAAACGGCACGATTTTATTATTTCCTGCCTTGGTTACTTTAATTTTAGCACCTGAGTTCTTTTTACCGATTCGTGATTTTTCAAGTGATTATCACGCAACCTTAGATGGAAAAAACTCTTTTCAAGCGATCCAAGCGGTATTAGCATTGCCAGAAGCAGAACAGACCGATGTGCTCACGTTAGATGATTGGCATCAAGAAAGTCAGTTGTCAGTCACAGCGTTAAATTTTTCCTATGAAGATGCAACGCAAGAAGCGATTCAATCGTTGCAATTCTCTGTTGATGGTCGCAAAAAGATTGGAATTATCGGGGCGAGTGGTTCTGGTAAGTCAACGTTAATTAATTTATTAAGCGGCTTTTTATTACCAACAGAAGAAACGAGTCAATTGGCGATAAATGGCCAAACGATTCCACATTTTTTACAAAAAGACTGGCAAAAACAAATCCTTTATATTCCGCAAGCACCATATATTTTCCAAGATACTTTGGCAAACAATATTCGCTTTTATACACCTGAAGCAACAGATGAGGCGATTCAGCAAGCGATTCAGTTAGTTGGCTTAGACGAGCTGGTTAAAGACCTTCCCGAAGGAATTCATACCTTGATTGGGGAAAGTGGTCGAATGTTAAGTGGGGGACAAGCGCAACGAGTAGCGTTGGCCCGCGCCTTTGTCGATCAAAAACGCCACGTCTTGCTGTTTGATGAGCCGACAGCGCATTTGGATATTGAAACAGAAGTTGAAATGAAAGAGCGCATGTTGCCATTAATGAACAATCATCTTGTCTTCTTTGCGACACATCGTCTGCATTGGATGGAAGAAATGGATTACATTTTAGTGATGGAAAAAGGTCAATTAGTGGAACAAGGAACGCTAGCAGAGTTGATTGAAAAAGATGGCTACTATGTTCAATTAATGAAGCAAATGAGAGGAGGACGCCAATGATGGAAAAACAGCCGACAACGAAAGACGTTTGGAAAAACGATCAATGGGTTCGTCCTTTCTTAAAACGCTATAAAAAAACCTTGTATTTTGCCTTACTTTTAGGCTTCTTGACGTTCTTTAGCGCAGGGGCATTAATGTTTACGTCTGGTTACTTAATCAGTCGTGCGGCTTCCTTACCAGAGAATATTTTATTAATTTATATTCCCATTGTTTTAACAAGAGCATTCGGGATTGGACGTCCTGTTTTTCGTTATGTGGAGCGTCTAACGAGTCATAACTGGGTGTTAAAAATGACCTCTGATCTGCGCTTGAAACTTTATAATGTACTAGAAAAAGATGCGATTTTCTTTAAGACAAAATATCGCACTGGGGATATCTTAGGTTTGCTTTCGGAGGATATTAATCATATCCAAAACTTATATTTACGAACGATTTTCCCAACCGTTATTGCTTGGATTTTGTATATCTTTTTAGTGATTGCGTTAGGTTTCTTTTCTTGGTGGTTTGCTTTATGCATGTTACTGATGTTAGGAGTGGTTGTTTTTCTATTACCACTTGTTTCAGTTCTAGTGAATGGTGCGCGTCAAGAAAAACATAAATATGCCAAAAATGAGTTATATCAAACACTAACCGACAATATTCTAGGTGTGTCTGATTGGGTATTTAGTCAACGAGGCTCTGAATTCGTTGCTCGTTATGAAACAGATGAAGCAAACGTTCGTGCATTAGATGAAAAAATGAAGCAATTTAACCGTGGCCGAGACTTTGTTTTACAACTTCTGTTTGGTGTGATTGCGATTGCTGTCTTAGCTTGGACTAGTGTGCGGTTTCCAGGTAATCATGGGGGCGCAGCCAATTGGATTGGTGCCTTTGTTTTAACCGTTTTTCCGTTAATTGATGCCTTTGCTCCGCTACCTGCTGCAGCACAGGAAACAACGATTTATAAGGATTCCATTCGTCGTTTTAATGAGCTTCCTGAAGGGGAAGATGACTCAACAGAAGCGCCTGTTCAGCCAAATGGCACCAGTTTATCGATAGAACATTTGTCTTTTGCATATGAAAATCAAGCGAAAAAGGTATTAAATGACTTATCGTTAACAATTCCTGAAAAACAAAAATTAGCGATTTTAGGGCGCAGTGGTTCCGGAAAGAGTACGTTGGCTTCGCTCATTCGTGGTGATTTACGGCCTACTTCGGGAGAAATCCTTTTAGGAAATATCCCAACTGAGGCATTTGGTGAGACGATGACTGAATATATTGGGGTTATGCATCAAGCACCGTACCTATTTCGAACAACCATTTTAAATAATATTCGGATTGGTAGAGAAGAAGCAAGCGAAGCAGAAGTTTGGGCGGTTTTAGAAAAAGTTGGCTTAAAAGAAATGGTTGCCCAATTACCAGAAGGTTTACAAACAATGGTGGATGAAGCAGGTTTGCGTTTTTCTGGTGGCGAACGACATCGCTTGGCGCTAGCGCGGATTCTTTTGCAAGATACACCGATTGTGTTATTAGACGAACCAACTACTGGTTTAGATCCAATTACAGAACAGCAATTGCTGGAAACCTTTTTTGAGGCATTAAAAGATAAAACCGTCATCTGGATTACCCACCATTTGCAAGGCGTAACTTTGATGGATCAAGTGATCTTTATTGAAGATGGTCAATTAGAGATGAGTGGTACGCCAGAGGAATTACTTGCAACCAATGCGCATTATCAGAAACTTTACCGAATTGATCGTGGCATTAGTTCTTTCGAGGAATAAAAAAACGACTGGTTGTTGATTAAAGCAAACAATCAGTCGTTTTTCTATTTCAATTAATGGCAATTCTTCTATAAAACGTTTAAAATGAACGATGTAATAAGAGCTCAGTTAAGGAAAGTAAGGTTTCTTTTGCTGTGCCATCAGGCAATTGTTGAATATCAGTGATTGCTTTGTTGGTTACTTTTTTAGCAAAAGCTTGTGCTTCTGTAACGCCATGATAGTCATTGACTAGCGCCGCAACTTCAGCTGCCTCTTCTAAGGTAATGGCGCGTCCTTTATCCAAATAAGGGCTGAATACGTCAGGTGCTGCTTGATAAGCGAAGAGAAGAGGTAACGTATAAACACCTTGTGACAAGTCTTCTAAAGCGGGCTTTTTCAAGGTTTCCGTGTCGGCAGTATAATCTAAAATATCGTCATAGACTTGAAAAGCAATGCCAATATGACGGCCAATTCGTTTAGCTAAACGTTGGACTTCTTTTGAACTATGACCGAAATAGGCCCCTTCAAGACAGCTTAGTGAAAAAAGTTCGGCTGTTTTGCCGTTGACACTTCTTAAATAAGCAGGAATCGACATGCGGCGGTCAAATCGATGACTCATTTGATCGAGTTCACCAAGTAATAACCGTTTCATTCCTTGTGCATTGATTTTCATAAATTCAGAGCCATTCATGGCATCTGCAATCAAAGTAAAGAATTCAGTGAATAGTAAATCACCTGTGTAAACAGCCACGTCTTTACCATATTGTGATTGAATAGTCACAGCGCCTCGGCGCAATGGAGAATCGTCAATAATGTCATCGTGAATCAACGTAGCCATATGTAGGATTTCCAAAGATGCAGCTATTTTTAATAGTTGTTGTTTCTCTTGTTTTTCTTCATCACCCAGTTGAGCAAAAAGAAAGAAAAAAGCGGGGCGTAATAATTTGCCGCCAGAACGAGCCAAAGTTACTAAGGCTTCTTCAATGTCTTCGTTGCGTGTATGCAACGTTTGTTCAATTAATTCACATGTTTCCGTTAAAGAACGTTCAACGTCAGGAAACGACTTCCAAAATGTGTTCATAAATATACTACGATCCTTTCAGTGGTTCAATACTATTTGATTGTATACGAATTGGCGACAGAAATACAGTAATTAAGTTTTAAAAGTAACAAAGTTTGTAAAAAAGTAGCGGAGGGATAGTTTGAATCGAGAAATATTTTTTGAATTAGTAGAATTAAAAGCAAAAACAGCGAGTGTTTTGCCATTTTTGTTAGGAATTTGTTTTAGTTGGTACCAATATGGGCGGCTCCATGTTGGTTATGTTTTAATTTTTTTCATTGCGATGTTTATTTTTAATATGGCGGTCGATATTTTAGATAATTATAATGATTACCATCATGCCACAGAAGTTCATGATTATAAGGAAAAAACGAATATTATCGGTCGAGAAAATTTATCTTTGCCATTAATACGCAAAATGATTTTTTGGATGATTCTCGTTTCTGCTTTAATGGGGATTGGGTTGTCATTTATTGTCGGCTGGCCGTTATTAATTATGGGTCTTTATTGTTACTTAATTGGTATTTTTTATTCATCAGGACCGAAACCTTTATCCAGTCTACCATTAGGGGAAGTTTTCTCAGGATTTACAATGGGGTTCATGATTACCCTTATTTGTGTCTACATTAATACGTTTGAAGTTTTCAATTGGTCAGTAGCTAATTTATGGGGGATTTTCTTAGTCGCCTTACCTAACACTTGTTACATTGCTAACTTAATGTTAGCAAATAATATCTGTGACTTAGAGGAAGATGAAAATAACAAGAGATATACATTAGTTCATTACCTTGGCAAAGCAAGTTCTTTGAAATTATTCGTCGGATTAAATACAATAGCAATGTTAGCCATTTTGTTAGCTGTCGGTTTAGGATTGACGCCGCCAACAATGTTACTCATGCTTTTAACTTTACCTTTTGTACGGAAACAAACCCAAGCCTTACTGAAGGAACAAGTGAAGAGTAAAACATTTGTTTGTGCTGTGAAGATCTTAGCTGTGGGAGCAACTGCACAAGTGCTATTTTTTGCCATAGGTTTGTGGTGGCTGTAAATTTTTTATAGAGTGGAAGGGAATCAAAATGAATAAGAAACATGTTGTTATTTTAGGTGCTGGTTACGCAGGCTTAAAAACATTACGCGAATTACAAAAAGGCGCCAAAGACGTCGAAATTACTTTAGTGGATCGTAATAACTATCACTACGAAGCAACGGACTTGCATGAAGTTGCTGCTGGAACACAACCAGCTGAAAAAATCACATACAATATTATGGATGTTGTCGATGAAAAAATGACAACCTTTATCCAAGGAACAGTTCAAACAATTGATGCTGCAACACAAACAGTTGCTTTAGAAGATGGCCAAACAATCAATTATGATTACTTAGTTGTTTCTCTTGGGTTTGAATCAGAATCATTTGGTATCCCTGGTGTGCAAGAACATGCTCTACAAATGGTAGATGTGAAAACGGCTTTAAACGTGTATGAACATATCCAAGAACAAATGCGTCAATACAAAGCAACTCAAAACGAAGAATTCTTAAAAATTGTTGTCTGCGGAGCAGGCTTTACAGGGATTGAATTATTAGGTTCTCTTGTTGAAAACAAACCAAAATTTGCTGAAATCGCAGGTGTCTCAGCAGATCAAATCCAAATTTATTGTGTCGAAGCAGTTACTCGCCTATTGCCGATGTTTAACGAAAAACTTGCGAACTATGGTGTGCAATTATTAAAAGATTCAGCTATTCATTTATTATTAGGTAAACCGATTAAAGAAATCAAACCAGGCGCAGTTGTTTATCAAGATAACGAAGCAGGCGACTTGGCAGAACTTTCTGCCAAAACAATTATTTGGACAACGGGTGTTAGTGGAAGCCACGTTGTAGGCGACTCTGGATTTGAAGCTCGTCGTGGTCGTGTCATGGTTCAACCAGATTTAACAGATGCGAACCATAGCAACGTCTATATTATTGGTGACTGCTCAGCAGTGATGGATACAGAAACCAATCGACCTTACCCAACAACAGCACAAATCGCCTTGAAGATGGGGGCGCATGCTGCTAAAAATATTCAAGCACAATTGAAAGGGGAAGCAACTAAACCTTTCAGCTTTAAATCACAAGGTTCTGTTTGTTCTGTCGGAAATACACGTGCTTTAGGAATTGTTGGTAAAACAGACATTAAAGGATACCCAGCTTCATTCATGAAAAAAATCATCATGAACAAAGCGCTCTTTGAAACAGGTGGTACCAAAGAAATGATGGCTAAAGGTCGTTTCGACTTATACCATTAAGAATCAGCAAAATAAGAAATAATGAGGTCGGGACAGAACCGTTTAGCTCCGAGAAATAAGAAGAAATTTCCGAAAATTGCTCTTTAATTTTTGGAGAATTTCGGCTTATTTCCGAAGGAGTTGGTTCTGTTCCCGCCGTTTATCAGTTTTTGAGCGTGGAGCAAAAATCCAAAGTGATTTTTGTCCCACGCTCATTTTTCTTAAATGAAAGTTTTAAAAAAATTTCCATGATTTTTCAAGTAAAATGAGGTGGGCACTTTTGTTCAATTCCATTTTTATGTATAATGAGAAGTGATGGAAAGAGGGAAGTTAAATGGCACAAAAAAGATCAACAAATAAGAAAAAAAGTACGACAAAGAAAAAGACCAAAAAACAACAGCAACAACAAGAACGTTTAAATTATATGTTTCTTGGCCTGATTTTTATTTTATTCGGTGTCTTTGGACTCTTTCGCTTAGGGTTTTTAGGCACGTTATTAGCGAATTGTTTACGCTTAGTTGTAGGTAATACCTTTCCATTTGCAGCGATTTTACTAATCCTGTATGGCTTATTAGTCATGATTTATGGAAAAGATTTTCCGTTAAAAAGAGGGCGCCCTATTTTTGGGGCTGTTCTGATTTATATTAGTGTTTTGTTATTTTTCCATGCTTTTATGTTTCGAAATGTTAGTGGCAGTCAACCAGATATTTTAGGTAACACTTGGGAGTTTTTGCAAAGCGATCTAAAAGCCAACCAAGTGACGCAAAACGTAGGGGGCGGTATGATTGGCGCGCTGCTTTATCAAGGAACGTACTTTTTGGTGGCACAATTTGGCAGCTATTTAATTGCTACATTGCTACTGTTAGCGGGTATTTTCTTGATGAGTATGTGGGATTTTCAGCAAATTGTTGATCATTTCCAAAGTATTCAAGATCGCCTAAGTCATGTTTCGGCAAAATCACAGGCGCGACAAGAAGAAAAAGAGGCGAAGCGAGCAGCGAAGAAAGAAGCTAAGGCTGCAGAACGCCAAGCAAAAATTGAAGCCGCTGCCCAACAAAAATTACAAGAGCGGGAACGTATGGAACAAGCGGCAGCCGATCGCTTAACAAAAACACCAGTTGAAACCCACCAACCAATGGTGGAAGAACCGGCCGCACCAACGCCTGTTCAAATTGATTCGTTTCAACAGCAAAATCAGGCGATGCCTGTACCACCAATTGCAGCAACAAAACCGCAACGAGAGCAGGAAGAAGAGGCGGCAGATGAAGCTGGTGTTCTCGAATTTGAAATTTCTGAAGAAGCGGAAGATCGTGATTATCAACTACCACCAACTGATTTGTTAGATACAATTCAAGCAACGGATCAAAGTGGTGAATATGAAAAAATCGAAAAAAATATTGGCGTCTTAGAACAAACCTTCAAGAGTTTTGGTGTTGATGCTAAAGTAGTCAAAGCTAGTTTAGGACCATCTGTCACAAAATTTGAAGTTCAACCCGCTGTTGGGGTAAAAGTTAGCAAAATTGTTAACTTGACGGATGACATTGCTTTAGCGCTTGCGGCCAAAGACGTTCGTATGGAGGCTCCGATTCCTGGGAAATCACTAATCGGGATTGAAGTTCCTAATAGTGCAATTAGTACAGTATCCTTTAGAGATATTGTTGAGGCACAACCAAGTCATCCAGATAAACTATTAGAAGTACCTTTAGGTCGAGATATTTCAGGGATGGTTCAAACTGCGGATCTATCAAAAATGCCGCATTTATTAATTGCGGGATCGACAGGGAGTGGGAAATCGGTTGCTATCAATGGCATCATCACAGGTATTTTGATGCAAGCGAAACCTCATGAAGTAAAATTAATGATGATTGACCCGAAAATGGTAGAATTGAATGTGTATAACGGGATTCCTCATTTATTAACGCCAGTGGTTACTAATCCGAGAAAAGCAGCACAAGCCCTGCAAAAAGTAGTTCAAGAAATGGAATTTCGTTATGAAAAATTTGCAGCAACAGGCGTCCGAAATATTACTGGTTACAATCAACTAATTCAACAGAAAAATGCGGAAGATGGCGAAAATCGTCCAATTCTACCATTTATTGTTGTCATTGTTGATGAGTTAGCTGATTTAATGATGGTGGCAAGTAACGAAGTAGAAGATGCGATTATCCGTTTAGCCCAAATGGCACGGGCAGCAGGTATTCATATGATTTTAGCGACACAACGGCCAAGTGTGGATGTCATTACAGGAATCATCAAAGCAAATGTCCCTTCTCGAATGGCTTTTGCGGTCTCAAGTGGGACAGACTCGCGTACCATTATTGATACCAACGGGGCGGAGAAACTATTAGGTCGAGGCGATATGCTCTTCTTACCAATGGGAGAAAATAAACCAATTCGTATCCAAGGGGCCTTTATCTCTGATCAAGAAGTCGAACGAGTGGTTGCGTTTGTAACGGATCAACAAGAAGCTGAATATCAAGAAAGCATGATGCCAACAGATGAACCGACCACTTCAGGCGGTGGCGAAGCTCCTCAAGATGAGTTGTTTGAAGAAGCGAAAAACTTGGTGGTTGAAATGCAAACAGCTAGTATTTCATTGCTACAAAGACGTTTTAGAATTGGCTATAATCGTGCGGCTCGCTTAGTAGATGAATTGGAAGCACACGGAGTTATTGGACCATCAGAAGGTAGCAAACCAAGAAAAGTCTTTCTACAAGCGGAATCAGAAGAGGCAGCAACCGAGACGCCAGAACAATAAACAAAAGAACAAAAATAGATAAATTTATCTATTTTTGTTCTTTTTTTATAATTTCAGCAAAGCATCATGTTATAATCATCATTTTCTGGTAAAATAGAAAAGAATAGTGCGGTTGGGAGGGAGCGTATCATGAGAAGAAAGAGCGTGCTTTATTTAGAAGTAGCAGATCAGATTAAAGAAGATATTTTGAGTGGCAAGTATCCAGTAGGAACGTTTTTACCAACAGAAACAGAATTGGAAGAGATGTTTAACGTTAGTAAAATTACGATTCGGCGGGCAATCGAAATGTTAGCAACAGAAGAATTTGTTGAGAAAAAAAGTGGCCGGGGCACAACTGTGTTAAGCAATCGTCCCTATAATAAACTATCAAAAGCAGGGACATTCACTGAATTTTTGAATGAATCAGGTCAGAAAGTAACTAAAAAAGTTTTACAAGTTGAAAACTTGACGTTGTCAAAAGAGATGCCGGCTTATCAATTTTTAGGAGAAGAAGTGGTTCACCTTTCACGGTTATATCTAATCGATGAACAACCCTATATTTATTTTAATTACTATTTGCCAGCTGCCATGAAAGACGTATCATTGACTGAATACAAAGAAGAATCCTTGTATCGTTTGATGGATCGACATGCCATTGAAATTTATAAATTTGAAGACCGTTTTGAAGTTGCAACTTTGACAGAAGCAGAGCAAAAGATGTTGCAAACAACTGAAACAACGGGCTTAAAAAGAATTCGGCGTTCGTTAAGCCCAACAGGTCGTTGCGTAGAATATTCAGAAGCTATTTATAATACGAAGATTCATCCTTATGTGATTGAATATGAAGCATAACTTTTAAAAGAATAACAGTGCACTTACAGTAATGTAAGTTCATTGTTATTCTTTTCTATTGTCGTTTTTTTTCGTTTTCGATACACTAAATGAGTGAGAAGAATAGGAGTGGAAAATATGTTAGAAGTACAAAATTTGAAAAAAGTTTACGGAAACGAAATTAAATATGAAGCTTTAAAAGGGATTAATTTAACTGTCCAAGATGGTGAATTTATTGGTATTATGGGACCTTCTGGAAGTGGGAAAAGTACACTTTTAAATTTATTGGCAACAATCGATAGTCCAACAGACGGTGAAATACTTTTAAATGGAAAAAATCCAAACAATTTGAATCAAGAACAAATTGCTAAATTCCGTCGTACAGAATTAGGATTTGTTTTTCAAAGCTTTAATTTAATGCCAACATTAACTGTTGAAGAAAATATTATTTTGCCATTGACGCTTGATGGAGAAAAAGTCTCTGTAATGAAACGACAATTAGCAGAATTAAGTGAGCGTTTAGGTATCAATCATCTGTTGAAAAAACGAATTGCAGAAATTTCTGGTGGACAAGCACAACGGGTCGCCGTTGCTCGGGCAATGATTCATCATCCACAATTATTATTGGCTGATGAACCAACAGGAAACTTAGATACGAAATCATCTAAGGATGTGATGGGCTTGTTACAACAATTAAACGGAGAAGAAGCGGCGACTATTTTAATGGTAACCCATGATCCGCTAGCCGCAAGTTATTGCAAGCGCATCGTCTTTATTAAAGATGGTGAATTAATTGATGAAATTGTCCAAAATGGCAATCAAAAAGAGTTCTACGATTTAATCATGGTGAAACTGGCTGAGATTGAAGGTGTCGATAATGAATTTTAATCAGTTTGTTATAAGAAATACGATTCGAAATAAGCATTTATACTTGGCTTATTTCCTAAGTACAATGTTTTCTGTGATGATCTTTTTTACGTTCACTGGTTTTGTCTTTCACCCAGCCTTAGCTAATGGTTTAAATCCTAAAGCACAAATGGGAATGACGGCTGCGGCAATTATAATCTATGGTTTCTCTTTCTTATTCGTTTTATACTCGATGGATGTCTTTATCCAATCTCGGAAAAAAGAGTTTGGAACCTTGATGATTCAAGGGATGAGTCCAAAACAGTTAAAGAAAATGATTTTTATTGAAAACTTAGTGATTGGTTTCTTTGCTACAATTTTTGGTAGCATTTTAGGTGTTGGATTTTCACAATTTATTTTATGGATTAGCAATTTATTGATGCATCTAGGTTTAGGTTTTTATTTGCCAGTGATGCCGTTTATCATTACTGTCATTTCATTTGCGGTCTTGTTCTTAGTAATTTCTTTCTTTATTCAATTCCGCTTGCCAAAAGCGACACTTCAAGAGCTATTAAAAGCAGGAGAAATGGGTAAAGGTGAAATCAAAAGCTCTAAAGTTAAATCTTTCTTAGCCGTGTTACTTTTAATTGTCGGTTACGGAATTGCTTTAGTTGCTAAGGGACAGTTAGTTTTAATGGTGATGTTCCCAGTAATTTTCTTAGTTATTTTAGGGACAAAATTCTTATTTGACCAATTGAGTGTTTCTGTCATTGAACGTTTAAAACGGAAACCAAAAATCTTTTGGAAAAAAACCAATATGGTCGTTTTATCAGATTTAGCATTCCGCATGAAAGATAATGCACGTTCGTTCTTCTTGGTTTCGGTGATATCAACGGTTGCTTTTGCTGCCATTGGAACGTTATACGGCGTGAATGAGATGATTTTTAAAGGAATAAGTTCTGTACCGTACGAACTGACATTGTCTGATTCGACCAACCCAGAAAATCAAGAAATGAAACAATTTGCGACAAAAACATTCCAAGAAAAAAATATTCAGTTTGATCAGATTGATTACACAATGTACAAAACAAGTGCCGGTATCCAATTAATCAAAACATCTGAATATAATAAACTCGCAAAATTTATAGATGAACCAACTTTAACAGGTGAGAAAGTAGTTAATTTATCACAAAAAGATGCTCCTTCTGCTGCATCAGTAGATGTCAAATCTGTTCAATTGGCAAATGATCAAGTTTTAAACATTGATAAAACAGAAGAAACCAATGTATTACCGACTTTTGGCGGTGTGGTTGTTATCCCAGATAGTACCTCAACAGATGGAATCAAAGAGGAAACAGAAACAATTTGGCAACCAAAAGAAGGCACAGATAAAGAAACCTTAATTGATGCTGAAAATATTATTGGTGAAAAATACCCAATGTTACTAGGAACCGCGGCTACAGTTGCAGGCATTACGCAATTTTATACGCCAGTTCTTTTTGTCGGACTATTTATCGGTATCGTGTTCTTTGTTTCGGCAGGTAGTTTCTTATACTTCCGTTTATACAGTGATATGAATACGGACGTTGAAAAATTCAAGATGATTTACAAACTTGGCTTGACGAAAAGAGAATTGAAGAAAATGATTTACCAACAAGTAGGTATTTTATTCTTTACACCGATTGTTGTTTCATTTATTCATGGAGCTGTTGCTTTGAAAGCAATGTATGCCGTGTTAGATCAGCCAATGCAATTAGCTGGCTGGCAAGTTTTAGGCGTTTTCTTATTGATTCAGGTCGTTTACTATTTAATTGCCAGAACGTTCTACTTCAAAAAAGTTTATCACTTAGTGAAAGATTAATTATAAAAAATCGTTAAGTATGCACGCTTAACGATTTTTTTTTGAGGCTCTTCGTGATATTGCATTCAAAGTGAGAATACGTTATAGTTATGAAGCGAATGTAATAGCAGAAATGAGGAAAAGAAATGCAGAAAGAATCCATTTATGGACTGACGAGAGAACAGCTTGTGGACTGGTTTTTAGCCCATGGCGAGAAGAAATTTCGCGCAACACAAGTGTGGGAATGGTTGTATACAAAACGTGTTGCTTCATTTAGTGAAATGTCGAACATTTCTAAATCGTTGATGACTTTATTAGAAGAAAATTTTTCATTAAATCCATTAAAACAAGTCATTGTGCAAGAAGCACAAGATGGTACCGTAAAATATTTATTTGAATTACCAGATAAAAATATGATTGAAACAGTCTTGATGCGTCAAGAATATGGATTATCTGTTTGTGTGACCACTCAAGTTGGCTGCAATATTGGGTGTACATTTTGTGCTAGTGGGCTATTAAAAAAACAAAGAGATTTAACTGCTGGCGAGATTGTTGCCCAAATTATGTGGGTGCAACATTATTTCGATGAACGTGGGTTGGATGAACGTGTTAGCCATGTCGTTGTGATGGGAATTGGTGAACCATTTGATAATTATGCCAATGTCATGAACTTTTTACGAACGATTAATGATGATAAAGGCTTGGCTATTGGTGCCCGCCATATTACAGTTTCAACAAGTGGTTTAGTGCCAAAAATTCGTGAATTTGCAGACAGTGGACTACAAGTAAACTTAGCAATCTCATTACATGCTCCTAACAACGAAGTTCGTACATCAATTATGCGGATTAATCGTAGTTTTCCAATTGAAAAATTAATGGCAGCAATTGATGAATACATTGAAAAAACCAATCGACGTGTTACATTTGAATATATTATGTTGAGTCAAGTGAACGACCGACCAGAACATGCTCAACAATTAGCAGATTTACTACGGAATAAGAAAAAACTTTCTTATGTTAATCTGATTCCGTATAACCCAGTGAGTGAACACGATCAATATAGCCGAAGCTCTAAAGAAGCGGTTTTAAAATTTTATGATGTACTCAAAAAGAATGGCATCAATTGTGTTATTCGTAAAGAACACGGAACAGATATTGATGCGGCTTGCGGACAATTACGCAGTAAACAAATGAAAAAAGAAAAAGTCAAAAACCAATAACGTAGTTAAAATCGGATCAGAAAGGTTTCTTTTTGATTCGATTTTTCGTTTATTTAATAAAAAATCGTCGGTTTTTCAATTCTTGTTTATAAACAAAAGATGAATGCTCTAAAACTTTTATGACAAATTTTCTTTTTGTGGTTTTCAAACTTGAAATTCTAAAAGAAATAGCTATACTGAAAAGAGATCGTCACAGAATTTTTCATGAAAACAGCTATTATTTTCGTTATCTTTTCAAGAAAGTGAAATTTTGTTACGCTTTTTTAGTTTAAATGAAATGAGGGAGTCTATGGAGAAAAAGCAATTAAAAAGAGAGATAACAACGTTTGGTGCGTTATCCACGGTAATGGGTACGGTGATTGGCGCTGGTGTTTTCTTTAAAGCTGCGAGTGTCGTTGGACACGCACAGTCAGCTAGTTTAGCTATCTTTGCTTGGGTGTTAGGTGGTGCCTTAACCATTTGTGCAGGATTAACCAGTGCCGAACTTGCTACAGCAATCCCTGAAACAGGTGGCGCAGTGAAGTATATTGAATATACATATGGTAAATTAGCTGGTTTTCTTTTAGGGTGGGCACAAAGTATCATTTATTATCCTGCCAACATTTCGGCGTTATCCATTATTTTTAGTACACAACTAATCAATTTGTTTCATTTATCGGCAAATTTATTGATTCCAATTGCCATTCTTGCGGGAACCAGTATCACGATAATTAATTTATTAGGAACAAAAATTGCTTCTTTGGTCCAATCAACGACATTGGTAGTAAAACTGATTCCAATTGCCTTGATTTCTTTAGTAGGATTATTTACTCCCGGACAAGTAGCTGTTTCACTTTTTCCTGTTGAAACAACAGCGAATACTGGCTTTTTAGTTGCTTTTAGTGGCGCCTTAGTCGCCACCATGTTTGCTTATGATGGCTGGCTGGGTGTGGGTAACGTGGCTGGTGAAATGAAGCGACCAGAAAGAGACTTGCCTAAAGCCATTATTTTTGGTTTGTTATTGATTACTTTAATTTATGCCTTAATTAATTTTGTGTTTCTAAAAACATTACCAATTGAGCAAATCGCTGGGAATTTGAATGCAGCTTCGGATGCTTCTGTGGCTATTTTTGGACCAATTGGCGGCAAAATCGTAACTATTGGGATTTTAATCTCTGTATATGGTGCGTTAAACGGCTACACAATGACAGGGATTCGGATTCCTTATGCCTTAGCCTTAGATAATCTGATGCCTTTTAGTCGTCAGTTTCAAAAGTTGTCTAAACGCTTTGTTGTTCCTTACGTTGCTGGAATTTTCCAGTTAGCTGTAGCCATTATCATGATGTTTTTCGGGACCTTCGATTTATTGACGGATATGTTAGTTTTTGTTATGTGGCTGTTTAATCTATTAATTTTCTTAGCCGTTTTTATTTTAAGAAAACGAGAACCTGAATTAAAACGACCGTATAAAGTTCCTGGCTATCCAATTATTCCAATTATCGCAAGTCTAGGTGGTATCTTCATCTTGGTTACAACGAGTATTACACAGCCTATTCTAGCATTGATTGGTATAGGGATTACGCTTCTAGGAATTCCAGTTTATTTAGTTAATAAACAAAAAACGAAGCCAAAAACGTAAACGATCCAATCGGATTATCATAGTTTTTCTCAAAAATTTTGTGATTCAGAGAAATTTTTGAAAACTAAACGCAAGATTTTTTTAGTATAATACTAAGTGTCTAGGAGTTCCACTATTTTGGGGAAGATAGATGGACAGCGCAAACTTCAAAAAAAGAACCTTCATCTTATTGGTGAAGGTTCTTTTTTTTGCTGAAATCATAAAATAAATGCGTAGTTTATTAGTGAGAGGAGGAAATGAATGACTGAAAATGTAAAAAAATTGGCTCATCAATTAATTGAATGGGGCGTCCTTCATGGGGCGCAAGACGTTTATTTTTTACCCAATGATACCGAAATAGCTATCTCTTTTCGGACAGGGATGCAACGGACACTTTACACACAAGTTTCCGCAGAAATAGGCGAAAAGTTAATTTTCCACTTTAAATTTATAGGCGGCATGGATGTCGGAGAAAGACGAAAAGCACAATTAGGCGCGACAACTTATCTAATTGGCGAGACGAAGCAACGCTTGCGTTTATCATCTGTGGGAGATTTTCAGAATCGAGAGAGCTTGGTAATTCGTTTTTTGCACCGATTTGGTGAACAAGCTGAACATTTTTTCTTTCCCCACCAGTTGAATGAAATTGAAGCATCTTGTCAGAAACGAGGACTTTATTTATTCAGTGGGCCAGTTGGTTCTGGGAAAACAACAACCATGTATCGTGTGGCTAAACAAAGAAGTGGCGAACAACAAGTGATAGCGATTGAGGATCCTGTTGAAATTGAGGAAAAGCGGTTTTTACAGTTGCAAACAAATGAAAAAATTCAGTTAACTTATGAAGCCTTAATCAAAGTTTGCTTACGCCATCATCCTGATATTTTGATTATTGGTGAAATTCGTGATGGCGAGACGGCTCAAGCAGTTATTCGAGCCGCCTTAACGGGTCATACTATTTTTGCGACAATTCACGCCCGTAACTTATTGGGGGTGCAACGGCGTTTGATAGAATTAGGTGGCCCAGAGCATGAATTGGCTGAATGCTTGCAAGGTATCATTTATCAACAGATTTTGACAACCACGATTAATAAGGAACAAGTAGCGGGAATTCTTTATGATTATTTCTTCTTTAAGGAAGCCGTTATAAAGAGTAGTTGGCAAAAGAATCTAAGAAAGGCGTGGGCGTATGGGTTTATTACAGAAAAAACGTATTTTCAAGCCATCGAATAAATTAACGAAAAAACAACAGCAGCTTTTTCTGAAACTATTAGCGGATTTACTTGCAAATGGTTTTAATATACAAGAAAGTTTTTCCTTCATGAAAAAATCAAACGCCTTACCTCAGCACAGTATAACTTTTTTAGTTGAAGGCTTTTCCTCAGGCATTGCCTTACAAGCTTTAGTCGAAGAATTAGGGTTTTCAACAATGGTCTCGGCACAATTGTCGTTTGCTACTGCACACGGGGATTTGGTAGGGACACTACAAGCGATTTCCGAACATTTTTTTCAAACGGAAAAATATCGGCAACAGTTCTATAAAATAATTAGTTATCCGCTGCTCCTGATTGTTTTTTTGATTCTCGTCATTGTTGGCATTCGGCAATTTTTATTGCCCCAATTAATGGAAAATGATGCCAATAGTTATTCTAAAAATATTGGGATTCTTCTGATTGTTTACAGTCCATACATTCTGGTTACCTTAGTTTTTGTCCTCTCATTTAGTTTCTTCATTTTAAACCGTTATTTGAAGCATCAGTCTGCTATTCAGCGAGCGTTCATTTATCTGAAATTGCCAATTATCCGTGGCCTTTATCGGGAATACGTCAGTGCTTTTTTTGCACTAGAATGGGGGAAGTTGCTTGCGCAAGGATTAGAAATGAAAGAGGTCATCGATTTGATGCGCCATACAACCAATTACCCCTTAATGAAAGAATTAGCTGGAGCAATTAGTGAAGGACTGCTAGTTGGTGAAACCTTACATAGACAATTAGCTGCTTATCCTTTTTTTACAAAAGCATTGGGTTTAATGATTCAACAAGGGGAAGTAAAAGGAAAATTAGGCAAGGAGTTGATGGTTTATAGTAATGTCTGTTTCCAAGTTTTTTTCAAAAAAATTGAACGAGTCATTACCCTTGTTCAACCATTTATTTTTATCATAATTGCTTGTTTAATTATCGGTGTCTATGGGGCAATGTTGCTGCCTATTTATGGCAATATGGAAGGAGTTTTATAATGAAAAAGAAACAAAAATACGCAGGGTTTACATTATTAGAAATGTTGATTGTCTTATTGATCATTTCCGTATTGATTTTACTTTTTGTTCCTAACTTAGCGAAACATAAAGAAACAGTTGATAAAAAAGGCAATGAAGCAATCGTAAAAATTGTAGAATCACAAATCGAGCTCTACACACTAGAAAAAAATAAGACGCCTTCCTTAAATGAATTAGTCAACGAAGGCTACATTACTAAAGAGCAGTTAGATAAATATACAGCAGAAAAGCAATGAACAAGTCAGCAGGATTCACATTAATGGAAACACTTGTTAGTTTAACGATTGTTTGCTTTATGACTATGCTCCCGACACTCGCTATTCACCGCTGGCAAGAAACGTTAAAAATTGAACAGTTTCTTGCTACGGTAGAAAAACAACTTCGTTTTGCGCAACAGCAAGCAATTGTTTTAGAGGAAACACAAGAAGTTTGGTTTTTTGAAGAACAACAAAGCTTTTCATTTCCTGATAAATTGAACCAATCAGCTCGGAGGACTTTACTAGCTGTACCTGAAAAAATGACAGTGAGTGGTCCAAGCAAGCTCAGTTTTCTTCATTCGTCAGGGAACAATGGCCGTTTAGTGAAATATATTTTTACTTGGACTGAAAAGAAACAGCAACTTATTTTACAATTTCAGATGGGGAGTGGTAGAGTGCTTATATATCAATGGTTTTGAATGTTTTTACCACAGTTTTACCACAAATCACAAGTTCTCAATAAGTTTATCCATCATATCAGCTGTTTCTTTTTCTTCTTCTTTTAATACATCGCTATAAACATCCAAAGTTATATTAATATTCTTGTGTCCCAACCTGGTTGAAACATATTTAATGTTTGCTCCTGCTTCAATTAGAAACGTTGCATGTGTATGTCTTAGCCCGTGCACGGTTATGTTTTGAACTTCTGCCTTTTCACATAACAGGCGAAATATATACGTAATTCTTGATTGTTTGATAGGTAAATTTCGAGAACTTAAAATAAAATAGTCCTTTTCTCTTAAAATTATACCTTCTCTAAGAAGCCGTTCTTTCTCGTGATTTTTGTATTTTTTTATTAAAGTGAGTAATGAGTTGTCAAAATAAACTTTACGAATACTGGTTTTTGTTTTAGGTTTGTTTTCACCGTAATCACCACGTGTAGAATTGATATCGAAATATTTTTCGTTTAAATCAATATCATTCCAACGAAGCCCCATCAATTCACCTTTTCTCATTCCAGATTTTAGCAGAGTCAAAAATATAACTTGCGTTTGAATATCTTCGTTTTCTAAAACCGCTATAAATCGCTGTAATTCCTTTTTAGAGAATGAACGAACATTATTACTTAAATCAAATTTAAAGCCTGTTAGCGTGTTGCTAGGGATGATTTGATTGTGTACTGCAGCGTTAATCATCCTCATTACAATTTTATGCCAAGTTTGGATGGTAGATTCTGTATATTTGTTTTTTTGTCTTAATTTATCAATAAATTCTCGTTTATAGGTAATCTTATTTAAAGAAGATAGTTTCTGATTTCCAATTAATGGTGATATGTGAAATTTGATAGCAGATTCAATATTTTGTTTTGTTGAAACACTCCAATTGTCTTGGGCGTAAGGTATCCAGACTTTGATCCATTCATCTATGGTGAGTTGTTTATTTTCGATGAAGGAAGTGTTTTGTGTTTCTAAAGCATATTGGATTTTTAGCAATGCTTTATTCGCTGCTCTTTCGCTTTCAAATCCACGTTTGCTAGCTTCTTTTCGG
>OJXL01000227.1_pt1 | contig 21150 bp, 17 predicted proteins | sample 1600661 | NCBI WGS metagenome assembly OJXL01 (sample SAMN04436760, study PRJEB24849) | human gut metagenome | biome: human gut; feature: NICU; material: stool | host: Homo sapiens | place: USA: Saint Louis, MO | collected 2011-03-13
CGTCGCCTGGACGATCGGCACGAGCCCCAACGCCGCCCTGGCCAACGGCATGCTTCGCGACGCGTGCGCCACGCTCAAGCCCGGCGAGACGCCGATCATCCACTCGGACAGGGGTTGCCATTACCGGTGGCCGGAATGGATCCGCATCTGCACCGAGCACGGGCTGACCCGGTCGATGAGCGCGAAGGGCTGTTCGCCGGACAATGCGGCCGCGGAGGGGTTCTTCGGCCGTCTCAAGCAGGAGTTCTTCCACAAGAGGAGCTTCCGGGGCGTGACGATCGACGAGTTCACCGTGATGCTCGACGAGTACATGGTCTGGTACCGCGACAAGCGCATCAAGACCGAATACGGCATGAGCATCATGGACAAACGCATCCAGCTCGGGCTCGTCGCCTGAAACCATCCGGTACACTGACCAACGACCATACAGACAACGAAGTCCAACAAAACGTCACCACCCCCAACACGAAACACCGACTTGACGAAATACATCTTTTTCTGCGAGCCTCCGCCACCTCCCGCATCAACGCGTTCTCCAGCTCCAGTTCCTCGACCCTGCGGCGCAAAGCCTCGGCATCGTCATCATCGGCTGCGGACGGCCAGCGACGGGAGCCAGCGGGCTTATTGCCCTGCGCGGAGTTCCTGTTTTTGGGCTGCAACGCGGCCATGCCGCCCTTGCGGTACGCCCTGACCCAGCCATGCACCGCGCCGACGCCCGCGCCGAGCTGTTTGGCGGCCTGCTTCTGCTGCATGCCGCCCAGCACCAGCTCGACTGCCCTTCGCCTGGTCTCCAGTGGGATGATGGGTTTGGCCATATGGCCAGCATACCGGGAATCCATCGCCAGCCAACGCTCCAGACACTGCCTGGTCGGATAACCCAGATGCTCCACCACCTGGGCCGTCGTCATCGGCGTGGTGAAATACAACTCCACCGCACGCTCTCGTTCCTCAAGACCGGACATACGAAAATCCTTCCGTTCGGTCTCCAAGAAAACGTCCGCAGCCCCTAATCGCTTGCTGATGATTCCCGGTGCCGGGAATATATTGGTTTTCGATGCATTGGAGCGAGCTTGGCGTGGTGATTCGTTGCAAGACGGGCAGAGATCCGCTGATATTATGCCAGCTAGTCAGATTGTTGTTCCGAATGAGACACGATCCAACCGGTCCAACGCATATTTCCCGCTTGATTATCTGCCTCAGGCCATTGGCATGAAAATAGCCATGCTGGTGAACCTGTCGCCATATGCGCAGTGGCAGGCGGCGCGAATATCCAACAGCATTCTGTATGCGATTATGGGATGCTTTGCCATTGCGCTGTTGCCGCGCTGGAAATCGCTGATGGCGTTGCTATTAGTTATTCCACCGGTGGCGTTTGTGGCATCGAGCCTGATGATTGATGGCATGATTGTGGCGCTTTCGGCCTGTATGGTGGCGGCCATCGCTGCGATTGCAGGGAACAAACATGTGATTTCTCTGCCATGCACTGTGGCATTGGGAGTGCTGGCATGGGCTTTGGCATGTGAGAAGCTGTCCTATGCGCTTGTGGCAGGTGCCGCGCTATTCCTGCCATCTGCGGTAATGACTGTGCGGCGCAAAGTGGAATTTGTTGGCGTTGCGGCGGTGCTGATGGGGGTGTTGTACCTTCCTTGGAGCGTGCTGTTTAGTAGTTCGTTGGCGCAAGTGAATGTATCGCATAACATGAGCGTTGCGCTGTCCCATCCGATACTCACCATCGGCAAGATAGTTCGTTCCATGATATTTCTTGGGACTTATCACCTCACTCAGCTTCCAGTCTGGTATACCGTGATGTCGGTTGTGCTTGTACTGGTTTGGCTTGCGGCGTTGGTGTATACGGTGAAGACAACTGGGGCTGTTCGTATGGCACCGTCCGCAGGGGTGGGAAAGTATCGGTTCCTGATCTTGGCCCTAGTGATTGCAGCTGCTGAGATAGCAGCGTTCGTGCTCTTTGTGGGAATGACTTGGAATGACTTGGAATCGATGAGTCGATTCGGAGTGTTCCAAGGAATACAGGGACGGTATGTGCTCCCGGTGTTGCCAGTATTCCTGCTGGGACTAGTCATAGTTGACGATAGGAAGGTAAGCCAGCGCGCCCTAGCTTGCTGATGATAAGGGTTTGCTGGCTCGGCTATTGCTCTACTTCATCGAGTGGATGCGGTTATCGTATACGACATTTTCGCAGGAGCGAATCGTGGCAAGTACCGCGCATTTCAGGCGTTCGCCGATGCTCAGCTTGCTGATCAGGGCGCGCATGGTGGCCACGTCATCGAGATGGTTCTGCCAGTCGCTGTCATGTAGTTCTTCGGAGCTGAGCGCCTTGAGGCCTTTGCCTTCATCGCGCACGCTGGCGGTCAGACCGAAGTAGTTCCGGCACGGGGTGATGCCCTGCTCCAGAGTGAATTGGAAATTCTCGGCTGCGGAGAGCACGTTATCGTGCCAGAATGCGGCGGTTCGCTTTGAGTGCGTCACCGAGTCGGGCTCCTGAAGCCAGTAGTAGAGCACGCAATCGATGTCGGCCACTTTGCCCATGCGGGCGTACAGGGGGCCTGCCATGCGGATATCCTGCGCGTAATGGCCCTCGGGGAACCGCAGGCCGTCCCACAGCTCGCGCTTGTATAGGCGGCACCAGTTCGCCTCGTTGAAGTAGCGGGCCTCGGTATTGCGGCCGAGTTTGCTGCCAAGCAGTCGCAGACTCTTGCAGAACACGGTCTGGTAGGCGGCGAGCGGGTGCTCGAACACGGTGATTTTGCCGGGCGCCTGCGCGCCTGCCTCAGCCTCTTTGGACACCTCGCCCAGCTGGGAGACGCCGAACTGGCGCCAGCGGGCCTTGCTCATATCCGCCCCGGTGCTTTGCAGTGCGTGCAGCAGGTATTCGATATTGCGGCGGTTGAGGATGTCGTCGTTGTCGGAGAACGCGATGTACTCGCCATGCGCGGCATCGAGGCCGGTGTTCTGGGCCTTGGCGATGCCGCCGTTTTCCTGATGGATCACGGTGACGCGGCTGTCCTGCGTCGCATACTCATCGCAGATGGCCGGGCTGGAATCCTTGGCCCCGTCGTCCACCAGAATCACCTCGAGGTTTGTATACGACTGCTGCAGGATCGAATCAATGCAGTAACGCAGGTAGTCTTCGGCGTTGTACACCGGCACGATCACGGAGATGAGGGGAGTGGCGTTGTTCGGCAAGGCTTATGCTTCCTCTTTGTATATGCGGACGTATCCAGTATGGCACGTTTCCTAGCCGAGCTGCGCAACGTTTAATGGGGTACTTTTGCTCGAGGATGTTTGATTATTGACGATGAAGACACCTGTGGAAGTCAATTCAGACTCAAGGCATCGAGAATGGGGTAGAGGCGATTCGCAAATTCGGGTACACCGCTTTTCCGGAGCATGTCTGCGTAGTCTTCAGGCGTTTGTGGCTATCATTTATAGCTCAGCAGTGCCGTGTGACAAACTCTTGCCACTCTTCCTGGATCGAGATCCAATACATCGAGGAAGAAATCATCGGGTCTCTTTACTTCGATGCGAAGAGGCTGTGTCGAAGTTTCAGGAAAATCTTTCGTGTTGAAGGTGACCAAGGTTTGTGCGGGTAAATAATCTGCTGCTGCAAGTACGTGCCGGTCTTTCTCGTCGCATGTCATATTTTTGATGAGGCTTTCGTAACCAGTGACTAGAGCCTTTGGGAATGCGGCAGTCATCGCATTGATACGTTGCGCCGAACGCTCTTCTCCTATGCGTAATTGGAGGTCTCTCCTCAGCTCATCGAGTATCTGTTGTGACCAGTATGGGGCATAGAGGTGTTCCTCGGCGAGACGGAGGATCAAATCGTTGATGAGTTCGTTGAAGAGCCATAAATCTGTGTGGAATGAAATATGTGACAATCCAGCATTGAGTTTGAGCTCGTAATTTTGGTATGGCTCGTCTCATCGGTAGGATAATGACGAATCGAACCTTGCGCTTGAACGCTTATTACCGGAAGGATTGCCTGAGCATGGCAGATTCTGTTGAGTATCCCGATCTTGTTATCGTTGGCGCGGGCCTGTTCGGTCTGACGGTGGCGCAGCAGGCGGTGGAGCACACCGGCGCGCGCGTGCGCATCATCGATATCCGTGACCACATCGGCGGCAACGCCTACTCGTATATGGATGAGGAGACCGGCGCGGAGATCCACAAGTATGGCGCGCACCTGTTCCACACGTCCAATAAGCGTGTGTGGGACTACGTCAATCGTTTCACGAGCTTCACGAACTATGTGCACCGCGTGTATGCCACGCATGACGGCGAGGTCTATCCGCTGCCGATCAACCTGGGCACCATCAACCAGTTCTTCCATGCGCATTACACGCCGGCCGAGGCGCAGAAGCTTATCGCCGGGCAGGCGGGCGAGCTGGCCGGCACCGATCCGGCCAACCTGAACGACAAGGGCATCCAGCTCATCGGCCGACCGCTGTACGAGGCGTTCATCAAGAACTACACGGGCAAGCAGTGGCAGACCGACCCTGCCGAGCTGCCGGCGGCCATCATCAAGCGCCTGCCGGTGCGCTTCAACTACGACAACCGCTACTTCAAGGACACGTGGGAGGGCCTGCCCGCGGACGGCTACACCAAGTGGATGGAGCGCATGATCGATGACCCGCGCATCACGGTTTCGCTGGGCGTCGACTTCTTCGACGAATCCCAGCCGTACAACAAGACCGCGCTCAAGGCCGCGGGCGTGCCGGTGGTGTACACGGGCCCGGTGGACCGTTACTTCGACTATGAGCTCGGCGACCTCAAGTGGCGCACGGTCGACTTCAAGGAGGTCCGCTACGACGAAGGCGACCACTTCGGCTGCCCGGTGATGAACTTCTCCGACGCGGACGTACCCTACACCCGCGCCATCGAATTCAAGAACTTCAACCCGGAGCGCCACGATGCCCAGAACCCGAACAAGACCGTGGTGTGGGAGGAATACAGCCGTTTCGCCGAGCGTGGCGACGAGCCGTACTACCCGGTCAACACGGATGCGGACAAGGCACTGTACGCCCAGTACGAGGCCAAGGCCAAGGCCGAGCCGAACACCGTGTTCGGCGGTCGCCTGGGCACGTACAAGTACTACGACATGCACAACGTGATCGACACCGCCCTGACCGCCTACGAGGAACAAGTCGCGCCGCTGCTGAAGAAGTAGACCGTCGTTTCACCAGAGGATTAACGATTGAGCTTGAAACCGACTGAATATTGCTGAGGCAATAGCCGGTTTCAGGCTTCTGTGTTTTTTGGGAAGCCAAATTTCCTGGGGTACTTAAGGCTCGCCACGAGGAGTACAGTTGTCTGTACCGCACAATGTGGCGCGTAAGACGAGGGGCGCATCTCGCAAGTAGGGTGCGATGCAGTTGAAGGAGTGCATGTCATGACTGATCCGAATGTCAATCCGAACGGCCAGGTGCCGGGGCAGCAAGCTGACGCCAATCCGACTGAGCCGTTAAATGCGATGACGGGGGAAGCAGGAACCGCCGCCAACAATGCTCCAATCCAAGCACTCGCAGCGGGCGAACAGCCCACTCAGGCGTTCACTCCTGTTGAGCAGCCTACGCAGGCGTTTACACCTGCCGAGCAGTCCACCCAGCCTCTTGCGCCGGTCAATCAGCCGGTACCGCCTACGCAGGCTTTGCCACCAGTGACTCCTGCCGCTGCGCCCGCGCCCGCATCGGCAGCGCCCAATTCGCCCTATCCGGGGGCGGCTCCGGCAGGCGGATCGGTTCCTCCGGTCTATGGCAGCGGTAGTGCTCCGGTATATCCGGGCGGCGGGGCCGTGCCTCCGCAAACGCCCTATAACCCGTATATGCAAGGCGGCCAACCGAACGGCCAGCCGGGATGGTCTGGTTCTTACGGCAGTGTGCCGCCTGAAGCGAACCAGAAGTACAACGGCCTGGCTATTGCCGGTTTTATCTGCTCGTTCCTTGTCTCACTCCCCGGTCTGATCCTGAGCATCGTGGGCCTCAACCAGATTAAGAAACAGGGCGGCAAGGGCAAGGGCTTGGCCATCGCCGGCATCATCATCAGTGCGGCGGGCATGGTGATACAGGTAATACTGGTCATCGCGCTGATCGTCGGCGGTGTCTCGTACACCAGCAAGGCTATAGATGAGGCGAAAACCGATTCCTTCTATAGTCAGTCCTCTTCGGGCAACGGTGATAGCAGCGATAAGAGCAAAGCTCAAGATAATCTTGACGATGCGCTGGACGACACGTTGGACGAAACCCATGACGATCTAACCGACGGCGATTATGGGCTGTACGATTCGATTCAGGATTTCGTCGACTCTTTGGAATTCAAGGACTCCATTGAATCCGAAGCGGATACGTTTGCAGACACCGGCCTCACCTTCAACTACCGTGTCGACGGTGACACCTTGGTGTACGAGTACGTGCTCGACGACAGCTATGCCTCGCTAGGCGATACCGCCGCTTCCTCACTGGATGCTATGGACAGCACCTATCAATCCACCGCGAATCTGCTGGGCTCGATGTGCAAGACCTCCAGCGGCAAGGCATCATTGCGCGTCATCATGCACACGCAAAGCGGCCAGTCGCTGTATGACAAAACCTGGACCGAAAAGTAGCAATCCCAGCGAACGTGCGTTTTGGTCGATTGAAGGCCGGTCTGCTTGCTCCTTGGACGGATGCTTCTGCGGAAGGAACCGCCAAGGAGTAGGCTTACAGGCATGAGACTCGCACGTTTTTCTTTGAATGATTCGCCGCGCTACGCCTTCGTGCAGAAGGACGAAACGGACGGCAAGGACTACCTCATCGAACTGGACGGCCATCCGCTGGCCGGCGACCAGGTCAAGCCCACCGGCACTCGTTACCCGGTCGACGGCGATGGCATCCGTCTGCTCTCCCCGGTCATCCCCTCCAAGGTTTACGGTCTGGCCAAGAACTATGAGGCCCACGCCCAGTTCATGCACGAGGCCGGCCACTCCGAAATCGCCCACGCGCCGGAAGACATGGTGATCTTCACCAAGCCGTCCACCTCGGTAATCGGCCCCGACGACCCGATTGTGTACCCGGCCTGCTCCAAGGACATGAACTTCGAGCCGGAAGTGGCCGTGGTGATGGGCCGTATCGCCAAGAACGTGACCGTCGAGAACGCGATGGATTACGTGCTCGGCTTCACCTGCGTCAATGATGTGACGTTGCGCGATCTGCAGGGCATCGACCCCACGTGGACGCGCGCCAAGGGCTTCGATACCTCCTGTCCGCTTGGCCCGTGGATCGTGATGCGTGACGACCTCGACTGGAAGGACGCCAAGATTTCCTTCACGCTGAACGGCGAGGATGTGCCGATGGCGTCTGGCACCACCGCGAACCTGATTCACGGCATCCCCGAGCAGATTGCCGCCATTTCGTCGTTCTCCACGCTGCTGCCTGGCGACGTCATCATGACCGGCACCCCGAACGCCTCCGGCCACCTCGACCCAGGCGACGAGACCATCGTGCACGTCGAAGGCATCGGTGATCTGCGCAACGTAATCGTTCGGGCGTGACTCGTTCTGGCTCCCCTCTCTGAGGGGAACCGTCCAGGCGGAGAAGCTGACTGAGGGAACCAAGAACGCGCCTTACGCTCCCGGCAGAAGTGCGTGCAGGGCGGTCATCACCACCAGGCTGATGATGGCCGTCACTGTCAGCGAGAAGCCGGCGAGCTTGGCGTTGCCGGTCAGCGAATCGGTGAACTTAGTTGAGAAAATCGTGATCGGGGCGAAGGAGCCCAGCACGATGATCTCGCGAATCCTCATGTCAAACTGCCGACCGCGCCGAGACGCCGGGACAGTTCCGTGCCGGCAAGCCGCAGCTTGGTCTTAAGCGACCGCTCCTGTTCGGGGCGCAGCGATCCGCTCACGAAAGTGAGAGCCAGCCCGGCGATGGGAAAGTCGTTGTAGTCGCGCACAGCGACGGCGTATGAATCAAAGCCGGGCGTCACGTCTCCGTGTTCCTCGGCAAAACCGGTGCGTTGGGTTTCGGCGAGCGTTGCCTCCAGCTCCTTGGGCGATTTGGGGCCGATGCCGGTGCGGTCGGTGAACGCCTGACGATTGGGATATAGCGCGCGGACCTGATTGCGGGGGAGTGCGGACAGAATGGCCCGCCCGGTGGCGGTCAGGTGACTGGGTAGGCGCACGCCCACGCCTGACACTAGCGGCGGGCGATGCGCGGCGCGCTCCTCAATCACATAAATGATTTCGTTGCCGTGCAGCACGGCCAGATGTCCGTTTTCGCCGGTCTCGTCAACAAGACGCGCCAACGCCGGATGCGCGACCTGCGATACACGATGTTGGCGAGAATAGGCCGATCCCAGCTCGAAAGTCTTGAGTCCGATGCCGTACGCGCGCTGCTCGGCAAGGCGGGTGACCAGTCCGTGACGCTCCAAAATCTCCAACAATTGGTACACCGTGGAGCGCGGAATGCCGAGCTCGCGAGCGAGCGTGGCGGCTTGCGTCTGACCATTGCTCGCGATGAACTCGAGGATGTCGAGCGTACGGTCGGCCGCCGGAGCCAGCGAGACACGTGGCGCGGATGATGATGTCTGATGTTCCCGTTCTGATGGCTTCACCTGCGCCCGCTTGACGGTACGTGGCTCGGTGAAGGCGTATTGCTGCGAGGCATGGCTCATATTTCCATCACCTTACATGTCTGAGATTTCAGACACAAGATGGACGAAGTGGCTTATGGCGGGCATCCGACTGAGGTGAAATGGCCAAGGTTTGATTACTCGGGGAGCGATTGGTCGCGTTTGCGTCGCCTGCTGTTGATGGGCAGGTGCGGTGAGCGAATGCGGGCAGTCGCGGATCCCCGGCGAAGCATGTGCCGCATATGTCGTATATGCGGAATGCGGCACATATATAGAAAGGTATGAGCATGGCAGAGCAGACGGTCACCGTAGGTGTTGGAGCGCTGAGCATCGAGGACGTTATCGCCGTAGCGCGCGGCGGTGCCAAAGTGGCGATTTCGGACGAATCGAAGCATGAGATGGCGCTGAGTCGCGCGGTTATCGATCATTTGGCCGACGACACCGTGCCGCATTACGGTATCTCCACCGGATTCGGCGCGCTCGCCTCCACCTCCATCCCCAAGGAACAGCGTGCGCAGCTGCAGAAAAGTCTGATTCGCTCGCATGCCGCCGGTGCCGGACCGGAAGTGGAGCGTGAGGTGGTGCGCGGCCTGCTGGTGCTGCGCCTGAGCACCCTGTGCACCGGACGCACCGGTGTGCGCCCGGAAACCGCGCAGGTCTACGCCGATATGCTGAACGCCGGCATCACCCCGGTGGTCTACGAATACGGTTCACTCGGATGCTCCGGTGATTTGGCGCCGCTCGCAGCCTGTGCTTTGGTGGCGATGGGTGAAGGCGAGGCCCGCAACGCTGACGGCCTCAAGATCGGCGGCGGCGAAGCGCTGCGTGCGGCCGGCATCACGCCCGTCGATTTGAAAGAGAAGGAAGGACTGGCGCTGGTCAACGGCACCGACGGCATGCTCGGCATGTTGTGTATGGCCATCACCGATCTGCGCCTGCTACTCAAGACCGCGGATGTCGCCGCCGCGATGAGCGTGGAAGGCATGCTCGGCAACGACCGCGTATTCGCCGCCGACTTGCAGGCGCTGCGCCCGCATCGCGGCCAAGGCGATTCCGCCGCGAACATCGCCCGCATGCTCAAGGACTCTGGTCTGATCGAGGCCGGCCGCCCGGGCTCCACCGTGCGTGTGCAGGACGCCTACTCGCTGCGCTGCACCCCGCAGGTGCACGGCGCCGCCCGCGACACCGTGGAATACGCGGCCTCCGTGGCGGGCGTGGAACTCGCCTCCGCCATCGATAACCCGTGCGTCACGCTGGACGGCCGTGTGGAGTCCAACGGCAACTTCCATGGCGCGCCGCTGGCCTATGTGCTCGATTTCCTGGCGATTCCGACCGCCGACGTAGCCTCTATCTCCGAGCGTCGTACCGACCGCTTCCTTGACGTGGCGCGCAACCGCGGCCTGCCGGCGTTCCTGGCTGGTGACCCGGGCGTGGACTCCGGTTTCATGATCGCCCAATACACCGCTGCCGGCATCGTCTCCGAAATGAAGCGTAACGCCGTGCCCGCCTCGGTCGATTCGATTCCAAGCTCCGCCATGCAGGAAGATCACGTGTCGATGGGCTGGGGCGCCGCCCGCAAGCTGCGCCGGTCGATTCCGGCCTTTGCGCGCGTGCTGGCCGTGGAACTGCTGTGCTCCTGCCGCTCCTTCGACTTCCGCAAGCCGTACCGTCCGGGTGCGGCGGGCGCCGCCGTATACCGCGTGGTGCGCCAGTACGCCAACGAAATCGGCCCCGACGTACGCGATACCTGGACCACCCCGCAGATTGAGGGCGTGGCCGAGGCGATTCTCTCCGGCGAAGTCCTCGCCGCCGCCGAATCCGCCGTCGGCGCACTGAAGTAGCGGCTGCCCAAGCTTCCTCATCAGAGGGGGCTACTAGTCACCCTCCCCACCAAAATCCAAAACTTGAGTCATATGCACTCAAGTTTTGGGAATAGAATGGGTTCCAGGTCGGTTGACCATATCAGACAACGACAAGCTGCGGTCTGTCGCAACGCTCGCAGGGCTTTCGAAGCCCGCGAGCCGCACTGCGCAGACCGCATGATATGGAGGAATACGATATGGAACAGAAGTTCACCACTATGGCCCAAGAAGCCGTCGGCGACGCGATTCAGAGTGCGTCCGCCGCAGGAAACGCGCAGGTCGAGACCCTGCACGTCATGGATGCGCTGCTGCGCCAGGAAAACGGCGTGGCGCGCTCTCTGATCGAGGCCGCGGGCGGGGACCCGCAGGCCATCGGCGCGGCGGTGCGCAACGCTTTGGTCGCGCTGCCGAGCGCATCCGGATCCAGCACCTCGCAGCCACAGGCCAGCCGCCAGCTGACCGCCGCCATCGCCCAGGCTGAGAAGGAAATGCAGCAGATGGGCGACGAATACGTCTCCACCGAACATCTGCTTATCGGCATCGCGGCCAGCAAGCCGAACCAGTCGGCCGAAATCTTGGAGAAGAACGGCGTCACCGCAGCCTCCCTGCGCAAGGCCGTACCCGGCGTGCGTGGCGGCGCGAAGGTCACCAGCCCGGACGCGGAAGGCTCGTACAAGGCCCTAGAGAAGTACTCCACCGACCTGACGGCCGCCGCCAAGGAAGGCAAGCTGGACCCGGTCATCGGACGTGACCAGGAAATCCGCCGCGTGATTCAGATCCTCTCCCGTCGTACCAAGAACAACCCGGTGCTGATCGGCGAGCCCGGCGTCGGCAAGACCGCCGTCGTGGAAGGCCTGGCCCAGCGTATCGTGGCGGGCGACGTGCCCACCACCCTGCAAGGCAAGAAGCTCATCTCCCTTGACCTAGGCTCCATGGTGGCCGGCTCGAAGTACCGTGGCGAGTTCGAGGAGCGCCTGAAGAGCGTCCTCAACGAAATCAAGAACGCGGACGGCCAGATCATCACCTTCATCGACGAGATTCACACCATCGTCGGCGCGGGTGCGGCCGAAGGATCGATGGACGCCGGCAATATGCTGAAGCCTATGCTGGCCCGTGGCGAGCTGCGCCTGATCGGCGCGACCACGCTGGACGAGTACCGCGAGAACATCGAAAAGGATCCGGCATTGGAACGCCGTTTCCAACAGGTGTTCGTGGGCGAGCCGAGCGTGGAAGACACCATCGCCATCCTGCGTGGCCTGAAGCAGCGTTACGAGGCGCACCACAAGGTGACGATCGGCGATGACGCGCTGGTCGCCGCCGCGACCCTCTCGAACCGGTACATCTCAGGCCGTCAGCTGCCGGACAAGGCCATCGACCTGGTCGATGAGGCGGCTGCCCACCTGCGTATGGAGCTCGACTCCTCGCCTGAGGAGATCGATGAACTGCAGCGCAAGGTGACCCGTCTTGAAATGGAGGAAATGCAGCTCAAGAAGGCTGAGGATCCTGCATCCAAGGAGCGTCTGGGCAAGCTGCAAGCCGAACTCGCGGACACCCGTGAGAAGCTCAGCGGCCTCAAGGCGCGTTGGGATGCGGAGCAGGCCGGCCACAACAAGGTCGGTGACCTGCGTGCCAAGCTCGATGACCTGCGTGTGCAGGCGGACAAGTTCACCCGTGAGGGAAATCTGGCTGAGGCCTCGAAGATTCTGTACGGAGAGATTCCGGCTATTCAGAAGGAACTCGCCGCCGCGGAAAGCGCGGATGCCGAATCTGCCGATGCCGGCGCGGCCAACCCGGCCGATGAGCCGATGGTCCCGGACCGTGTGGACGCCGACTCGGTGGCCGAGATCGTCTCCGACTGGACCGGCATTCCCGTTGGCCGCCTGATGCAGGGCGAGAACGAGAAGCTGCTGCATATGGAGGACTACCTGGGCAAGCGTGTGATCGGCCAGAAGGAAGCCATCGCCGCCGTGTCCGACGCGGTGCGCCGTTCGCGTGCCGGCATCTCCGACCCGAACCGTCCGACCGGATCGTTCCTGTTCCTCGGTCCCACCGGTGTGGGCAAGACCGAACTGGCCAAGGCGCTCGCCGACTTCCTGTTCGACGACGAGAAGGCCATGGTCCGCATCGACATGTCCGAATACATGGAGAAGGCTTCAGTCTCGCGCCTGATTGGCGCGGCGCCGGGCTACGTGGGCTACGAGCAGGGCGGCCAGCTGACCGAGGCCGTGCGCCGCCGCCCGTATTCCGTGGTGCTGTTCGACGAGGTCGAGAAGGCCAATCCGGAGATCTTCGACGTGTTGCTGCAGGTGCTCGACGATGGCCGCCTGACCGATGGCCAGGGCAGGACCGTGGACTTCAAGAACACGATCCTGATCATGACCTCCAACCTCGGCTCGCAGTTCCTCGTGAACGAGGACATGGACGCCGACGCCAAAAAGAAGGCCGTGATGGACGCCGTCCACATGAACTTCAAGCCGGAGTTCCTGAACCGTCTGGACGACATCGTCATGTTCCACCCGCTTACGCGCGAGGAGCTTGGCGGCATCGTGGATATCCAGGTGGCTGGCGTGTCCCAGCGTCTGACCGATCGCCGCATCACGCTGGACGTCACCGACTCGGCTCGCGAATGGCTGGCCAACACCGGTTACGACCCGGCTTATGGCGCTCGTCCGCTGCGCCGCCTGGTACAGACCGAAGTGGGCGACCAGCTGGCCCGTATGCTGCTGGCCGGCAAGGTCCACGACGGTGACACCGTGCTCGTCGACCAGACCGGCGGCGAACATCTGGAGCTCTCCGCTTGGGCGAGCGACCAGATTGTCTCCGACAATCCGGACGTGAGCGTGGACAACGTCACCGAAGACAAGTGACAATCACTGGCTCCCCTCTCTGAGCAAAGCTGTCAGCGAAGCTGACTGAGGGGAGTTCGGGCTGGCGAGCTTCACTATATTGGCTCTCCTCTGAGGAGGAGAGCCTTTTCGCTACCATGGTGCTGAACTTCATACGAGGAGGGCCAGTGACTGGACGATTCGCGCCGACGCCGTCGGGGCGCATGCATATCGGCAACGTGTACGCCATGTTGGGTGCATGGCTTTCGGCCCGCTCGCGTGGCGACCGCATGCTGATGCGTATCGAGGACGTGGACAAGCCGCGTGTGGTCGCCGGTGCGGACCAGCTCATGATGGATGACCTGCATTGGCTCGGCCTCGACTGGGATGGCGAACCGATGTTCCAATCCCAGCGCACTGAACGATACGAATACGCTCTCGAATGCCTGCGCTCGCAAGGTGTGCTGTACCCCTGTTTCTGCTCGCGTGCCGACATTCGCGCCGCCTCGGCCCCCAACGAGGGCGACGGCTTCATGGTGTACCCCGGCACGTGCCGCCGCCTGCTGCACGACCATCCCGACGAGGTCCGTGCCCGTTTGGTTCGCGGCGACCAGCATTCCATCCGTATCGCCATGCCGGAATCGGCAGCGGGAGAAAAGCAACGTACAGTGCCTGACGATTCCGCTGCGCTGTCGGGAGCCGTGCCGCCGGAACAGCAGGGCGATGCCGGAATCGTTGATGGTGTCGCATGCTTTAACGACCGTGTCTATAGTCCACAGCACTACGATTTGGCCCGCGAGGTAGGCGATTCCGTGATTCGCCGAGCCGATGGACTGTTCGGCTATCAACTGGTCGTGGTCGTGGATGACCTCGATATGGGTGTTGATGATATCGTGCGCGGCCGTGATCTGCTGCGCTCCACCGCGCTGCAAATGTGGATTCGCCAGTGTCTGTTGGCTGGCGGCTTTGAGCCGGAATGCGGCAACACGGAAAAGCCTCTCGCCGAGCACCCCGAGTATGCGCACCTGCCGCTTATCGACAATGCGGCCGGCCGGCGTTTAGCCAAGCGCGAACGTTCGCTGGATATGGGAGCCTTGCGCGCCCGCAACGTAACCCCCGAGCAAATCATCGGATACTGCGCCTGGCTGCTGCGTCTGCAACCCACTCCAATTCTTTGCAAACCCGCCGATCTGCTGGCAGATTTCAGCTGGGAGCCACTGCGCGCCAACCACCTGGACCGCGCGCTGAAACCGGATGATCCAACCACTCCACAATGGCTGGCAGAAGCGTTAGGCTAGAGGCAGCCCAACAGGAAGGATTCCAATGTCGTCGAAGCTCTGGAGAAACGTGGCGCTGGCAGGCGTGGCCGCCGCCGGTGCTGCCGTGTGGGCCGTGGCCCCGCGCACGTTCAATGACAAGCGTCGTAATTTCGTGCCCTCCATTCCGGAGGTATGGTATGCCCATCGTGGCTTGCATGATGCGGGTTCTGGTTTGGTCGGCTATACCGATATCGCTGATTATGGTGGGGATAATCCGGTTAGCGCCCAAGCCGATACCACTGAGCGATCCATCGCCGAAAACGATGATTATGTGTCGCTTGCCCGTCGCATGGCTGTCAAGGCCGGCTACGGCAGTGCGGATATGACCGGTCCGATTGCTCCCGAAAACTCGCTGGCCGCGTTCGCCGCCGCCTGCGAGGCTGGCTATGGCATCGAACTCGACGTGCAGCTTACGCTCGACGGCCAAGTGGTCGTGGTCCATGACGCCGATTTGTTGCGCGTGGCCGGCGATCCGCGCCGCATCGAAGACCTGACTTACGACGAACTCGCCCGTATTCCGCTCTTCCCGAACGGCGAGTCAGGCGATTTGAAGGCCGAACCGTTGCCGGGTGCCGACGCGAACCCGCCGCTGGTGGTCACGCCGTCCGCCGCGCCGAAGGGGTACTACCAGCATGTGCCGCTGTTCTCCGATGTGCTGGACGTGGTGGCCGGCCGGGCTCCGCTGATTGTGGAATACAAGTTCAGCAACAACAGGGCTTGGGATGAGCGTAGCGAAGAGCTCATGGAAAAGGGCCACGCCTTGCTTGAGGCGTATGACGGCCCGTACGTGATCGAATCCTTCCACCCGGGCGCGGTGAATTGGTACAAGGAGCATCACCCTGAGGTGTGCCGCGGTCAGCTGAGCTGGCCGGCGAAGCTGAGCAAGAATGGTGCGGCTGAATGGGCCGCCGGCTTACTGGCGTTCGACTGGCTGTCTCGTCCTGATTTCGTGGCTTATGACTGGACCGGTGGCGCTTCGCCGCAAGTCAAGCTCGCTCGTTCGATGGGTGCGATGCCGGTTTCATGGACCGTGCGCAGCAGCGATGAACTCGCCCAGTGCGCCCCCTACTTCGACCGCCACATCTTCGAAGCGTTCGTCCCCGACGCAGTGTGAGGTTGAGGGCGTTATTGATGCGCCCATGGGGTGGTTACAGGCTCATCGGGCGGTAACTTGCCCATGGGGCGGTTTGAAGAATATGTGAAACCGCGGAATTAAGCCATTTTGGCATACCGCCCCATGAGGATTTTGCCGCCTCATGGGGCAATTACCGCCCCATGAGGGATTTCCCGCCCCATGAGGTATGGCGTTTTACTTGTGATACGGCTCGCCAGCGTTGATTTTATAAGCGCGATAGATCTGCTCCAGCAGAATCACGCGCATAAGCTGATGCGGGAACGTCATCTTCGAGAAACTCAGCAGAAAATCAGCACGACGCAGAATCGCGTCGTCAAGGCCGATTGAACCGCCGATGACCAGCTGAATATGGCTGGTGCCACGCAATCCAAGGTCGTTGATTTTGGCGGCCAATTCTTCACTGGACAGCTGCTTGCCATTGATGGCAAGGGCAATAACAAACGCGCCGTCCTTCAGATGCTTGGCGATGCGTTCGCCTTCTCTGGCCTTGATCTGTCGGTCAACGCCTTCGGAGGCATGGTCAGGCGTTTTCTCATCTGCCACTTCAATGATGTTGAGCTTGCAGTAGCGCGAAAGTCGCTTGGAATACTCGTCAATGGCGTCGCGAAGGTAACGCTCCTTCACGCGCCCCGGCGCAATAATGTCGATTTGCATAGATGTTCCGTTATGTTGGCTCCCCTCGGGGAGGGGAGCCAGGGAAATCAGTCAATTACGCCATAGAGACGGTCACCGGCGTCGCCGAGTCCCGGCACGATGTAGCACTTGTCGTTAAGACGTTCGTCGACCGCGCACACCACGACCTTGAAGTCGATGGACGGGTCGATGTGCTCCTCGACGTACTTGATGCCTTCGGGGGCCGCGATGATGTTGATCGCGGTCACGTCCTTGGCGCCGCGCTCGGCCAGGTAGTGCGTGGCGGCGACCAGCGTTCCGCCGGTGGCGAGCATCGGGTCGATGAGGAAGCACTGGCGGCCGGACAGGTCCTCGGGCAGACGGTTCGCGTACGTCACCTGCTGGGTGGGGTGCTCCTCGTCGCGCTTCATGCCCAGGAAGCCGACTTCAGCAGTCGGAATCAGGCGGGTCATGCCGTCGAGCATGCCCAAGCCAGCGCGCAGCACCGGCACGATGATCGGGCGCGGGGAGGCGAGCTTCTTGCCGGTCATCGGGGCGACCGGCGTCTCGATCGGCGCGGCCACCACGGACAGGTTGCGGGTGGCCTCGTAGGCCTCAAGCATCACGAGTTCGGAGACGAGCTCGCGGAAGGTGGAGGAGGGGGTGTTCTTGTCGCGCAGCACGGTGAGCTTGTGCTCGACCAGCGGATGATTCAAAACATGGAGTTCCATGATTCCCAGCCTAGTCCAAGTTTGCCGACCTGCCGAATTGGTAATGGCGCGGCTTGCTTATCGGATTGGATTTGTGGGTGATTCGACTTTTTGCTGCGATAGGCCAGTTGCAGCAGGACAATGCCCTGTCCGTGCCGAGATCTGCCTCTGATACCTCTGAGAGGGTAAAGCGTAAAAAACAACACGGTGTAAAACAGGGAATGAAACTGGTGTAAAACCGGGAATGAGATAGGTGTAAAATCGGGAATGAAACTGGTGTAAAATCTATATTGTTAGAACGATAGAACTGGGAAAGGCTGCAATATGAACGATTTGAGTGGTCGCGATGGTACCTTGACCAGGCCTGATTATCGTTCACGCGTGGTAGATAGCAGATTAAGTAAACTGCTCAAGGCGTTCGGTGCAGTGGAAATCGTTGGGCCGAAATGGTGCGGCAAGACATGGACCGCGCTCTCCCGGTCTCGAAGCGTTGATCGTCTGGATGATGTGGCAGTTTTCGCGGCCGCCCAAACCGATCCTGCATTGGTGCTGATGGGGGAGGAGCCCCATCTGGTGGACGAATGGCAAGATGTACCGCAAATTTGGGATGCCGCTCGTCGCCATATAGATGACAATGCGAACCGCAAGGGGCAGCTGATTCTTACAGGTTCGGCTATTCCAAAGGATCGTGACGCCATTCATCACAGCGGCACTGGTCGCATTGCTCGTCTGCGCATGTGGCCCATGAGCTTGGCTGAATCCGGAGAATCCACGGGCGCGGTCAGCCTATCCGATTTGTTCGAGGGGAAATTCGAGCCTGCCGAATGCAATACGAGTATCGAAGACATCGCCAGATGGTGTTGCCGTGGCGGATGGCCCGCGAATCTTGAGCTAGACGATGAATTCGCCTTGGAAATCCCGGGCGAATATATCGCAAGTGTGCTGGATATCAGCGTGCCGAAGATGAAGAAGAATCCTGAAACTGCACGAGCTTTGATGCGAGCTCTTGCCGTGAACATCTCGCAGGCACCAAAATATGCGACGCTGGCTGCGGATATGGCATATGGCGATGAGCGGCGTGAGCCGGATACGCAGACGGTGAAGAGCTATTTGGAAATGTTCAAGGACTTGTACCTTCTGACGGATTTGGAGGGTTGGGAACCGCCACTCCGCGCAAAGAGTCGTGTGCGAACCAAGCCCAAGCGATATTTCGTGGATCCTTCGTTGCCTGCTGCGGTTTTAGGTGCCGCGCCGAATACTCTGATGCGCGATACACAGACGCTCGGCGATCTGTTTGAAACGCTGTGCATTCGTGATTTGAATGTATATCTGTCGGCTATGCCGGGTGCCGGGAATCGCATTGCGTATTACCGCGATGACAAGGGGCTTGAAGTTGATGTCATTATCGAGTTGTCTGACGGCAGGTGGGGTGCCATCGAAATAAAACTCAGTGACCTTAAGGTGAACGATGACAATGCGGATAAGCTCAAATCCTTCCGCAACAGAATCTGCGGCAATCCCATGGCTCAGGTCCGAGACCCCGAATTCATGATGTTCCTCACCGGTCGAGGAAGCAAGGCCTATCGCCGCAATGACGGCATACTGGTCGTGCCCATTGCAATGCTCGGGGCGTGAATCTGGTAAAAGAAGAGAAGCGCCGAACCGCGAAAGCGCCTGTCGGCGCAAGGGCCGCTCGCGGCGGCAAAAAATGGAGCCCGGGGCTTAAGCACGGTCCGACGCGGATACTTAGTATAGCTTGCGATGGGTCTCGCCGCGCCGGGGAAGGGGTGGCGTTGGCCGGTAGCTGATTGTTGGGGTGCGGTCGGTGGGTTTCTCCTTCAGTCATGGGCATCGCCCGTGACAGCTCCCTCATCAGAGGGAGCCTGGAGCGGGGTTACTCCAACCGTCCGCGACGCCAGAGGTTGGCACCGTGTTGGAAATCCTTGGCGGTGGCCATGAGGCTGCCGGCGGTGTGCATAAGGCGGGCGGCTTTGGTGCGTACGGCCTTCTCATCGGCATCCGAGGAGAAGCCGCCGTTGGCCTCGGCCCGGGTCACCATGCGCCGCGCCTCCACGCGCAAGCCCAACGCCACCACATCGGTAAACGCCGCCGCACGCTCAAGCGCCACGGCAAAATCGCCCACAAAAGCACCGGAGAGAATCGAATCGGCCAATCGCACGATGTCATCTTCACTGGGAGCCTGATCCACGCCGGCGATGGCGGAGGCGGTAGTGGCCACCGGCTCACCCAAGCGCCACAGATGCGCGATTGAGTCGCGATTCGATCGCATCCACGTACGCAACATGTACAGTCGCCACAGCACACCAGGCAGCGAATCCGGCTCAGCATCGCTCCACAGTTCGGCGATTTCATCCACGCCGACCGTCTCCACCAACGTGAGCACGCGCTCGACAACCGCCGGGTCTTCGCTATGGCGCACACGATCCAGCAATGCGGCAGCGGACAGATGGCTCATCTCGCTCAACGCTTGCGGGTCCATGCCGCCGGCCAATCCATCGGCCACAGCCGGGTCGAGCTGAGCCGGGCGCGAAGGACGTGAAGAACCCATGCGAGCAGGTCCGAATGCTGCTCCGGCCGCACGCAACGAGCCGAAGCCTGGGCCCAGACTGCCGGCGGCACCATTGTGCGCGGCATGAGCTGCGGCGGCAGCGGCCGAGGAGTTGGATGAATCAGGGAATGCGGGTCTAGTAGACAAGCGGTTGAACCTTCTGAATATCGATGATTTTGGGACCATGAGGCGTCGGAGTGACGAACAGCGCCGCCGCCGTGCCGGTCGGCATGAACGGTGTCTTGGCGATTAGGCGTTTGCTCAGAGACGGCGCAACGCACATGCTGCGCAGGTGTTCGAACATACCACCAATCACCGGCCGGTGCATGCATATCGCTATGGGCTGACGGCGCTCAAGTGCGAACTCGATTTCGCTGAGTAGACATTCCCATGCGGTGTCCGGCGCAGCGGCGTATGCATCTTCGGTGAGCGGATCGAGATGAACCATGTCTCGTCCGGTCTGCCACGCGAACATCTCCAACGTCTCCTGGCAGCGCACCCAAGGCGACGTGGCCAGTCGGTTCGGATTGAAACACGCCAGCTCGCGGTTCAGCGCGTATGCCGCAGCCGCGCCGCGCGGCGTGATCGGACGGTTCTCGTCCGAGCCCTTCCACAGTTTGCGCGCTTCTGCCTTGCCGTGGCGCACGATAATCACCGGCACGGCGTCAAGCGCGCCCTCCTGCACCCGGTCAACGAATAGCGCAAGGATGTCCTTATCGGTGGAATGGCTGAGTTTCTTGCGGGCCTCAGCCGGCGTCAACCACAGGACTTCGTCGATTTCGCCGATGTCCGCCCGATGCACCGGGCCGAACGCATGGGTGCGCCGCAGATTGTCGATGGCGCTGATTGGCGTGGCCATCCAGAACTGGATGTGCTTGGTGTCCGCCGACCGATCCTTGGTATGGCGCTGTTTGCGGCCCTCTTCGGACAGCGGGTACTCGATGTCGCCCAGATAGGGACCGAGCTCCACGGGCAGGCCCGATTCCTCGCCGATCTCGCGCACGGCGGCATGCCGGTGTGATTCGTTTGGGTCGACCTTGCCTTTCGGCCAGCTCCAGTCGTCGTATTTCGGGCGATGCACGATGCACAGTTCGATGCGGTTGAGTACGTTGTCCGCCGTGGCTGGGCTGTCGGCCTGCGCCGGGTCCGGGGTGGGAGCCGCGTCCGATGCGCCGGGTGCTGCCGTGGCCTTGCCGTCAGAATCCGTGGTGTTCGCGATGATGGTGCCATCGGTGGCAATATTGGATTTCGCTGATGGAGATGATGCCTGCGTCGGCTCGGCATCATCCTTCCACCGGTACAGAATACCGCCGGCGGCTTCCACGATTCGTCTCATACTGTTCGTACCCATCTCTTGTATTGTAGGTCACGTTGGACCGCTGCTACGTAGTTTTTGCGCGTTGAACAACGATGCCCGGCATCCTCTCGAAAGAGGAGCCGGGCATCGTAACCACCCTCAGTCAGCTTGCGCTGACAGGGAGCATCGAGTGAAA
>OJXL01000290.1_pt1 | contig 17550 bp, 17 predicted proteins | sample 1600661 | NCBI WGS metagenome assembly OJXL01 (sample SAMN04436760, study PRJEB24849) | human gut metagenome | biome: human gut; feature: NICU; material: stool | host: Homo sapiens | place: USA: Saint Louis, MO | collected 2011-03-13
GGTACCATTCTAAACAACATGACTCTAAAACCTACGTCTTAACAAAGATAATTTAAAAGGTGTTTTGGTACCATTCTAAACAACATGACTCTAAAACGAAGCTACGTTTAAACCCGAAACCCCACTAGTTTTGGTACCATTCTAAACAACATGACTCTAAAACTAGGTAAGTAACTTAACCCTAGGCCACATCGTTTTGGTACCATTCTAAACAACATGACTCTAAAACAGAGTAATAGTTTTCTGTCACGATTCTAGTGTTTTGGTACCATTCTAAACAACATGACTCTAAAACTTATCCCTAACTTTCTGTAAATACCTGATCGTTTTGGTACCATTCTAAACAACATGACTCTAAAACCTCGGAGAATTATTTTTTCTCCATGATTCCGTATTCGCATCACTTATCCATAGCTAGATTTCAGTTTAGAAGGTCTGAATTTTTTCTTCACGTTTATTATACCAAACTTTCTCCTTCTTGGCGGAAAAACCCACCATTTTTCAATGGTGGGTTTTCTTTATTTAGTAGCTGTAACAGCGAGCCAGATTTCACTGTACTTAGCTTCTGCTGGCCCTTGATATTGCGTAAACGAAATTTCTGGTGCTGCAACGACTTGGTAACCAGATGAAGGCAACCATTCAGAGAATATCCTTGCCCAGGTTTCTTGTAGAGTTTGAGGGAAAGGACCTTCATTTGGAAAAACCGCCCATGTATGAGCAGGTACGCTTAGTTGCTCCAAATCTTCATAGGTATTTTCTTGCGAAGTGGCAAAGCCAATCATGTGTGTCATTTCTCCACCTTCTGTTGTTCGTCCCTCTTGAAAGTCAAAAGAAGCATTTACTACTTGATAAGGATATACATCATCAAATGTATGCATTTCCGCTCGTTGTTGTGGTGTAATGCGCTGTGCTAATTCCATGATTGCTTGATTTTCCCCTTGATACTGCAAGGGAACCTTCTGACTAACTCCGACTATTTGAAACGCTGGTTTTTCAATCAATTTAACATCCATTGATTGTCCTCCTTTAATATCAATATAGAAAGAGAATTTAGGGAACGTTTTTTGGATTTGTGTTTTCATTACTTCAGAAGGTGCTTGTCCTGACCAATCGCGAAAAGCTCTTGAGAATCCTTCAATACTTTGATAACCATATTTAAAAGCTACATCTGTCACTTTTTCACCAGCAAGTAATGCTAAATTTGCTTCCGCCAAACGTCTCTTTTTAATATACTCAGCCAGACTCATCCCCGCAACAAACGAAAAAGTTCGTTTAAAATGGTAAACAGAAATCCCTGTCTTTTTTGCCAATTCATCGAAGGATACTTCTTCCGTTAAATGTTCTTCAATATAATCCATTGCTTGATTCAAATTTGCGAGCATCCGTGTCCCTCTCTTTCTATTTGAAAGTTTACTAAAGACCAACAAGGATGACTTGATTATTTAGAGCCAACATTCGTCAAGTCGCTACTCTTGATTCATAGCGGCTTTTAAGGCCTGCGCTAAAGCACTTTCTTCTGGTTCGTCTGGTTGTGAATATTTTTTCATCAAACGACGTTCTTCATGCTTAGTCATTTTTTGTTTTCGTTCTTTTTTATCGGGAATTTTTTCAGTAATCGAACAGAATTTACATTTGAAAGAACGACCATTTTTTCCTTCTATGATGACCATTTTTTTATGGCATTGTGGGCAACGGTGATTGGATACTTTAGGATCTTTTCGCCGACGATAAGAACATTCTTGGTTTGTACAAACGTAAATCTTCCCATCTTTCGTATTTTTTTCCCGTAAGTTTGAGCCACAATCTGGACATTTTTTTTGCGTAATGGAAAAATCTTGATATTTTTTCTCGCTTTGTTTAATTTCACGGACTAATTTTTTCGTATCCTCTTCAATATCCTTTAAGAAAAGTTGACTCTTTTGTTGACCCGAAGCGATTGCTTCGAGCGACTTTTCCCATTTTTCCGTTAGTTCAGGTGTCACAAGTGATGGATTCACCAAGTCTAATAGTTGCTTTCCTTTGGCAGACACACTTAAACCGCTATTGGTTCGTTCCATCAATTCTGATTTAATCAGTTTTTCAATGATTTCAGCTCGCGTTGCCGGTGTGCCTAAACTGTGTTTCTCCATTTTTCCTAACAACGTTCCTTCGGTTAATGGTTTTGGCGGCGACGTTAATTCTTTGTTAATGGTAAAGTTTGGCGCAACGGTCATGTCTTTTTGCCATTGGACAGTGGATAGCGGCTGTTCGGCTGTTGTTTTCCAGCCAGCAACAACTACTTTATTTTGATGAAAGACAAATGTTTCTTTTCCAAAAGCGACTGTAACTTTTGTTTGTTTGGTTTGATTTGGCTCAGCAAACAAACCTAAGAATCGTTGAACAATCATTTGATAGATTTTTTGTTCATCATTACTTAGCTTTTCATAACGAGGACGTTGTTCAGTTGGAATCAACCCATGGTGATCTGTGACTTTTGCATTTTGGAAAACTTTTTGTTGTTTAACAACGGCCCCATTTTTAAGGTAGCCTTTCACTTCTGGTGAAAAATCAGCAATGGCTTGAAGTCGTTCTTTCATCGTTCCTTTCATATCCGTTGTTAGATATTTGCTGTCAGTTCGAGGATAGGAAACAATTTTATGGGTTTCGTATAAACTTTGTACAAGAGACAACGTTTTCTTTGCAGAAAATTGGAATCGCTGGTTGGCTTCACGCTGGATTTCGGTTAAATCATATGGTAACGGCGCATTTTCTGTTTTAACTTTTTCTTGAATATCGGTAACTAAGCCCTTTTGTTTTGAGAGTTCTTTGACTAATTGTTCTGCTTCCTGCCGTTCTTTTAAAGCGTATGGATTTTTTTGGGTCATCTTTGCTTTTTCTGATTCAACAGTTAACGAGATAGTAAAATAAGTTTGAGGCTTAAATTGTTCAATCGTTTTTTCTTGTTGGCGCACCATTGCTAAAGTTGGTGTTTGAACACGACCTGCGGATAAGTTATCTTGATATTTCACTGTCAAGGCCCGTGTGACGTTTAGCCCCACTAACCAGTCAGCTTTTGCGCGCGCCAAGGCAGAGTAATACAAATTATCGTAGTCTTTCGCTGGGCGAATTTTCTTAAACCCGTCTTTAATGGCTTTGTCTGTTTGAGATGAAATCCATAAGCGTTTGACTGGTTTGTTAAAACGGACATATTCTAAAATCCAGCGGGCCACTAATTCACCTTCACGACCAGCATCAGTGGCAATCACGGCTTCAGAAACATCTTTACGATTGGCTAATTGTTTAATCGCTTTTAATTGATGTCCCGTTTTCGGTAACGGTTTAATCCCTAAATTCTTAGGAATCATCGGTAAAGTTTCCATTTGCCACGTTTGCCATTCTTTGTTTAAATCTTCTGGCATTTTTAGTCCTAAGAGATGGCCTAAAGCCCATGTGACAATCACGTTGGGTCCTTCATAATAATTCTTATTTTTTTGATTTGCTCCTAAAACGCGGCTTAAATCTTTTGCTACGCTAGGTTTTTCAGCAATAATTAATTGTTTTGCAACCACTAGTTTCGCTCCTTTTTGAGTGCTATCTTTTCGTATTATACCAAATATTAGCTCGATTTTCTCTAAATTCCGAGAATAGAAAAAGAGTTTAAAGAAAATTCCCTGAGGTTTTTCTTTAAACTCATGCGTTTCAAATAACTTTCCGTTTGCAGAATTTTGTTTTGCCAAAATGATTGGATATTGTGGTAAACTCAGCTTTATTTTCAAAAGTAACCGCATGATGATTTTCTAGTAATGCTAAACCGAAGTATTGTTGTAAATCTTCATCGCATTCTTCACACCAGCGTTCTTCCCCATCATTCCAGAAAGCCGTTAAATAATTAGGCTTTGTGTTGACGTATGTATAATTCTGAGAAAGTTTTTGCCAAACTTCCACATAATATGTCTCTGCATCGGTCAAGTTATCGAAGGTTTTTTCTTGAACAATGTCCTCTTGCCAATCATCAAAAAACCACCAAGGTTCATTGTCGCCATACATTGTAATTACTTGATACATTGAACCGCTCCTTTTTTTGCTACTGTAGGTATCATAGTCACTTTCTGAAAAAGTTGCAAGGATTTGGTTTCGGACTGAGAAATTTTTGAAATTTATTTTATCCTGCCACTTCTAAAGAAGCAATAAAATCTTCAATCATGCGACGATAACTTTCTTCCGGCGTGGCTTCTTCGCGTTGAAAATAACCTAAAAAACGTAAGGTAATATAACCATGGATTAAGCTACGTAGTTCTCGACTTTTGTGCAGTCGTTCTTCATTATTAAATGGATAAAAAGCTAAAAGTTGTAAGATAATTTGATTGGTTTCATGGATGCCTTCAATTAATTGTTGGTTTTGCGTTTTCGGCACACTGATAAGTAATTCATAGACTGCAGAATTTTCAAAAGCAAATTGTTGGTACGTTTCAGCATATATCCGAATTGCTTCTGCGCCACTCTTACCCACTAAGGCTCTTCGCAATGCATCATTTAATTCTTGAATTAACAAGTCCACTAGAGCATTTTTTACTTCAGCAATATTTTTAAAGTGATTATAGAGTGAAGGATACTTGATGCCTAAATCAACGGCTAAATTTTGAAAGGTTAATTGTTGAACGCCCAATTCTTCCGCTAGGTTGCGGGCACTTTCAAGGATTTTGGCTTTCGTTAAATTCCGTTTTTTTGCCATCTTTCTGACGCCTCCAATTCTTAAGTTTTGGACAATTATTAGTTTATCATATCTATTGACTCTTTTTAAACTATAAATTATAGTTTATAATAATAATTTGTAAACATTATTTTTGAAAGAAGGCTGTTTGGCATGCATATTACCAACCGTTCTCATTTGGCCGATCGTTATGGCAAACGAACCAGTGCAGAATTTTTATTACACGAACGTCCTATTTTATCTTTTCCTATTTCTTTAGCGGCCATTCCTAAAGAAGCCCGCTATTTATCCTGGGAATTAATTGATTATGACACGATTCCTCTAATCGGTTTCCCTTTTATTCATTGGTTAGCTGCCAATGTTCCTGTAACCAATGAGATTCCTGAAGACTTTAGTCGAACAGCACTCAAGCCTACCATTCAAGGAAAAAATAGTCTTGCTTCTCCTTTGGGGAAACAGATGATTCCTGCGCTTGCCACTGAAACGTTACCTGAGTTAACCGAACGTTATCTGGGGTTAAGCCCTCGCTCTGGTGTGCACACCTATACGTTATATGTGTACGCTACAAAAAATCCACTAAATTTAAAAGAAGGCTTTTTTGCGAATGAATTGCATCAAGCATTGAATGATCAACGACTCGCCAAAGCCAAATTTGAATTTCTTTACTAGAAAGTGAGGAAATAGAATGTATGAATTAATTAAAAGTAAAATTTTCCGTCCAAGACAACCTTGGGAAAAAAATCTGCTTGTTTTATGGTTTGGCACATTTATGGCTGGTATTGGCTTTAGCTTAGTGATGCCATTTATGCCTCTTTATATCAACACATTAGGTACTTTTACCCACCAACAATTGAATTTTTGGAGCGGAATCACGTTCTCTTCCACTTTTTTAGTCACAACCATTGTTTCACCTTGGTGGGGCCGTTTAGCCGACCGAAAAGGACGCAAGTTAATGTTATTACGCGCTTCATTAGGGATGGCTATCGTCATTAGTTTAATGGGCGCAGTCACAAGTGTTTATCAATTGATTGGCTTACGCTTATTACAAGGTGTTTTTTCTGGTTATATCAGTAATGCGACTGCGTTAGTTGCTACAGGCACACCTAAGGAAAAAAGCGGTCAAGTGCTTGGTACTTTAGCCACTGGTTCTGTTACCGGCACGTTGCTTGGTCCTCTTTTGGGCGGTGTCACTGCGTCTATTTTCGGTTATCGGCCAACCTTTTTCATTACTGGTACGATTTTATTACTCGTTTTTGTTTTGAGTCTTGTCTTTGTCCATGAAGAGTTTGTGCCAATTGAAAAAAATCAAGCCGCATCTGGGAAACAAATTTTAAAAAAACTAGAACATCCCCACGTGATTCTTGGAATGTTTATTACGACATTAATCATTCAAGCTTCCAATAATTCAATTAGTCCCATCATCAGTTTATATATTCAACAATTGTTGGGTGGTCACGGAAATGTCACCTTAATCAGCGGAGTCATTGCTTCTATTCCAGGGATTGCAACGTTAATAGCCGCCCCTCGTTTCGGCCGGTTAGGCGATCGTATTGGCAGTGAACGCATCTTGACAATTGGCTTAATTTTAGCCATTTTCGTTTACCTACCAATGGCCTTTGTTCAAAATGTCTGGCAGCTTGCCATGCTTCGTTTCTTAGTTGGGATTTCCGATGCCTGTTTACTACCAGCTGTTCAAACGTTGATCACTCGTTATTCTCCAAGTGATGCTGCAGGCCGTATTTTCAGTTACAATCAATCTTTCCAAGCGACAGGAAATGTGATTGGTCCTATGATTGGTTCAAGCGTATCTGCCGCTTTCGGTTATCGTGGGGTCTTTATTTCCACTTCTTGTCTGGTTCTCCTTAACCTTCTATGGGTTCGTCGAAGCACCGCCGAATTAAAAAAAGAGAAAAATGATGACTAAGTTATACACAGAAAAGTTATCCACAATTTGAATTTTTAATTTTTCTCTTTTTCTTATTTTAAAAAAAATAGGCATATAAAACAAAAAAGAAAAGCGGATATTTACTGGTTTTATGACCAGCATATCCGCTTTTCTTTTGGTTAACTCTGCGCTTTTTGTTTCACAACTCGTGAAACTTTTTAGACGTATTGTAGTTCTTTTTCATCTTGGTAGGCGCGATCAATTAAGCCGCCCCCTAAGCATTCCATTCCATCATAAAAAACAACAGCTTGACCTGGAGTGACTGCGCGCGCTGGTTCCTTAAACGTAACGGTTGCTTTTGTGCCATCTTCAGATAAGGAAACATGCACTGGGATATCTGCTTGACGATAACGGAATTTAGCCGTACAGTCAAACTCTTTTGGCATTGGCGTATCAACAGTAAAATGAACCTCACTAGCTTCTAAATGTGTTGCATATAGTTTTTCATGGTGAAATCCTTGTCCCACATATAATGTATTGGTAGTTAAATCTTTGCCAATTACAAACCATGGTTCTTGTGTTTTACCGCCGCCACCAATTCCTAAGCCTTGGCGTTGACCGATAGTATAATACATAAGACCATCATGTTGTCCTTTGATTTCGCCATCTTCTGTCACCATGTTGCCTTTTTTAGCTGGTAAATAATTACTCAAAAATTCTTTGAAATTCTTTTCACCAATAAAACAAACGCCCGTTGAGTCTTTTTTCTTGGCTGTGGCTAATCCAGCACGTTCAGCAATTGCACGAACTTCTGATTTTTCCATGCCACCCAATGGAAACATTGTTTTTGCCAATTGGGCTTGTGATAATTGGCTTAAAAAATAGGTTTGGTCTTTATTATTGTCAATTCCACGTAACATATGCACTACGCCATTTTCATCCGTTTCTACTTGCGCATAGTGGCCAGTTGCAACATAGTCAGCGCCTAGTTGCATAGCATAATCTAGGAATGCTTTAAATTTAATTTCTTTATTACACATGACATCTGGATTTGGTGTCCGTCCTAACCGATATTCTGCTAAAAAATATTCAAACACACGGTCCCAATATTCTTTTTCAAAATTGACCGAATAATACGGAATCCCAATTTGATCCGCTACTTTTGCGACATCTTTATAATCCTCAGTTGCGGTACAGACACCATTTTCGTCTGTATCGTCCCAATTTTTCATAAAGATCCCAATTACATCATAGCCTTGCTCTTTTAAAAGCAACGCTGTGACAGATGAATCGACACCGCCACTCATGCCTACCACGACACGCGTTTTGCTGTTATCTGCCATTTTATCACCATCATTTCAATTAGATTCTGAAATCATCCACGATTTGAAGGTCGTAACTTTTCAGTGCTTTTCATTATACTATTTTTTTGAAATAAGTAAAGCAAGCCGGGCGTATAATGAGAAAATACTTGGAACAAAGACACAGCCAACAAGCTGTTGCTTTCAAATAAACAGAAAACCTGAAGGAACAAGCTACTTTCACTTGTTTCTTCAGGTTTCTCTAAATTATTCTACTTTCTCTAATACACCACGGCTAATTAAGCCATCCATTAAGAAAAAGTATTTTTCTTTACTCATTTCATGTTGTTCATTCTTGAAAATATTCATTGGTTTTAAACCATTTGCCGTTGTAATGGACATTTTCAACTCTTTTAGATCAGCAGTGATCGTAATTTTCAATTTGAAGCCTTCATTTCTCTGAGGCGTTGGATCTAAGGAACGAATCAATTGAAAGTTCCCTGATTTTGTTTCAGTAAAGCCGTTATCTTTTAATGTATAGCGTTTTGCACTAGGATGTACTTTGTAAAAAACTGTTGAGCCTTCAACAGCAGCCGTTGTTGTAAATGCCATGGGTTCCACCTCGTTATTTTCATTGTTATCTTCATTATAGCGAAAACCTGTAGCTGCCGCAATCAGATTATTTTTTCAATTGTTGAATCACTGCAACTAGTACTTCAGAAAAAGTCGCAATTTCTTCTGGTGTGTTCCCGTAGCCAAAACTAATCCGGATTGATTCTTTAATAGCTGAGGAATTTTCTCCATACATCGCTGTCAACACGTGCGAAGGATCCACAGTTCCCGCTGTACAAGCCGATCCTGTTGAAATCGCAATACCTCTTAAGTCCAAATGCATTAAGAGCAAATCACTGGGAATTCCTTTTAAATGAAGATTTAAGACATGCGCTAAACGATTCGTTGGTTCACCATTAATTGAAAAATCAATATTGGCTTCTTCTAACGCTTTTAAAATAATCGTTTGAAAACTTTGATAGGCTGTTTTTCTTGCTTGCTTTTCTGCAGAAGTTAGTAATGAAACGGCAGTACCCATGCCAATAATTCCAGCTAAGTTTTCCGTGCCCGCACGTCGTTTTTCTTCTTGTTCCCCACCATGTAAAAGAGGTGGTAATTGGATTGCATCGCTTTTAAATAAAAAACCTACGCCTTTTGGACCATTGATTTTATGAGCGGAAATACTTAATAAGTCGATCCCTAATTCATGAGGTAAAATGACTTCACTTCCATAAGCTTGGACGGCATCTGTATGAAAAATCGCCGAATGATTTTTAAGAATTGCACCAACTTCAGCAATCGGTAATCGATTTCCAATTTCATTATTGCCATACATCATTGAAACCAAGATCGTTTCTTCGCGTAAAGACTTTTTGAATTGATCCATTGAAATCTGACCATTTTCATTCACAGGCAAGTAAGTCACTTCAAAGCCTAACGTTTCTAAGTATTCCATCGTTCGTAACACAGCGGGATGTTCAATTGCCGTAGTAATAATATGTTTTCCTTCCTTTTGACGAGAAAAAGCAACTGCCAAGATGGCTGTGTTATCCCCTTCTGTGCCACCACTATTAAAAATAATTTCGTGGGGTTTGGCTTGTAAGCTCTCGGCAATCGTTTGACGCACTTCTTCCAGAAGACCGTGTGCCTTTCGTCCAAACTGATGAATACTTGATGGATTGCCAAAAGTCGTTTGCATATTTTCAGTCATCGCTTGAATGACCGTTGGATGAAGCGGTGTTGTTGCCGCATGATCTAAATAAATGGGTTCCAAATGACTCGTCCCTTTCCTTATGTTCTGGCGTTATTCTAGCATAAAAAGCTTAAAACACAAAATCAGAATACTTTCTCTTCTATTTATAAAAGAGATAAGAAAAATAGGCCCAACACTATTAAAGTTGTTAGACCTATTTCTAGTTTAAGGAATCACTTATTCTCCTTTTGATTCTAAACGGAATAATGGACTCATTGGTTTATTTTCATGAATACGAAGTAACGCTTCCCCCATTAACTCAGCGCAAGAAATAATATTCAAGGTTGCTGGTTGGCGGTCTGCTGTCGTATAAACAGAGTCAGTAATACTAATTTCCTTAATTGGCGCATTTTCTAAGGTTGCTTTTGCGCCTTCTGATAACAAACCATGCGAGGCGCAAGCATATACTTCTTGCGCACCATTTTTCATTAAAACTTCCGCCGCTGTGGCTAACGTTTGACCAGTATTCAAAATGTCATCAACAAGAATACATTTTTTCCCAGCGACATTCCCAATAACGTAACCTTCTTGACGCACCCCATCAATCTCTTCATGGTCGACAATTGCTAAGGTCGCATCTAAGTACTCCGATAAACTACGTGCGCGTTGAACGCCACTGTTTTTAGGCGAAACAATCACAATTTCTTCCCCTACTAATGCTTGTTGACGATAATAATGAGCGAACAAAGGCATTGTAAATAAATTATCTACTGGGATATCAAAAAATCCTTGGACTTGAACAGTATGCAAGTCTAATGTTAACAAACGTGTTGCGCCTGCCTCTACCAACATATTAGCAACTAATTTCGCAGTAATGGGCTCTCTTGGTTTCGCTGTGCGGTCTTGGCGAGCATAACCATAGTAAGGCAAAATAACATTAATTGTTTTTGCGCTAGCACGTTTTAATGCATCAATTAAAATAAGCAATTCCATCAAATGATCATTTACAGGAGCATTCGTTGCTTGGATGATGTAGACATGATCGCCACGAATACTTTCTTCAATATTAATTTGAATTTCGCCATCACTAAATTGGCGCACGGTGCTTTTTCCTAATTCTGTTCCTACTGATGCTGCGATTTTTTCAGCAAGTGGTCGATTTGCATTTAAACTGAAGATGCGTAAGGTGTCATCTTGATAGTTTTCGGTCATGATATCCTCCGTCAATATAAAATAATAGTCGTTTTCATTCATATTCTACCATTTTTTGTCATAAAAATCATGGGATCCTCCTTAATTTATTGAAAGAAACGGTTTTCTTTGTGAAAAAAGCGCTTGTATTTAGGCGCACCTAAAAATTATTTGCATTTTCTTAAACTATCCCTTATACTGATTTTAAGGCAAACCTAAAAAGGAGGAATTTCATGAGAAAAAGCTTTAACTTAGCTGTTCAAGCGTTAACCGTTCAATATCAAGGACGGACCGCTTTAAATAATATCCACGTTACTATTCCCTCCGGTAAAATTACTGGAATTATCGGACCAAATGGTGCTGGAAAGTCAACATTTATTAAAGGGTTATTAGGCTTGATTAAAACAAAGGAACGTGATGTTTTGTTAAATAATCAAGCGATTGACCAACAAAAAACAACCATTGCCTATGTAGAACAACGTAGCGCCTTGGATCTTAGTTTCCCAATTAGCGTTTTTGAAACGGTCTTGCTAGGAACCTATCCAAACTTGGGACTATTAAAACGCCCAGGAAAGAAAGAAAAGCAAGCAGCCATGGCTGCATTAAAAATGGTGCAATTAGAAGACTATGCGCAACGCCAGATTGGCGAACTTTCTGGTGGCCAATTACAACGTGTGTTTATCGCTCGTGTTTTGGCCCAAGGTGCTGAGGTGATTTTTTTAGATGAACCTTTCGTCGGCATTGATATGTCTAGTGAAAAAGTGATTATGGATATTCTCAAATCATTAAAAAATCAAGGTAAAATGATTATCATTGTTCACCATGATTTGCACAAAGTGTCCCACTATTTTGATGAATTAATCGTTTTGAAAAACCGGCTAATTGCTGCGGGTCCTGTTGAACAAACATTTACTGCAGAAACGCTCCAAGAAGCATACGGTGATTTGTTAGGTGATTTATTAATACAGGGGGTTGCAAAATGATTGCTGCATTTATTGATGGTTTATTCCGTTATCAATTTTTACAAAATGCCCTTTTGACGTCTGTAATTGTCGGACTCATTTCAGGGGTAATTGGTTCATTCATTATTTTACGTGGGATGTCTTTGATGGGTGATGCGATTTCACATGCTGTTTTACCAGGGGTCGCTGTTTCTTATATGTTTGGTTTCAATTATATTTTTGGCGCTTCTATTTTTGGCTTATTAGCTGCATTATCGATTGGCTTTATTACCCAAAAAAGTCCACTAAAAAATGATACTGCCATTGGTGTTGTCTTTAGTTCTTTTTTTGCTTTAGGGATTATTTTTATCTCTTTTGCAAAAAGTTCCACCGATTTATATCATATTCTGTTTGGAAATGTATTAGCGGTCGCAGATACCGATATTTTAATTACTTGTGTCGTCGGCGTGATTGTTTTGATTTTTGTGGCATTGTTTTATAAAGAGTTGCAACTCACTTCTTTTGATCCCACAATGGCTCAGGCCTACGGTTTAAATATTCAATTTTTCCACTATGCATTGATGTTTTTACTAACACTAGTCGCTGTTTCTTCTTTACAAACCGTCGGAACTATTTTAGTCATTGCCATGCTGATTACGCCTGCGGCAACAGCTTATCTATTAACAAATCACTTACCGACAATGATTGGCTTAGCCTCTACTTTTGGGATTTTAAGTTCAGTGATTGGCCTATTCTTTAGTTATTCTTATAACTTAGCTTCTGGTGCGACGATTGTTTTAACCGCCGCCTTATTCTTTTTATTGGCTTTCTTTTTCTCACCAAAGAAAGGCCTAGTATTTGTAAACCGTGAGAAAGAAATGGAGGAATCAACGAATGAAAAAATTTAGTTTATTTTTTTTAACACTTTTAGCAGGGTTAACGTTAGCTGCTTGCGGGAATCAAGCCGCTGAAAAGAAAGAAAAATTAGCAATTGTGACAACGAACTCGATCCTATCTGATTTAGTGAAAAATGTTGGGCAAGACAAAATTGAGCTGCATAGTATTGTGCCAATTGGGACAGACCCTCACGAATATGAACCGTTACCAGAAGACATTGCGAAAGCTTCTGAAGCGGACATTTTCTTCTTTAACGGCTTGAACTTAGAAACAGGCGGAAATGGCTGGTTTAACAAATTAATGAAAACGGCCAAAAAAGTTGAGAATAAAGATTACTTTTCTACAAGCAAAAATGTTACGCCACAATATTTAACAAGTGCCGGTCAAGAACAAACAGAAGATCCGCATGCTTGGTTAGACATTGAAAATGGCATCAAATATGTAGAAAACATTCGTGACGTGTTAGTAGAAAAAGATCCAAAAAATAAAGATTTCTATACAGAAAACGCGAAAAATTATACCGAAAAACTTAGCAAACTACATGAGGAAGCCAAAGCTAAATTTGCTGATATTCCTGATGATAAAAAATTATTAGTTACAAGTGAAGGTGCCTTTAAATATTTCTCCAAAGCTTATGATTTAAATGCCGCTTATATTTGGGAAATTAACACAGAAAGTCAAGGAACACCTGAACAAATGACCACGATTATTGATACCATTAAGAAATCAAAAGCACCTGTGTTATTTGTTGAAACCAGTGTCGATAAACGTAGTATGGAACGGGTCTCAAAAGAAGTGAAACGACCAATTTACGATACACTTTTCACAGACTCCCTTGCCAAAGAAGGAACAGAAGGCGATACGTACTACAGCATGATGAACTGGAATTTAACAAAAATCCATGATGGCTTAATGAGTAAATAAATAATAAAGAAGAAAGAACCAAGTTGACTCCCCCTCAACTTGGTTCTTTCTTCTTTATTTAACTAATTCCTCAATATCAATTACTCGATCCACAATTTCTTCATAAAAATCTGCTTCATGGGAAACCAGAAAAACCGTTCCTGGGTAAACGTGAATTGCTTCTTGTAAACTTTTTTTGGCCGCTTCATCAATATGATTGGTTGGCTCATCTAAAAATAACAAATTACTAGTTCGCATCATTAGTTCCGCTAGTTTTACTTTTGTTTGCTCACCACCACTTAACAGGGCTAGCGACTGCATTGCTAACTTATCTGGTAAACCTGCTCTAGCCAAATGACTTCTTCGCTCTTTAATCGTTGTATCTGGAAAACGATCTGATAAATAGTCTAGTGGCGTTAACTGCTCATTAGGCCACGCTAAGTCTTGGGTAAAATAAGCAATTTTTGTATTCAGCGGATAATGAAATTCTCCATCTAATGAAGGAATCACTTTCGTCAACGTTTTAATTAATGTTGATTTGCCAATCCCATTAAAGCCTTTCAATGCGACTTTTTCACCGACATGAACCATTAAATCTAACGGTTCTAACAAAGGTTCCCGATAGCCGACAACTAACTTCTGGGTCGTTAGTGCTTGCGTTGCAACTAACCCTTGATAAGGAAATTCAATCGCTGGCTTAGTCAAGGAACCTGGCGGAGTCAATCGTTCCAACCGGTCCAATTGTTTTTGTCGACTTTTAGCCATCGTTGCTCGATTTCCAGCTTTGTATTTACGAATATAGGCTTCCATTTTTTCAATTTTTTCTTGTTGGGCCTGATACTGTTTCAAATAGGTTTGTTTATTCTGCTCTTTTTGTGCAAAAGATTTTTCTACATTTCCAGTATATTTGGTTAATTTGCCAAACTCAATATCTGCGATGCAATTCGTCACTTCATTTAAAAATTGATAATCATGGGAGACTAATAGAAAGCTTCCTTCAAAATTATTCAGATAGCGAACAAGCCATTGAATATGTGTATCATCTAAATAGTTGGTGGGTTCATCTAAAAGTAACACATCAGGGGCCTCTAACAATAATTTTGCTAAAATCACTTTTGAACGTTGACCACCGCTTAGCTCCCCTAACTTTTTATCCAAACCAATTGCTTGTAGTCCTAACCCATTGGCTAAATCCTGAATAATCGTGTCGATTTGGTAAAAATTACTTTCATCTAAATCTGTTTGTAACTTGCCTGCTTGTTCTAAAAGTTTTTCCGAAGCCGTTTGACTGTATTCTTCATAAAGCTTTGTCAGTTTCGCTTCTTTATCAAAAAGTTCTTGAAAGGCTTGTTTCAAAAAATCAACCATCGTTAGTGATTGTTCTACAGAAACGTGCTGATCCAAGTACCCAATCTTGCAATTTTTTTGCCACTGAATCGTTCCTTCGTCTGGCAATACTTCCCCCGTTAAAATTTTAATTAAGGTGGATTTGCCGACACCATTTTGGCCAGTTAAGCCTAAATGATCTCCTTTATTCACTTGCAATGAAGCCTCTTCATACAAGACCTTTTCGCCAAACCGATGCGTTAAATGTTCAATAGTTAAAATACTCATTTTCGTCACTTCTTTCTTGTTAACTGATTATTTTGGGACAACAAAAAAAGAACCACGTCTGCACGTCGTCCATCCTGACAGAAATCCCGACAACCGCTTGTACGTACACTCAAATAAGACTAGCTTTTCTAGTCAAAAAATGTGCTATCAAGCGATGAAGAAATTAATTGCTCGGCTCCACAACAGTGCTTCATCTGTTCTTAAACTATCGGGAGCTACTTTTCTTGTTAATTTATCAGTTAAAACAAAAAACATGTGAATCACCTTTCTTATGCTTGTATTCTATCATAGTATGACAAGAAAGCAAGCCACGTTGGTTTATAACGAAAGGAGCCCACAAACAATCATTTTGTCGGCTCCCTATCCCTATTATTCTGATAAATAGTTTAATGCATAGCGTACGTGGTACTCTGCTGCTAAAAGTAAGGCACGTTCATCAATATCAAATTGTTCATGATGGTGTCCAAAATGAGTAGCAGGATTTTCAGGGTTTCGTGAACCGACCCGTCCATAGATACCAGGAATTACCGCTAAGTAATCAGCAAAATCATCCGCCCCTAAACTTTTAGGATGATCGGTCACAACATTTTCAAAACCAACAATTTCACTGGCTACCTGCTGTGCACGGTTGGTTGCTTGTTCTTCATTAATTAATGGATTCGCTGCCGCATAAACAGAAAAATCAGCAATTTCTGTGCGATGAGACTGGGCAATTTCATGGGCAATTTCTTCGACTCGTTGTAAAACAAATTGGCGCGTTTCCTGACTAAATGTTCGAACAGTACCTTCAATGGTTGCCTGGTTTGCTACAATATTATAGCGTGTTCCTGCTTGTAAAACGCCAATTCCTACTACGACAGAATCTAAAGGATCAATCTCGCGAGCTACAATTTTTTGTAATTCCACAACGATACTGGCCGCTGCTAAAACAGCATCCCGGCCATTCTGTGGTTGGGCGACGTGACTACTTTGACCACTGACTTCAATTTTAAAAATATCACAAGAGGCGTTGGTGGCGCCTTTGGTAGCGATTAATTTTCCAACCGGCACACTGGAATCTAAATGAATCCCAAACACTTGGTCGATTGCTTCTAAATAATTTCCTTCCACAAATTGTCGAGCGCCTGCACCAATTTCTTCAGCTGGCTGGAAGGCCAGTTTAATCGTTCCTGAAAAGGTATCCTGATGTTTTTTGAGCACTTTAGCTGCACCTAGCAATGCTGCCGCATGACCATCGTGTCCACAAGCATGATTGAGTCCTGGATTTTTAGAAGCATAGGCAGCACCTGTTGCATCTGGCAATTCCAACGCATCAATATCTGCACGTAACAAAATCGTTTTGCCAGCGCCAAGACTTCCTTCAATGGTTGCTAAAACACCCGTTTCCCCTACTTCTACAAAAGGAATAGCTAAGGCTAGTAGTTCTTTTTTAATTCGCTTAATCGTTTCATATTCTTTTAAACTTGCTTCAGGGTATTGATGAAAATGACGTCTTAAATGGATTATCCATTCCTTTTCTGTAGCAATAGCTTCTTGGATTGTTTGAATCGTTGTTGTACTCATTATAAATGCCTCCTTTATTTTTTACCAAATGTTTCCCAGGCCGGAACATTGGCGCCTTTTGATGTTTCCGCAATGACCTTTTTCGTTTCTTCTTGTTGATATTCTTCTACAACTTTTTGATAAAGTTTATTCTCTTGATCTTCTTCTCGAGCCACGACAATGTTCACATAAGGTTTCGCTTTTTCGTTTACAGGTTCTAAGAAAATAGCATCTTTATCTGGTGTATACCCAGCATCGACAGCCATGCCGCTATTAATCACTGAAGCATCGACATCTTGTAAAGCACGCGCCGTTTGCGTAGCATCTAATTCAGTTATTTTCAATTGGCGTTTATTTTCAGTAATATCACTGACAGTCGGTAATTGCTGTTTCGCAGGATCAACTTTTATCAGTCCTGCAGTTTGTAATAAAATTAACGCCCGCCCACCATTCGTTGGGTCATTAGGAATAGCAATTTCTCCGCCGTCTTTAATTTTCGTGATATCTTTCAATTTATTAGCGTAAATTCCCAATGGTGCATTGACTGTATTGCCAATTGATACTAATTTCGTCCCATGTTCTTTATTGTAATTGTCTAAAAAGATTTGATGCTGAAAGGCATTTAAATCAATTTCTTTTTCTGCTAATGCTGCATTTGGTTGCGTATAGTCTGTAAATTCTACCAATTGTAGATCAATATTTTTCTTTTTCAAACGGTCTTTGACCGATTCCCATTCATCATTTTTTGTTCCTACAACCCCTAGTTTAACGGTTTCTTCCTTAGTATCGGAAGACGCGGTGTGCGGCAGATGTCGCTGTTTGAAGTGTTAATCATTCTGACA
>OJXL01000331.1_pt1 | contig 15621 bp, 9 predicted proteins | sample 1600661 | NCBI WGS metagenome assembly OJXL01 (sample SAMN04436760, study PRJEB24849) | human gut metagenome | biome: human gut; feature: NICU; material: stool | host: Homo sapiens | place: USA: Saint Louis, MO | collected 2011-03-13
GGGGGCGGGCCGCTCCCGGCGGACGTTGGACGCCGGGGCCGCGCCCACCACCGCGCCGCACTCCAGGTGCTTAGCCACATAGCCCTCGTGGTAGAGCTCCGCCACGTGGCCGGTGGCCAGGCCGATCTGGTTGCCGTAGGAGGAGTAGCCCGCCGCGGCGGTCTGGGCGATCTTCCGCTGGGGCAGCTTGCCCTCCAGGGTCTGCTCCACCGGGGTGCGGGGGTCGCCGCAGCCAGTGAGGCGCATGGCCTGGTGGACGTATACCCGGCCGGAGAGGGGGTCGCGGATGCACCCGCCGATGCAGGTGGCCGCGCCGCCGAAGGGCTCGATCTCGGTGGGGTGGTTGTGGGTCTCGTTCTTGAACATGAGCAGCCAGTCCTGCTCCTTCCCGTCCACCTGGGCGGGCACGTGGATGGAGCAGGCGTTAATCTCCTCGCTCTCGTCCAGCTCGGGGAGCAGGCCCCGCTTTTTCAGGGTCTTGGCGCCCAGGGTGGCGATGTCCATGAGGGTCTGGGGCCGCCTGGCGGCCTTCTCCGCGCCGTAGACCTCCACCCGGGCGGACAGGTACCGCTCATAGGCGGCCTTTACGTTGTCATCGGCGATCTCCACCTCGTCCAGATGGGTGGAGAAGGTGGTGTGGCGGCAGTGATCCGACCAGTAGGTGTCCACCACCCGCACCTCGGTGAGGGTGGGATCGCGGCCCTCCTCGTCCCGGAAGTAGGCCTGGAGGAAGGCGAGATCGGCCAGATCCATGGCCAGGGCGTACTGGGCCAGCACGCCCTCCAGACCCGCGCGGTCCAAGGCGGTGAAGCCATCCAGCACGGGCACGGCGGCGGGAACGGGGTAGTCCTGTCGGAGGGTGGCGGGCTTGTCCAGCGCCGCCTCCCGGCTCTCCACCGGGTTGATGAGGTAGCCGCGGGCCTTGGCCGCCTCCTGGGCGGTGAGGGCCCCCTCCAGCACGTAGACGGTGGCGGCGCGGACGGTGGGGCGCTCCCCGCCGTGCATCATCTGGATGCACTGGGCGCAGGAGTCGGCCCGCTGGTCGTACTGGCCGGGCAGGGCCTCCACCGCGAGCAGGGTGTGCTCCCCCTCCGGGGCGGGCATGACCTCATCCCACAGGGCGTCCACCTGCGGCTCGGAGAGCACGGTGGTGCGGGCGGCGGCATAGACCGCCGCGTCCACCCCCTCCACGTCGTAGCGGCGCAGCACCCGCACGCCGGTCAGCCCCGTCAGGCCCAGGGTGTGGCGCAGCTCTCCAAACAGATGCTCCGCCTCCACGGCAAAGCCGGGCTTCTTCTCCACATAACAGCGAAATACGTTCCCCATACTCTCTTTCTCTCCCTTATGTGATCTTCCAGTCGGAAAATTGATGGAATATGTTTTGCTGGGTGGGCGTCAGCCCGTCGATCCGGCTCCACTGGGTCAAAACGGACCAGTTCTTGAAGCAGATGACCGCGAAGGGGGGCTGCCCGGCCAGATATTCATAGAGCTGCCGGGCCGGCTCCGTCCGCCACTGTTCCACGGCGGCGCGGAAGGCGCTGAGGCGGTTCAGCGCCCCGGCGTCGCTGTACTTGCCGTAGTTGAGGGCGCCGCCGGGGGTCAGGAAGGCGGTGAGATCAAAGTCGGCGGTGAGCCGCACCTCCCCCAGATACAGGTCGAACTCCCCCGCCGTCAGGGCCTGAAGGTAATCGTCCCAGGCCAGGGCCCGCAGCTCCACCTCCAGGCCGGCGTCGGTCAGGTTGGCGGCCAGCGTCTCCGCCGCGGCCAGCCGGTCGGCGTTGTTGTTTGGGGCCACAAAGGTGAGCGCCAGCGGCCGCCCCTCCTTCTGCCATACCCCGTCGGCTCTGGTATAGCCGGCAGCGGTGAGGAGCGGCTCCATGGCCTGGGGGGCGTAGTCCAGCGTCTGGGCCAGCGCCTCGTCGTAGAGGGGGCTGGCGGGGGAGACAGGAAGGGCGGCGGGCTGGGCGTGGCGGGAGAACTGGGCGGTGGATACGGCGGCCCGGTCAAAGCCCCGCAGCAGGGCCTGCCGCACCTGGGCGCTCCGGCAGGGACCGTCGGCCGTGTTGAAGCCCACGTACAGCATGGTGCTGGTGGGGTAGTCCACCGCAGCAAAGGAACCAGAAAAACCCAGGGCATTGGTGCCCGTCAGGTCGGTGGAGACCAGGGCAATGTCCCGGGTATCAAAGGCATGGATCAGATCGTCCGCCTCCTGAATGGCCCGCAGGGGAATGGTGTCCCGGGGCAGGGCCTTGCCCTGCCACCAGCCGGAGCGGGCTTCCAGCGCGAGGTTCTCCCCCGTGCCGGCGAGCACGTAGGGCCCCGTGCCCAGGGGGACGCCTCCCGTCTCCTTGACGATGGGGATGTCCAGCAGGGCGGGCAGAGCACCGTTGGCGCGGCTCAGGGTGACGGTCACCATGCCGTTGGCGGCGGCGATGTCCGTCACGCCGGCGAAGCGGGCGGAGTAGAGGGGGCTGGTGCGGGCCAGGTTGAGGGAGGCCGCGATCTCCGCGGCCGTCAGGGGGCTGCCGTCGGAGAAGGTCACCCCGCTGCGGGGGATAAAGGACCACTGGAGGCCGTCGGCCGACACGGAGGCGGAGGCGCAGAGCGCCTCCTGGGGCTGAAACTGCCCGTTCAGGGCAAACAGCCCCTCATACAGCAGGCCCCCCAGGGCCAGGTTGGTGCGGTTGGAGCCGGTAATGGGGTGGAACCCGGCCTCCGGGTAGCAGGCCAAGGCGAACTCGGCCGCCTCTGGAGAGGGGGAGACGCTGGGCGTGGGGGTGGGTGTGGGCTCCGGCTCCGGCGCCGGCCCACAGGCGGCCAGACCCAGGCACAGGGCTGCCGTCAGCAGGGCGGCTAGAATGTTTCGCAAACGGCTCGGCCTCCTTCCTAAAGGCGCGTCGATTTTCTGCGGAAAATCTCTGCCGCTGCGCGGCAGGATACGCGCCTTCCAGAGGGAACCAGTTCCCCCTAGATACGCGCCTGCGGCGCGATACCCCCTCCGCTCTCCGAGGGAATTTTGGATTGGCGTACAACGGCAATGGAGCATCCATATTTTATAGCTGCTTATCTCACAGCGTTTTCCCCGCCCTGCGGGGAAACGAAATTGAAAATCAGTCTTTCCGGGAATTCATTTTCCGGAAAGACACCCCGACCCGCGCCACAGGGCGCGAAACCGGGGGTATCGAGCCAAGTCGCCGGCGTTTTCGCCGGCACGCAGGCTCGTATCTAGGGGGCATTGGATGCCCCCTAGACGATTGCGATCATCGCCGCCTGGCTCCCCCGCTCCCCGTGGGTGTAGCGGTGGGACCAGTACTTCTCCGGCAGGCAGCAGGTACAGTCGGCGGAGACAGCGATGTGGTCGGGGTCCAGCCCGGCGCTCTCCAGCCGCTTGGCGTTGAGGCCCTTGAGATCCACGTGGAACTTGCCGGTGGGCAGCACCTCGATGGAGGACAGGGCGGCGGCCCCCATGGCCTCAGTCATGGCGTTGGGCACGTCCTCGTGGGTCTCGAAGCAGCACTTGGAGATGCCGGGGCCGACGGCGGCCAGGATGTCCAGCCGGTCGCAGCCGTAGCAGTCCACCATGCGCTCCACCGCCTTGGCGGCGATGCCCAGGGCGGTGCCCCGCCAGCCGGCGTGGACCGCCCCCACCACCCGGCGCACCGGGTCATAGAGCAGGATGGGCAGGCAGTCGGCGGAGTAGACCGCCAGCGTCACACCGGGGATGTCGGTGACAAGGCCATCCGCCTGCCAAGGCTCCGGCTCGTCCAGGCCGATGCCCAGATCCGCCGCGGTGACGGTGCGCACCGTGTCACCGTGAACCTGGCTGGCGCAGACAATGTTCCCCATGTCCGCCCCAATGGCGGCGCAGAAGCGGCGGTAGTTCTCCCGTACCCGGTCGGGAGCGTCGCCCCGGTTCATGCCCAGGTTGAGGGTGGCGTAGATCCCCTCCGATACCCCGCCCAGGCGGGTGGAGAAGCCGTGTGCCACACCGCCGGCGGCCTCAAAGCCGTCGGCGGTGAGATACACCAGGCCATTTTTGTTGTGCTCGATGATATTCATGGATTTCCTCCATCTGGAAATCGAAATCGGTTTTTCCGGAAACTCGCGTTTCGAAAAACACCTCGACCCGCGCCGCGGGCACGAAGCCGGGGGTATCAAAACCGCTGTGCCGCAAAGCGGCACGGCGGTTTTGTATCTAGGGGCCGGAGGCGCTTCCAGTCAAACGCCAGCGAAGCCACATTCCGCTTTTGGATACCCCATAGACTGCTTTTACTCGTCCTCGTGCATGCCGCAGCACTTCTTGTACTTCTTGCCGCTGCCACAGGGACAGGGGTCGTTGCGGCCCACCTTCTGGCCCTTCTTGACGGGCTGCTTCTTAACGGTGCCGTCGCTGCCCGCGCTCTCGCCGGTGACCTTGGCCACCCGCTCCCGCTTGACGGTGGTGGCGCCCACCTGGACCCGGGCCAGGAAGATGCGGCGGATGGTCTCGGCCTGGATGGCGGCGATCATGCTCTCAAACATCTCGTAGCCTTCCTTCTTGTAGGCCACCACCGGGTCGTTCTGGCCGTAAGCCCGCAGGCCGATGCCCTGGCGCAGCTCCTGCATGGCGTCGATGTTGTCCATCCAGTACTCGTCCACCACCCGGAGCATCATCACCCGCTCCAGCTCGCGCATGAGGGGCTCGCCCAGCTCGGCCTCCTTGCGGGCGTAGATGTCGCTGGCCCGCTCCTGGAGCAGGTCGGTGAGGGCCTGGGCGTCGTACTGCTGGAGCTCCTCGTCGGTAAACTTGAACTCGTCGGGCCGCAGGAACAGACCGCGGAACTGGGCGCACACCTCCCGCCAGTTCTCGGCGTCCATGTGCTTGAGCTCACCCATGTGGGCCTGCACCTCGGTGGAAATCACGGTGGAGAGCATGGCCTGAACGGACTCCTTCAGGTTCTCCCCGTCCAGCACCTTGCGGCGCTGCTCGTAGATGACCTTACGCTGGGTGTTCATCACGTCGTCGTACTCCAGCACGGTCTTGCGGGTCTGGAAGTTGCGGGACTCCACCTGCTTCTGGGCGTTCTCAATGGCGTTGGAGAGGATCTTCGCGTCAATGGGGGTGTCCTCGTCCACGCCCAGCTTCTCCATCATGCCCATGACCCGCTCGGAGCCGAACAGGCGCATGATGTCGTCCTCCAGGGACAGGTAGAAGCGGCTCTCGCCCGGGTCGCCCTGGCGGCCGGCGCGGCCGCGGAGCTGGTTGTCGATGCGGCGGGACTCGTGGCGCTCGGTGCCCAGGATGAACAGGCCGCCCGCGGCCCGCACCTGGTCGGCCTCCGCCTTGATCTCGTCCTTGTATTTGGCCTCCGCCTCGGCAAACATCTTCCGGGCGTTGAGAATCTCCTCGTTGTCGGTGTCGGCGTAGCCGGTGGACTCGGCGATCAGCTCGTCGGAGAGCCCGGCCTTGCGCAGCTCGGCCTTGGCCAGGTACTCGGCGTTGCCGCCCAGCATGATATCGGTGCCGCGGCCGGCCATGTTGGTGGCCACGGTGACCGCGCCCAGCTTGCCGGCCTGGGCGACGATCTCGGCCTCCTTCTCGTGGAACTTGGCGTTGAGCACGTTGTGCTTGATGCCCCGCTTCTTGAGCATGGCGGAGAGCTCCTCCGACTTCTCGATGGAGATGGTGCCCACCAGCACGGGCTGGCCCTTCTTGTGGCACTCCTCAATCTGGTTGACAATGGCGCGGAACTTGCCCGCCTCAGTCTTGTAAACCACGTCGGGGTGATCCACGCGCTGCACCGGCTTGTTGGTGGGGATCTCCACGATATCCAGGGAGTAGATGGTGCCGAACTCCTCCTCCTCGGTCATGGCGGTGCCCGTCATGCCGGAGAGTTTGCCGTACAGGCGGAAGTAGTTCTGGAAGGTGATGGTGGCCAGCGTCTTGGACTCCCGGGCCACAGTGACGCCCTCCTTGGCCTCGATGGCCTGGTGCAGGCCCTCGGAGTACCGGCGGCCGTACATGAGGCGGCCGGTGAACTCGTCCACGATGATGACCTCGCCGTCCTTCACCACGTAGTCGATGTCCCGGCGCATCAGGCCCCGGGCCCGGATGGCCTGGTTGATGTGGTGGGACAGGGTGGTGTTTTCCGGATCGGCCAGGTTGGCCACCTGGAACTGCTGCTCGGCCTTGGCGATGCCCCGGGCGGTGAGGGTGACGGTGCGGGCCTTCTCGTCCACCACGTAGTCGGCGTCCAGATCGGGGTCCTCCTCCTCCTTGGTGTCCACGCTGGCCACCCGCTGGCCCTTGAGTTTGGCCACAAAGGCGTCCACCACGGTGTAGAGCTGGGTGGACTTGTCCCCCTGGCCGGAGATAATGAGGGGGGTGCGGGCCTCGTCGATGAGGATGGAGTCCACCTCGTCCACGATGGCGAAGGCGTGGCCCCGCTGCACCATCTCGGTGGCGTAGATGGCCATGTTGTCCCGCAGGTAGTCGAAACCGAACTCGTTGTTGGTGCCGTAGGTGATGTCGGCGGCGTAGGAGGCCTTGCGGTCCTTGGGCTGGATGTCGTGGATCACCAGGCCCACGGTGAGGCCCAGGAAGCGGTAGACCTTGCCCATCCACTCGCTGTCGCGCTTGGCCAGGTAGTCGTTGACGGTGACGATGTGCACGCCCTCTCCCGCCAGGGCGTTGAGGTAGGCGGGCAGGGTGGCCACCAGGGTCTTGCCCTCGCCGGTCTTCATCTCGGCGATGCGGCCCTGGTGGAGGATGATGCCGCCGATGAGCTGCACCCGGTAGGGCTTCATGCCCAGCACGCGCCAGGCCGCCTCCCGGCAGGCGGCGAAGGCCTCGGGCAGGATGTCGTCCAGGCTCTCGCCATTGGCGATGCGCGCCTTGAACTCCGGGGTCTTGGCCTTGAGCTGCTCGTCGGTGAGCTTGGAGTACTCCCCGTCCAGGGCTTCAATCTTGTCCACGATGGGTTTGATGGCGCGGAGCTCCTTCTCGGAGCTGGTGCCAAAGAGCTTTTTCAACAGTCCCATGCGTCTTGTTCACCTTTCTTGTTCCTGTCCCCGGCGCCTCGGCTCCCAGGACTTGGATGCTAATTCAGTTTCCTAGTATATCATATCCCATGTCAATAAAAAAGGGGAAATTATGAACAAACCCAGCGTTTTGCGGTTTTCCTTCGCGCCTGCGGCGCCAGCACGCAGGGGGCGTAGATGAGGGCACCGGGCCCATAGTTGTTGTCCAGGCCGCCGCGCCTCCCGCTGTGATTCGTCCATTATACCAAAAAAATACGGAAGGTTACAAATTGCTTTTTTCCATTTACGGCCCGGCAGGCAGATGGTACAATAATGTTGTTCCCATCACCCAGTGTAAAGGAGCGTAATATGAAAAAACGGATTGTGCTGTCCGGCCTGTTGGCCGCGGCGCTGACCCTGTCCCTGACGGCCTGCGGCGGGGACAAGATGCCGGAGGAGACCCCGGTGCCCACCCCCATCCAGACATCCACGCCGGTGCCCACCCCCACTCCCACGCCGGCGCCTGCCGCTCCCAAGTGGGGGGATCAGGTCTTTGCCAAGACCTTTACCTCCGGCGACGGCGCCACGGTGCTCACCGCCTCCTTCACCCTCCCGCTGATACAGAACACCGACGCCTGCCCCGCCGGGACGGCCATCAACGAGTGGTACAAGGCCGAGGGGGCCAGCCGGATGCTGGAGGCAGAGGAGGCCTATGAGATGGCGGTGGCCGACTACGACGTGTCCAAGGCGGCGGGGTTCCCCTTCTACCCTACCACCCAGGAGATGACCTACCAGATCGCCTACGCCGACGAGAAGGTGATCAGCGTCTGCCGGGACCTGTATGTGTCCAGCGAGGGGGAGGCCCACCCCGCCGTCTTTCTGCTCAGTGAGCAGTTTGACGCCGTGACGGGGGAAAAGCTGGACTTCACCGACTTCTTCACCGACGCCGACGCCGTACGGGCGCGGGTGGTGGACGCCCTGTTGGACCAGCGGAGCGAGCTGGCCGCGGCGGTGGAGCAGGGGACGCTCACCCGGGACGCCATCACCGCCGCGGTGCAGGTGGACAACTTTTACTGCACGGCGGAGGGGTATGTGTTCTGGCTCCAGGGCGGCGCCCTGCCCGCCATGAACAGCCCGCTCTCTGCGGTGCTGACCTATGGCGCCATGAAGGACGTGAGTGTAAATGGATAACGGCAAGCCCCGGGAGGGGCAGCTCTGCCGCCTGGTGATCGACGGCTACGCCAGCGACGGCGCCGGGGTGGCCCGGCTGGACGGGATGGTGGTCTTTGTCCAGGGCGGCATCCGGGGAGAGGCCTGCGACGTGCGCCTCACCCATGTGGGCCGCAGCGCCCTCTGGGGCCGGGTGGAGGAGGTGGTCAACCCCTCCCCCGCCCGCATCTTCCCCCGGTGCCTGCACTACACCAAGTGCGGCGGCTGCCAGTTCCGGCACATGAACTACGCCGAGGAGCTGGAGGCCAAGCGCATCCGGGTGGAGGACGCCCTGCGCCGCCTGGGCGGGGCGGATATCCACGTCTCCGCCATCCTGGGGGCGGAGCAGGTAGACCGCTACCGCAACAAGGCCCAGTTCCCGGTGGCCAAGGGCCCCCGCATCGGCTTCTACCGCCCCCGGAGTCATGACGTAATCGACGTGGACGACTGCCTGCTCCAGGGGGAGGCGGCCGCCCGCCTGCGGGGGGCCGTGAAGGAGTGGATGGCGGAGTACTCCATCCCCGCCTACAACGAGCGCACCTTCACCGGCCTGGTGCGGCACGTGTATGTGCGCACCAACCGGGCCGGCCGCAGCCTGTGCTGCCTGCTGGTCAACGGCCGGGGCGTCCCCCGGGAGGCCGAGCTGGTGCGCGCCCTGCGCCGGGCCGAGCCCAACCTGGCCGGAATCGTGCTGGGGGTGAACGAGAAGCACAACAACGTGATTCTGGGGGACTCCTACCGCGCCCTGTGGGGGGAGGACTTCCTGTCCGACACCCTGTGCGGCCTCACCTTCCGGCTGTCCGTCCCCTCCTTTTATCAGGTCAACCCGGCCCAGACCGAGGTGCTCTACGGCAAGGCCCTGGAGTTCGCCGGCCTCACCGGGACGGAGACGGTGCTGGATCTCTACTGCGGCATCGGCACCATCAGCCTGGTCATGGCCCGGAAGGCGGGCATGGTGTGGGGGGCCGAGGTGGTGCCCCAGGCGGTGGACGACGCCATCGCCAACGCCCAGCGCAACCACATTGAAAACGCCCGCTTCCTCTGCGCCGACGCGGGGGAGGCCGCCCGCTACCTGGAGGGGGAGGGGGTGCGCCCCGACGTGGTGTGCGTGGATCCGCCCCGCAAGGGGCTGGCCGAGGACGTGGTGGACACCATCGCGGATATGGGCCCACAGCGGGTGGTCTACGTCTCCTGCGATCCCGGCACCCTGGGCCGGGACGTGAAGCGGTTCGCCGGGCGGGGCTACACCCTCAAAAAGGCCGTGGCGGTGGACATGTTCCCCCGCACCGCGCATGTGGAAACCGTGGCGCGGCTGGAACGGAGCTGAGGCCATGGCGGAGGAGAGACACATCTGCGCCCTGCGGCGGCAGGGCTGCGGCGGCTGCCCCCTGCTGGAGACCCCCTATCCGGAGCAGCTGCGCCAGAAGCAGGCCCGGGTGGAGGCGCTGCTGGGGGAGTTCGGGCCGGTGTCCCCCATCCTGGGGATGGAGCACCCATGGCACTACCGCAACAAGGCCATCTCCACCTTCTGTACCGGGCCGGGCCGGCGGCTGGACAGCGGCATTTACGCCGCGGGCACCCACCGGGTGGTGCCGGTGGCCTCCTGCCTGCTCCACCACCCCGCCCTGGACGAGGCGGTGGAGGCGGTGCGGCGGGCCGCCCGGCTCTGCCGGTATGAGCCCTACCAGGAGGACCGGGGCACGGGGCTTGTCCGCCATGTGCTGGTGCGCCACAGCCGCGCCACCGGACGGGTGCTGGTGGCCCTGGTGACCGCCGCCCCCGTCCTGCCCGGGGCCAGGGCCTTCGTCTCCAAGGTGCGGGAGCTCTGCCCGCAGGTGGAGACCATCGTGCAGAACATCAATCCCCGCCGCTCCAGCGCGGTGCTGGGGCCGCGGGAGAAGGTGCTCTGGGGCAGGGGGTACATCGAGGACACCCTGTGCGGGGTGCGGTTCCGGCTGGGGGCCTCCAGCTTCTATCAGATCAATCCGGAGCAGACCGAGGTGCTCTACCGCACCGCCCTGGACGGGGCGGGACTGGACGGCACCCAGACCGTGGTGGACGCCTACTGCGGCGTGGGCACCATCGGCCTGGCGGCGGCGGGGCAGGCCAGACGGGTGCTGGGCGTGGAATTCAACCCCAGCGCGGCCCGGTGCGCCGCCCAGAACGCCCGGGCCAACGGCGCGGGCAACGCCCGCTTCGTCTGCGCCGACGCCACGGCCTACCTCCAGGGCATGGCCGCCCGGGGCGAGCGGGCGGACGTGGTGTTCCTGGACCCGCCCCGGGCCGGGAGCACCCCGGAGTTCCTGGGGGCGGTGGACCGCATGGGGCCGGAGCGGATCGTCTACATCTCCTGCAACCCGGAGACGCAGCGGCGGGATCTCTGCCTGCTGGCCGGACGGGGGTGGAAGGCCCGGCTGCTCCAGCCGGTGGATCTCTTTCCCCATACGGAGCATGTGGAGTGTGTGGCGGTGCTGGCCAAAATCCGCGGAGGTGGTATGTGAGGTACGCCGCCTCCGAAGTCAAAACAGCATGGGAGCCTGGCGCGCAACGTGCGGCGCCAGGCTCCCAGTTTACTTTGTATGCTATGCTTCCTTCGGCGGCATGGCGGTAGCCACGCCTTTGATCACCACGTCTCCGTGCTGGTTGGTGCATACGGTGTCCAGCTTGACGATATTCTTTTCCGGAAACAGTTCCCGGACGGTACAGGTCGCCGTGACGGTGTCCCCGATATAGACCGGCTTGGTGAATTTCAGCTCCTGGCCCAGATAGATGGTGCCGGGCCCCGGCAGCTTCATGCCCAGCACTGCGGAGATAAAACCGGCCCCCAGGATGCCGTGGGCAATCCGGCCGCCGAACTGGGTCTGGCTGGCGGAAACCTCGTTGGTGTGGGCGGGATTGAGATCGCCGGTGATGCCGGCAAACAGGTATACGTCCGTCTCGGTCACGGTCTTGGTCACGCTGGCGCTGTCGCCCAGCTTCATTTCCCGAATAAGCATTGTTTGACCTCCTGTTCCTGCGTTGTTCCGCTTGAGCCGGGGTTCTGCTGCGCAAGCCCCATTCGCTCCTCCCGGAAGATGCGGCTGTCCATAGTCGTTACATCTGTGATGACTGGTGTGAACTCCATCTGGTCAAGGATATCGCGCTGGATGTCCACGCCCGGGGCGACCTCTTTGAGCGCGACGCCCTCCGGTGTGAGGGCAAACACCGCCCGCTCGGTGATATAGAGGACGGGCTGGTTATGCTTGATTGCGTAGCGGCCCGCAAAGGTCACCTGCTCCACCTGCCTGACCAGCTTTTTGACCTTGCCCTCCCGGAGGAGCTTCAGCGTACCGTCTGCGGCTGAGACCTCCAGGCCGCCGGCGGTGAAGGTACCGCAGTAGACCACCTTCTTGGCGTTCTGTGTAATGTTGATGAAGCCGCCGCATCCGGCGATCTTCGGGCCAAATTTGCTGACGTTCACATTCCCGTCCCCGTCCATTTGGGCCAGGCCGAGAAATGCCGTATCCAGTCCGCCCCCGTCATAAAAGTCGAATTGAACCGGCTGCTCCAGAATGCAGTCCACATTGGTGGCGGCGCCAAAATCCATGCCGCCGGCCGGGACGCCGCCGACGGCACCCACCTCGGTTGTGAGCACCATGCTCTCCAGCCCCTCCTCTGCCGCCACAGAGGCTACGCCCTCCGGCATGCCGATGCCCAGATTGGTCACCGCACAGGGGGTCAGTTCCATGGCCGCCCGCCGGGCAATGATCTTCCGCGCACCCATCGGCAGCGGGGACAGAGCATTCAGAGGGGTGCGGATCTCTCCGGAAAAGGCGGGGTCATACTGGGTGCCGAAGGTCTGCATGTGGTTCTCCGGCCGGGCCACCACAAGCGCATCCACATAGATACCGGGGAGGCGGATGAGCCGTGCGTCCAGGCAGCCGTAGGAGACCACCTTCTCCACCTGGACAATGACCCTGCCGCCGGAGTTATGGGCGGCCTGCGCCTGGGCCAGGGCCTCGGCGTAGACACCCTCCCGCTCAAAGGTACAGTTGCCGCGCTCGTCGGCATAGGTCGCGCGGATAACTGCGATATCAATGGGGAAGGCGGGATAAAAGAGCTTTTCCTCGCCCTCCAGCTCAATCAGCTTGACCATATCGCCCGCTTCATGGGCGGCGCGGTTCATCTTTCCGCCCTCCAGGCGGGGGTCCACAAAGGTGTCCAGGCCGACATGGGTGATCACGCCGGGCCGCTTCGCGGCGATCTCCCGGAACAGCCCGGAGATGACCCCCTGGGGGAGGTTGTAGGCCGCCAGCTTATTCTCCGCCGCCAGCCCTCCCAGCTTGGGCGCCAAGCCCCAGTGTCCGCCGATCACCGTTGTGCACATCCCGTCTACAGCCAGGTGGTTAAGCCCCCGCTCGCCGCTGTCGCCCTGCCCGGACGCATACACGACCCTCAGCCCTCTCGGGTGTCCGCTGCTCCTGGCGGCCTCCTCCAGCGCAACCATAATCTCCTCCGGATGCATCAGACCGTTTGCAAAGCCGCCGAACGTCACAGTTGCCCCATCGTAAAAATAGGTGTCTACCGCTTGGCGGGCGGTTAATATCTTTGCCATATCGTTTCGTTCCCTTTCTGTAACATAGAATGGCTGGTTTCCTGAAGGCAAAAGCGGAACGGGTCGGCATCCGATTGCGCGGTGCTGACCCGTTCGGACCGGTCCGTTTTATGTGGACTCTGAGTGATCAGATCAGCCCGATGATTGCCATTGTTGCAGCGATCAGCGCCAGGGCGATGGGGGTGATCACGGTCATGACCAGTACGTGAGGGTAGGACTCCTTGGTGGTCACGCCGCAGACCTGGGCCTCCATAACGAAGGTGGGGCAGTGGGGCAGCGTGTCCATGCCCATCGCGGCCATGCCGACGACCTTGTAGAGCGCCTGGGGATTGACGGTGCCCAGGGACATGAACTGGTCGGCCATGGTGCTGCAGAAGATCTGGGTGCCGCTGAGGGAGGCGCCGGTAATACCGGAAAATACGTTGGTTACGATGACGGCGGAGATGTAGGGGTTCATTTTGTCGGCGAGCATCATCGCAAAGTTCATGAAGTACTGGAAACCGGCGCAGGCATTGACGACGGACGCAAAGCCCATCAGCGCGGCGGTCAGCAGCAGGGGATTGATGCTGGAGGTAAAGCCTGTAACCAGGTCCTGAACGATGTGGCCCTTGAGATACTTATAATTGGTAATAATTAGAACAATAGCGCCCACGCCCATGGCGGTGTTGATGCCGTCAGAGGCGCTCATGGAGTTGGCCAGCACCAGCTTAAGCACAATAATGACAATATAGGGCAGAATAGCCAGGTGAATGGGGGGCAGTTCCTTACCGCTGGTGCTTCCGGCGATGAGTTCGGCATCGCTCTCAGAGGCTACAAAGCCAATTCCACGGGCACGCAGGGAGTTGGAGGCCCAGGTGAAGTAGAAAATGCCGAAGCCGAAAGCCACTACAAGGAGCACAATTGCCATCGTGGGGGCCGCAAAGGTGGTGACGCCCAGCTTTTCGGACAATGCGATGCACAGCATAGAGGGGGCGCCCGGGGTAACGACATTCAGAACCACGGCTCCATACAGGAAGATGGCGGGCATCAGGAGTTTTGAGACATTGGCTTTGCGGAACATGGGCACAGCCACGGGATAGACGGCAAAAATAATAATAAATGCATTTACACCGCCATAGGCCAAAAGGAAGGTAATAATCAGGGTTCCGGCGACGGTGGCTTTCACGCCGAGGAAGGCGAACAGAAAATTTGCGATAGACTCGGCGGCGCCGCTCTTTTTCATCAGCTCGCTGTAAGCCGAACCAATGGTGAACAGAAACAGGTACGAGCCGAAGGTACTTCCGAGGGAGGCCGCGTAGGTGCCGGTCAGAGTCCCCCAGAACGGGAGCCCGCTGCTTACAATCACGATAATCGAGCCGACCAGGGATGCCACAAAGCCGTTGACACCCTTAAAGGTCAAATAGATCAGGACTGCAACGCCAAGAACCATGCCAATTACGCTGATGATCTCCATACGTTTTCCTCTCTTTCTTATCCAATGATTCCGTACTGGGAGGCGCTCGCTTAACGCTAGGTCAGGACAGTAAAAGCACTATATTTCCATTAAAGAATAATAATGGAATTTAAAGGGCGAACAAGCTCCGGAGGTACTCTGGCCCGTCCCAATTTACCAAATCATATTCCGTTCGGCCTCTTCCCTCAGCCAGTCCCGGAAGTCCGGGTGGGCAATTTTGACCAGGGCCTCAACCCGCTCCCTGATATTCAGTCCCCGCAGCCAGGCGATACCATACTCCGTGACCACGTAGTCGGTGTCGTTTCTGGAAGTGGTGACCGCGGCGCCCCGCGCCAGGAAGGGGACAATTTTTGAGTGCAGCACCTCTTTGCTGTCTGCATCTGTGGCCGAATAGGTGGAATGCATTGCAATGATGGATTTCCCGCCCGGGGACATCTGCGCGCCCTGTACCGTCTCAGACTGCCCTCCGGTGCCGGACCACTGAAGGTTGCCGACGGTTTCAGAGGCGCACTGTCCGGTGAGGTCGATCTCCAGGCTTGCGTTGACGGAGACAAACTTGTTGTTTCTGGCAATGGTGTAGGGATCGTTTGAGAAGGTGGAGGATTTAAAGAGCACGGAGGGGTTGTTGTGGACGAAGTCATAGAGCCTCTGGCTGCCCATGGTGAAGGAGCACACGGAAAAACCGTTCATAAAGCCCTTCTGGGAGTTGTCCACCGCGCCGCACTCAATGAGGTCCACCATGGTCTCGGTAAACATTTCCGTGTGGATTCCCAGATGTCTCTTGCTCTTCAGCTCATTTGCCACGGCGTTTGGGATGTTGCCGATACCGAGCTGGATGGTGGAGCCGTCCTCTACAAGAGAGGCCACAAAGGCGCCAATTTTTTTGTCTACCTCGGTGTAGGGCACCAGGGACTTGGTGGGGATAGGGCGGTCGGACTCCACAAGGGCATCCACCTCGGAAATATGTACCTGTGTATCACCAAAGGTGCGCGGAAAGTTGGGGTTGACCTCCAGCAGAACCAGCGCACCCTGATCGATCAGGTCCCGCTCATAGATTGCGCTGACCGAGAGGGAAAAGTAGCCGTGGGAGTCCATGGGGGAGACCGTGGCCAGCACCACGGGCCGGCGGCCCTCAGCCTGCAGGCGCTGTAGAGACTTTCGCAGAACGGAGGTGGAGCTCTGAGGAACGGCGCTGACCAGCTTCTTTTTCTGCGCGTCCCGGAGCCCGGCGGTAAAGAACCAGCCGTTGTGGCTCATGATACCCGCCATCTCGGGATCCTTCATCGCATCATAATACTGAATGGGAAGGCATCGGCTGCCCATAGACGCATACGTCTGCCATATCCAAAAGGCCCACAGGCATGGA
>OJXL01000347.1_pt1 | contig 14997 bp, 8 predicted proteins | sample 1600661 | NCBI WGS metagenome assembly OJXL01 (sample SAMN04436760, study PRJEB24849) | human gut metagenome | biome: human gut; feature: NICU; material: stool | host: Homo sapiens | place: USA: Saint Louis, MO | collected 2011-03-13
CCCCACTGCTGCCTCCCGTAGGAGTCTGGGCCGTGTCTCAGTCCCAATGTGGCCGGTCAACCTCTCAGTCCGGCTACTGATCGTCGCCTAGGTGGGCCGTTACCCCGCCTACTAGCTAATCAGACGCGAGGCCATCTCAGAGCGATAAATCTTTGGCAGTCAGAGCCATGCGACCCAACTGCATTATGCGGTATTAGCACTCCTTTCGGAGTGTTATTCCCCTCTCCAAGGCAGGTTCCTCACGCGTTACTCACCCGTCCGCCACTAGGTAACTCAATCCGTTGGACGAATCCTCCGTCATGAGCACCCCGTTCGACTTGCATGTGTTAAGCACGCCGCCAGCGTTCATCCTGAGCCAGGATCAAACTCTCAATAAAATGGTATCCAAAGAACGTCTCCGTTCCTCAAATCATCTTATTGAAGCTCAATTCATAGCTTCAAAGAAATTAAATCAAGAGCCTTCTTCACCAAGCTTGCGCTTGCTCAGAAGGACTTCTCGTCCTTTCTGGTGCTTCGTGTTTCTCTCACGTTGTTTAATTTACAAGGTACACGCCCCTGTCAGCTTTTCTGCTGACGTGCTATTTATTTTAGCACTCACGCTTTCGCTTGTCAAGAACTTTTTTCAAACTTTTCTGAGGTTTTTCAGCCTCATGGCCGTTCTTTTTGTTCTTTTCAAGCAGGTTCCCGCCTCTCAGCGCGAACTCATTTAGTTTACCACGCCCTCACTCATTTGTCAAGCACTTTTTTCAGCCCGCTTCCGAAAGTCCGTCCGGCTTCCGCCCGGTCTCTTCCATCTGCTTTCCTGTTTTTTCATGCCCTCCGTGAGGCGCTCAGTTAGAATACCAGCTTTCCTCCTCTTTGTCAACACCTTTTTCTCTTTTTTTCAGGTTTTTTTCTCGGCTGTCAAACCGGACCGGATCACTGGTATTCTAATCCATAGCATGCACAAGATCTGCCACCCTTATACCTGCCTGCGCAGCTTTTTTACCAGCAGGAGCAAAACAGGGATGCCGAAGCCGAAGAGCAGGCTGCCCATCCTGGCCGGGCCCTCCATCCACCGCTCCAGGGAAAAGGCGTCGGGAAAGAGGAACCAGGCCCCCGCCAGGGCCAGCAGGAGCAGAGGAAGTACGGCGTGCTTGCGCTCCTTTAAAGAGAATACGGACTGGGCCAGGACGGAGCAGGAGCCCGCCAGCAGGTTGAGCAGGGCTAGATCAGAGAACACCCAGAGGGCGATGATGACCGACTCCACCCGTTGGAAGGTGCCCTCGATGCCGATCCCCTTTACCATCATAAAAAAGGGTGTGTCCATGCGGGCGGTCAGCCCGGGCCCGAAGTTGCCCAGGCAGACAAGCTGAAGGGCGGTAAGCACCAGACAGAAGGCGGCCGCCCACCATAGCGCACGGCGGCGGTCTCCCTCTCCCCGGGTGACATTCCCCCCCAGGAAGGCGGCAAAGACCACATAACCGAACAGGCCCAGCACCGGAACGGCGGCGGAGAGCACCCCCGGAAGATCCTCCGTCCACAGGGGAAGGATGTGCCGGGGCTCCACCTGGAGTACGCCCAGGATGAGGGAGAAGCCCAGGCCGATGGCCAGGGCCAGGTAGAACACCTCTCCGGTCCGTGCCAGCACCCGCACCGGCTTGCGCACCAGCCAGAGGGTGAGCCCCAGCAGGGTCAGCAAAAACAGACCCAGGGGGGCGTTCCGGTAACTGGTGGACAGGAAACGGAGGGCGAAAAGCCTGGCGTTGGCGCTGAGCAAAAGCAGACCCCACAATAAATAAAGAAGAAGCACCCCCTTGCCCAACCCCCTGCCCAGGACGGTCTCGGTGACCTGGGCCAGCCCCGCCCCCTCCCCTGCCGGGCGCAGGAGGGCAAAGAGCACCCAGCACAGCCCCAGCAGTACCGGCAGGGCAGCCAGGGCGGACAGCCACCCCGCCTCTCCGGCCAGGGCGGCGGTCTGGGAGGGCAGCACGCCGATGGCCGGAGCCAGGAGGGCAGCGAAGAGGAGCGCCAGGAGCTGGCGCAGGGAGATTCGGTCGTCAGGCATGGGTATACCGCCTTTCCTTTGAGCTGCCGCCCTCACCGGGCGGCGTCATAGCTGCGCTGAAGCTTGGCCGTCACGTGCAGCTCCAGCTCCAGCGCGCCCAGAGAGGCCCCTTCCAGCGCCTCCTTGTGCCAGGGCCGGGCCAGGGCCGCCCGCCGGAGCAGCCCCAAATAGTCCGCGTCCAGCTCCTGTGCCAGTTCCAGCGCGGACCGGATGCGCGCCTCCTCCACCTGGGCCAGGGCCGCCTCGAGGGAGGCGTGTACCTCCTCCGTTCGGAGATCCACATTCCCCTCCGCCATATTGGCGTCCAGCGTACAGGTGAGGGACAGGCCGGTAAGGGCGCCCCCGTCCATCACCGGGCGGACGGAGGTCCTGGCCCCCACCACACGCAGGGCCGCCACTCCGCCTCCATCCAGGGGCAGCTCCACCACATCGGCGTCCACCTGGCCCAGTACCAGGTTGACCCCCAGGGCGGCGTCCCCCTCAGCCCAGCCGGCCAGGCTGTCCCCTTTTAATATGCCATACCCGGCGGCGGTGAGAGCCTCGTCCGCCTCTACCGCCGGGAGAAAGGTGGCCCCCTGGGCATAGAGATCCGAGAGGGCGTCCTTTACGGTGCGGGGCATGGAACCGGCCAGCAGACCCGCGTCCTCCGCCAGCGCCTCCAGCCGGTCAGCGGCGGAGCCGTCCTCCCCCGCTGCTGTGATCGCCTTGCCTGCTGTGCCGCCCCGCACCAGATAGAGGGCGGTGTCCAGCCGGGTCTCCACATCCCGGAGAATATAGTCCAGGGCGGGCTCCACCCCCTGCCTGGCCAGCTCCTCTCCCAGCAGGAGCTGGCCCACGTGGCCGAAGTAGAGGTAAGAGGAGCCCTCCCCCTGCATCCCCAGCACGGCGGCGCTGATGGTGCCGGCCTGGCCGGACACAACGGTGGCCGCCCCCTCCGCCGGATCGCCCGAGCCGCTGGAGGCGGTTACCTCCACCTGCCCCTCCCCGGCCCGGTCCACGCCCAGGGTCTGCATCAGCTCCATGTCCTCGATTTCCCGGGCATAGGGCAGCAGGCCGGGCCCACGGCGGCAGCCGGTGAGGGTCAGGGCGGCCAGGCCGGCCAGCAGCAGGGCTGTTATGCGTCTCATTTCTGATTCCTCCGGTTTCGGGTTTTCAGGGCCGCCGGGCGCTGCTTCACCCGCGGCAGGGGCTGGCGGAATACCGCGTGCCCCTCCACCTGCTCCCCGGCATTCGAGGCAAAGGGGGTCAGGTAGGACACGCCGAAGCTTTCAATGCCCGCCAGATGGATCACCAGCGCCGACAGGCCGGCCACCACGCCGAACAGGCCCGCCGCGCTGGCCAGCAGGGCCAGCAGGAACCGCCAGATGCGCAGGGCGCCCGCCACCTCCTGAGAGGGCATGGTGTATCCGGCGATCCCCGCGATGGCCACCACGATGAGCACCGCGGGGGAGATGATCTTGGCCTCCACCGCCGCGCTGCCCACCACCAGGCCGCCGATGATAGACACGGTCTGCCCGATGGACTGGGGCAGGCGTAGCCCCGCCTCCTGGAGAATCTCAAAGGCCAGCAGCAGGACGATGACCTCAAAGACGGAGCGGAAGGGCACGTCCTGCTTGGCGGCAATGATGGACAGGGCCAGGCGGGTGGGAATCATCTCCTGGTGGAAGGTGACCATGGCCACATAGAGGGCGGGCAGAAGCAGGGTGCCCAGCATGCACAGGTAGCGCAGCAGGGTGAGGGCGGAGGCCAGCAGCCAGCTCTCGCTCTTGTCCTGGGGCGCCTGGAGGAAATCCCCCAGCACGCCGGGGGCCAGGTAGCCCAGAGGCAGGCCGTCGATGAGGATGCCCACCCGCCCCTCGGCCAGCCCGGCGCAGAAGCGGTCGGACCGCTCGGTATATTGCACCAGCGGGAAGGCGGTGCGGGCGGCGGGGACGATATACTCCTCAATATTGCCCGTGGCCAGCACCGCGTCGATGTCAATGTCCGCCAGTTGGGCGGCCACCTGCTCCACCAGGTGGGGATTGGTGAGCCCCTCTATATAGAGGATGTCCACCGACGTGACCGACTGGCGGCCCACCACCTGCTCACGGATACGCAGCTCAGGGGCCTTCAGGTGGCGGCGGACGATGCTGGTATTGGTGCGCAGGCTCTCCACAAAGGCGTCCCGGGAGCCCTTGAGCACCGTCTCGTTGCTGGGAGAGCTGATGGAGCGCTTTTCCTCGGTGCCCACGTTGAGGGAGAGCACCGAGGATTCCCCAGGAAAGAGGAGCAGACAGCAGCCGTTCACCAAATCAAACACCGCCGCGTCCAGCCGGGTACGCTCCTCCGCGCTCAGGTTGTAGAGGGCCCCGTCCTTCATGCGGTCCATGGCCTGCCGGGGAGTCCCGCAGCGGGCCAGCGCCTCGTCCTGGGCCAGCGGCCGGAGCACGTAGTCGCTGACCCGCTCCATCTTCACCATGCCGCTGAGGTAGCACAGGGTGAGCGTGCACGCGCCGCCCTCCCCCAGGGACACCGGACGCTTGGTGAAGTCCACGCAGTCCTGGAAGATCTGCTCCAGCCGTTCCAAGGTCAGCGGCCCGTCAAAGCGGGGCTCCTTCCGGGGATGGGGTACGCTGGGGGCACGCTTCCGACCAAAAAAACCCATGGCGCACACCTCCTGTTGTCTATTTTGCTGAATCGAACTTTTTTAGGATGGCCCGTTTTTGCCCGGTTATACAAATTTAAACGAACCAGTTGCAATTTTCCAGGGATGTTGATATACTTTATAAAAACTACAAAGTTCAATAGATAAACTGCCCACTTTCCTTCTGGTAATTATCCCATGTCCTCCGCAGGACAGGGTTCATTTTATGTGATAAGGAGGAGCCCCTTATGAAGCCCTTTACCCAGACTGCCGACACCCTGGACCAGGAGCTGGCGGACAAAATCGACGGCATTCTCGCCGCCCATGGCGAAGATCCCACCCAGCTGGTGGGCATCCTGCTGGACGTGGAGGCCGCGGTGGAGCGGCACTACATCCCGGAGGCCGCCGCCTACTATGTGGCGGAGCGCCTGGGGGTGAAGCCCACCCAGGTCTACGATGTCATCTCCTTCTATACCGCCCTTCACGACAAGCCCAGAGCCAAGTTTACCCTGGAGGTGTGCTCCTCCGCCCCCTGCCGGGTGAAGGACAGCGACACCCTGCTGGAGCGGCTCAAGCGCCTTTTAAATCTGGAGGTGGGCCAGGTGACCTATGACGGCCGCTTTTCCATCGAACAGGTCCCCTGCTTCGGGGCCTGCGACGTGTCCCCCGCCGTGCGGGTCAACGGCGTGGTATACGGCCATCTGGACAGCGAGGAGTGTATCCTGGATATGCTCCAGCAGCTCAACTAAGGGGGAACGGACATGAGCAAGACGGTTTGTTTCATCACCCGGAATTTCGGGAAGTACGACCCGGACAGCCTGAAGGGCTATGAATCCATCGGCGGCTTCCGGGCGCTGCGCAAGGCCCTGACCATGGAGGGCTGCGACATTGCCGACGTGCTGGCCGCCAACGGCGTCCAGGGCCGGGGCGGCGCGGCCTACGACATGGGTAAAAAGTGGCGGCAGGCCCGGGAGGTACCCGGCGCCCACAAGTGCGTAGTGTGCAACGCTGACGAGGGCGAGCCGGGCACCTTCAAGGACCGGGAGCTGCTCACCCACGACCCCTTCCAACTGCTGGAGGGCATGATCATCGCCGGCTGGGCCGTGGGGGCGGACAACGGATACATCTACCTGCGGGAGGAGTACTCCCACCTGCGGCCCCGGCTGCTCTCCGCCATCGCCCAGTGCGAAGCGGCGGGCTACCTGGGGGAGGACATCCTGGGCTCCGGGCTGAACTACCGCATCCACCTCTACTCCGGCGCGGGGGCCTATGTCTGCGGCGAGGGCTCCGCCCTGGCCGAGTCCATCGGCGGCCACGCCGGCCGGCCCCGGATGAAGCCCCCGTTTATCAAGCAGTGCGGCGTGTTCCACCTGCCCACCTGCGTCAACAACGTGGAGTCCCTCTCCCTGGTGGCCCCCCTGCTGCTGGACGACGAGGGCTACTATAAGAGCCAGGGCACGCCGGACTGCCCGGGCACCAAGATGATCTCGGTGTGCGGCAACGTCAAGCGCCCCGGCGTGTTCGAGGTACCCTTCGGCATCACCATCCGGGAGATCGTCTATGATCTGGCCGGCGGCATGGAGAACGAGGACTACCCCCTGCGCCTGGTGCAGCTTGGCGGCGCGTCGGGCCGCATCTGCTCCCCCGCCCAACTGGACACCCCCTACACCTACAAGGGCATGCGTCAGGCGGATCTCACCGCCATCGGCTCCGGCGCGGTGCTGGTGGTGGATGAACGCACCAGCGTCATCGGCTTTCTGCGCATGACCCAGGAGTTCTTCTCCCACGAGAGCTGCGGCCAGTGTACCCCCTGCCGGGAGGGCAACCGCCACATCTCCCTGCTGCTGGACAAGGTGGCCGAGGGCACCCACACCGCCCAGGACATCGCCACCCTCAAGAAATTTGCCGACATTATGTCCAGCGCGTCCCTGTGCGGCCTGGGTGAGACGGCCCAGTCCGCCCTGCTGAGCTGTATGAAGCGCTTCCCGGAAGTCTTTGCCGTAAAAGAGGAGGTCGCCGTCCGATGAGCGAAATGGTACATATCACAATCAACAAGCAGCCGCTGGAGGTGCCTGCGGGCACCCGCATCATTGAGGCGGCCAAGATGCTCAACATCGATATTCCCCACCTGTGCTACCACCCGGACCAGACCATCAAGGCCCACTGCCGGATGTGCATGGTGGAGGTGGTGGGCTCCCGCAAGCTGACGGCGGCCTGCTCCACCGTGGTGTGGGAGGGCATGGAGGTCATCACCGACTCCAAGAAGGTGTACGATGCCCAGACCGGCGTGCTGGACCTCATCCTCTCCGACCACAAGACCAACTGCCTGTCCTGCGCCCGCAACGGCACCTGCGAGCTCCAGGCGCTCTGCCGCCGCTTCAACCGGCTCCACCCGGAGCTGCCCGACATCTCCTCCGACGAGCCGCTGCGCATCGACAACCCCTCCATCGTCCGCGACCCCGCCAAGTGCGTCAAGTGCGGCCGCTGCGTGAAGGTGTGCGCCGAGGTCCAGGGCTGCGCCGCCCTGACCTACTCCGGCCGCTCCGCCGGCTTCAAGGTCACCACCGCCTTTGACCTGCCCATGGACCAGACCGACTGCGTGCTGTGCGGCCAGTGCTCCCTGGTGTGCCCCGTGGGGGCCATCGTGGAGACCGACTACACCAACGAGGTTACCGCCGCCATCCAGAACCCCTCCAAGCATGTCATTGTCCAGGTGGCCCCCTCCGTCCGGGTGGGCCTGGGGGACGAGTTCGGCATGGAGGCCGGCGCCGTCGTCACCGGCAAGATGGTCACTGCCCTGCGGATGCTTGGCTTTGACAAGGTGTTCGACACCAACTTTTCCGCTGATCTCACCATCATGGAGGAGGGCAGCGAGCTGCTCAAGCGCATCCGGGAGGGCGGGAAGCTGCCCATGATCACCTCCTGCTCCCCCGGCTGGGTCACCTACCTGGAGAAGCACCACCCCGAGCTCATCGACCACCTCTCCACCGCCAAGAGCCCCCAGGCCATGTTCGGCGCGGTGGCCAAGACCTACTATGCCCAGAAGATGGGCTGGGATCCCCACGATGTGGTAAGCGTGTCCGTCATGCCTTGCACCGCCAAGAAGTACGAGGCCAGCCGCCCCGAGCTGGGCCGGGACGGCTATCAGGACGTGGACTACGTCCTGACCACCCGGGAGCTGGCCAAGCTCATCCGCTATGTGGGCCTGGACCTGTCCGTGCTGCCCGAGAGTGAGTTTGACTCCCCCCTGGGCACCGGCTCCGGCGCCGGCGCCATCTTCGGCGCTACCGGCGGCGTTATGGAGGCCGCCCTGCGCACCGCCTACGAGCTCTACACCGGCAAGACCCTGCCCCGGCTGGAGTTTGACGCCGTACGGGGCGACATCAACGCCATCAAGGAGGCCACCATTGACCTCGACGGCACCCCCCTGAAGGTGGCCGTGGCCAACGGTCTGAAGAACGCCGAGGAGCTTATCCGCCGGGTAGAGCGCGGCGAGGCCGACTATATCTTCATCGAGATCATGGCCTGCCCCGGCGGCTGTATCGGCGGCGGCGGACAGCCCATCGGCACCAACAACGCCGTCCGGGACGCCCGTATCCAGGCCTTGTATGAGATCGACCGGAACCTGCCCCTGCGCAAAAGCCATGAGAACCCGGAGATCAAGACCATCTACGAGGAGTTCTTCGGCGCGCCCCTGTCCCAGCGCTCCCACGAGCTGCTCCACACCCACTACCATGCCCGCAAAAAGCGGCACGATTTTTCCCACCTGAATTAAGCGCAGAAGGGCCGTGGGGCCGCCGGATCCGGCGGCCCCACGGCCGTTTTATGAGCTTATTCCGGGATAAATTCCGTGGTGCAGTCCATGCCGTTCCATACCTCCCCGTCGGAGCGGTAGTACTTCCGCTCTGATGTTCCGTCCTTCCGGGTGTAGCCCAGGACAAACACCTGCCCGGCCTCAATCGGCATGGGATAGTCGTTGCAGGGCAGCACATCGCTGCTCTCGGGACAGTCCTCGAAGTCCTCATAGGCCCCCTCCAGCCGCCAGAAGGCCCGGGACTGGTAGTCCCCGGCCCAGCCGGAGATATCCTCCTCCCCGAAGTAGGACGCCTGGTACTCCTTCCCCGCCACGGTGAGGGTATCCGTCCGCTGGGGCTCCCAGGCAATCCAGGAGATGTCCTCGGTGTGAAGGGAGTCCCCGTACCGCTCTACCAGCTGAGCGGCCATGGAGGGGACGGTTCCCGCGGAGTCCGCCATGGCATCCGGGTCGGTGTGGGCCGCGCCATAGATGCCCATGACGCTCTCCCCATCCAGGGCGTCAAACTCCCGGATGAAGTTCTCTGCCATCCGGTTTTCCCGGTAAATATCGGAGCCACGCTCGGCAAAGGTTTTCCCCTGCTGGATGGCCTCCAGGGTCAGGCGGTAGTCCTCCGTGTCCGCCAGGCCCCGCTCCTCCAGATAGTCTTGGTAACGGGCCCCGGTGCTGTCGTACTGGTGGCCCACGTCGGTGCCGTGGAACACCGTCTCGGGGCACTGCTCCTTGATGGTGCGGTAAAAATCCAGCGTCTCGGCGCCGGATGAGAGCGTGCTCTCCCAATCCTGGTGGAGCTGCTCCAGAATCTCATCGTCCTCCGCGTCCATCCACAGGTTGAGCCACTGGGCCGTGTAGTGCGAGAGCTCCACAAACAGGTGCCGCATCCCCCGTTCGTAGCACTCCTTCCACCGCTCCGCCTCGTACTCCTCGATGGCGGCGATTCCGTGGATCTCCCCGTAGAGGTAGATCTGCCCCGCTGGAATGCCCTCATCCGTCGCCACCGGGGACTCTTGTACCGGCTTCCCGGCGCAGCCCGCCAGCATCAGGAGCGCCAGTACGGCCGCAAATTCTTTAACATACCTCATATTCGGCACCTCCCAAGGCCTTTTTCCCAGTGTAGCAGATCCCACCCTGTCAAAAAAGGGGTCTCAGATTAAAATTTGCTGTAATCCACCCACCCGGCGGGCCCGGCCCAACTTTTACAAAAAAGAGCTTGACAAACCGGGCCGCCGCCGTTATACTGTAGCAAATCAAATCGGTAAACCGATGACGAAGAGGAGTAGTCCGGTATCAATGCCTCTCAGAGAGCCGCGGGTGGTGGAATCGCGGCAGGCAGCGCTCGGATGAATGGACTTTTGAGGGCACAGCGAACAGCCTTTGGGCTCAGTAGCGCGACGGGGACTCCGCCCGTTATCCGGGGAGCATGGGCTGATCGGCCCGTGAAAGTGAGTGGGCGTATGCGCTGGTATACGTCAATCCGGGTGGCACCGCAGAGGCTGAAGCTACAGTCCTTTGTCCCAGAGAAACAATCTTGGGGACGAAGGGCTTTTTTGTACCCTTTTCCCCTGCAGCACAGAAAAGGAGTGTATCAACATGAGCAAGATCCCCCACCGCCTGTATCTGACCGAGGACCAGATGCCCCAGAAGTGGTTCAACCTGCGCTCCGCCATGGCCGAGCAGCCCGATCCTCTGCTCCACCCCGGTACCCTCCGGCCCTTGGGTGTGGACGACCTCTCCCCCATCTTCTGCGAGGAGCTTGCCCGCCAGGAGCTGGATGGCGCCACCGCCTATGTGGATATTCCGGAACCCATTCAAAACGTCTATAAGATGTACCGCCCTTCCCCGCTGATTCGGGCTTACGAGCTGGAGAAGGCCCTGGATACCCCGGCCAGGATCTACTACAAGTTTGAAGGGAACAACACCTCCGGTTCCCATAAGCTCAACTCCGCCGTGGCCCAGGCCTATTATGCCAAGATGCAGGGCCTAACCGGCGTCACCACTGAGACCGGCGCCGGCCAGTGGGGCACCGCCCTCAGTGAGGCGTGCAGTTACTTCGGCCTGACCTGCGACGTGTTTATGGTCAAGTGCTCCTACGAGCAGAAGCCCTTCCGAAAGGCGGTGATGAATGTATTCGACGCCTCTATCACCCCCTCTCCCTCCCCCACGACTGAGGTGGGCCGCCAGATCCTGCGCGACCACCCGGAGACTACAGGAAGCCTGGGCTGCGCCATCTCCGAGGCGGTGGAGTCCGCCGTCCAGAGCGGCGGCGCCAAGCGCTATGTGCTGGGCAGCGTGCTCAACCAGGTGCTCCTCCACCAGTCCATCATCGGCCTGGAGAGCAAGCTGGCCATGGAGCAGCTGGGGGAATATCCCGACGTGGTGGTGGGCTGCGCCGGCGGCGGCTCCAACCTGGGCGGGCTGATCGCCCCCTTTATGGCCGACAAGCTGCGGGGGATACGGAATCCCCGCATCGTGGCGGTGGAACCAGCCTCCTGCCCCTCCCTCACCCGGGGCAAGTACGCCTACGATTTCTGCGACACCGGCCGGGTCACCCCCCTGGCCCGGATGTATACCCTTGGCTGCGGCTTCATCCCCTCCGCCAACCACGCCGGCGGCCTGCGCTACCACGGCATGAGCCCCATCCTCTCCAAGCTCTACCACGACGGCTATATGGAGGCGGTGGCCTATGAGCAGACCCGCGTTTTTGAGGCGGCGGTGCTCTTTGCCAAGCGGGAAACCATCCTCCCCGCCCCTGAATCCGCCCACGCTATCCGGGGGGCCATCGACGAGGCTCTGCGGTGCAGGGAGAGCCGCGAGGCCAAGACCATCCTTTTCGGCCTCACCGGTACCGGGTACTTTGATATGACCGCCTATGAGAACTATCTCAGCGGAAAGATGAGCGATTCCATCCCCACCGATGCCGACCTGCAGAAGGGTTTCGACAGCCTGCCAAAAATCCCCCAGAACGAGGGTATTTGAGGCTTTACAGCAAAACTTTAGGTTGCACATTGTCCCCCGGCTGGCTATAATAGGAGGGACAATAAACACAAAAGAAGGTTTTGCCATGGAATTCCGCGCAAACGAGGGAAAGAGCGTCACCATAGAGGTGGGCGGAAAGACCTACGCCCGCCACGCCATCCAGACCCATTTCGTCCAGGTAGGCGAGAGCTATATCGACCTGGTGGAGCAGTACGTCAAGCCCCTGTGGCAGCCCGGCGACCTGCTCTCCTCCAGCGAGAAGATCATCGGCCTGTGCCAGAAGCGGGTGGTCTACAAGAAGGACATGAAGGTGGGTCGCCTGGCCCGGTTCCTGTCCCGCTTCGCCTCCCACTCCTCCGCCGGCATCGGCGTGGACAGCCCCTACAAGATGCAGTTCGCCATCAACGAGCGGGGCGCCCTGTTCGTACTCTGGGCGGCCTTCTGCGCCGGTATCGGCAAGCTGTTCGGCAAGCGGGGCGTGTTCTACGAGATGGTGGGCCAGGAGGTGTCCGGCCTGGACGGCTTCTACGACCACGAGTTCCAGGAGTACGGCGAGTTCGGCATCCGCATCCCGGAGAACCCCGGCAAGGTGTGCGACGAGATCGAGGCCGCCACCGGCGTGCAGGCCATGATTGTGGACGCCAACGATCTGAACGTGGAGATTCTGGGCAAGGCGTCCTCCGTCACCCTGGACGACGAGACCCTCAAGGGCCTGATCCGGGACAACCCGGCGGGCCAGTCCCGGGAGCTGACCCCCTTCATCCTCATCCGCGAGGTAAAGGAGGAGCGCGCGCCTGAGGAGGCGCAGGCATAAATCCGTTTACAGACAGCACAAGAGGCGGAATCCCCCCCGGCCTGCGGCCGGGGGGAATTCCGCCTCTTAATTCGTCCCGGCTCAGCGCCGGGCACAGGCTGGCTCCACCTTCTCCGCCCGCGCCGGACGGCGGGTCCGGCCGCGGCTCACGGCCTTGGCCAGCTCGCACACCACCACGGGGGTAATGGCCAGGGCCAGCACCACGGCCCACTCCAGAGGGCTCATGGGAACGGTGCTGAACACCACCTGAAGGGGCGGCACGCACAGGACGGCCACCTGCATGGTAAGGCCGATGAGAAACGCCTTGTTCATGGCCGGATTGGAGAACACCCCGATGTGAAAGAGGGACGAGCGCTCGCTGCGCACGTCAAAGGCGTGGAAGAGCTGGCACAGGGTGAGGGTGGCGAAGGCCATGGTGTTGGCGGCGGCGTGGGCCTCGCCGGGGTCGGAGAGCACATACTCCCCCAGGAAATAGGCCGCCAGGGTCAGCAGCCCCACCATCACCCCCTGCCAGGCCAGCCGGAAGGCAAAGCCGTGGGCAAAGAGGGAGGCGTGGGCGTCCCGGGGCGGCTGGGACATGACCCCCTCCTCCACCGGCTCCACCCCCAGGGCCAGGGCGGGCAGGGAGTCGGTGACCAGGTTGAGCCACAGAAGCTGCACCGGCACCAGAGGCATCTGGTGGAAGTGGAACACCGTGGCGCAGAAGATGGTGAGAATTTCTCCGATGTTGCAGGAGAGCAGGTAGTGGATGGCCTTCTTGATGTTGGCGTAGATGCCCCGGCCCTGCTCCACGGCGGAGACGATGGTGGCAAAGTTGTCGTCGGTGAGGATCATATCGGCGGCTCCCTTGGCCACGTCGGTTCCAGTAACCCCCATGGCGCAGCCGATGTCCGCCACCTTGAGGGCGGGGGCGTCGTTGACGCCGTCGCCGGTCATGGCCACCACCTTTCCCCGGGCCTGCCACGCCTTGACGATGCGCATCTTGTGCTCGGGGGACACCCGGGCATAGACGGAGAACTTCTCCACCTCCTGCTCCAGCACCTCCTGGGGCAGAAAGTCCAGATCCTCCCCCGTCAGGGCCAGGTCCCCGGGGCGGTAGATGTTTAGCTCCCGGGCGATGGCCACGGCGGTGAGCTTGTGGTCGCCGGTGATCATGACCGGCTTGATGCCCGCGGCGTAGCACTGCTCCACCGCTGTGCGCACCTCCGGCCTGGGCGGGTCGATCATGCCGATGAGGCCCACAAAGGTGAGTCCCTGCTCCAGAGCGGCGCTGTTCAGCTCCCGGGGCAGCATGGCCAGATCCTTGTAGGCCACCCCCAGCACCCGCAGGGCCTTCCCCGCCATGGCCTCGTTCCGGCTCTCCAGCCGCCGGGCGGCGGCGGAATCCAGCCGGCACCGGCGGGCGAGCACGTCGGGGGCCCCTTTGACGCACACCCGCCAGCCGCCGCCGGGCCTCTGGTGGACGGTGGTCATGAGCTTGCGCTCCGAGTCAAAGGGCAGCTCCCCCCGCCGGGGCCACTCCCCCTCCAGTCCATTTTTATCCAGGCCCTCCCGGGCCGCCGCGTCCACCAGTGCGGTCTCGGTGGGATCGCCGGTGGACACCGGCTCCCGCCCCTTCCAGGTCAGGGCGGCGTCGGAGCACAGGGCTCCGATGGTGAGGGCCAGGGCCCGTTCGCCGCTCCGGGGCGTCCACACATCCACCACGGTCATGCGGTTCTGGGTGAGCGTGCCTGTCTTGTCCGAGCAGATCACCCCGGCGCACCCCAGGGTCTCCACGGCGGGCAGGCGCTTGACGATGGCCCGCCGCCGGGCCATGCGGGCCACCCCCAGGGCCAGCACAATGGTGACGATGGCGGGCAGCCCCTCGGGGATGGCGGCCACCGCCAGGGAGACGGCGGTGAGGAACATGTCCAGCATGGGCCGCCCCTGGAGCAGCCCCACCCCGAACATCACCGCGCACACGCACAGGCAGACGAAGGACAGGGTCTTGGAGATCTCCGCCATCTTTTTCTGGAGGGGGGTCTGTCCCTCCCCCTCACCCAGCAGCAGCCCGGCGATGCGGCCCACCTCGGTGTCCATGCCGGTGCCGGTGACCACGCACACCGCCCGCCCCCGGGTGATGACGGTGGACGCGAGCACCATATTGTGCCGCTCCGCCAGGGGGGTGTCCTCCGGCAGGGCGGACAGCAGCCCCTTGGACACGGGGACGGACTCGCCGGTCATGGCGCTCTCATCGGCCTGGAGGGAGGCGGCCTCCAGAATCCGGGCGTCGGCGGGCACCAGGTCCCCCGCCTCCAGATGGATGATGTCGCCGGGCACCAGCCGGTCGGTCTCCAGCCGCTGAAGCGCCCCGTCCCGCACCACCTTGGCCAGGGGGGCCGACATCTTCCGCAGGGCCTCCAGGGCCTTCTCGGCGCTGTCCTCCTGGGAGATGGAGATGCAGGCGTTCACCACCACGATGACCAGGATGATGGCCGCATCCAGCCAGTCCTCGCCGCCGCTGGCCCACAGGGACAGGGCCGCCGCGGCCAGCAGCACCAGGATCATGGGGTCCTTCATCTGCCCCAGGAAGCGCAGCAGCAGCCCCTGCCGCCTCCCCTCCTCCAGCCGGTTGGGCCCCCAGCGTGCCAGCCGCCGCTCCGCCTCCGCCCCGCTCAGCCCCCGGGACTTGTCCGTTTCCAGCTCAGACAGAGTCTGTCTGGTGCTGTATGTATGCCATACGC
>OJXL01000366.1_pt1 | contig 14187 bp, 9 predicted proteins | sample 1600661 | NCBI WGS metagenome assembly OJXL01 (sample SAMN04436760, study PRJEB24849) | human gut metagenome | biome: human gut; feature: NICU; material: stool | host: Homo sapiens | place: USA: Saint Louis, MO | collected 2011-03-13
GGAGCTGTCCACCCCATACACAAGGTCTTATGCACGTTGGGATCTGAGGCGTTCATGGGCGGTAGCTGCCCGACGGCGGATGACGACAATGTTGGTGTTATTGGGGCTGACGGCGCTGGCGATGGTGCTTGCTATTACTGACGTGACGCCGTGGTGGCTGGTCGCCATCTTCGTACTGTTGTTGGTGGGCTTCTTTGCCCTTGCCCGCTGGTCTGTGGTGGCCATGGCCAAGCGTTTCGATCGCAGGTACGCGCTCATCGATAAGGGATGGGACGAGGACACGGTGGAATTGGAGGTGGGTACGGAACCCTTTCGCGCCGAGGACGAGCCCACCTCCTGGACGATCGACCTCGACCGCCCAGTGACAGCTCCGGAAGGTTCACTGTGGGACGACGTCGTCGTCACTGCTCCGACCTATGTTTCGACGCCGCTGGGTGCTCGGACGGTCCGCACTATTGACCTGTCCGCGCCCGGACCAGTTCCCGGTCAGGTCGACACTCCTGTCGTTGCCGAGAAGCCGGTCGAGCGGTCCGACGGTGAGCATGTTGCGGAGGCTCACGAAGGTCCCTCGGGGATCGTCGGAGTTGCGTCGGCCTGAACCGAGTTCTGACGACATGGGATTGACACAATGACACTTGTGTTGCCCATGTCGTCCTGGGCAGAGCCCGTGCGGTGCCCAGGTGGTGGCCGGCGGGGTTATCGGCACTGTTGTGTGGAGGCTGATCGTCAGGGCTTCGAAGTTAACGTGGCCTACGCCGAATGATTCGTAGCATGGCGCGGGTTGCCCAGGTGTGGTAGCGTAGCCGCGTTGTTGGGGCATTGGCGCAGTTGGTAGCGCGTCTCGTTCGCAATGAGAAGGTCAGGGGTTCGAATCCCCTATGCTCCACTTGAGGGGGAACTGTCGAACTCTTGCTTTCGGACGTAGGTTCTCAGTTTCCCCGCCCGGTTTCCGCTGGTCAGAACCTCTTCGAGGTCCTCGAGCTCGATGGGCGTTGCGCTGTCGTGGGAGTATGAGGCGATGACGCCCTGCTCGCGACCGATATAAATCTTGTCGGTGAAGTACTCGAAGAGCTGGTTGTGGGTCTCGGGCGTGTCGATGGTGGCCTGCGCGAAGCGCCGATAGAACGCGTCGATGCTGGCCTCGTCCTCGTAGAGCGTCGCCTTGAGGTGCTCGGCCTGGATGGCAGCAACGAGTTCCTGCTTCTGTGCTTCGAGGCTGTTCATCGCCTCAGCCGTGCTCGCGTTGAAGATTCCCCGCGAGATCGCCTTGACGAAGTTCGCGAGCTTGGCCTCCACGTCTGTGCGGCGAGTCTCAAGGGCCTTCAAGATCTCGTCTTTACGGACGGTCTTCGCGGTCAGCTGCTCGGCTACGGCGCTCAGCGTCTTCTCGATCTCGCTGAGCCTGTTCCTCGTCTCGTCGGCGAGGGCTGCCCGGGCAGCCGCGCGATCGATGTGTTCAGACACTTCAGGTCGGCGCTCTGCGCCTCGTCCATCGCCCTCAGGAAGCCGCTCACCTTGTTCACCGCCTCGGTCAGCTGCTTCGTCGTTGAGCAAGGAGGTCTGTGACATCTTTGATCGTTTACAAGGCGTAAGTCATCCCAACTACTCCGAGGAGATAGTCATACAGTGTCCACGGCAAATTTTTAATATATCATGAAACATACCGTTTTAGCTATTCACTTGGAGTGCAGCGCTCAACCCGATCGAGACTTCACGATCGGCATTGATGGCCCACCCACATGCGCCACAGGCCCTATCACCAAAAACTAGTAATCCGCAACTGATGAGCACAACGTCGATTAGATCGCGACTCAAGTTCATCGTGGCGGTGCGCTGGTCCGCGACGTAGTCCGAAGAATGTGGCGACTAGGCCGCCCGAGTCGGAACCAATTGGCACCATCCGCCGGATCCCGGGTTACGTAGGTACTTCGAGCCGATGGTGATACTCACGTAGAACGGTGCCAAAACCGGGCGTAGGTGTGTGTCCCGCGTGGTTAGCTGCTGCCAGGTTCCGTTGCGTGTCGGTCCTGAGAGGTGAGCTACCGCACGCGTGGTAGCTTCCCAGCGACGAATAGCTTCGATTCTTAGTCGAGACTACACAGATTGTTGCCTTCTGCCGCGGGGCGGCGAACTGATCTAGCAGAACCCGTTGCCTTAGCGCGTATACGAGCCTGAAGACGTCCCCCAAGTACCGCTCGTAGTCCTCGGCAGCAGTTACGTAACTCCAAGTCGGTTTGCCTCGAACTACGAGCGACCCAAGATCCGATGTATCGCTTACGCACGGATAACCGTGAATGTCCGCCCCCCTCTTCCGTCTCAACAACCGAGGTGTTAAGTTACTACTGAGACGGTGAAGAGGCCGTCTCTGCGACCGATACAACGATGTCGTCGCAACACTTCAATCAAAGGAATAGCCATGCACAAGGCTGCACCTAAGGAAGACCCCAGCGGTTATACGACGCAACAATCGGACGAAGACCCCAGCGGTTATACGACGCAACACAAATCGTCCCCGCCAAAAATGATCACACTCGGCGGCTTCATCATGATCACTTCAGCCGCCCTATTAAGTATTCGAACATTCCCAGCTCAAGCTTTACTCGGGTGGCAATCGGTAGCCTTCAACATCGCCGCTGTCATTCTATACCTCCTACCGGCAGCATTCGTCGCAGCGGAACTTGCATCGGCTTGGCCTGATGAAGGCGGCGTGTACGTCTGGGTCAAAGAGGCTTTCGGTGAACGATGGGGATTCACTGCCATTTGGATTCAATGGTTCCAAATGACGATCGGCTTCATCGCAATCCTGGCATTCATCGGCGGCAGCGTAGCTTATGTATTTGCTCCTGATATTGCCGAGAATAAGTTGTACATATTTTTGGTGATTTTAGCCGTGTGGTGGGGCGCAACTGCCGTTAATTTAAAAGGAATCAAGGCCTATGAGCGCATGACCACGTGGTTCACTGCGTTAGGCGTTTACCTACCTTTCGTACTTCTGATCCTCGGAGCGATCGTCTATTTTGCTCGTGGTGGGGTCCTCCAAATCCCCCTGGTACCTCATGGATCTGCTGACCTGATACCGCACATCTCAGGGTTGAGCGCTATGTCTCTCCTTGTGACCTACGTCTTCTTCTTCATCGGCATCGAGATGACCGCAGCCCATGTCAACCACCTCGAGAAACCAGGACGTAATTACCCTATCGCGATTTTATCGATCAGTGTAATCATGACAGCGATCAGTATTCTCGGGTCTCTGATTGTGGCCTGGTTGGTGCCCGCCAAAAAAATGAGTCTTAACGCTGGAGTCATGCAAGCCGTTGCCATCGCTTACGGGGTTAGTTCGCCACTTTTAGTTAAGACGATTGGCCTTTTGGTCGCTATTGGCGCGACCGGCCAAGTGGTCGCGTGGGTTCTTGGGCCTGTCCGGGGACTTGCGGTCACTGCCGAACACGGCAGTCTCCCCCCTATACTACAGAAGCGAAATTCCGAGGGTATGCCCGTAGGCCTTCTAATAGCTCAGGGACTTTTCGTCACTTTCTGGGGTTTGGTGTTTCTTCTGTACCCGGGAGGATTAAACAGTAGTTTCTGGGCACTTTTCGCGCTCACTACCACTGTGTACATCGTGATGTACTTCCTGATGTACGCTGCGGCGATCAAACTTCGCTACACGCAGCCCAACCGTCCACGAGCATTTCGAGTGCCAGGTGGGAAAACCGGAATGTGGGTCGTCGCCGGATGGGGATTCATTTCCATGGTTTTTGTGTTCTTGGTTGCCCTTCTACCTCCAGATCAAGTCAAGGGTGATGCGCCTATCTTCATCACCTTTATGCTTGCCGGTACCGCAGCAGTAGTGGCCATACCTCTCGGTATCTACGCTAAGCGTCGAGCGAATTGGAAACCCTCCGCGAAAGACGAGCGGATTTCATCAACGCAGATTGCACAAACTACTATAGGAGACTGAATACTATGTCTGACTTTAATAACACGAACCGAAATAACTTGGCCGTCGAGGCTCTCTTCCTTGGCCCCCGTTCCGAAAACAGGGCATTCTTCCGGGAATCTCTCCGTTCAGTTGTTGATGAGCACTGTCATTGGCGGCGTAATTTCCATCCCGACGATGCCCCTCTTGTCAACCGGGTTTCGATGGAGAATGAATCTTTTCGCAAGACTGAAGCCCGCAGTGTTGACATTCTTGACGAGCTTACAGCGAGGTTAAAGAAGACCTCAACTCCTTGGTTCTCGACTCGATATTTGGGTCACATGAACTCCGACACTCTGATGATTTCTAATCTCGCCGAGATGGCGACGATCCTTTACAATCCCAACAATGTTGCATATGAGTCATCGGTGGCTACTTCAGAAATGGAGGCGGAGGTTGGTGCTGATCTCTGTAAACTCTTTGGGTACGACACTAATAAAGCTTGGGGCCACATTACTGCTGATGGAACAATCGCCAACTATGAAGGTCTCTGGCTTGCGCGCAATCTTAAGTCTTTGCCAAGGGCAATAAAGGCTACCTGTCCCGATTTGGTTTCCGGAAAATCTAATTGGGAGCTTTGTAACCTCCGTAGAGAAGAGGCCCTAGATCTCCTCGGCCAGCTACGCAACGATCGCGACACCTATAAGCAGGTCCTTACGGCGACTGCCCGTGGAAAGGGCATGGCTGATGGGGTCGGTCGCGTTTTCGTTCCTGGCACGCGGCACTATTCGTGGGACAAGGCTTGCGACCTCCTCGGGATTGGCATCGATAACCTTGTTCACGTGCCCCTCGCCGATAACTTCCGAATGGACTCGGGCGAGCTTCGTAAGCAGCTCGAGACGTGTCTTGAGCAGGAAATTCCCGTTATCGCAGTCGTTGGTGTAGTCGGGACTACTGAGGAGGGTCAGGTAGACGATGTCCAGGGACTCCTTGACCTGCGTGAGGAGTTCCGCACTCGAGGATTGGATTTCTACCTGCACGTTGACGCAGCATATGGGGGGTATGGTCGCTCGCTGTTCCTCGACGAAGATGGACGCTACATGGAGTTTGAAGAACTTCGTGCTCGACTTCAGAAAGATGGACTTGCGGTCGACGGTGAGTGGCCTTCCGAGCATACGTGGCGTAGTTACCGTGCATGTTCAGAAGCTGACTCTGTCACGATCGATCCCCATAAGATGGGCTATGTGCCTTACGCTGCAGGTGGTGTTATTTTCCGCGATCGCCGTATCCTCGGCTTAATCTCGTATACTGCGGCATACGTGTTTGAAGATGCCGATGCCGGTGACTTGGTAAGTAGCCTCGGCAGCGTCACCCTTGAAGGGTCAAAGCCGGGCGCAAGCGTCGCTGGGGTTTGGGCAGCTCATAAGCTGCTACCGTTAAATTACAGCGGTTATGGGCAAGTGATCGCTCGCAGCTGGGGCGGGGCACGCAAGTTTTCTCATATCCTCGAAACTCTTGACGGAATCGAAGTGGCGGGAGCGACCATCCAGTGCCAGCCGCTGTTGCTTGACCCAGATTTCAACATGATCTGCATGGCATTCAATGTCCTCGGCAACCACGATCTGGACGCGATGAACGAGCTTAACCAAGAGATCTACTATAACTGCTCTTACCAGTACAAACCGCTCTATGAGAACGACTGGATCACCTCTCATACGATGCTGGACCGCGAGGTCTACGGAGATTCACCGCAGGGCTTTATTGAGAAATTCGGGATTTCGGGCGCCGAGTGGGAGAAAGCAGAGGGAGTTACTGTCCTACGCGCATCAGTAATGCACCCTTGGCTACTCGAGTCAAAAGAATACCCGCAGGTCGTGGATAACTTCCGTTGCATCATGCAGCGTAAGCTTGAAACGGTAGTTCCTAAGTGGCTCGAGAGGCACAGCCAAAAATGAGCCTCGTCGTGTAGATCGGTGGTCTAGGTAAACCGAGGGGGTAGCGAGATGGGAAATCTCGCTACCCCCCTAATTATGTACTCGCAATACATCTACTATTTCTCAAGGCCCGCAAAGCAGCTTAAAGCAAAATCCAAGACCGCATTATTTGGCAAGAACCTAACTTCTTTTCTTACCGGGACGATGGACTAAGTGCCGGTCACTGCCCGATAAAGTAGAAGTGTAAATTCTACTTAGGAACGTATAAAGCCTAAGGTCTTTCGTCCCCGGCGAACTAGCCAACCAATGCCTCCGAGCTGGTCTCTCATTTCTAGCTTAGCATACGGATCTTTGACTCCGATGCCATTCACCGTAATCGCGTTGTCGCCTATGAGCCTGCGCGCTTCATTGTTTGACTTTGCTAACCCGACCTTGACTAAATTGGGTGCAAGATCATAGCCCGTTGTATCAAGCTTCGCGCTTGGGAGAGTGTCTGCCATCTGACTTACGGCTGCAGGAGATAGGCCACGCGGATCAGCTGTGCCAAAGACGGCGGCCGAAACAGCAAGAGCTGTTTGCAACTCAGAATCTCCGTGAACAAACTGCGTCATGTACTTGGCTAGCGCAACTTGTGCTCTGCGCTTATGAGGCTCTCGGATTGTGGAATCCTCAAGGTCCTCTATCTCCTCCCGACTGATTTCGGTGAAGACGCGAAGGTAATTACCGATTACAGAATCATCTGAGTTTAACCAGAACTGGTAAAACTTATACGGCGAACATAGCGTTGAATCCAACCAGATCGCATTGCCTTCTGACTTGCCAAATTTTTCACCATTGGCGGTTGTAATTAAGGGGGTAGTAAGGCCGTGAACGATATCGCCGTCCAGTCGACGAATTAAATCGGCACCTACGGCAATATTTCCCCACTGGTCTAAGGCGCCAGTCTGAAGCGAGCACCCGTACTTCCGATGTAGGTAGAGGTAGTCATAACCCTGCAGGATTTGGTAGGAAAATTCCGTGAACGAAATGCCCTGCTCGGATGTCATCCGTACTGATACCGAGTCTTTCTTGAGCATCTGATTAACCCGAAAATGCTTGCCCAGGTCCCGCAGGAAATCGATTGCGGTCATGTCACCAAACCAGTCAAGATTATTAACCATAGTGACTGGGTTACTCCCGCTGAAGTCCAAGAAAGGACTGATCTGTGTTTTGATCGATTCAACGTATTCAGCGGTAAGCTCTTTAGTCTTCAAGGTTCGTTCCGCTGTAGGGCGCGGATCGCCAATCATTCCCGTTGCTCCACCAACCAAACACAGCACGTGGTGCCCAGCTTTTTGTAGCTTTCGAAGCATAATGATCTGTAAAAGATGGCCCACGTGTAAGGAAGCCGCAGTGGGATCAAAGCCGCAATAGCTGGTCAATGGGCTGTTGAATGCCTCGCGGAGTGAATGCTCATCGGTTGTCTGAGCAACTAACCCACGCCATTTAAGTTCATCAAACACATTTTCCACGATGCCTCCTTATAAGCAACGTGCGTGGCTTCGGACCCGTGGCAGGTGAAGGATTCGAACCTTCGTAGCTTTCGCACCGGATTTACAGTCCGTTCCCTTTGGCCACTTGGGTAACCTGCCTTGGTGGGCTTATTGTATCAGGGCTTTCCTTGCTGCGCAAGGCGCTGCATAGTTTCAACTGCATTGCGGCGTGACTGGTCCTGTGTCTAAGTTGACGTTTGGAAATCCTCACGATGGAGTTGGGGTCGGTTGGTCCATGCTAGATCGGTTTGGGCTCAGTTCTTGCGGTTAGATGAAGCCCGTACGTGCGATGGCGATCCCAGTGATGGTGTGGTCGACGTGGCGAGGACTTGGGGGCCGCCATGGATGTATTGAGGCCCTTCATAAGCTGCTGAGATAACCGACTTTGTCGGCGCTCGTCCGGCACCTCGCTGGCCGCTTGGGAAACTGCTTTGCAAAATACTCACGGGTGTCAGGCGGTGAGTTTTTTAAAGACAGCCGACACGAGGTCAGCGGGATGCGTGATCCACCGCGATAGGGCTCGGGCAAAGATCCCATAGGCCTCGACCAGCTAACTTGAGCTGGTGATCTCAGAGCTAGGGGGAGGGGCTCTCTGTTGGTCGCAGGGTATTCCGCATGGCCATCGATGAGGTCGTTGATACGTTCCCCGGCGGCCTGTTAGGCGCGCGTGTTTTACTTCTCGTAGACGTTCAACAGACGGAGTGGGATTGCATATCCCAAGCCAACACCTTCGCGATCGACGTCTTCATACATGGTTGCCGTATAGCACTGGGCATGGATGTGAAGATAATGAATCGACCGTCTTCTGAGCCGAGGCCTTGTGTCGGCGTGGACTTAACGTCATTTCCTGTCCGTGATCAGCTGGCAACGCCGCCATGTCTACTTCGCCCGTAATGTTATCCGGGCACTGGGCACAGCTAGTGCCGAGCCTGTGGCCGCGGTCATCTCCGCGACCTTTGCCGAGGCTAGTCTCGAAGAGCTCCACGAGGTTTACTGTCACGCGCGCTCTGTCATTACACGCGGTTGGCGCCATCCAATGTGAGTACTGAAAGGAGCAGCAATAAAGCAATTAAGGCACGCCGTTGCTTCTTTGAGATCTCGATGCATCGCTTCAGTATTCCGATGGTTCAAGTATCTCCGCTGCCTGGAACAGCACCAGACTGGGCTTGATCTCGGAGGTCGCGCCCTTGGATTGAATGCGCAGCACGTCGCAACCGAAAAATCCGAAAGGCCGGTGGTTCAGTCGGGGTGCGTTGCACTCATAAGGGTGCTCGCGTATGGGAGCAACGCCGAGTACGCGAATGGGAAACCCAACAGTTCGATGTGTCAAAGCAATAAGTCGCCAAGGTAATACTTGCTGCGATCCTGCATATCAGGATCAGTTTTGTCGCCGCGGCGCGTGTATTTGACACCCCTCGAGCAGAAGCCACGTCGCATGCACTGATAATATTAAAGAATGATGGACGTACCGCACTCAGACCTCCAGCGTCGACTAGGGCCGACTCAAGTTGCTATGATGGGATTAGGAGGCTCACTGGGAACAGGTCTTTTCCTTGGCTCTGGCGATGTCCTTCGGCTAACCGGCTCTGGCGCCGTGTTGTCCTATGCACTCACTGCCGCTTTGGCTGTTGTTGTCATGTATGCTATGGGAGAGGTTACGGCGGCGCACCCGGAGCTTGGCGGTTTTGGAGCTGTCGCGCACGACTATCTTGGTCCGTTAGGCGGTTTCGTCGCGCGGTGGAATATTGTCGCTGCCAGTTGCATCGGTGTCGGCGCTGAGGTCGTTGCCGCTGCAACATACCTACAATATTGGTGGCCTGACATCCCGTTAGCATGGGGCGCCCTAGGCGTCTCGGTTCTTATCGCGGCCGCTAATTTTTTGGCTGTAGGCATTTATGGCCGTCTAGGTGCCGCGATGACTTCGATCAAAATCGCCGTCATCGCGGTCTTCATATTAGTGAGCGCTGCCGTCGTGTTTAACCGTGGAGGGGGCACGTCAGTTTCTCATGCCACTGGTGATCTGCTACCGCGCGGCAGTCTCGGGTTTTTCCAAGGTGCCACGGTGGCTGTATTCAGTTTTGGTGGCATAGAGGCGAGTTCGGTAGCTGCAACTGAGTCGCGAGATGCAGCGCGTACGATTGCCAAAGCATTCCGGATCCTTGCCGTGACGCTGGTGGTAGCCGATGTTTGCTGCTTGGCTGGAATTGTCGCACTCTTTCCGCAACATCAAACTGTGACCGGTGGTCGACAAAGCGCCAGTCCTTTCGTTCGCGTTTTCTCTATGCTCAACATTCCCGCGGCTGGATCGCTAATGAACGCGGTTCTTATTATTGCATCAATTTCAGCTGCTCTTGGACTGATGTATGCCGCTTCACGTATGCTGTACTCCTTATCTGGCGATCAACTTGCGCCAACATGGTTGCACCACACTAACCAGAGGGCAGTCCCATGGCGTGCAGTAGCGGCTTCCAGCCTTGGCATGGCGCTCGCCGTCGCTTTAGCGGTATTTCGCCCAAACGACGCTTTTCGTGCATTAGCCGGAATGCTTGTTTTTGGTGTTGTTATCACTTGGACTATGACGTTGCTTACACACCTAGCCCAGCGCCATCTCTCCGATGCTAGACCGCTAATTCGGCTACCGTTCTCGCCAGCTATCGATATAGTCGTGCTGCTCACCTTGTGGGGCTTTGCTGTGCAGTTATGGTGGATACCCGGATTCCGAAATGCCCTCCTCGCTGGAGTGCCATATCTATTTGTGTTACTCGTTGGCGGTTGGCTCGCCACGCGTCCAGCGCGTTTGGAGCGACTGGATAGACAACTACACGTGCGTGCCTCACTGGGTGTGGATGGATACGGAGTAGTCAGCCATGGTTCTACTGAGCTTGAGCTCGGCGACGAATGATCACGCCAATTTGGGTCCCAGTCGTTCCTCGATCGTTGCCACAACTGAGGGCTAGAAAGACGAAGAGTCTGTGAAAAAAGCGGGTCTCCGAGGCTATTCGGGGGTGGCACCTCATCGAATGCATTCTCGAGGACGTCTGGGGTGTGCGAGATGGCCTCGATAAACCGGGTATTGCGATAAGTATCGGGCCACAGCGTATGCGGATAGATCTCCGGCACCCGCGGTTGCATCGCACCGACCTGGACCTACAGACAGTAGCACGATGGCACCGATGCCATCCGACGTAGTCGTTCCCCAGCTTGCGAGCCAGCAAGAAGTCGGTGTGAGCGGTCGTCACCTGGCCGGCTGGGATGCCATTACGTTCGTGCAGCCAGGATCGGGGCAGGAGCGTTCTCGACGATGCAAGTTCTGGAGGACTTCGTGCCGATCAAACTGACTCCTCAGAATTGCTGGCGCGGATGGCAAAGGCAGCCATAGCTCGCGAGTAGCCGGAGAGACAATCGGTCGACATCCTCGCCGATGTAGAAGCGGCTTTGGCGGTGAGGTCTTCATCGAAACCGACCAGAGCCTTCATTTGCGAGGATTTCCTTGCTAGTGTCGATGCTGCGTGGGGCGGGGGCGGTGTTAACGATGACGAACGCATCCCTCGTATCGGTCTTCGCGTTCCCAGATAGAGGCCGGCGACTCTGCACATCGCCAAGCAGAGTAAATAGGCGACGGCGATGCTCGTCGAGCGGGCAGCAGCGATCAGGAACCCGCCGATCGTGTTGGGCTGGTCGACGATTATGAGGACCCGGCCATGGTTTTGGAGCTTGTCGAACAGTTCTTTCAAGCGTTTCTAGCCCGAGATAAGAGTCGACTACTCCTTGGAAATGACTGGAACGGTTCTGGGTTTATATCAGTGTTTGACTACGCTGGCAACAGCGCACTTCGAGCAGGACGACGAAGAGCCAGCGCAGGAGCAAGTTGAGCCGCCCGGCGCCAGGAGATCGATGGTCACGGACCCGCCGCCGAATGCAGAGGTGGTGGGGCTCTGGATGCTGCGGGTGCAATGCTCAAGGGTCGTGGTGGTAAATTTCAGGCATTTCCTGAGGCGTTGAGATTTTGGCGATCTAGCTCGACGCTAGTATGCGGCACACCTCAAGGTGAAGGGATGTCTCGATTAAGTTAAACCTCCACAGCGGCCAGTTTTGCGCGTGAAGGAGCTGGCACGCCGAGGAATTCTCCACGCACGCAAAATTCCTTCATCTGTGGCGGGATCGAGGTTGCTTGCTAGCTTTACGTAGGCATGTCAGAACGCGAGTGCGGTGACGGCGTTGTCCTCCCACACGTCAACAAAGCGGGTGTAGGCAGACTGTTGTGAGGGAGATGTGGTGGCTGTGGTGTGCGTTTTAGGGGGCGGACACCGCGCTTGTGGGCGTAGGCGATGAACCCTGTGCGCAGACTGTATGCGGAATAGGGTACCTGTATCCGTGAGGACTGGTGATCGTCTTGGTCGGTGTAGAGCGTGATGGGGTGTTCTTTTTTGTTGGGGGGGGAGAGAGAGAGAGTTTGGCGCGTAAATGGTTTGCACGACGAGTCGGTTTACTCCCCTCCTCGCTCAGTGATGGTCCGGGTATGTCACCTTTGGTGACGTGGCATAGGAGTGATCCGTCAGTGGTGTTGGCGAGTTCGCGCCGGGTGTCGATCACGAGGGTGGGGTAGCAGCCACGGGGGCCGTAGGCGAAGAAGAAACGGAGCTCGCGCTTTTCGGACCAGTGCTCACGTGCCGACCTTATTGGGTCTCCGTCCAGACGAAGGTCTCACCGGCATGGACCGCGCCGGATTGAAAATCGAGCAGTATATAAGGCGCGGAGCTCCGAGCCGAAACCGACGGTCGGCAGGCTTCCGCAATGAGGAGGTCAGAGGTTCGAATCCCCTATGCTCCACTGATCGGTGGTGAAACGCCGCTGACAAGCGTAAACAGCCGGAAGTGGTAGAAATAGCCGCTACAAGGTCGGTAGGGGTATAGCTTTCCAGCGTGGTCGTCGCGCGGCGTGCGAAGTATAAGGGTTCTTGCTATCAGACGAGGACACCTAGCGGCGAGGCGAATGAGTATATGAGTCATCGTGGCGTATTTGTGGGCAACGGCGGTTGGTCAGAGGTGGTGTTACTCGGCAGCAGGCGCGAAGTCGTCACAGCGCTAATTTGACGGCTTTTGCTGTGGGGAGCTAGCACGCAGTAGTACTCGGGGGTGGACGCTGGGGATCACCAACTGCGCTACGTAGCGTGGCCCGGCTTAGGGCAGGCAGGCGTGTTGTGCGTCTAAGAACAGCCAGTCTCCGACCCCGTCAATACCTCGGTGTCGATCTGCTATTGACGAGCTACGTCACACTGTCTAAACATCGGTCGAACTCGTCAAGTGTAGCGATAGTGACTAGGGCGACCCCTTTCATGAAGGAGGTTTGGGCTTGCTCACTGACACGTGACAGGAACGATGGTGCCCAGGCGAGCACGTGGGTGCGTAAGAAATTGGCGACTATCGCGAGCGTCTGGTGACTCTCGTCAGCGTGACCGTCTTCTCGGGCATCCAAAACGCGTAAACATCCCTGGGCCAAGAACTCCAATTCCAGACCGATGTGATCGTCAGGTTCGCGGTGGAGATGAGGTGCGGCAAGCCCGAGACGGGCGTAGGCGGCACGCACTTGCAGGGTGTGTTCGTCGAAGACCAGCCCCTCCCGGTTGCGATGCACTGACTCGTAGGGTGGCACCAGGGCGACTGCGGAGTCACCGTAGAGGCGGTCGTGGTCGGCGACCACGACCTGTCGAGACTCCGCCTCTTCGCGTGAAAGCCGCCACATCTGCAGGCCTTCTTCCATCCGGCTGGGTGACCGGGGGCGGCTCAGTGGCCACTCGTCGATCATCTGCAGCAACTCATGGAGGTGATCAGCGTCAGGGACTTGATAGTGCAAAGAACCTAGGATGGTGAACACTGCCGCGAACTGGTCCAGCTCGTCGTCGAGAGAACCGGTGACGGGTTCTGTCACCTGCTCGGGGCTCATTGGTCGTCGCTCCTGGTCCACTCGCCGCTGCGTCCACCGGCTTTGTGAGTGATCACCGCGTGCTCGATGGCGAAGCCGCGATCGACTCCCTTGACCATGTCGGCGACGGTGAGGGCAGCCACCGTCACAGCGGTGAGCGCTTCCATCTCCACTCCGGTGCGATCGGTGGTACGGGTTGTGGCACGGATCCTCACCCGGTCAGGCTCCAGCCACAGGTCCACTTCTGCCCCGTGCACACCGATGCGGTGCGCCAGGGGGATGAGGTCTGGAGTGTGCTTGGTGGCCTGGATACCTGCGATGCGGGCCACGGCGAGGACGTCCCCTTTGGGGACCGATTCGTCGCGCAGGGCAGTCATGATCGGCTCGGAGCACACCACGCAGCATTCCGCCGTCGCCACGCGCACCGTGGGTGTCTTTGTCGTGACGTCGACCATGTGAGCCGATCCGTTACCACGCAGGTGGGTGAATGGGTGTGAGGTCATGTGTAACTCCTCCCGTCAGTAGGATGCTCAACTCGTCGCCGGAGTCCACGTGATCGATTCCGGGACCCGCCACCGCCAGGCCCTCTACCAGAGGCAGACTTGTCACTAAGTGGGATTTTGACCCCAGCGCGTGCACCGGCTCGACATTCTCGCCGTTCCAACACACTGGCATGAACTGAGTCTTGGCTGCTGGGGAGCGCCACGGAGCACCGGCTCGGGCACGTACCAGGCGACGTCCCAGCAGCGGGTCTATGGGTGCTGTCACTCCGGCGGGTGTCGCGTCAATGAGATCGGGTGACAGGCCGCGTAACCGTGCCAGCAGTGGGGCGACGTATACGTGGAAACTCACGTAGGCCCCGACCGGGTTGCCCGGTAGGGCG
>OJXL01000382.1_pt1 | contig 13705 bp, 10 predicted proteins | sample 1600661 | NCBI WGS metagenome assembly OJXL01 (sample SAMN04436760, study PRJEB24849) | human gut metagenome | biome: human gut; feature: NICU; material: stool | host: Homo sapiens | place: USA: Saint Louis, MO | collected 2011-03-13
TTAAACGTTCGACTATTTGTGTAGTTCATAAAAAATCACTCCTACTTGTATCCGCTTTCTATACTATATTGTACATCAAAATATACAAGAATGCCCATTTCTTTTCCTATAAAAAAACAGTAATCTTATACACGTCCATAAAAACAAGAGAGAGTAGGGGAGAAAATGAATAGTTTTGAATGGATTTGGCAATATGCTAAAAAAAATAAGAATAAGTTACTGCTAGCTGTTATTTTTGTCGTTATTAACGCTATTTTAATTGTTATTATTCCATTGTTATCTGGCAGAATTGTAGACCAAGTAATCAATCAGGGAAAAACTGAAGAACTTGTCCCAATTCTTGGGATTATGATTGGAGTGACCGTTATTCGGACAGTTGTTCGTTATAGTTATCAAGTCTTGTTTGAATCGGTTGGACAATCTGCGTTATTTGACTTAAGAAAAGATATGTATGTCAAACTTCAAGAATTAGATTTTGATTTCTTTAATCATACACGTGTTGGCGATATTATGGCGCGAATGACAGGGGATACAGACGCTATCCGCCATTTTGTTTCTTGGGTCACTTATAACCTCTTAGAATGTATTTTATGGTTCATCGCAGCCGTGATTGTGATGGGGACGATCAATTGGCAATTGATGCTGGCATTAATTTTAATTACGCCTTTGATTTTTCTGTTAACACAAAAAATGTCGAAGGAATCGCATCCGGTATTTTTTGAGATCCGGGAAAGTTTTTCTCGGCTAAATTCGATGGTCGAAGAAAATATTGGTGGAAATCGGGTGGTTAAAGCTTTTTCTCAAGAACCTTATGAAATTGAAAAGTTTAACAAGCACAATGAAGACTATAAAAAATGGAATATGGCTTCTGCAGATGTCTCAAAAAAATATTTACCGTGGTTAGACGGTTTTGCAGGTAGTTTAAATGTTATTGCCTTAGTTCTTGGTGGCCTCTTTGTGATTCAAGGTCGAATGACAATTGGTGATTTAGTGGCCTTTAACGGCTTTCTCTGGATGTTGAACATGCCGATGCGAATGAGTGGCTGGTTGATCAATGATGTGCAACGCTTTACGGCATCGTCCATTAAAATTCGTCAGTTATTAGCAACGAAACCGAAGATTCCCATTGCTCGGGAAAAAGAAGCAGAACCAATCCAAGGTTATGTGACGTTTGATCACGTGTCCTTTCATTTTTCAGATGATCCAGAAACCCCCATTTTATCGGATGTTTCATTTTCAGCAAAACCTGGTGAAACAATTGGTATTTTAGGGGAAACTGGTTCAGGCAAAACCACTTTAGTTAACTTAATCGCTCGGTTCTATGATCCAACAAAAGGCACTGTTTATATTGATGGAAAAGATGCTAAAAGCTATTCTGTTCGTAAATTGCGAGAAAATATCTCCATGGTTATGCAAGATGTCTTTCTTTTTTCCAATACAATAGAAGATAACATTGCTTTTGGTAACACATTGGCTAACTTGGAACAAGTGCAAATGATGGCTGAAATTGCTGATGCCCATAGCTTTATTTCCAGAATGCCCGAAGGTTATGCAACAATTGTTGGTGAACGCGGCGTTGGCCTATCTGGTGGCCAAAAACAGCGGATTTCACTGGCCCGTGCCTTAACCAAAGATCCAGCTATTTTAATTTTAGATGACACAACTTCCGCTGTTGATATGGAAACAGAATCAAAAATTCAAAAAGAACTAGGTCGTTTGACGGAAAAGAAAACGACATTTATTATTGCCCACCGAATTTCTTCTGTGAGAGAGGCCAATTTAATTTTGATGATGGAAAAAGGCCGTGTGGTGGAAAGCGGTACGCATAGCGAATTAGTCGAACAAAAAGGCAAATATTTTGACGTATATCAAAAACAATTAGGTCTGACAAAGGAAGGTGAGTCGCGTGGCTAGAAATACGTTTGATGTAGATGAGACTTTAGAAAAAGAATTTAATTGGTCCCACTATAAACGATTAGGCGCCTATATTAAGCCTTACAAAAAAGCTGTTTTTAAAACATTATTTGTCATCATATTAGCTAATCTGGCAAGTATGTTAGGCCCTTACTTTACTAAAATTGCGATTGACCAAGTAATTCCACAAAAGAATCTCTCGTTACTCTTGATACTAGGAGCTATTTTCCTATTTTCCTTGATGATTATTGGTTGGTGTATGCGTTATCGAATATATGCCATCACAGAAATTGGACAAGATATTTTAAAAGATATGCGTTTTTCAATTTTTGAGCATCTACAAAAATTACCATTTTCTTATTTTGACAGTCGGCCGCATGGAAAAATCTTAATTCGGGTGGTCAATTACATCAATACGTTAAGTGATTTACTAAGTAACGGATTGATCAATTTAATTTCTGATTTATTTAATGTGATTATCACCTTAATCTTCATGTTATTTATTGATGTGAAATTAACCTTATACAGTTTACTGCTATTGCCTGTGTTGTTCGTGATGGTTCTGTTTATCCAAGGGAAACAACGGAAAGCTTACCAAGAGCTTAGCAATAAACAATCAAACTTAAATGCCTATATTCATGAAAGTATTTCAGGAATTAAAATTACACAATCTTTTGCACGAGAAGATGAAAATTTCCAAATTTTTAACGAGGTAAGCGAAGAATATCGTCAATCCTTTATGAAAGCTGTGCGTGTCCAGTATTTATTATGGCCAGCAGTGCAAAATATATCCGTCATTACGACTTGTTTTATCTATTTCGTAGGAATCCGTCAATTAGGTGTGTCCGTTACTACTGGGACGCTAATTGCTTTTATCGGTTATATCAATAACTTTTGGAATCCGGTCATCAATATTGGTAACTTCTACAATTCTCTGATTACTGCAACTGCCTATTTGGAAAGGATTTTTGAAACGATGGATGTTGTTCCAGAAATTCAAGATGCGCCGCACGCTATTGAGTTGCCGCCAATTAAAGGAACCGTCGACTTTCAGCATGTTTATTTCCGTTATGAAGAAGGAAAAAATATTTTGACCGATGTTAGTTTTCATATTGAGCCAGGACAAACAATCGCCTTGGTTGGGCCAACAGGTGCGGGTAAAACAACAATCATCAATTTGTTAAGTCGTTTTTATGATGTGAATGAAGGGGCCGTTAAAATTGATGGTTATGATGTTCGCGATGTGACACTCCGTTCGTTAAGAAAACAAATGGGGGTAATGCTTCAAGATACGTTTATTTTTTCAGGAACGATTATTGAAAACATTCGGTACGGAAATTTAGCAGCCACAGAGGAAGAAGTCATCCAAGCTGCAAAAATTGTTCGTGCGCACGACTTTATCAAGGATTTAAAAGATGGCTATGAAACAGTTGTGGAAGAGCGGGGTAGTACACTCTCGGCAGGACAACGCCAATTAATTTCATTTGCTCGTGCTTTACTGGCAGATCCCAAAATTTTAATTTTAGACGAAGCAACCTCCAGTATTGATACAAAAACAGAAGAATTGTTACAAGAAGGACTACAACAACTTCTGAAAGGACGGACATCGTTTATTATTGCTCATCGACTTTCTACCATCAAAAATAGCGATAAAATTTTCTATATTGATGGTGGTCGTATTGTGGAAGAAGGGTCTCATGATCAACTAATGGCAAAACATGAGTTATATCATCATTTATATCAATCGCAATACGACTTATTAAAGAGTTAGATGATAAAACAGAGAAAATTATTAGTTGAATCTTTCTCTGTTTTTCTGTATCGTAACCTTAACAAAGGAAAAAATGATGAGGTGCCAAATGAAACGGAATTTTGAAGTGGAATTAACAACATTATGTATGATTAGAAATCAGAAAAATGAAATCCTTGTGCAAGAACGACAAAAAAAGGATTGGCCTGGTTGGACGTTCCCTGGCGGACATGTTGAAAAAAACGAGGGCATGGAAACAGCCATGGTTCGCGAACTCCTTGAAGAAACAGGATTAGTGCTGAAGCCACAATTAGTAGGTGTTGCAGAATGGCTGAATGATTGTTCAGGTGCGCGGGAATTAGCCACATTATTCATTGCAGAAACAGCGGATGAACTACCAGAAGAAACGGAACAACCCTTGTTTTGGGTCACTGAAAAAAAATTGCGAGAAGGTCCTTTAGCTGGCAGTTTAGCAGAACTTTTCCCAGTATTTTTTGGCGAAAAGCAATTTTATTTTAAAAATAATACAGCTTAATGATTCAAACCTAAAAGATTAAATCAATCCCGCTTATTAAAAGAGAGGAAATCTAAAATTAAACATTGCTATTTATAAGCAATGTTTGCTATTCTTAATAAAAGGGAATTAATTTTTTATATAATGAGGGGGAAAAAGTGTGTTAAAAAGAAAAGTGGGGATTGTCGCAGGCGTTTTCTGTTCAGCTTTGTTACTGACAGGTTGTGGCAAAAGTGCGAAAGATGAGTTCATTCAAGGGATTGGCAATCAAAACGCACAAGAATCTGGGGTTTGGGATTTCTCTATGTCAATTAGTGACATGAAATTTTCACAAGAAGATAGTGCACAAACGAATCCTATGATTGGGATGCTCATCACGCAAATCAAAGACGCATCGCTTTCTGGGAAGATTCAAGTAGATGCCAAAAAAGAAAAAGCATTCAACTTAGAGATGAAATTAAAAGCGATGGGAATGGATGTACCGATTTCATTGGTTGGATCAGTAGATAACGAAGGCAAAGAGCCAAAACTCTATTTAGCAACAGATATGATGGAATATATTGTCGCTGTCGCAGACTCAATGACTGACGGTGCTATCGATAGTTCTCAGTTAGATACAGAAAAACTAAAAGGAAAATACATTGATCTTTTAGCCATGAACGAGGAAAGTACGAAAGAATGGCAAGATACAATCAAAGAGTATCAAGAATCGGAAAAAGAACGAAAACAGTCTGCTAAGGAATACAAAGAGTTTTTAGAAGGATTAGACAAGGATACGTTCGAGAAAAAAGGGGATACCATTACCCATACGTTTACAAAAAAAGAATTACAAAAGTTAATCAAAATTACGACAGAAACATCTGAAAAAGGTAAAGAACAAGATCCTTTCGAAAAAATCAAAGATGTTTCTGCCAAAGTTTCTGTTAATACAAAAGAAAATAAAACAAATATGTTGATTAATGTGAAACCGCAGCAAGACAAGAACGTTGATATGGGACTTGAATCATTATCTAGTAAAATTAGCATTACACAAAAAGCCAAAAAAGCGACGATTTCAATGCCTAAGAAAGAAAATATTTTATCAGAACAAGAAGTTGAAAAAATATTTTCCGATAGCACCTCTATGACAGGTCTATCGACTGAAGACACGACTGTTGCAATCAATCAATAACGCTGAATGACCAATAAAAACGGCCGCTCAAAAAAAGTAACGAAAGACCTAGCATGATTGGGATGCTAGGTCTTTTTTGAATAAAAAAACAGCATTTTAGTTTTCTTTGAATTATTGGTTGTTATTTTTGGTGGTGTAAACAGTTTAAAGTTAATACATTTGTTTTTGATTTAAATTCTATTGCTATTTTTAATCATTCTATTAAATAACAAATGTTTTCGAGTGTTTTTAAGCATTATTTTTGTTATGCAGAGTGGTTTTTTTATACAATGAGTATAATTTTAGATGAAGGAGTGTTTTAGGTGAAAAATCAACATTTAACTACGTCACAAGGAAGTCCAGTTGGCGATAATCAAAATTCGCTAACTGCAGGAGAATTTGGTCCTGTCCTAATCCAAGACGTTCATTTATTAGAAAAATTAGCTCATTTTAATCGTGAGCGCGTACCAGAACGGGTTGTTCATGCCAAAGGTGCTGGTGCTCATGGCGTTTTCAAGGTGAGTCAATCAATGGCACAATATACTAAAGCCGATTTTTTATCTGAGGTTGGCAAAGAAACACCTTTATTCGCTCGTTTTTCAACTGTAGCTGGAGAGTTAGGTTCATCAGATACATTGCGTGATCCTCGCGGTTTTGCGCTTAAATTCTATACAGACGAAGGAAATTACGACTTAGTTGGCAATAATACGCCCATTTTTTTCATTCGTGATGCAATTAAGTTTCCAGATTTTATTCATAGCCAAAAAAGAAATCCGCGGACGCATTTGAAAAGTCCAGAAGCTGTTTGGGATTTTTGGTCTCATTCACCCGAAAGCCTTCATCAAGTAACAATTTTAATGAGTGATCGTGGCATTCCGTTGTCGTTCCGTCATATGCATGGTTTTGGTAGCCATACATTCAAATGGGTCAATGCTGCTGGAGAAGTATTTTTTGTTAAATATCACTTCAAGACGAATCAAGGAATCAAAAATCTAGAGAGTCAATTAGCAGAAGAAATTGCTGGGAAAAATCCCGATTTCCATATTGAAGATTTGCATAATGCAATTGAAAATCAAGAATTTCCTTCTTGGACATTATCTGTGCAAATTATCCCGTATGCAGATGCGTTAACAATGAAAGAAACTCTTTTTGATGTAACAAAAACGGTTTCTCAAAAAGAGTATCCGCTGATTGAAGTTGGCACGATGACTTTAAATAGAAATCCAGAGAATTATTTTGCAGAGGTTGAACAAGTAACCTTTTCACCAGGGAATTTCGTTCCTGGTATTGAAGCTTCTCCAGATAAATTATTGCAAGGACGTTTGTTCGCTTATGGGGATGCACATCGTCATCGTGTGGGCGCTAATAGTCACCAATTGCCGATCAACCAAGCAAAAGCGCCTGTAAATAACTACCAAAAAGACGGCAATATGCGTTTTGACAATGGTAATAGCGAAATTAATTACGAACCAAATAGTTATACTGAAACACCAAAAGAAGATCCTAAGGCGAAAATTAGTTCCTTTGAAGTTGAGGGAAATGTTGGTAATTATAGCTATAATCAAGATCACTTTACACAAGCAAACGCTTTGTATAATTTGCTGCCAAGCGAAGAAAAAGAAAACTTAATTAACAATATAGCGGCATCTTTAGGTCAAGTGAAAAATCAAGAAATCATCGCGCGTCAAATTGATTTGTTCACTAGAGTAAATCCAGAATATGGAGCACGTGTCGCACAAGCAATTAATCAACAAGCATAATTTATATCACGTACGTGACAAAACTAGTCTAGATAAACTAAAGACTGGTTTTGTTTGCTTTTCAATGCTTTTTACTCTACTTTGTATAATGTATATTATGTAAACTAGAATAAAATAAAAAACTTTAGACGATAAATTGCACTTCTCTTTCGACTAATTAATTTACCCAACTAACCTTACAAGTTGTTTGCTAAGCTAGTTGGGTTTACTGTTTATTTAAACCTTGGATTGTTCATTTCTTGATGAATTTCTTTGCTCGCTTCATATAGAAACAATGTTTGTTTTTTACTTGATGCATAATCGACAATGGGTTTTGGATAATTTTCTCCTAAATGTACATGATATTGCGTTTGTAAAGCTTCGTTCATTAGATTTGGTTGATGAATATACTTTTGTGGCACTTGCTTAAGTTCTGGAACATATTTTTTGATGAACTGGCCGTCATTATCAAATTTTTTTGACTGGATAATTGGATTAAAAATCCGAAAATACGGGACAGCGTCCGTTCCCGTTGAAGCAGCCCATTGCCAGCCACCGATATTATTGGCGGCATCATAATCAATCAACATTTTTTGAAAGTATTTTTCACCCCAACGCCAATCGATGTGTAAATTTTTAACTAAAAAAGAGGCAGTTATCATTCTTAAGCGGTTGTGCATCCAACCAGTTTGATTCAGTTGTCGCATGGCGGCATCAATTATAGGGTACCCCGTCTCCCCTTTTTGCCACTTGACAAACATTTCTGGGTCATTTGTCCATTGAATATAACGAAATTTTTCTTGAATAACTTCCTCTTTTTGTTGTGGAAACGTACTATAGATCATATTGTAAAAGTCGCGCCAAGCTAATTCTTTTTTGAAGGTTTCTTTACTTAAGCTAGAAGGCGCAGATGCAAGCTCTTGCCAAATGGTGCGAATCGAAAGTTCTCCCGTTCTTAAAAAAGTAGACAGATGACTCGTTTGATCCTGATAAGGGAAATCACGCTTATTTTCATAGGATTGAAGTTTTTGATCAATAAAAGTATTTAAGCACCTTCTGGCTGTTTTTTCGCCGACACTATAGTGTGTTAAAGGAATCCTCGCAATCTGTTCCCCATATGCTGCTTCCTCTTCTGGAAAAAGACACGCACTAAAAATTTTTTCAGCTGTATAGGAAACAGGAATCGGGGTTTCTTTAGGCGCCTCTTTCCATTTATTGTAATAGGGCGTAAACACTTGGTACTTACTGCCATCGTTCTTCTTAATTTCTTCAGAGCCATGCAAATAGGCATCTTGAAAAGAGAAAGACTGAATATTATTTTCTTCAAAAAAGCGCATAGCTTGCTGGTCCCGCTTTGCCCCAAAGCCACAAGTATCTTCATTAAAATAAATGGCCTGCCAATCGGGTAATTTGCGTTTCAAACGTGAAAATAAATCTAATGGTTCGCCGACCATGATTTGTAAATGTGCCTCTTGATCGATTCGTTCTTTAAACGAGGCTAAACTTGCAAAAAAAGCGTTATGATTAGCACTTTCTTGAATAAATTGTTGAGGATTCATTTGGAATAATAAAATCAATTCATCAGCTGCAGAATTTTGTAACGCGTGCGCTAATGCTTTATTATCCTGTAATCGTAAATCACGTCTAAACCACATTACTCTTTTCATTTTTAAATCCTCCTAAATACTTCGTCTTGCTTATCGTAACCGTGACTGCTGATTTTTAAAAGCAACTTGCCTAGACTTTTCAAAAAGCCGATAAAAACTGAGTTTTCAGCTTTTATCGGCTTTTTGATTAAATTAATAGGAAATATTAAAAGCTTTCATATCTTTCTCAATATATTGCAGGACTTCCGTATTGCCAAAAAATTGTGTAAAATAATAGGCTTGGCGATAGTCATCGGCTGTGTCTTCCCCGAGCATTTGTTTGTTAAAGGCTTTTTCATATAAAAGATAATCTAGCAAATAAATGGAGTGTTTGTCACGACAAATCTGAATCCCTTTTTCGCTTAAAATGACACTTTTTTGGTAGTCTTTCATTTCCGAGTAGAATTTAGCAGAATTATAATAAATTCTACAACGCTCCAAGGAACATTCTAATTTAAATTGTTCCAATTCTTGTAATGATTTTTCGTAATACACTTGCGCTTTTCTCATATCTTTTTCCAGTTCGTATAGCGTACCTAGCGCATTCAGGCTTAAAATGTTGTAAATATTGACTTTACGGTCAATTTCCGCGCCCCGGTATAGGTAAAACAAGGCCTCTGCTTTATCTTTTTTTCCTAATAAACAAGTAATTCCCTTATAATATAACAATTTAGTCGTTAGTTCATTATTAGATAAGATAAGACCTTCAGGCACTTCTTGTAATAAATTGTAGGCCTCTAAGTGAAATAACCGTAAAGATAAATCCTCGACTTTGTTTAGTAGATTTTCAATTTTCTTTTCTTCAGAAATCATCATGCATTCTTCTACTTCTAAATCTAATCGGAGGCAAATAGATGAGAAAATATCTAAACTGTCACATAGATTACGGTTTTCAATATTACTAATTGTTGCTTGCGTACAGATGCCGTTAGCCAGCTCTGATTGTGTGATTTTTTTAAGTTTTCTCGCTTGTTTTATTTTGTCTCCTGCTACCTTCACGAACAGACCTCCACTTGTATTATTATGTAAATTCATTAAAAAATGTTATACTTTGATTATCAATTAAAGGAGGTACATGCTATGTTTGATTTACTTGCATTATTGACTGGAACATCAACTTATGGCAACGTTCCCCATGTTTAATTAGTCAATGCGTGTCAAGTATGGTCTTCCATACTTGGCATGTTTCCTTTAAAACTGACTCAATCATACTACAAACGGATAGACAAATACAACCGAAAATCATTGGTTTTTTATTAAGAAAAAGAACAGCAAGAAGTGATAACTACTTCTTGCTGTTCTTTTGTTTAGTTAGGTGTATTTAGATTTAAAATGATTTGTTCCGGCGTAATTTCATTATGATCTGACATCATTGGCTCTACGCTTAAATAACTTGAAGTATTTGTAATGATAACCATGACAGTTGAGTCAAGCCCAGCTTCTTTAATGGCTTTTCGATCGAACGTTCCTAAAAGATCTCCTTTTTTAACACGGTGACCTTGGGTTACTTGTGTCTGAAAGACCTCCTGCCCCAATGTGACAGTATCAATTCCTATATGAATTAATACTTCAGCTCCTGCGTCCGTTTGGATACCATAAGCGTGTCCAGTTTCTGCAACCAAGTTTAATAAACCATCTGCAGGCGCGTAAACCTTGTTCGCTGTTGGCATGATTGCTAAACCTTTGCCCATCATCTCGCTTGAAAATACCGGGTCATTAACAGCAGTAAGATTCATGGCGTAACCAGTTACCGGAGAAAAAAGTTGTTCATCTAAGGTGTTATGTTGCATTTCAAAGACTTCGCGTTCTTCCTCTTCGATTACTTTATCTGAAATCAAAACCTCTTGCGGAATTGCAAATAGACTGGTTAATGCATAACATACACCGACAGATAAAAGTGCGACTAATAAATAGATCACTAATTGATGTGCACTATAGATATACATTAAGAAAGAAGGAATAACGGCTAATCCATAAGAATTTGATTGAATATGAAAAATAGCTAAAATTGCTCCGCCTAAACCTGATGTAAACAAGACACATAGCAGCGGTTTTAAGTTCCAACGAATAAGTAATCCAAATAACACAGGCTCACTAACTCCAAATAATTGAGACAACATAGAACCAATGGCTGTCGACTTCACTTTGCTATCTTGCGCTTTTTTCGCAAAGGCTAAACAACTGCCAACGTTGGCAAACCCATACATGGCACATATTGTAATCAATGCATTAAATCCTGTATTTGCTAATAATGATGTTTCTACCATAGTTAGTGTATGATGAATACCAATCAAAACCATTAAAGGATATGAGGCACCAATCACGAAACCACCTAGTCCTAAGGGCAACCCAATCAACCATTGGACAACATCTACCATGCCTAACTCAACGGTATGCAAAATTGGGCCAATTCCGAGAATCATGATTAAAAAAGTAATTAACATAGTCATAAAAGGTGTAAAAATTTGATCAAGAATATTCGGCATCTTTTTTCGGAAAAAAAGTTCAATCTTTGCGCCAATTATACCAGCAGCAATTGCACTTAAAACGGAACCTTGTGCACCGACAACTGGGATAAAACCAAAAGCCATAATAGCTTTCACGCCAGAATCTGGTGTTGCAACTGCATAAGCGTTTGGTAAAATGGGTGATACCATCATTAAACCAATAACAATCCCGATTACAGGCGTCGCATTAAATGCTTTAAAGGTAGACCAAACAATCAAAGCTGGCAAAAAGGCAAAGACGGTATCTGTAATGACAGAGACAATTTGTTGAAAGCTTTCAGGAATATTGGCTACACTTGCTCCGAATAATTGTAAAAAAGTATCGTTAAAAATAACACCTTTTAACCCTAGGAACAATCCTGTTGCTGCAATTACTGGAACAATTGGAATGAATATTTCACTTAAAATGCGCATTGTTTTGCGCATGCCCGTTTCATTATTTTTTAAAATTGCTGTTTGCTCTGCTTTTGACACAACATTGATTCCAAGTTTTTCTATTTCATCATACACTTTAGTCACAATACCAGTTCCTAAAATCACTTGGTATTGACCACCATTATAAAAAACACCCTTGACTAAATCGATTTTTTCTAGTTGTTTACCATCTACTTGTTCGTGGTCCTTCAAAATAAAACGTAACCGCGTTTGACAATGGGTGACCGATATAATGTTATCCATACCGATTAATTGAATAATGTCTTTGGCTGCCTGCTGATAATTTTCTGCCATGTTATACTCCTCCTAGCTACTCATTTATAGTAATCAATAGTCCTTGATAGCTTTTTAATAATGTTCCCTGCTGAACTAACTGCTCTCGTTCTTCAGACTGTGTATCAAAAATAACTGTGCCATTAACTAAATAATGAGGGATTGGAACCGCCTCACCAAAATTAAAAAAGGCGTAAATCGTTTTTTCATTTAATTTGCGTTTATAAGCAATAACATTATCTGGAAGATTTGATAGACCCTCAAATGTTCCATAAAGTAAGATGTCTGTATAGGGACTCTTTTGACGAAATGCAATCATCCGCTTATAGAAATGAAAAATACTTTGACTATTTTTTATTTCTGCTTCGGCATTGATTTCTTTATAATTATCCACCATTCCTAACCAAGGTTTGACGCTTGAAAAACCGCCATACATAGAATCATTCCATGGAAAAGGCGTGCGGGCATTGTCTCGACTACGCAAATTGACAAGTGACAAGGCTTCTTTGGGCGTAAATCCTTCTTTTATTGCTCGATAGTATTGATCAATGCTAGAAATATCATCGAATTCATCAATCGAACCCCTTTCAAAATTGGTCATTCCTAATTCTTGTCCTTGGTAAATAAAAGGCGTGCCCCTTAAAAAGAAATACATGGCGCCGAATGTTTTAACCGCATTTGGCTGTTGAGCCTGTTCTTTTAAATATTTCGTTGTCGCTCGAGGTTGATCATGATTTTCAATAAAATTTGCACTCCAACCAGCCTTTTGCATGGCTTCTTGCTGTTTGAAAATTAATGTGCGTAAATCATTCCAAGACCAATCGATTCTATAAAACCATTCGCTTCCTGATTTCACATCCAAATCAGCCCATTTGAAGTCAAAAATCATGTCGAAATACCCTGTTTCTCCAATAAATTCTGATAAATTTGGATAATTGACGCCGGCCGCTTCGGCAACTGTGACAATATCAAAGCCAGCAAAAGCTTTTTCTTTTAATTCGTTCAGAAAGTCACTCATTCCTGGCATGTTTCTACTAGCTTTTGTTACTTTGGCTAATTGATCTGCCCCATCAGCAGGTAAGTTTGTCCAAGTCAAATCTTTCTTAATAAAGTTAATCGCATCTACACGAAAACCAGCAATTCCTTTGTTTAACCAAAAACGGATCATTTGGTAGATTTCTTTGCGTAGTTCAGGATTTTCCCAATTTAAATCCGGCTGTTTTTTATGAAAGGCATGAAAGTAGTAGGCATCTTCCCCAGGTAATTTTTCCCAAACACTACCACCGAAGTTAGACCGCCAATTTGTAGGTGCTTCTCGTCCTTCTTTTATAATATAAAAGTCTCGAAAACGACTTTGAGGATTTTTTAAAACATCTTGAAACCAAGCATGTTCATCAGATGTATGGTTTACCACCAAATCTAAAATAACTTTTATGTTTCGTTTTTTTGCTTCTTCAATGAGTTCATCGAAGTCTGCCATTGTACCAAAATCGCTAGAAATACCATAATAGTCTGAAATATCATATCCATTGTCAGCCATTGGCGACGGGTACATTGGACTCAGCCAAATCAGCGTAATTCCTAAATTTTCTAAGTAATCCATTTTTTGAATAATGCCTTGTAAATCACCAATTCCGTCATTATTACTATCCGAAAAGCTACGTGGATAAATTTGATAGGCCACTTCTTTTTGCCACCAATTTCTGTTCATTCTGGTTCTCCTCACTCTTAAACTAGTCCTGTTAATTTTTTCTGTAACCGTTTTTACATTTTGTAT
>OJXL01000393.1_pt1 | contig 13335 bp, 10 predicted proteins | sample 1600661 | NCBI WGS metagenome assembly OJXL01 (sample SAMN04436760, study PRJEB24849) | human gut metagenome | biome: human gut; feature: NICU; material: stool | host: Homo sapiens | place: USA: Saint Louis, MO | collected 2011-03-13
TCCACGACTACTTTGCCCGGGAGGAGCTGGCGGTGGCCAATGCGGTGCCCACCGCCTTGCCGGTAGGACACTATTCCGCCCGCCGGGAACACACAGCCCCGCCCCTGGCCATGCCGGGGGCGGGGCTGAACTGTTAGCCGGCGGAAGGCTCCTGGGCATCAGCGTAGCGGGTGTCGATGGAGGTGAAGTAGCTCTGGACAAAGGCGCGGAAGCACTGGCCCAGCTCCGTCAGGGGACGGCGCTTGTTATAGGCGATGCCCCAGTAGGCGGTGGGCGCGCCGTCGGCATACTCCCGGAACACCAGGTCGGGGTGTTTGCCCTGAAGAGAGAGCTCCTTGTACTTGACGGCGGGGACAATGGAGACACAGTTGTTGGACTCCACCAGGGAGGTGAGAAGGTCCAGGTGCCGTACGTCGTAGTCGATGATGGGAGTCAGGCCGAACTTGCTGTTCTCCGCGGCGCAGAAGGTCTCCTTGTTGACCCGGGAGCCGTCGATGGCCAGGTGTACCCCTGCCAGCTCCCGGTGGGCTACCGCAGGCAGGGCGGCCAGTGGATGCTCCCGGCGCATGAGCATGCCGAAGTTGCACGCATAGATGCGCTCATAGACCACCTCTTCCGACGGGGGCGGGAGCACCGTCATGGCCAGATCCACCTCGCACCGGTCCAGCAGACTGGTGACGTTGGGCAGGTCGGCCCGCTGGTGGATCAGGTTGACCTCGGGGTGCTCCAGCAGAAAATGCTCCAGGAGGGTGGTGTCGTCCGTCATGCAGACGATGGAGAGGGGCTCGGGCCGTCCGCTGTGTTGGTTCCGCACAGCCTGGACGCCGGCGTCCAGGAGTGAAACGGCCTGCTCCACGCTTTTCAGCAGCAGCTCGCCGTTCTGATTGAGGGCGATCTTGCCCCGCCGCCGCTCAAAGAGGGGGACGCCCACCTCCTCCTCCAACCGGGAGATGCTGGTGCTCAGATTGGGCTGGGAGACAAACAGGGTCTCGGCGGCCTTGGACATATTGCCCAGTTTGGCTACGGCGATGAAGTATCTCAACTGTGAAAGTTCCATGCCAACTTCCCTCCCGGTAAGTATATAAATTGCTTATACCGTTCTAAAGATTATATATTTTTCAAACGCGGCTGTAAAGGATATACTGGGCCTGCGTTAAAAAAATCACAAAAAGGAGAGAACGCGGAAAGGGGCGGTTCAGGACTATACGGCGCGGCGCACTCAATTCATGAAATGACGGGCGGGCATCCGCTCCCCACTCAGGAGGATTGCGTATTATGAGAGAAAAAAGAGGATTTGGACCCTGGGGCTGGTTATTGCTGATCTTTGGACTGCTGGTGTTTTTCAGCAATGGCGGCTTCTTTGCAGACGGAACCAACATCATTTCTCCCGCTGTGGCGGAACGGCTGAACGTGGATCAAAGCATCATCCTGACCATGAACTCCGTGGCCGGCATCGTCGGCGTGCTGATCGCCGTCGCAGCAGGGCAGGTGAACCAGCGCATCGGCCCCAGCAAAGTGGCCGCCGGCTGCCTCATTCTGGCGGGCTTGGGCCATATCGCGGCCTGCAACGCCGTCAATGTCCCCATGTACTTAATCGCCATGTGCTTTGTGGGCGGCGGCCTCAGCTCCGGCTCCTTTGTGGGCGTGGGTACTCTGGTGGCCATGTGGTTCCCCAAGAGACAGGGACAGGCCATGAGCATCGTGGCAATGGGCTCCAACTTTGGAACCATGCTCTTTGTCCCGCTGCTCAACGTCCTGGCGGGCTCGATCGGCATGCCGATGGGCTCTGTGATCTGCGGCGGCGTGGCCGCCGTGGTGGGTGTGATCGGCATGGCGCTTCTGCGCGATACCCCCAAGGAGCGGGGCCTCTATCCCGATAACGTCACCGAGGCCGAGTTCAAGGCCAACTACTCCTCCGCGCCCCCCGAGCTGGACAACTCCGGCTGGACCACCGGCAAGCTGCTGCGCACCAAGGAGACCTGGCTGTGCGCTCTGTCCACCGGCTTTCTGATGCTGGCCCAGATGGGCATCATGACCCAGCTGGTGGCCCGCAACATTGAGGTGGGCATTGCCCCCGATCTGGCGGTCAGTGTTATGAGCGCTATCGCCGTCATCGGAATTATTGGCGCCGTCATCTTCGGCCGCATCCTGTTCAGGCTGGGCATCAAGAAGGCCGGCGTGCTCACAGGCGTGCTGTATATTGTGGCCATGCTCTTCAACATCAGCGGCGTGATGCCTCTGGTGTGGGTGTCCCTGGTGGTTATCGGCTTCCTGGGCGCCGCAGCCCCCGCCCTGATGAACTCCGTCCCCGGCTCTGTGTTCGGTCGGGTGGGCTACGCCAAGGTCAACAGCGTGGTGTTCCCCCTGACCAACATCATCTTCATGTGCAACTTCGCCGTCAACGGCCTCATCAAGAAGCTGTTCAACAGCCTGAGCGTGGCTTACATCGTGTTTGCCGGGCTGGCGTTCCTTTCGATTCTGCTGATTCTCGCCCTGCAGGATCACAAGTATGACCAGGATTACATGGCCGCGCACAAGCAGTAAGCGGCCGGGCCCATAAATAGGCAATCTTTAGAAGGAGGTAAACGCAATGAGCAAGAAGTCCCTTGTGGCGCTGGCTCATGGCCTGGACGTGCAGGAGAATGTCACCCGCGTCTTTGACATGATGGGCGGCGCTGCCAAAATGATTGAGCCCAACTCCACCGTTGTGCTCAAGCCCAACGCGGGGCACGCGGCTCCCCCGGAGTTCGCCGTGTGCACCCACCCCGAGACCGTCCGCGCCGTCATCCGTGAGGTAAAAAAGGCCAACCCCAAGCGCATTGTCATCGCCGAGGCCGCCGCCGTGGGCTGCGACACCGACGAGTGCTATGAGGCCTGCGGCATCGCCGCCGTCGCCCGGGAGGAGGGCGTCGAGCTGGTGGACATCAAGAAGGACAAGGATCTCATCAATGTAGCCGTGCGGGGCTACCGCTCCAACATCAGCCACGTCAAGCTGCCCCGCCTGCTGCTGGAGGCCGAGCACATCATCAACCTGCCCATCCTCAAGGCCCACGCCAGCATGGTGTTCTCCGGCGCGCTGAAGAACATCAAGGGCGTGGTGCAGGATCAGGTCCATGTTCAGATGCACCAGCAGAACCTGACCATGGCCATGATGGACGTGTGGTGGGCCTGCCGCGCCGACATCAACATCATGGACGTGATGCACGCCGCCAGCGGCTACTCCCCCCACACCCCCGTGCCCATCGAGGTGGACTGCATCATGGGCTCCTATGACCCCGTGGCGCTGGACCGCATCGCCTGCGAGCTGGTGGGCATTGATCCCGACGGCGTGGACTACTTCCGCGTGGCCCAGGAGGCCGGCCTGGGCACCACCAACCGCGACGACATCGAGGTGGTGGGCGACAAGGTGGCCGACTGCTACAAGAAGATGTGGGTCCCCTACCTGGAGGACATCCGCAACCGCTGGCCCGAGTATGAGGTCCACTGTGAGGGCGCCTGCTCCAGCTGTCAGGCCCTGCTGACCCTCAACATGGAGACGCTGAAGGCCATCGGCGTCTATGATGACAACACCGACATGGTGGTGGTGGCCGGCGGCCGGAACACCCTGTCCCCCGATACCCCGGACGAGAAGATCCTGCTCCACGGCAACTGCGCCCGCAAGCACCTGAAGGAGCATCCCAACGCCTTCTTCCTCCAGGGGTGCCCCCCTGGAGAGGGCTCCCTCTACATGTCCGTGCTGCGCAAGGAGGCCATGACCGGCAAGCCCGAGCAGATGCACTGGATCCGCGAGCGGATGGAGATCGACGCCCCCGCTTGGCGCTCCTACGTGGAAAAAGAGGCGGAGAAGTTCTATGGATCAGACGATAAGTAAGGGCTTTGTCTTTCTGGAAAACGCCCCAGAGCTGATGCGCCTGCTGGAGGACATCTTCACCGACGACTTCATGCAGGAGTATACCCGCTTTGAGAGCTTTGAGGGCTTCCGGTATTCCAGCGCCGTGATGGTCAACTGGAAGGCGGATACCCTGATCTACGCCCCGCCGCTGCTGGACGCCTTTGTGAAAGAGAGCACCGACTTCGCCACCTGGGACGAGATGGTGCGCTCCGCCACCGGCCTGCGCTACCGCAGATAACGCCTGTCCGCGGCTTTTCAGCACAGCCTGCGAGACCCCTCCGGGCCTCTACCGGACGACCCTTCGGAATGCTGAACCAGAACGAGGCCGCCAGACGCTTGTCCCCACAACGCCTGGCGGCTCGCCATATCCCGGCTGGGGCGGAGCAACGCCCCGCCGGGACACCTGCCACCCCGGCAATAAGGAGATATGTCATTATGAAGGTTGCAGATATCAAGCGCGCCGCCTGCGTGGGCGGCGGCGTGATCGGCTCCAGCTGGGCCATCCAGTTCGCCATGCGCGGGCTGGCCGTGACCCTGTACGACATCAACGACGAACAGCTCAAAAGGAGCGAGGCCCAGATGCACAAGAGCCTGGACGCTCTGGAGCAATTTAACGCCATTACCCCGGAGCGCCGGGGGGAGATCGTGGCGGCCATCCGCCTGACCACCTCCATGGAGGAGGCCGTGGCGGACGCCCAGTTCATCCAGGAGAGCGGCCCGGAGCGCCTGGAGATCAAGCAGTCCATTCTGGCCCAGGTGGAAGCCTGCGCCGCGGCGGACGCCCTCTACGCCAGCTCCACCTCCGGCCTGCTCATCTCCGACATTGCCGCCAAGGCGGCCCACCCGGAGCGCTGCGTGGGGGCCCACCCCTACAATCCGCCCCACCTCATCCCCCTGGTGGAGCTGACCTCTGGCGACAAGACCGACCCCGCCCTGCTCCGGCTGGCCTACGACTTCTACCAGTCCATCGGCAAGGAGGCCGTCCTCCTGCGCCGGGAGTGCCCCGGCTTCATCGCCAACCGGCTCCAGCTGGCCCTCTACCGGGAGGTACAGGATCTGGTGATGCGGGGGGTGTGCTCCGTGGAGGACGCGGACAAGGCCCTGGTCTACGGCCCCGGCCTGCGCTGGGCCATCTTCGGCCACAACATGATCATGCAGCTGGGCAACCCCGGCGGCCTGACCGGCATGGTGAATATGCTGGGCAACTCCGGCGACCGCTGGCTGGCCGACATGGCCTCCTGGACCCACCAGCCCGACAACTGGGCCGAGGTGGCCCAGCCCGGCGTGGATGAGGAGATGAAGCACTTCCCCGACCACATCGGCCACACCAACGAGGCGTGCGCGGCCTACCGCGACCAGATGCTCATTGAGCTGCTCAAGCTCCACAAGAAGCTGTAAAGGAGGAAACCGGGTGACCGCCAATACGACCGCATCCGTCCGGGCCTTCGCCGACCGCCGCTGGCTGTGCCTGATTTCCGCCATGGTGATCTGCGTGTGCGCCGGCTTCGGCTACGCCTGGAGCGTGCTCCAGACCCCCATCATCGCCCGGTTTGGCTGGGCCGACTCCGGGGTGGCCCTGGCCTACACCATCACGGTGGTGTGCTCCACCATGGCCCCCCTCCTCTTCGGCGGGCTAATCCGCCGCATGTCCAGCCGCCTTTGCGTGGCCGTGGGGGCCGTCCTCTTTGGCGCCGGCCTCTTCGCCGCCGGCCTGATGAGCCAGCTCTGGCAGCTCTACCTGTTCTACGGCGTGATTTCCGGCCTGGGGGTGGGCTTCATCTATCCCAGCATGATGGCCTATGTGGTGCGCCTCTTTCCCGACCGCTCCGGCATGGCCTCCGGCCTGGGCACCGCTGCCTACGGCTCCGGCGCCATCCTGTGGGCCCCCACCGCCGCCGTGCTGATGGAGAAGGTGGGCCTGGGCAGCGCCTTCCGGGTGCTGGGGGTGCTCTTCGCCGCGGTGATTCTGCTGGGCTCCCTGCTGCTGGCCGAGCCGCCGGAGGGCTTCCACGCCGCCATGGCCCCCGCCGCCAGCGGCGGGCAGGGGAGCGGCGCCGACCTGAACCGGGGACAGATGGTGCGCACCGGGGCCTTCTACCGGATGGTGGCGGTGTTTACCTGCGGCCTGGTGGCCGGGGTGATCGTCATCAGCCAGGCCTCCCCCATCCTCCAGCAGACCCTGGGCTACGCCCCTGCCCGGGCCGCCCTCTTCGTCAGCGTGTTCTCCGCCTGCAACATGGCCGGCCGCTTCGTGTGGGGCAGCCTCTCCGACCGGCTAGGCCTGGTCAACACCGCCGGGGCGGTGTTCCTGCTGTGCATCCTGTCCATGGCCGCCCTGGCCGTGACAGGGGCGGAGGGGCTGGTGCTCCTCTTCATGGGGGTGGCCGCCTCCTGCTACGGCGGACTGGCCTCCCTCCTCACCCCCCTCACCGCCCGCATGTTCGGCCCCCGCTACATCACAGAGAACTACGGCGTCATGTATGTGGTGTTCGGCCTGGCCAGCCTCATCGGCCCCAGCCTGGCCACCACCTTCAAGACCGCGGGAGGCGGCAGCTACACCGGCGCCTATGTGACCGCCGCGGTACTGGCCGTCATCGGCCTGGCGCTCTCCCGCTCCCTGAAAGCCCCGTCCCGCAAAGGAGAATGATATGGAACTGAGTAAAGTGAGAACGGCCGAGGAGATCATCGCCCAGTTCAAGGATGGGCAGATCATCGCCATCGGCGGACAGACCAACCAGTACATGCCCGACCGCCTGATCGACTGCGTGCTGGAGAGCGGCGCCAGGCACCTGACCATCTACTCCATCGACTCCAGCGACCCGGGCCACGGCGTCAGCCTGCTGGTGGAGGCCGGCCGGGTGGACGCCATGGTCACCACCCACGTGGGCACCAACCCCCTGACCAACGCCAAAATCCAGTCCGGGGCGCTGAAGGCGGAATTCAACCCCATGGGCACCTTCATCGAGCGCATCCGCTGCGGCGGCGCGGGGCTGGGCGGCGTGCTCACCAAAACCGGCCTGGGCACCGTGGTGGAGGAGGGCAAGCAGATCATTGAGGTCAATGGCGAGAGCTATCTGCTGGAGACCGCCCTCCGCGCCGACATCGCCCTCACCCGCTGCCGCCGGGCCGACCCCCTGGGCAACCTGGCCTACAGCGGCAGTAGCGGCCACGCCTCCCACCCGGTGATCGCCACCTGCGGCGCGCTGTCCATCGTGGAGTGCGACCACTTCTGCGACCTGGGGGAGCTCGGCCCCGACGAGATCAAGGTGCCCGGCATGTTCGTGGACATGATTCTGGCGTAAGGAGGCGGGACAATGGACAACAGAAACTTTATCGCCAAGCGGGCGGCTGCCTACTTCCAGCCCGGCGACGTGGTCAACCTGGGCATCGGCATCCCAAGCCTCTGTGGCAGCTACGCCGTGGACGGCGTACTCTTCCAGAGCGAGAACGGCTTCATCGGCATCGGCCCCACGGTGCAGGAGGGACTGATGAAAAACGAGCGCTTCGTCAATGCGGGCGGAGTGCCCTTCGTCCCCGTGCCGGGGAGCAGCGCCTTCGATGTGGCCATGTCCTTCAACGTCATCCGCTGCGGACGTCTCGCCGCCACGGTGCTGGGCGGCCTGCAGGTATCGGCACAGGGGGATCTGGCCAACTGGGCCACCCCCGGCCGGGCCTTCGGAATGGGGGGCGCCATGGATCTGTGCAACGGCGCCCGGAAGGTCATTGTGGCCATGGAGCTGGGGGCCAAGGACGGCTCCCCTAAGGTGGTCAGCCGGTGCACCCTGCCCCTCACCGCTGTAAAATGCGTCAACCACATCGTCACCGACCGCTGCGTCATCGACGTGACGGAGGAGGGGCTGGTCCTCTCCGAGATCCGGAAGGGCCACACCGTGGAGGAGATCCAGGCCGCGGTGGAGCCCGTGCTCCTGGTGTCCCCCGACTTGAAGGAAATGGAGGAAGATTGATATGGCAAAACCGCTGAGCAAGACGGTCGTGGTGGCCTATGGCCGCTCCGCCGTGGCCAAGTCCGGCAAGAAGGGCGCCCTGCGCAATCTGCACCCCATCGACATGGGCGGGCTGGTGCTCAAGGGCGTGATGGAGAAAATCCCCCAGTTGGACCCCGCCCTGGTGGAGGATGTGATTCTGGGCTGCGCCATCCCGGAGGCCAAGCAGGGCCTCAACCCCGCCCGGCTGGTGGCCGCCCGGGCCGGCCTGCCCTACACCGCCTGCGGCCTTACCGTGGACCGCTTCTGTTCATCCTCTCTCCAGGCCGTGGCCCTGGCCGCCTGGCAGATCGAGGCCGGACAGGCCGACTGCATCGTGGCCGGAGGTATCGAGTCCATGACCGCCCTGCCCATGACCCTGGACCGCAGCGGCGACATGGACCCCTGGCTGCTGGAGCACGACCCCGCCCAGTACATCTCCAATGGCGAGACCGCCGAGAACGTGGCGGAGAAGTACAACGTCACCCGGGAGGAGATGGACCGCCTGGCTCTGGAGAGCCACCGAAAGGCGGCCGCCGCCCAGGACGCGGGGTATTTTGACGAGCAGATCATCCCCCTGCCCGGCGTGGACGCCGAGGGCAACGAGATCGTCTTTGACAAGGACCAGGGTATCCGCCGTGACACCACCCTGGAAAAGATGGCGTCCATGAAGCCCTGCTTCCGGGAGAACGGCCGGGTCACCGCCGCCACCTCCTCCCAGACCAGCGACGGCGCGGCTTTCCTGGTGCTGATGAGCCGGGACAAGGCCGCCGAGATGGGCATCCGGCCCCTGGCCTCTTTCCTGGGCTTCTGTGTGGGCGGCCTGGATCCGGCCTACATGGGCCTGGGCCCCATCTACGCCGCGCCCAAGGTGCTGGAGTACACCGGCCTGACCATGGATGATATGGACGTGATTGAGCTCAACGAGGCCTTCGCCGCCCAGGTCAGCCCCTGCATCAGGGAGCTGGGCATGGATCCCGCCAGGGTCAACCCCAACGGCGGCGCCATGGCCCTGGGCCACCCCCTGGGTGCTACCGGTGCGGTGCTGAGCTGCAAGGCCATCTCGGAGCTGCGCCGTACCGGGAAAAAGTATGCCATGGTCACCATGTGTATCGCCGGCGGCATGGGCGCGGCAGGGATCTTCAAGGCGGATTAATACCCGCGGGGCAGGGAGACTGCCGCCGCGTACAAACGATTATGGGAGGTAATTTATATGGGTAAGCCCTTAGCTGATTATGTCAAGCTCCCCGAGCTGGAGGAGTACAAGGAGTGGTTCAAGGACTTCGCGGATCTGTACCGGGAGGACGGCATCCTTCAGGTAACCTGGAAGACCCTGGACGGTCCCATGCACCACAGCGGCATGTCCCACCGCGCCATCAGCCAGCTGGTCCGCGTGCTGAGCCTGGACTACAAGAACGAGATCATCATCTTCACCCACATCGGCGACCACTGGATGACCGAGTCCGACCCCAACGGCTGGGAGACTTACTCCGAGCTGCCCACCCAGCGGTTCCAGCACCAGTATTTTGACGACACCAACCTCATCAAGAACATGGTGTTCGACCTGGACGTGCCCACCATCGGCGCCATCCCCGGCCCCGGCTTCCACTGGGATTCCGCCATGCTGTGCGACATTACCCTGTGCTCCGAGGACACCAAGATGGAGGTGCCCCACGCCCACGGCGGCCTGGTGCCCGGCGACGGCATGGGCCTGATGGCCCAGCACTACTTCGGCACCAAGCGGGGCAACTACTACATGATGACCGCACGCCAGTGGACCGCCCAGCAGATGCTGGACTGGGGCATGGTCAGCGAGGTGGTGCCCAAGGATCAGGTCATGGCCCGCGCCTGGGAGATCGCCCGCATGTGGAAGACGATGCCCTATGAGAACCGCACCATCATGTCCAACCTGGCCAAGCGGCCGCTGAAGAAGCTGCTGGTGGAGGATCTGAAGCTGCACACGGTCAGTGAGCAGTACGGCTCCCTGCTGCGCATCGCCGCCGGCGACATGGGCGACCGCAACGCCGCACAGCAGGATGAGAAGTACATCAGCCAGACCAACGACTGGCGCTACACCTTCCCCCACATGCAGCAGGCACCCACCCGTGAGAGCTGGGCCGCCTTCCGCACCGAGCCCATCGAGTGGTTCAAGAAGGTGGAGGCCGGCGAGGCGGTCAACCCTTGCGACCCCACCCGCCCCGTGAAGCCCTACCGCCCCGATGGCGAGTAAGGCACTGTATGGAATCAGGAGGTAGTTACCATGGGAAAACCAATGGCGGATTACGTCAAGCTGCCCGAGTTTGACGAGTACAAGGAGTGGTTCAGGGACTTCGCCGACCTCAAGCGGGAAGACGGCATCGTGCAGGTGACCTGGAAGACCCTGGACGGCCCCATGCACCACAGCGGCATGTCCCACCGGGCCATGAGCCAGCTCACCCGCTGGCTGAGCCTGGACTTCAAAAACGAGATCATCATTTACACCCACATCGGCGACAACTGGATGATCGAGTCCGACGCCAACGGCTGGGAGACTTACTCCGAGCTGCCCACCCAGCGGTTCCAGCACCAGTATTTTGACGACACCAACCTCATCAAGAACATGGTGTTCGACCTGGACGTGCCCACCATCGGCGCCATCCCCGGCCCCGGCTTCCACTGGGATTCCGCCATGCTGTGCGACATTACCCTGTGCTCCGAGGACACCAAGATGGAGGTGCCCCACGCCCAGGGGGGCCTGGTGCCCGGCGACGGCATGGGCCTGATGTGCCAGCACTACTTCGGCACCAAGCGGGGCAACTACTACATGATGACCTCCCGCCAGTTCACCGCCCGGCAGATGCTGGAGTGGGGCATGGTCAACGAGGTGCTGCCCAAGGGCAAGGTGCTGGAGCGGGCCTGGGAGATCGCCCGCATGTGGAAGACCATGCCCTACGAGAACCGCACCATCATGTCCAACCTGGCCAAGCGGCCGCTGAAGAAGCTGCTGGTGGAGGATCTGAAGCTGCACACCGTCAGCGAGCAGTACGGCTCCCTGCTGCGGGTGGCCGCCGGGGATCTGGGTGACGAGAATTCAGCCCAGCAGGACGAGAAGTACATCAGCCGCGTGGGCGACTGGCGCTACGCCACCCGAGACATGGAGGAGCCCCAGACCGCCGAATCCTGGCGCACCATGCCCCAGAAGGCGGCCGAGTGGTGGAAAAAGGTAAACGCAGGTGAAATTGAGAACCCGTTTATTTTCGAGCACAGCAACGAGCCGGAGGACTACGAGTTTTAATTCCAAAGCGCGGAAGAAGGGGCGGCCGGTACGTCCCTTCTTCCTGTGCATTGCTTATAAAGGAGTGTCACAGCTATGGCAAAGACCATCATCACCGCCGCGCTGACCGGCGCGGTCACCCCCGCGGGCTACAAGATCCCCGAGACGCCCCAGCAGATCGCCGACGAGGCCTATGACGCCTGGAAGCTGGGCGCCGCTGTGGTCCATCTGCACATGCGCGCCGACGACGGCCTGGGCGCCATGGACAAGGAGAAGTTCCGCGAGACCATCAAGCTCATCCGCAGCCACAAGGACTGCGACGTGATCATCAACTGCACCTCCTCCGGCGCCTCCCCGGAGCACCCCGCCACCGACGACGAGCGCATGGCCCACCACAGGGAGCTGTCCGGCATCGAGATGGGCTCCTACGACGCGGGCTCCTTCAACTGGATGCCCGGCGGCGTGTTCGTCAACTCCCCCCAGTTCCTCGAGAAGCTGGGCGATCTTTACATGGAGAAGGGCATCAAGCCGGAGCTGGAGATCTTTGACGCTGGCATGCTGGGCGTGGCCAGCTACTTCGTGAAGAAGGGCCACCTGTCCACCCCCTGCCACTACCAGTTCTGCCTGGGCGTGCTGGGCGGCATGCCCGCCACGGTGGAGAACCTGCTCTACCTGGTGCAGCACATCCCCGCCGGTTCCACCTGGTCGGCCTTCAGCGTGGGCAAGGGCCACCTGCCCATCCTGTTCGCCTCCCTGGCCCTGGGCGGCCACATCCGCGTGGGCATGGAGGACAACGTGGTGTATGAGGTGAAGGAGAACGGCGAGAAGGTCATGGCCACCAACCACATGCTGGTGGAGCGGGCCGTCAACGCCGTCAAGGCCTTCGGCAATACCCCCGCCACCCCCGACGAGGCCCGCCGGATGCTGGGCATCCCCGCCTTCGACGGCGGCCGGGTGCGCGCCGCCCTGGGCATTGACTAACTGAATTTCCTGGCCCCAGCGGCGGCAGGAGCGGACGCTCCTGCCGCCGCTTTGTTTTCCACACATTTCAGGCAGACGGGGGAAAACCCGCGCATAGAGTAGGTGGAAAGGGGGCATGGAAGGATGGAACATGCGCTGCGGGTGGCGGCCTACTGCCGGGTATCCACGGACAAGGAGGATCAGCTTCACTCCCTGGCGGCCCAGCAGGCCTACTTTGAGGGGTACATCGCCCGGCACGGCTGGCGCTGCGCGGGCATTTTCGCCGACGAGGGCCTGTCAGGCACCACCCTCCGCCGGCCCAGATTCGCCGAGCTGCTCCGGCTGGCCCGGTCGGGGGCGGTGGATCTGATTCTCACCAAGGAGGTGTCCCGCTTCGCCCGCAACACGGTGGACGCCCTCCAGGTGACCCGGCGGCTGAGGGAACAGGGGGTGGGGGTAATTTTCCTCAGCGACGGCATTGACACCCGGGACAACGACGGGGAGTTCCGCCTTACCATCATGGCCAGCGTGGCCCAGGAGGAGAGCCGTAAGATCTCCGAGCGCACCCGCTGGGGGCAGCTCCAGGCCATGCGGCGGGGGGTGGCCTTCGGCAACGATACGGTGTACGGCTATGCGCTGCGGGGCGGGGCGCTCACCATCCGGCCGGAACAGGCGGAGGTGGTGCGGGAGGTGTACCGCAAGTGTCTGGAGGAGGGTAAAGGGGCCCACACCATTGCCCGGGAGCTCACCGAGGCGGGGGTGGCCCCGCCCCTCCGGGCGGACGGGGCGTGGTCGCCCGCCATGATACTGCGGCTGCTCCACAACGAGAAGTATTGCGGCGATCTGCTCCAGAAAAAGTACCGCACCGTGGACCATCTGACCCACCGGAAGGTGGTCAACCGCGGGGCGGAGGAGCAGTTCCGCCTGGAAAACCACCACCCGGCCATTGTCAGCCGGGCCCAGTTTGCCGCCGTCCAGGCCGAGCTGGCCCGGCGCGCGGGGTTGGCGGGGGAGAGGAGCCGCTTTTCCGCCCGCTACTGGTATTCCGGCAAGCTGGTGTGTGGGGCGTGCGGCGGGCGCCTCACCGCCAAGCGCACCCGGCGTCCCGATGGGCGGGAGTACCTGCGCTTCGTTTGCCGGGGACGGGGAACGGGATGCGCCATGAGGGCGGTACCGGGAGACGTGCTGACCGCCTGTGTCCGCCACGTGCTGGGCGAGGTGGGACTGCCTCTGGGGGCGATGGCCGC
>OJXL01000405.1_pt1 | contig 13021 bp, 15 predicted proteins | sample 1600661 | NCBI WGS metagenome assembly OJXL01 (sample SAMN04436760, study PRJEB24849) | human gut metagenome | biome: human gut; feature: NICU; material: stool | host: Homo sapiens | place: USA: Saint Louis, MO | collected 2011-03-13
GGTATCACCCCGGTAGGGCTGCCCGCTGAATTGCCGATCTGGATCGATCCGCGGGTAGCCGAGGCTGAAGCGGTGTGCATTGGATCAGGGCTGCGCGGCTCGAAGCTCATCGTCAGTGGAGGCGATGTACTCTCCCTGCCCGGCGCTGAGGTCGTCGCGGGGTTGGCGAACTGAGGTTACTTGGGACTAACGCGCCGCTCTCGACACCGCTCATCCTAGGGTTGCCGTAGCGGTCACGGTGCCATCGGGGCGACGAACCTTGGCCTCGTCTTCCTCGATGCCGACGGTGAGTCGAGTCGGGGCCGTCACGGCGGCGCGGAACCGGTAAGAAAACTGCTTACCAGTGAAGTCTGCGCCCGTGTCCGCAAACGCCTGAGCCATAAGCAGGGCTTGTAATGGTCCGTGGATCACCAGGCCGTCATGTCCGGCGCGGCGACAGAAGTCGCGGTCCCAGTGGATCCGATACGGGTTCGCTGTCAAGGCTGAAAAGGTCACTAACAGGGGCTCGGTTACCAGGAAGCCGTTGCTGCCGGTGTAACCGGCGCCCTCCGGCGATGGACCTGCGGAGCGAGTCGGCATAAAGACGTAGTCCTGCTCGTCGACAAGGCACTCCCGGCCGCCCTGGGACCACGTGGACCTCATTGTCACGAAGTGGAGCAGGCCGCGACGACCCTCCTTGTCGGTGATTGAGGCCACTTTAGTAGTGCGCGAGGTCTCGCTGTTGAGAGCCAGTGGGGAGATGGTGCGCACGCGTCCGCCCGCGAACATCCTCATCATGCCCGGTTCTGGGGTGATCGGTGAGCCGATCACGTAACCGTCCTCGTCGAGGTTGCCGGGGACGACTGGGTCGAGGAGGAGCACCCAATGCCAGCACGGCGGGACGACTGCGCGGGGTTCTTGGGAGCCGAGTAAAGCCGCTAAGCCACGCAGGTCGGCTGGGCGCAGGATAGTCATTCCGCCAGGCCGTACAGACGGTCGCCGGCGTCACCCAGGCCAGGGACGATGTAGCCGTGTTCGTCGAGATGATCGTCCAGGCCGGCGACGATGAGGTGACAGGGGACGTCAAGGTCCCTGACGAGCTTGCGGAAATTCTCAATGCCTTCAGGGGCAGCCAGGATGCACAGGCAGGTGATGTGGTCGGCGCCGCGGCGGACCAGGAACTCGACAGTGCCGCCTAAGGAACCGCCGGTAGCCAGCATCGGGTCGAGGACGTAGCACTGACGGCCAGAGAGATCCTTGGGGAGACGCTCAGCGTAGGTCATCGGTTGGAGGGTTTCCTCATCACGGGCCATGCCCACGAAGCCGACCTCAGCTGACGGGATGAGGCGCATCATGCCCTCGAGCATTCCCAGGCCGGCGCGCAGAATCGGAACCACGAGGGGCTTAGGGCGGGTCAGGGCGACGCCCTCGGTGGCGGTGAGTGGGGTGGTGACGGTGGTTGGCTCGATGCGCACCTCGCGGGTGCCCTCATAAGCCATGAGGGTGACAAGTTCCTCGACAAGCTGGCGGAAAACCGGGCTGGGGGTGTCTACCGAGCGCAACAAGGTCAACTTATGGGAGACGAGCGGATGATCCATGACGTTGAGTTCCACGAGTCCAACCTTGGCACATGGGGGCGCGTTGGTAGCATTCGGCTCCCCGTCTGGTGGGTGGGCCTTAAGTATTGGCAGGAACGGACAGTGGGGCCGGGTAGGGGAGCGTGGTGCTTCCTGAGAATGTGGCGGGTAAATCGGCCTTGCGACTGTTTACCCGGCGAAATGTCTGCAACGATGGAGACGTTCGCCGCCCCAAGGAGGTCGTCATGTCCCGGTTCAACGATAACGAGTTCGTCCCCGACGATGACGTCGATGACTACGATGATCTCGACGATTACGACGAGTTGTCTGATGACGACGACTACGGCGATGACGGGGACGACGATTACGACGATGATGACTATGACGACGATCTCGAGGACGCCAGCGAGGATGAGATCGACTTTGTAGTAGCCCTCTACAACGATGACGGTGAGCGCGTCGCAGTTCCTATGGAACCGATGCTCGCTAATGACTTCGATGAGCTCATCACCCAGCTGAGGCGTTTGCCCGGTGATGCTGGGGCTGTCAGTATGGTGTCCATCGACCACCAGTTTTACGTCATCGTCCGGGTGCGTGGCCGAAATGTACAGGTCTTTCTGTCCGACGCGACCCAGGCCAACGATTGGCCGATAGCCCGCGATGTCGCTGATTTCCTCGGTGAGGACATTCCTGATCCCGATGACGATCCCGAGACCATGGGTGACGGCGACATGCTTGCTGATGCTGGGTTGGGGGAGTTTGACATGGAGGCTTTCGCTGACGCTGACGAGGACTCTGACGAGATCCTGTCCGACATTGCTGCCCGCGTTCATTTCGGGCCGCAGTTCGAGCGGGCCGCTAACGCTTCGGCGCGCTGACCTGTGGCCGGTCCGGTGCCGGGTTGGCGTCAGGCCATGACCCAGGCCCTTGACGTGGCGCGCCGCGCCGCCACGTGGGGTGACGTTCCCATTGGCGCGGTGATTCTCGGCGCTAACGGCGAAGTCCTTTCCGAAGCCGGCAACGAACGGGAGCGCACCGGCGACCCGACGGCCCACGCGGAGGTGCTGGCCATCCGTCGTGCTGCGGAAGCCCGTGACGGCTGGCGTCTCGGTGATTGCACCCTCGTCGTCACCTTGGAACCATGCACCATGTGCGCCGGAACCATTGTTGCTGCGAGGATCCCGAGAGTGGTTTTTGGAGCCTTTGATCCGAAGGCCGGTGCCGTCAGTTCCCTCTTCGATGTCATGCGCGATCCGAGGTTGCCACACCGGCCGAAAGTGGTCACAGGTGTGATGGCCGAGGAGTCGTCTGCTCTGTTGCGCGAATTCTTTGACGGACATCGGGCCTGTACCGTGGACGGGTGACCAACACGACGACGGAACCGACACCCGCAAGATCCGGGGCGACACCAGAGCCCGGGGAGAAACGCGTCCGGTTCCCCCGTACTTGGGCATACATCCAGCGCCATGAGTTCCTCGCTTCAGTGACGAAGGTTATTAGTGGCACTGGCCTGGCTCAGCTGATTGCAGCTCTGGCCACCCTCTACGTCACCCACCATATTGACCCAGCTGATTGGGGTATCTACGGCGCCATCATGGCGGTATCCCAGTTCGTCATCCCCGCTGCCGCGCTGCGCTACGACATGGCCAAGCGGGTATTCCGACTGGCGACCCGCATCAATGCCATCGTTTCTGGGGTCGCGATGGCAGCGATGGTTCCGCTCGGTCCCTACCTCAGCGGTCTGCTGGGCAAGCCCCAGGCCAGGTGGTGGTTGTTGGCGGTGGGCCCGATCACCTTCACGCATGCTCAGGTGAACGTTGTGAACTTCTGGGCTAATCGGCGTAAACGTTTCGGTGTCATCGGGACCAATGCGGTGTGGTGCCAGTCGACGACGGCGGCGGGAAGAATCGGGTCGTGTGCGGTCTGTCTGGGGGCGTTCGGCCAGGTGATCGCCACCTTCTTGGGCAAGTGGCTCTTAACAACTTCCGGCGTCAGTTGGGCTCGGACCTGCGTGGCATCAAGGAGGCAGAGGTTCCGCTACGCACCCTGATGCGTAAGTATCGTCAGTTGCCGTTGTTGACGGCGCCCAATGTCATCGTCGACGCTATTCGTCAGCAGGGCGTCAACATGATCATCATGGTGAGGTTTTCGACGTCGGGATATGGACGGTTCTCGATCGCGTGGACCCTCATGCAGATGCCAGCGTCCGTCATCAACCAGGCACTATCCCAGGTGTTCTTCCAGAAATTGTCGGTTTCTGATGCCGGGAGGTTTTACCAAACCGTCAAAAAGTCGGTCGTGAGGTCCTTACTCATCGGCATTGTGCCGTTCGGGTTGCTGTACTTACTCATCCCACCGGTGCTTCCGTGGCTGCTGGGTGCGAAATTTCACCAATCGGCGGACATTGCGGTGGCGCTGGTGCCGTGGCTCTTCGTCAATTTTGTCACCTCGCCGATCTCAAATATGTTCATCGTGACCCGAAACAATGGCATCGCGCTGGTTTTCGCGATCGTGTATGCGGCGGTACCGCTGACCTACCTGAACCTTAGTCACCTGTCGATCGTCGGTACGATCTATCAGATGTCCTTCATCATGGCCGGACTCCTGGTGTTCTACATCGGGCTGGCGCTTGTGGTGGCAAAGAGGTTTGACCAGAAGAATGTGAAGTTGGACGGCGAGGTCGAGGCTGCGCAGGAGGCTGAGGTCACAAGTGAGGACGAGTGCAACCGTCCCTGACACTCTCGACGCCTACCCGATGCGTTCCTGACATTCGGATTTTGGTGTGTGGCGACGGATTCGCTACCCTTATTTACGGTGACGTGTCTGAGCGGCCGAAAGTGCCCGCCTCGAAAGCGGGTGTAGCGAGAGCTACCGAGGGTTCAAATCCCTCCGTCACCGCCAGCTGGGTCCCGGGGATATGCATCCCCGGGACTTCGTTATGTGGTGCCGCCCGTCGCCCTCAGGGTGCGCCCCGTTCCTGTTGCGGAGGAGCGGTTGGTTCACACGTGCAAGGTTGCTGTAATGCACAGAAGTATGGGAAAAGGCCCCTTATCTTCGTTGTGGATAAAGCGAGGTTTCCGTATGATCTAGTCAAGGCGGCTGTGGATCGTTGTCGTTCTAGGATGAGGCTTGACATGGCGTTATCTCAAAAATTCGATAATCTGCTGGGGATTTTGGGTGCGGGTGCGTTCTTCATCGGCGTCGTTGTCTTTGTCATGGCCCCGTTCCTCATAGTTCCAGCGGTTTTCGCCTTGGTATTTCCCGGGTGCTCTCTGGACTCACCGTGGACCTGGCAGACCGTCATTGTGGGGGGACTGGTGCTATTTGCCCTAGGAATAGGTGTTTCCTTGCTCATGGGGGTGTTGGCAAGAGTTATCGCCCCGTTGGGCCATCTGGTGGTCAATAAAGTCACCAAGGAAAGCCTTGAGTTTCTTGTGCTCTGGTGGTTTTACTCCACTCTCATGCAGCCGGTCAGCTACGCCTTTGGCGCCAGCGTTGTGGTGACGATCGTTACCGCCGTCACCGAACCCATCCTTGATAGGGCTCTGCAACGACAGAAGCACGCCACCAGCCAGTCTTAGGGCCCAGGACGCCGATGCTCGCTCCAGCAGAGGTTTGATCGGTCAAATCAGAGCATCGCGGGACCGCCATCCCTATCATCACCTGGCTCCGATCACTGATCTGCGTCCTCAGCTGCGAAGAACCCGTTTGCTCGGTTGCAATAATGGAAGTCATGCAGCCAGCCGATCTCGCTCTATTCCTCGGCGCTGTCGTCGTGTTGCTCGCCGCTTTCGCAGCCCGGATTGGCACTCGTCTGGGACTGCCGGCACTATTGCTGTTCTTGCTGGTTGGCATGCTGCTCGGCCCGATCGGGTTCGGTATTAACTTCAACGATTTAGCTGGCGCACACGCTATTGGTTTTGCTGCTCTCGTGCTCATCCTTGCCGAGGGCGGACTCTCAACGAACTGGAAGGACATCCGACCAGCCTTGGCCCCGGCTGCCCTGCTTGCAACCGTTGGCGTCGGGGTCTGTTTTGGTGTCATGACGCTGCTCGGCCACTATGTGGTCGGTTTGCATTGGAGCGTCGCCGCCTTGCTCGGTGCAGCCACTGCACCCACTGACTCTGCCGCAGTCTTTTCGGTACTGCGCGGGGTCTCGTTGCCGAATCACCTGAGGTCTGTGTTGGAGGCCGAGTCGGGCCTCAATGACGCCCCAACCGTTCTCGTCGTCATTGCCCTGACGGGAGTGGCCACCGGGGAGTCGAACGCCGGTGTCCTTCCGCTACTCGGATCGATCGCCGTCCAACTCATCGGCGGCATCCTCGTCGGTCTGCTCGTGGGGTGGGTAGCCGGCAAGGTCAGTCGGCGTATCACCCTGCCATCGGGCAACCTGTACGCTATCGCCGCGATGGCATGGGCCGTCACTGCCTATGGCACAGGAGCGTGGATTGGCGTCTCCGGGTTTTCGGCCGTCTACATCGCCGCCGTCATCATCGGCAACGGCGATCTTCCCTACCAACACACCACCAGGTCCTTCTCAGAAGGCATCGCCTGGATCTGCCAGATCGGCCTATTCGTCATGCTCGGTCTGTTAGCCAACCCCGATCGCCTCACCTGGGGTTCGGTCGGGGTAGGCATCGCTGCCGGTCTGCTGCTCACCCTCGTTGCGCGCCCAGTGGCTGTGGCCGCCTGCACGATATGGTTCGGGTTCGAACGCAACGAACGGCTCTTCATGTCGTGGGCTGGCCTGCGCGGCGCCGTGCCCATCATTCTGGCAACCATCCCAATGGCGTCGAATATGGATCGTGCGGACAAGTTCTTCGACGTTATCCTGGTTCTCGTTGTTGTCTTCACCTGCATCCAAGCCCCAACTCTGCCTGCCGCCGCGGATATTCTCGGCGTCGTCGATCCCCAGATGGCTAAAGATGTCTCCATCGAGGTTGCGCCCCTCGACGAGATCGCTGCTGACTTACTGCAGGCCGACGTGCCCAAAGGGTCGCGTCTGGCTGGGGTGACAATCCGCGAACTGAGACTTCCACGCAACTGCGTCGTTTCCCTTATCATTCGCGGTGACAGATCCTTTACCCCGCACGCCGGAACAGTGCTGGAACAAGGTGACGAGTTGCTAATCGTCGTGCCCCAGGGGAAGCGTCGGACCGTCGCTGAGAGGCTTATCGAGATCAGTCGGGGCGGTCGTTTGGCACGCTGGCACGGCCTGCGGGTGCAGACTGCTGACTGAGGAGCCGCTGCGCAAGAGTTCCGGTAAGCCCTAGGAGGGCTGTTCCCCCGGCGACGCGAGTATGGACGGAGTCGGGGAGGGAGATGGCAGACACACCGACCCGTTGACTTTCACTGACTTCGGCGCAGTCGTCTTGAAGTTTGGGTCGCGATCGCTGAGTACCACCTCGACCTCATGGTCGACGCGCTTGGGATCTGACTTCACGACCGCCCCCGGGAAATAACCGGCAACTAGCCCCACCTCGGGGTTTTTGGCGTCCTGACCGATGATGGTGACTTTCTTGACGCTCGGCTGACGGTTAGACACCGAGTCGATGACGAACCCTACGTTGGTGAGCTGCTTGGATACGCTCCCGGCCAGTCCACGGGTGTGTCCCGAGTTGTACACCGAAACCGTGACGTCTTGGGTCGTCAGTTCGCCGTTGACGTCCTGATCGACGCAGGGAATAAGAGGCGGCGGCGGGATGGGGGCACTCACGGCCTTCCATCCGGCGCGGATGGCCACTGCGATGAGGAGGACGAGGGCTAGCAGGGTTAACGGGGTCCCCGCCATCCTCAGATAGTGGCGACGTTCATCGGAAGTCATGACGGCCATTCAGGTCAAGGACACGAGCGTGCAGGGTCTGACGCTGTTGCAGTGCGGCACGCAGAGCGCGATGCAGGCCGTCCTCTAAGTAGAGGTCGCCATGCCAAGCTACGACGTGGGCGAAGAGGTCTCCATAAAAGGTGGAGTCATCTTCGAGGAGATTCGCCAAGTTCAGGGTGCTCTTCGTCGTGACGAGCTGGTCCAGACGCACCTGAACGGGCGCCAATTGGGACCACTTCTTCTGCGTGTACCCGTGGCTAGGGTATGGACGGGAGTCACCGACACGTTTGAAGATCACAGAACGATCCTACAAGCTCCTTGTGATCCTGGCAGATGGGCCCACGGGAGCATGCGACAGGCTGAGAAATACACCCACTGGATGCTGAGGGTGTCACTACGTTCGGGTTGGCAGCCAACAAAACAGCCTTAAACAGGATGGTCAGTGCGATCAACGCATGCTGATGTCGGGTCTCGGATAAAGCACTTCGATCACCGTTGGGTGCGTCTTACTTCGAGACGCGCCCGGCGACGTTGTGTCAGTTGCACAGCACGGTATGACAAGCTGAATAAAGAGTACGCGTATGCGCGTACGTTCCAACCCCCTAGCGAGAGGTCGATACATGGACATCAGTGCCATGGATCCCAAGGACATCCCCGGACTGTTCGACGCCGAAGTCGTCGGACCGGACGGCGAGAAGGTCGGGACGATCCAGCAGATCTTTGCCGACGAGGTCACCGGAGCTGCGACCTTTGTGACCGTGCTTTCGCAGGGCCATGAGTACTTCATTCCGGTGCGAGGCGCCGAATACTCCACCAGCCAGGTCAACGTCCCGTTTAGTCGAGACCTCATCGAAACGGCTCCCGAGGCGTCCGAGGAAGACGATCTCTCGCGCGACCGCGAGGCCGAGGTTTACGGGCATTACGGCATGGAACCTGCTCGTCGTTCTGGCTTGGAGATTAGCGATGACGACGACATAGCCATTGCCCATCCCGGACGTGGTGCCGTCAGCGAGTCTGACATTGTCGAGGCCGATGTGGTTGACGACTCTGAGCCTGATGCCGACGAGGCTGGTCAGAACACTGTCGTCACCCCGATCGTCGTCTCCGAGGCCGGCTCTGACGCTGAGGATACCGATGACGACGAAGAGAACCGTCCCAAGGTGCTCAGCGACGATCACGGTGACGAGGAAGCTCACACCGTCGATTCCGCCCCGGCTGTGGGGCTGCCTGCCGGTGCCAAGCTGCGTCGCTACGTCGTCACAGACCTGGTGACCGTGCAGATTCCGGTGCGCCGTGAGGTGGTGTGCTGGGAGGATTCCGAGGGCAATATCCACGACTTCGACAAGGTTGAGGCGCCCGAGGAAGCTAAGAGGGCTGGGGTTCCGGGTCAAGCGACCTGGTGGTTCAACGACGGCCCGGAGGCTCCGGCTGGTTGATGTCTTAGAAGTATTGAAACTAGCGTCGGCCCCCGATCCACCAGGGATCGGGGGCCGACGCTGTCACAATCTGCTGCGATGGTATTCGGTCAGGAGACCTTCGCATAGGTCACGTCGGCAACGCCAGCGCTGAGCGACGAGATCCGAGAGAAGGCGGCCGAGGAGAGGTCTAGGCAGCGACCAGAGACGTAGGGTCCACGGTCGTTGACGCGCACCACGACTGATTGTCCATTGGCTTTGTTAGTGACCTTGAGGCGAGTGCCGAAAGAGTAGGTCTTGGAGGCAGCCGTCAGGGCTGACGAGCTGAAGGATTCACCGGAGGCGGTCTGGGAATCGTCGTAGAAGGAAGCCTGGCAGCTTCCAGCTATACCACTCGTGGAAACGTCGGGGGACGTGTTGCGCGCTGGACGGGCAGTCGAGCGGGAGGTGCTCGAGGAGTGCTCGGAGTGATGCTCCGCGTGCTTGTACGTGGAGCTCTTCTCGGCCGCTGCGGCTCGCTGGTAGTCGGCCTTCGATTTGAGCAGTCCCAGGGTGACGGCGTCGGTCACGCCAGTCTGCTTGAGAGCGTTGGCCCTCTGGAACACCTTGACGGCGTTGGTAGTGATCGGGCCATAGGGCAAGCCGACCCACTTGGCCGGGAAGTAGTTGAGGGTCGATAGGTCGCGCTGGACAGCCTTCGAGCGGGCATTGTGATCGCCACGCTGGGCGTAGATACCGACCGGACGGTTCACCTTAGTGATGTAACGGGTGGCCACCCAGGCAGTCTTGCCGCGGTAGTTGACAGGAGTCCAGCCCCGGACATCCTCGCCGATAATAAGGAGCTTGTCGCCGGGACGGAGGAGCCCGTAGCGTCGATACTCAGTGCTGTGTCCAGAACGGACGTTGAGGTGGACGCGAGTAAGCGCGAACCGAGCGGTGTACGTCGTGGCGCGTTTGGCCTGTTCAGCCGGTGCCTTCTTGGTGTGCTGGGTGGGAGCCTTCTCGGCATGAGCCCCAAGGTTGCCGGCAGGGGCGGCGTGAGCCTCCTCGGCGATGGTGCCCATGACGGCGAGACTCGCCGCAGCGGCCAGAGCGACGGTGCGCTTGAGAGTCGTCCCGGCGTTGGTCGAGGTGTTGGTCATGTGATGTTCCTTCCGAGCGTTGCCGCAGGTTTAAAGGGCTTGATGAACTGTACGTGTTCCTGAGAGATTCTCAAAATTTGCTCAGTATAGGTGAGTGGGTGTCACGCGGTAGTTTCAAGTGAAGACGCCGCTGAGCCCTTGCGACAAGGCGCGATGGTAGGTGGAGCAAGACTGGACTAGGGCAGAAAACTGAGAAAATACTGAAGGGACGGTCTCGCTCCTTCAACTCCGCGATAGTGACGACGATGGCCTTGGGAGAGGGAACGAACGCTAGAACCGACGTGAGGGCGTCGGGACCTCATAGGCTGATCCCATGACGTGGAACCGCAACATTCCTGGCCTGCTGACCGATGACGTTCGTCTGAGGGTCCCGCTGAATCGCAGCAATCCTGACGATTTGCGCACTATTGAGGTGTACGCGCGTCTGGTGGCCACCCCCAACGGAACCGACAAGCCCTACCTGGTCTTCCTGCAAGGCGGTCCGGGGTGTGAGTCTCCCCGCCCGACTTTGCGTGACCCCGGGTTTCCCGGTTGGCTGTCGCGCGCGTTGGAGGACTACCAGCTTGTTTTGCTCGATCAGCGCGGCACGGGATTGTCGTCTCCGGTGAGTGAGCCAGTGGGGGATGCGCCTAGTCAGGCCGAGTACCTCACCCATCTTCGTGCCGACGAGATCGTTGAGGACTGTGAGGATATTCGTCGACACCTCGGGATCCAGAAGTGGGCGGCTCTGGGCCAGTCCTTCGGTGGATTCACGTTGCTCAGGTATTTGTCTACCTACCCGGAGTCGTTGTCGGCTGGGTACTTCACTGGTGGTCTGTCGGCGGTCGGGCGATCCGCTGACGATATCTACGCAGCCTGCTACGAGCAGCTGCGTGCCAAGTCGCTGGAGTATTACAAGCGCTTCCCCGGGGACAGGGTGCGGTTCGCTGAGTTGGCGGCGTTGGCGAAGAAAGGCGAGATCGCCACCCCGAGCGGTGACGTCGTGTGTCCATCACGACTGCGGTCGCTGGGGCATGTGTTGGGCGCTTCGGGCGGGGCAGAAAAGCTGCACTACCTGCTGGAGTACCCGCACACTTCGCGGGCGTTCCGTCATGACCTGGCCGAGCTGCTGCCCTACGGCGGACGTAACCCGCTATATGCCGTCATTCATGAATCGTCCTATGCCGACGGTGTGGTCACCGATTGGTCGGCTGCCCGGACGCTACCTGATGACTTCCGGGAGGACCCTACCCTGCTGACGGGTGAACACGTCATGCCGGAATGGTTTGACACTGATCAGGAGTTGCGGCCTTGGAAGGAGGTAGCTGACCTCATTGCGAATCATCCGTGGCCGAAGTTGTACGACCCCGACGTGCTCCGGACTGCTGAGGTGCCGTGTGCTGCGGCGGTGTACCACGACGATGCATATGTGCCGCGCAAGTTCTCTCTCGAGACGGCAGCCCTGCTGCCGCAGATGCACGCCTGGGTGACGACCGAATACGAGCATAACGGGTCGAACGCCTCAGGTGGGGCGGTGCTTGACCGTCTCATTAAGCTCGCGAAGGGTGAGATCGTGAGGTGAGATCGGGTTGGCTGGTGGGGTCGGCGGCGATCCGGCATACTCCATCAACCTCGGCCTACGACAGGAAAGATGAATGACCATGAACGACATTCCACAGGCTCCTACCACTTGGTGTGACCCCGACGATGTCGGTGCCCCGCTCCCCGAGACCGACGAGGTGGAGGCTGATCCGCAGACCGTGCAGATACCGCCCGCAGAGTCCTTCGAAGTGTTGCGTCGCGCCAGCGAGGAGGAGCTGCGAGCGCAAGAGCGAGGTGAGCAGCTCAACCCGTTGGAGTCCGGACGAGCCGCGATCACCATTGCCTTGACCCCGCTATGTCAGCTTGAGGGTGCCGTCATGCTCGGCGTCAGCTTGCTAGAGGCCGTCGCCAAGCGGGTTGAGCAGGTCGACGAGGATGCGGTGGAGGCTTATCTACCAGACTGGCTTTTTGACCACGACAACCTCACTGCTGCCGACGTTCCTGGGCTGCTTGTCGAGCGAGTACGTCGTGACTTGGCTGACCCGGTTGTCGTCTCCACCATGGGGGAGGAGGCCGTCGAACAATTGCGCAGCGGCTTGTCGGCAATCCTCGCAGCCCAGCGTCATGACGCCGCCGAGTTCTCCCGCCACGTCAATCCTGACGTCGACCCCGAGTGGCTCATTGACGGCTGTCAGGAGATCTGTGTCGCTCTGGCCGCCCATGCCGCGACCATCGGCTGGCAGCGCCCTGAGGTCGATGTCTCCAACGTCTTTGCCAGCCTTGACATGGTTAGCGAGCCCGACCTCGTCCGTACCCTGCTGAGGCAAGCCCAACAATGACCGGGGAACAGCTCGCGCATTGGATCGAGGAGTCGACGTCGACAGTGTTTTTCGGCGGCGCCGGAATGTCCACCGAATCAGGTATTCCGGACTTTCGCTCGGCTCGCGGGCTTTACACCGCTCAGCATGACCTGCCCTTCCCCGCGGAGTACATGCTCAGTCACAGCTGTTTAGTTGAGCATCCCGCGGAGTTCTTCGACTTCTACCGCACCTACCTCGTCCATCCTCAGGCCAGGCCCAATGCTGGTCACCGTGCCCTGGCTGCCCTGGAACGAGCCGGGCAAGTCTCAACAATCATCACCCAGAATATCGACGGTCTACACCAAGAAGCTGGGTCTCGTCAGGTGATCGAGTTGCACGGGTCGGTACACCGCAACCGCTGCCTGGCTTGTGGGCGGGCCCATCCACTTTCGGTGATCATGGACGCTCCTGGAGTCCCGCGGTGCTCGTGTGGGGGGATGGTGCGTCCCGAGGTCGTTCTTTATGAGGAATCCCTGCGGAGCCAGGATCTCGACAACGCCACTACCGCGATCAGTACTGCCGATCTGCTTATCGTTGGAGGCACTTCGCTCAACGTTTACCCGGCCGCAGCCTTGTTGAGGTTCTTCCGCGGCCGGCACCTGGTTCTTATTAACCGTGAGGCCACCGGCTACGACCGGGCCGCCGACCTTGTCATCCACGATGGCTTAGGTAAGACGTTGTCTGCGGTTTAGCGTGCCGTGAT
>OJXL01000434.1_pt1 | contig 12179 bp, 9 predicted proteins | sample 1600661 | NCBI WGS metagenome assembly OJXL01 (sample SAMN04436760, study PRJEB24849) | human gut metagenome | biome: human gut; feature: NICU; material: stool | host: Homo sapiens | place: USA: Saint Louis, MO | collected 2011-03-13
GACCACGGCGGCGGCCGCCGCGACGGCTGCAATTCGGCCCTTGCGGACCTTGGCGGTGATGATGAACACAGCGCAACGCTCCCTTCCGAAAAGTGGTCGTGATGATTGGTATGTTCTTTTCCACCGTTGTATGCTAAAATGTTGAAAAAAGGACGAGCCACAGGAGGAGCCTATGGAGCGGTTGGATAAAATTTTGGCCAATACAGGCCGGTGGTCCCGAAAAGAGGCGCGGGAGCTGGTGCGGGCCGGCCGGGTGGCCGTGGACGGCGTGACGGCCCAGGCGGCGGACGGGAAATACGACCCCGCGGCCCGCTTTGAGGTGGACGGCGAAACGGTTTCCGGGGAGCGGCTGGTTTACCTGATGCTCCACAAGCCGGCGGGGCTGGTGTCCGCGACGGAGGACCCCCGCCAGCCCACCGTGCTGGAGCTGCTGCCCCAGCATCTGCGCCGGGTGGGGCTCTTCCCGGCGGGACGGCTGGACAAGGACACCGAGGGCCTGCTCCTGCTCACCAATGACGGCCCCCTGGCCCACCGCCTGCTGGCCCCCCGGCACCACGTGGACAAGACCTACTTCGTCCGGGTGGACGGGGAACTGGATGGGGCGGACGCGGCGGCCTTTGCCGCGGGGATGATGCTGGAAGACGGGCTGGCCTGCCTGCCTGCGGGGCTGGAGGTGCTGGAGCAGCCGGACACCGCCCTCGTTACCCTGCACGAGGGCAAGTACCACCAGATCAAGCGCATGCTGGCGGCCCGGGGGAAGCCGGTGGTGTACCTCAAACGGCTGACCATGGGGCCTCTCATGCTGGACCCGGCCCTGGAAAGGGGGGAGTGGCGGCCCCTGTCTGCGGAGGAGGTGGCCGCTCTGCGGCAGGCGTAGAGGCGGCCCGGGCGGGGAACGTTCACGGCCAACTTGCCCGGCACAGCCGGGCATGCCAGCGCTTTGGCTTAGCGCTGCGGTTTCGTCTGCGCCCTGCCTTCGTCTCCCAGCCCACGGCCTCTGTGCTTCCTGTCAGCTTTCGGCAATTTCAACAAAAAATTTTGCAAAACCTATTGAAAAGGGCAAAAAGACCCGGTATAATAGAAAGGAAACGGACGAGAGAGCGGTTTGTCCCCCTGCGGGGGAATCAAAATAAGGAGGCTATCACCATGTCCAGCAGGATTTTTCAGAGCGTTGTCTTACAGATGAAGGACAGCACGGAGAGAGCCATCGGCGTGATCGATTCTGAGGGAACGGTGGTGGCCTGCAATGAGCTGAGCTGCATCGGGGAGCACTGGCCGGGCGCCGTGGAGGCGGTCAACAGGGGCGAGGGAGACGCGGTCCGCTTTGACGGGCGCACCTTCAAGGCCCTGGCCGGCTGGGGGGCCCAGTTCGACTATGCCGCCTTTGTCAAGGGTGAGGACTCCGAGGCGCAGATGCTCTGCGCCATGGCCACGGTGGCGCTGAACGGCGCCAAGACCTACTATGAGGAGAAGCACGACAAGGCCACCTTTGTCAAGAACATCATCTCCGACAACATTCTGCTGGGGGACATCTATGTCCGCGCCAAGGAGCTGCACTTTGTCTCTGAGGCGCCCCGGGCGGTGTTCCTGATCCGCCAGGTGGAGACCAGCGATCCGGCCCTCATTGACGTGGTGCATACCCTGTTCCCCGACAAGCAGGTGGACTTCGTTCTCTCGATCAGCGAGACTGACGTGGCCCTCATCAAGCAGCTCTCTGAGGGGGCCGAGCCCCGGGAGCTCTATAAGATCGCCAAGCAGATCGAGGAGAAGATCACCGAGGAGCTCCATGTGCGGGTGGTCATCGGCATCGGCACCATCGTGGGCCACATCCGGGAGTTGGCCCGGGCCTACAAGGAGGCGGGGATTGCCATCGACGTGGGCCGGGTGTTCGACACGGAGAAGAGCATCATCAATTACGAGAATCTGGGTATCGGCAGGCTGATCTACCAGTTGCCCACCACCCTGTGCGAGATGTTCCTTCAAGAGGTGTTTAAGAAGAACCCCATCGACGCCCTGGACCAGGAGACCCTGTTCACCATCAACAAGTTCTTTGAGAACAACCTGAACGTATCCGAGACGGCTCGGAAGCTCTTTGTCCACCGGAACACCCTGGTGTACCGCCTGGAGAAGATCAAGAAGCTCACCGGACTGGACCTGCGGGAGTTTGACGACGCCATCACCTTCAAGGTGGCGCTGATGGTCAAGAAGTACCTGATCTCCCGGGGCATCGACAACTGAGTGCACTGCCAGCAGGGGCGCCGGAGACGGCGTCCCTGCTGGCAGTGGGCATTTCTTTCGAATACGATAAATGAGGTAACCGAGCGTGATACGGCTTATTGACATTCAAAAGTCCTACGACAACGGGACAAAGGCCCTGAAGGGGGTCAACCTGCGCATCGACGACGGGGAATTTGTCTTTCTGGTGGGCCCTTCCGGCTCCGGAAAGTCTACGATTCTGAAGCTCATCACCGCCGAAATCGCGCCCACCGGCGGGCGGCTGATGGTCAACGGCTACAATCTGAACAACATCCGGCCCCGGCAGGTGCCCTACATGCGGCGCACCCTGGGGGTCATTTTCCAGGATTTCCGGCTCATTGAGAAAAAGACGGTACGGGAGAACCTGACCTTTGCCATGCGGGCGGTGGGGGCCTCCCCCCGGGAGATCCGCAAGCGTGTGCCCTACGTACTGGAGCTGGTGGGCCTGGACCAGAAGGGGGACCGCAAGCCCAACCAGCTCTCCGGCGGCGAGCAGCAGCGGGTGGCCATCGCCCGCGCCCTGGTGAACAACCCCCAGATGATTATCGCCGACGAGCCGACGGGCAATCTGGACCCCATGCGCTCCCTGGAGATCATGATGCTGCTGGAGCGCATCAACGAGCTGGGTACCACCGTGCTGGTGGTCACCCACGCGAAGGAACTGGTCAACCGCTTCTCCAAGCGGGTGGTGGCCATTGAGAACGGCAGGATCATCAGCGACGAGACGGGCGGGTATTACAACAATGAGACAACGATATGATTTCGGCTATTTCCTCTCCGAGGGCTTCCACAGCATCTTCACTCACGGCTTTATGTCCTTCGCCGCGGTTTGCATGATTATCTGCTGCCTGCTCATTATGGGCTCCTTTACCCTGGTGGCGGTGAATGCGGAGAACATGTTCAGCGATCTGGAGGCCGAGAACCAATTCACGGCGTACATCGACGAGAGCCTTACCCAGGAGGAGGCCGAAGCCCTCCAGGACGACATCGAGGCGGTACCCAACGTGGCCCGGGCGGAATTCATGACCAAGGAGCAGGCCCAAAAGGAGTTTGAGGCGGATTATGAGGGCAACGAGCTGTTTGACGGCCTGCCCTCCGATGTGTACCGGGACCGGTTCCACGTCTATCTGGACGACATCAGCAAGCTGACTGAGACAGAGAACGCGGTAAAAGAGGTAACCGGCGTGGCCAAGACTAAATCAGCCCCCGAGATCGCCGAGGGCTTCACCGTCATCCGCAACATCGCCGGGGCGGTGGCCGTGATCCTGGTGGTGATCCTGTTGGCGGTGAGCCTGTTTATTATCGCCAACACCATCAAACTGGCCACCTTCAACCGGCGGGAGGAGATCGCCATCATGAAGATGTGCGGCGCCACCAACGCCTTTGTCCGCTGGCCCTTCGTCTTTGAGGGCCTGATCCTGGGGCTGGTGGGTGCGGTGGTGGCCTTCTTCCTCCAGTGGGGCATCTATGTGCTGGTGGGCAGCGCCATCAGCGGCTCGGACACCATCTCCCTGATCACCGTGCTGCCCTTCCAGCCCATGGCTTTACGGGTGCTGGGCGTGTTCGTCCTCACCGGCTTCGTTATCGGCGCGGGCGGCTCGGTGCTGGCCATCCGCAAGTTCCTGCAGGTATAACGGCAGCGGCAAAAGGAGGCTTCCATGGCGTTTGACAGATCCCTTCGGCGGGCGGCCTGCGTTCTGCTGACGGCCGCGCTGCTGGTTCCCGCCTGGGGCGGGCTGGCCCGGCAGGTGCGGGCGGCGGCCCAGAGCGAGATCGACGCGCTGAAGGCCGAGCAGGCGGAGAGCCAGGTCCGGCAGGAGGAGCTGAAAGAGCAGCTAGCTGACGTGAAAGAGGACCAGGCGGCCGCCCAGCAGAAGCGGCAGCTCCTACAGCAGCAGTTAGAGGCAATCAATGCCGAGCTGGACAGCATCAACGCGCAGATCTCCTACTATGACGGGGAGATCGCCCGGAAAGAGGCGGAGCGCAGGGAGGCGGAGGCCAAAGAGCAGGCCCAGTATGAGCGGTTCTGCGAGCGGGTGCGCGCCATGGAGGAGGGGACGGTGTCCTACTGGTCCATCCTCTTTAACGCCGAGGACTTCTCCGACCTGCTGGACCGTCTGGCCGATGTGGACGCGGTGATGGACTACGACAACCAGGTCATGGAGGAGCTGACCGCGGCCCGGCAGGAGCTGGAGCGGCTTCAGGCGGAGCTGGAGAGCGCCCGCGCGGAGGAGCAGGCGGCCAGGGAGCAGCAGGAGGCCAAGAGGGCGGAGCAGCAGGCCAAGGTGGCGCAGGCCCAGAAGCTGCTGGACCAGATCAACGCCGATGTGGCGGAGGTCAACCGGCAGTTGGACGCAGAGAACGCGGAGTGGGCCGCCATCGGGGCGGACATCGCCCGGAAGCAGAAGGAGCTGGAGGAGCAGCGGAAGCAGAACAACGTCCAGCTCCCGCCTACCGGCGACGGCTGGCTGTGGCCCCTGCCCGCGTCCAATTTGAAGCTGACCTCGGCCTTCGGCTACCGGATGCACCCGGTGGATCACGTGCCAAACAGCCACACCGGCATTGACGTGGCCGCCTCCACCGGCGTCCCCATCTACGCGGCCAGGGGCGGACAGGTCATCATGTCGGAGTATGGCGCCGGCGCCAACTGGTCCTACGGCAACTTCGTGGTCATCGACCACGGGGACGGCACCACCACCCTCTACGCCCACATGTCCTCGCGGGCGGTGAGCGAGGGGGAGCTGGTGTCCCAGGGGCAGACCATCGGCGCCGTGGGCGACACCGGCAATACGTCGGGCCCCCACCTCCACTATGAGGTGCGGCGGAACGGCCAGCGGACAGACCCCGAGGCATATTATCCCAATCTTCCCTTCATTCGGGCCTATAATTGGTAATGGAACGGACATAAAAGGAGCGGCAACGTGGCAAAGAAGCAGAGTCAGAAAAAGAGACCCCAGAAACAGAAAATCGAGTGGCGCCGGGTGTTTGTGGCCGGGCTGGCCGTGGTGATGGCCCTCCTGCTGCTGCTGCCCATGATCAGCATGATCGCCGGCGGCGTGGGCGCGGTGACGCAGAGCGAGATCGACGCGCTGAAGGAGGAGCAGCGGGAGAGCCAGGTCAAGCAGCAGGAGTTGAAGAACCAGCTGGCCGACGTGAAGGAGGACCAGGCTGCCGCCCAGCAGAGGCGGCAGCTCCTACAGCAGCAGTTGGAGGCAATCAATGCCGAGCTGGACAGCATCAACGCGCAGATCTCCTACTATGACCAGGAAATCGCCCAGAAAGAGGCGGAGCGCAGGGAGGCGGAGGCCAAAGAGCAGGCCCAGTATGAGCTGTTCTGCGAGCGGGTGCGCGCCATGGAGGAGGGGACGGTGTCCTACTGGTCCATCCTCTTTAACGCCGAGGACTTCTCCGACCTGCTGGACCGTCTGGCCGATGTGGACGCGGTGATGGACTACGACAACCAGGTCATGGAGGAGCTGACCGCGGCCCGGCAGGAGCTGGAGCGGCTTCAGGCGGAGCTGGAGAGCGCCCGCGCGGAGGAGCAGGCGGCCAAGGACCAGCAGGAGGCCAAGAAGGCGGAGCAGCAGGCCAAGGTGGCGGAGGCCCAGAAGCTGCTGGACCAGATCAATGCCGACGCGGCGGAGCTCAACCGCCAACTGGACGACGAGATGGAGGGCGCGGCGGAGATCCAGGCGGAGATCGCCCGGAAGCAGAAGCAACTGGAGGAGGAGCGCCGGCAAAACAATGTCACCATCGACTCGGAGACCAACTACCTGTGGCCGCTGCCCGGCTACTACCGGCTGACCTCTCTGTTCGGCTACCGCATTCACCCCATCACCGGCAAGGCCCACAGCCATACCGGCATCGACATCCCCGCCCCTGGCGGCACCCCCATTCAGGCCTGCAAGAGCGGACAGGTGGTCACCTCCGCCTACCACTACTCCTACGGCAATTACGTGGTCATCGACCACGGCAACGGCAACTCCACCCTCTACGCCCACATGAGCTCCCGGGCGGTGAGCGAGGGGCAGATGGTGTCCCAGGGCCAGACCATCGGCTATGTGGGCACCACCGGCAGCTCCACGGGCAACCACCTGCACCTGGAGGTGCGGGACAACTACACCCGTGTGGACCCGGAGAGCAAGTTCCCCAGCCTGAGCCTGACCCACCCCTGGTAATGTCCGGATAGCGGCAGGGCCGCGTTGCTGTGGAAATTCCGCCCGCTGTGCGCGGGCAAGGCCCAGAGGCGGGCGGAGGCATCGGCCTCCGCCCGCGCTGGTTTTTCTGGAAAGGATCTGATCCCGTGCGAAAGAAACGTTTTTCCCTGGCCCAGCTTCTGCTGGCCATTGCACTCACCGCCGCTGCCGTGCTGGGCTGCGGACTCCTGGCCGTCCGTGCCTGGATGGGGGAGGGTGGGCGTTCCCTGGTGGAGGGGCTGCGGCTGGTCAACACCCTCTTTGTGGGGGAATATGACGAGACAGAGGTGGTGGACGCCGCCCTGGAGGGCATGGTGTCCGGCCTGGGCGACCGCTGGAGCTACTACCTGACGGCTGATGAGCTGGAGGCCCAGAACCAGCGCCGCACCAACCAGTATGTGGGGGTTGGGATTACCGTCAACTACACACGGGAGGAGGGACTCTATATCCTCGGAGTGGAGGCCGGGGGCCCCGCCGAGGCGGCTGGGTTGGAAGCCGGGGAGGTCATTACCGCTGTGGACGGCGTCTCCCTGGCGGGAGAGGCCCGCTATGAGGGCGCGAATCTCATCCAGGGGGAGGCGGACACCACCGTCACCCTGGAGGTGCTGGGGGAGGACGGGACGGCCCGCACCGTGGAGGTGGAGCGGGCCGAGCTGGAGACCGATCCGGTGGAGAGCCGGATGCTGGAGGGAAAGGTGGGCTATGTGCGCCTGCTCAACTTCTACGACCACAGCGCCCAGCGGCTGGAGGAGGCCGTCACCCAGCTCCGGGAGCAGGGGGCGGAGGCGCTGGTCTTTGACATGCGGAACAACGGCGGCGGCTACCTGAGCCAGCTCACCGACATGCTGGACTTCCTGCTGCCCGAGGGCCCCATCTTCATCAGCCGCGACCGGGCGGGACACGAGGAGATCACCTATTCCGGCCCGGAGTGCGTGGAGCTGCCCATGGCGGTGCTGGTCAACGCCGACACCTACTCCGCCGCCGAGTTTTTCGCCGCCGAACTCCAGGAGCAGGGCGCGGCGGTGATCGTGGGGGAGCCCACCAGCGGCAAGGGCTACTCCCAGCAGACCTTCCCTCTGCCCCACGGCGGCGCCGTGGCCATCTCCACCGGCGCCTACTTCACCGGAAGTGGCGCCTCCCTTATCGGCACCGGCCTGACCCTGGACGCGGAGGTATACAACACCGGAGCGGAGGATACTCAATTGGCCGCCGCGCTGGAATTGCTGAAAATCCGGTAAAAAAGTCTTGACTGTAAACCCACTTGATACCCTACCGTGGAGACAAGGAGGCGAGCAGAATGACGATCGGTGAGCTGGAGACCAGCTTGGGCATGACCCGCGCCAACATTCGCTTTTAGGGAAGGGATAAAACCCCACCGGCTTCGCCGGTGGGGTTCAGTCTTTGGCAAAAGTCGTTAGATCCAACGTGAAAGGGAACCCGGATGGTTCATCTCCGCATCAGGAGCCGCAGCAAGCGGCGGTCGTGCTCCGAATCGCCCTGCGGGGCGGTTTTTCACACGATCCCTCCCTCCGAATGTTTAACAGGAGGGTTTATCGACAGTATCTTAATACGATTGCGGAGCGCTTTGCCCCTCTGCCGCCCGGCGGACAGGCGGCGTGGGGAGGCTGGGCTCTCTCTGCCCGGCCAGCAGAAAGCCGCTGGTCAGGGCGGTGAGGGGAGCCACAGTCACCAGACCGAAGGAACCCACGATGGTGTGTATGATTTCTGAGGCGACATACTTGTAGTTGAGAATGTTATAAAGGGGAGTGCCCTGGGCCATAAAGACCATGAGCAGGGCCACGTAGCCGCCGGAGTAGGCCAGCAGGAGGGTGGTTGTCATAGTGCCCATGGCCGCCCGCCCCACATTCATACCGGAGCGTACCGCCTCCCAGCGGGAGATATCAGGGCGCTTTTTCACTACCTCGTTGACCGCAGATGTGATATCCACCGCCAGATCCATCACCGCGCCGGAGGAGCCGATGAAGATCGCCGCCATAAAGATCTGGGTCAGGTTGAGATCCTGATACCCGGAGTAGAGCAGACTCTCCGAGTAGGACATAACGGCCCCGTGGATCTGAAACAGGTCGGTAAACACAATGCCCAGCACACATGTGACCAGTATACCCAGGAACGCACCCGACACGGCGGCGGCGCACCGCCGCTCGAAGCCGTAGACCAGGGCGATGATCAGCAGGGTGAGGGCCAGAGTAACCGCCAGGCCGACCAGGATGGGGTTCCAGCCCTTGAGGTAGAGGGGCACCAGAACCTTCCACAGCATCAGCACCGTCAGCACGAAGGAGACGATGGCCCGCACGCCGGTACGCCCGGCGAAGAGGATCAGGAACACGGCGAAGACGGCGGCCAGCAGAGCCTCCTTGCCGATGCGGTAGTGGTCGGTCATGGTGACGGAGAGAATCTCGTCCCCCTGGTAGCTGACCACCACCATGGCCTTGTCACCGGGGGCGAACAGCTTGTCCTGCTCTAGGGAGCCGTTGAGCATGTTGATGCCGGTGGCGGTCCGTCCCTGAAACCGGCCGCCCAGCAGCTCCAGAGTGCAGCGCTGCTCACCGGAGCGGACGAGCCCGGTGTCCACGATGGTGGAGTCGTCCACCGCCAGCACCCGGGCCGCGCAGCGGTCGGCCTCCTGGTACTGGACGGCCCCTTCATACCCGGTGGGGAGGAGGAGCAGCAGGGCGGTCAGCGCCAGGCAGAGCACGACGGGGATGTAATAGCGGCGCTGGGCGGGGTCACGTAGAAAACGCATAGATGGATAAGTCCTTTCTGCGCCGAGGCGGATGGGGTCGGGAGACCCCATCCGCCTCGGCTGTATGGAAGTGGGAAAGCAGGGGTTAGGCTATGCCGAGCATGCCGGCCAGCTTGTGATAGATCTGAGTATTGTCGTAGTAGCCGTTGAACTGCCCGGCGTTAACACCGTGGGCCAGCACGGCCACGGGCAGGCCGGTGTGGCTGTAAGAGGTGAAGGAGATGCCGGACTTGTTGTTGATGATGTGGGTGAGGGTGACGCTCAGAGGCTCGTAGGTGCCGTAGAGCACGTATTCCTCCTGCTCGTACTGGCTGGCAGCGGTGCCGTTGACGCTCTTTTCGTAGGCGGCGCGGAGCTGTTCCAGCTCGTAGTCGGTGAGCACCAGCTTATCGCCCTCCTCGCCCTGGGGCTTGAGGCCGAAGAGCGCCTCCACATCCTTCAGGACATCCTCAAAGGAGGTCTTGTCCTCCTTGTACCTGGACACGTAGTCGCTGTCGAACTTGGCGTAGGAGATCTTCTGGCTCTCCAGCAGATCCAGATAGGTGTCGTAGTCGGTGCCGGCAAAGCCGATGGTGAGGCCGCCGGTTTCGTGGTCGCCGGTGACCAGGATCAGGGTCTCATCGGCGTGCTCCTTGGCGAAGTCGATGGCCACCTGTACCGCATCGGCCAGGGCCTGCGTGTCGTGGATGGTGGAGGCGGCGTCGTTGGCGTGGCAGGCCCAGTCGATCTTGCCGCCCTCGCACATCATAAAGAAGCCGTCCTTGTCCTGGGAGAGCACCTCAATTCCCTTTTCCACGTAGTCGGCCAGGGCCCACATGTCGTCGGTGCGGTCGATCTCGTAGGCCATGGCGTCGCTGTCGGCCAGGTGCTCGTCGATGATTACCACCGGGCCGCCGGTGACCTGCTCGGCCTCAGCCTGGGTCTTGACCACATGATAGCCCGCCTTTTCCGCCAGGGCGTACAGATCGGCCTGATCTCCCTCGGCGCCGGTGGGCTTGAGCAGGCCGCCGCCGGCGAAGTACTCAAAGCCGGAGTCGATGAGCTCCAGGCCGATGTCGTAGTAGTCATTACGGCTGGCCTGGTGGGCATAGAAGGCGGCAGGGGTGGCATGGTTGAGGTTGACGGAGGTAATGACGCCCACCGAATAGCCCTTCTGGGCGTGGAGCTGTTCGGCAATGGTTTCGTAGGAAATGGTGCCGGTTTCGTCCACGTTGATGGAGCCGGAGTAGGTCTTGTAGCCGGTGGAGATGGAGGTGGCGGTGGAGGCGGAGTCGGGGGCAAAGGAGTTGGAGTCATAAGTCACGGCGGAGCCGGCGGCCTCAAAGTTCATGAAGTTGAGGTACTCGGGACCGTCCAGAATGGCTCCGCCGTTGTCGTCCAGGCTGGGCTGGGCCTGCCGATAGTCGGCGTCGTTCAGCGCACCCAGGAAATCGGATGTGGACTGGATCTGGGGATAGCTCATGCCGTCGCCAATGAAGAGAAACACGTATTTGGGGGCTTTGACGGTGGAGCCGGTGGTGGAGAGGGACTGAACCTCGGCGGCAGGCGTGGGGGTGGGATCGGGCGCGGCGGCCGTGGGATTGCCGCAGGCAGCCAGGGCCGTGCCCAGCGTCAGGGCGGCCGTGGACAGGGCCAGGGGACGCTTCCAATTCATTCTGATTCCTCCAAAGTTATTTTGATACGCTCGGTACGCTGCCATGATAGCGGATAGATTGGGGAGTGCGCTATCAGCGTGGTGTAAAACAAGCTAAACTCTTTGTAAGATATCGTAAAGGAAAGGTGAGGCGCGGGGGGTGACAAGCGGCGGAACCGGAGTGATAATCAGAGGGCGGAACGAAAAACACGGCCCGGTTGGTAGTCCGGGCGCGGTCCGGGGGAGCGTCCCGCCCCCGGGACCGTCAGTAACCTGCCTCCTTGGTTGTCCGCGCTCCGCGCAAGACCTATATTTAAGGAGGACAACTTCATATGGAATGCGGCTATGCGAGGCTGACGGTCTGGTTTGCCGACCCCTTCTGGGTGGGCGTGTACGAGCGGGAGGCGGAGGGGCGCCTGGAGGTGTGCCGCCATACCTTCGGCGCCGAGCCAAAGGACGGGGAGGTTTGGCAGTGGCTCCTGTCGGCGTGGCGGGGCCTGGACTTTAGTCCAGCGGTAGAGGCGCCCCGGCGTCCATCTGGCCGGGAGAATCCCAAGCGGGCTCGGCGGCAGGCGCGGAACCGTCCAGAGAAAACCGGCGCCGGCACGAAGGCCCAGCAGGCTCTCCAGCTCCAGCGGGAGGCGCGCAGGGCGGAACGGGCGCAGCGGCATCGCCAAAGGGACGCGGCGGAGGAGGAGCGCAGGTTCCGCCTCCGCCAGGAGAAAAAGAAGGAGAAGCGCCGGGGGCACTAACCCCCGGCGCTTCCTATATCCTCCGCCCGCATAAACCGGGCCCCGGCGCATATCCTGTTCCCGAGGTGATGGGGTTGGTGGGAATTGTGGCGCTGGAGGAGCGGCGGGGCCGCCGCCCGGTGGTGACGGAGGAGCGGGTGCTGGGCCTGCGCTGTCTGCGGGTGTCGGTGCCGGTCCGCCCCGGTCTGCGGGAGGACAGGCGGAAGAGGCGGGCGGAGCAGGGGGCGGCGGCCCTGTACCGTGCAGGAGTACGGCGGGCGCTGACGGCGGAGGATTTTCCCGACTGGCCCACGCTGGAGGGACAGGGGCTGCGGAGTGTGGACCCGGAGCCCTTCTGCCAGGCTATCGCCGTCCCCCTGGCCCTGGCCGCGCTCCGGCGGGCGGGCATACTGCGGGTGCGGGCCACTGTGGCCCTGTCCGGCCCCCGGGTGAGCCGGCCGCTGTTTGCTGCGGCGGAGCGCCTGTGTCCCCAGGTGCGCCATCTGGTGGTGGATGTGCCCGGCGAGGGGGAGGAACTGGCGGCGTGGCTGCGGGAGGAGTATGGCGCGGCGGTGCTGCGGCCCGGCGGGGCGGCCCCC
>OJXL01000436.1_pt1 | contig 12109 bp, 9 predicted proteins | sample 1600661 | NCBI WGS metagenome assembly OJXL01 (sample SAMN04436760, study PRJEB24849) | human gut metagenome | biome: human gut; feature: NICU; material: stool | host: Homo sapiens | place: USA: Saint Louis, MO | collected 2011-03-13
AGCAATCAATATATATCATAAAGGAGTTATAAATGCATATTACATTCCCAAAAGCAAATCTCCAAAAAGCAATCAACGTATTGCAAAAGGTATCTCAAAATAAAACAAGTTCCAACTTACCAGGCGCTATCTACATGACAACAAAAAATGGTCAAGTAGAATTGCAAGGTAACGACTTTGAACTCGGTATTCGTTTAACCATCGACGGCGACATTAAAGAACCCGGCACATTAGTAGTAGGTTCCCGTTATTTCCAAGAGTTAATCCGCAAATTGCCTGGCGATACTATCGAACTTTACAAACCAGAGGACGGAAATTCTTTAACAATCACATCCGGTTCTTCTGAATTTAACCTCGTAACATTACATCCAGATGATTTCTCCTTGGTTGAACAAATTCACGACCAAGATCATGTAAACATCGATAGCTTTGCTATGAAAGAACTCATCGATTTAACAAACTATGCAGCTGCAACAGACGAAGATCGTCCTGTATTTACTGGTGCTCTTCTTGAAATCAAAGAAAACGAAGTCACTATGGTTGCTACTGATACACACCGTATGGCTGTTAAGAAAATTACCATTGATGAACCAGCAACTACGCCAATGCGCGCTATCATTCCAACAAAAACGTTAGCTGAAGTATCTCGTTTATTACCAACAGATAATCCAGCAATGATCAACATCATTTGGAATCGCACACAAATCGTATTCAACTTTGAATCGATTTACATTATTTCTCGTTTAATTGAAGGCACATATCCTGAATATGAAAAGGTTATTCCTTCCCAATTCGACTCTAGCGCTATTATCGATCGCCGTGAATTCGCTGGTGCTGTTGATCGCGTATCCTTATTAGCTAAAGACATCAGCTATAATGTGATTCGTTATGATTGGGCTGAAAGTAATGTAACATTGTCTACTCAAAATACTGAAATCGGCATGGCTAAAGAAGACGTAGCTGTTGAATTTAAAGGTACACCTTTCACAATCTCCTTCAATGGTCGCTACATCTCTGACATCTTGCGCCATAGCACAGGCGACAACATCCACTTGTTCTTAAAACAAAATGGTCCTGTTGTCATTCGCCAAGACAATAATCCGAACTATACATACGTAGTAACACCAGTTCGTACGAATGCATAACTTTTACTGAATTAATATACATATCTTTATTAGGTAATGATGATTAAAAGTCATCGTTACCTAATTCCCATATAGTTATAATTTGTCCACTATAGGAGGACGTTATGAAAGAGCAACAGCAGGTACCCATTCATACGGAGTACATTCAAATTAATCAGTTGTTGAAGTTAGAAGGCATCATCGAAACAGGTGGTCAAATTAAATCTTTTATCGATGAAGGCATCCTTACTTTGAATGGTCAGGTTGTCACAGAAAAGCGCAAGAAGTGCCGTGTTGGCGATGTGATTTCTTGTGAAGGTCTCGATGTAGATCTCGTGATTACTCAAGAGGAGGCATAATCGGTGAGAATTGACTCACTGCAATTATTCCAGTTTCGTAATTACAAGGATGTAACGATTAAATTCAATCCGGAGATTATCGTTTTGCACGGCACCAATGGGGCTGGTAAGACTAATATCCTCGAATCGATTTATGTGGGTACCATTGGTAAAAGCCATCGGACCAACGATACATCGGATATGCTCATGTTCAATGCTGAGGAAGCAGGCATTGTTGTTAAGTTCGAGAAAAAGGATACACCTCAAAAGGTAAATATTAAGTTATTCCGCCAAGGTCCTAAGGATATTCGTTTAAACGATACTAAAATATCTCAAAAAGAATTGATTGGTACATTAAATACAGTTATCTTCTGTCCTGAAGATTTACAGCTCATCAAAGGAACGCCGTCAGGACGTAGACGTTTTCTCGATATGGAAATCTCTCAGACGAGTGCTACCTATTATCATCAGTTAATGCAGTATAATCGGTTATTACAGCAGCGCAATGCAGTCCTTAAGGAATATAGAGGTAAGCAGAACATTCCTCTTGAAGAATGGGATTTGCAATTAGCCGATATGGCGAGTTTTATCGTAAAGAAACGGTTAGAAAGCTTAAAGAAAATCAATCTTCTCATCGATTTGATGAATCGTAAATTGACGGGTGGTCTCGAGAATTTGACCATCGGTTATGAACAGCCTTATATGGACAATGGTTCATTAGAGTATACAAAGGAAGGCTTTTACGAGCGCATTAAAGCAGCGTTGCCGCAGGATCGTCATCGATTAACGACCAGCGTAGGTCCTCATCGCGATGATTTACGATTCTTTTCCGATGCGATGGATTTAAAGAAATTTGGATCCCAAGGGCAGCAACGAACGGCTGTATTGTCCTTAAAGTTGAGCGAGCTTGAGTTTATTAAGTCCGAGGTTGGGGAATATCCAGTTCTGCTACTAGACGATGTATTGAGCGAACTTGATGAATCGAGACGAGCGAATTTATTGCAGTTTATTCATAAACGTATTCAAACATTTATTACTACTACAGACATTCATGATTTTAAAGATTTGAAATCGGTTCAATTTATTTCTTGTGAAGGGGGAAAGGTTCAGTATGGACAGCCTTGATCTTTGTTTACCAAAGGCCTTATCAAAACTGAATTTACTGGAACAATATAAATTAAATACCCTCGTTCACAAGTGGCGTGATGTAGTGGGCGATGTCATTGCGGAGCATACAAAAATTGTGTCTATCAAGCCTCCAGACATGGTTATTAGTGCAGATAATTCCATGTGGATGCAAGAATTACAGATGCAAAAACGGCGTATCATCGAGGCGATAAACAAATATTACCATCAAGATGTCATCACCGATATTCGCTTTATTATGAAACGTCAGAGCTATGTGAAAGCAAATACTGATACATCGATTTCATTGCCTGATGAACAGATTATTACAAAACGTATTAATTTTGCAGACATCGTGCTTTCAAAAGAAGACGTAGAAGCCATCGATAAGTCTTTAGAACAAACGGATAACGAAGAATTACGAGCTGCTTTCAGAAAAGTACAAATTACGGCTCGAAAGCGGGAAATCTATTTAGAGCAGCATGGTTATCATCGTTGTAAGCGATGTGGCATGCATATGGAATCTAAAAAAGAAATCTGTCCGACCTGTGAATATGAATTGCATCGAGCTCATATTAAGGACATTAAGGCGGTCATTAGAAAGTATCCGTACTTTAAATACAGCGACTGTCAGCAGTTTATACAATGTACCTTCCCAGACTTTGCAGAAGCCATGCGGGAATCTATATACTTTTACTTAGATAAAATTTATAAAGGGTCCATTAATCGCCGTCATATGTATATGGTGGCTATGCTCATCACTCATAAGAAGCCTGATGAGCTAACGGACCAGCACGTTATTAATTTGTGCAACAAATATCGATCTAAGTTCCTTGCTGAAGAGGAACAGCGGAAAATCGATTCATTAAATGGGACATTAGAAAAGTAGAGGAGGCATTCCTATGTACGTTCATATTGGGGATACCGTTTCCGTGCCTATCGAATCCATCATTACCATGGTGCACGCCAAGGGCGGAAAATCCCATAAAAGTCCTATTCATCACTATGAGAGCTTAGAGTATATCGCCATGGTACCAGAGGAGCAGATCAAGACCTATGTGGTCACAGATGATTGCGTTTATGGATCTGGTGTTAGTATTAAGACTTTAATGAGACGAATTGATGAGTTTTATAGTATAATAAAGAGATAAGATTTATTCTGTACATGTGTTGTACCAAATTTCAATCCAGTACAGTGTGATAGATTGTTAGGAGGAGTTTGTTTCATGCCTGAAGAAAATTATGGCGCTCAGAATATACAGGTTCTCGAGGGTCTTGACGCGGTACGTAAACGCCCTGGTATGTACATTGGTAGTACGTCCATTCGCGGTTTACATCACCTCGTTTATGAAGTAGTAGATAACTCTGTTGACGAAGCGCTCGCAGGTTACGCTACACATATCGAAGTATCCATTAATAAAGATAACAGTATTACTGTTGTCGATGATGGTCGTGGTATCCCTACAGGGATGCATGAATCCGGTATGTCTGCGGTAGAGTTAGTATTAACAAAATTGCATGCTGGCGGTAAATTTGGCGGTGGCGGCTACAAGGTTTCTGGTGGCCTTCACGGCGTAGGTATTTCCGTAGTAAATGCGTTGAGTGAATGGACTAAGGTTCAAGTAGCTCAAAATGGTATCGTTCAAGAGATTTCCTTTTCTCGTGGTCATAAAACTTCTGAATTACATGAAATCGGTAAAGCAGAAGGTACTGGTACTACCGTTATCTTCAAGCCAGATGCTGAAATCTTTGAAACTACTGTATTCAACTTTGATACATTGAAAATTCGTTTACAAGAATTGGCATTCCTTAATAAAGGCCTTCGCATTACATTGAGCGATTTGCGTCAAGAGGAACCTCGTGTTGAAAGCTTCCACTACGAAGGTGGTTTGAGTTCTTTCATTACCTTCTTGAACGAAAATAAAGAAGTAGTAAACCCAACTGTAATTTACATTGAAAGTACAAAAGACGACGTAGTTGTAGACGTAGCATTGCAATATAACGATAGCTACAGCGAAAACTTGTTGTCCTTCGTAAATAACATCAATACCATTGATGGTGGTACTCACCTTTCTGGTTTCCGTGCTGCCTTGACTCGTACCCTCAATGATTATGGCCGTAAATCTGGATTGATCAAGGAAAATGAGTCTAACCTTTCCGGTGAAGACGTACGTGAAGGTTTGACAGCTGTTGTATCTGTAAAAGTATTGGAACCTCAATTTGAAGGCCAAACAAAAACTAAACTTGGCAATAGCGAAGTTAAAGGTATTACAGATGTTATCGTATCTGAAGGTCTTAGAACATTCTTCGAAGAACATCCTCAAGATGCGAAGAAAATCATCGAAAAAGCAACAATGGCAAGCCGTGCTCGTGAGGCCGCTCGTAAAGCCCGCGACTTAACTCGCCGTAAAAATGCGTTAGAAGTATCTAGCCTTCCTGGTAAATTAGCAGATTGCTCTGAAAAAGATACATCTATGACTGAAATTTATCTAGTCGAAGGTGACTCTGCGGGCGGTTCTGCAAAACAAGGTCGCGACCGTCGTTACCAAGCGATTTTGCCATTGCGTGGTAAGATCCTTAACGTAGAAAAAGCGCGCCTTGATAAGATTTTAGCAAATAACGAAATTCGTTCCATGATTACCGCTTTCGGTACTGGCATTGGTGAAGAATTCGATATTACAAAATCTCGTTATAACAAGATTATTATCATGACAGATGCGGACGTTGACGGTGCTCATATCCGTACCTTGTTATTAACATTCTTCTACCGCTACATGAAACCATTGGTAGAGGAAGGTCATATTTACATTGCACAACCACCTTTGTACCAAATCAAGAAGGGTAAATCCCACTGGTATGTATACTCTGATGTAGAGCTTACAGCTAAACTTGATGAAGTAGGCCGCGATGGTATTACAATCCAACGTTACAAAGGTTTAGGTGAAATGAACCCTGAACAATTATGGGAAACTACAATGAACCCTGAAAACCGTACGATTTTACAAGTTAGCTTAGAGGATTCCATTGAAGCTGATAAAATCTTTACGGTTCTCATGGGAGATAAGGTAGAACCTCGTCGTAAATTTATTGAAGATAACGCAAAATATGTGCGTAATCTAGATTTATAAGAGGTGAACCATGGCTGAAAATCAAAATAATAATGTAGAGTTTACCTCTAATAAAGATCAACATTTAAAACGTTCCTTAAAGGCGCGTCATATGAATATGATCGCTTTAGGTGGCGCTATTGGTACCGGCTTATTCGTAGCTGGTGGTGAAGTTGTAAGTACAGCAGGCCCTGGTGGTGCGCTTGTAGCTTACGGTCTCATCGGTATTATGGTGTATTTCCTCATGACATCTCTTGGGGAAATGGCGACGTACTTGCCGATTCCTGGTTCCTTCGGGACTTATGCAAAACGCTATGTAGACCCGGCCTTTGGTTTTGCTTTAGGTTGGAACTACTGGTTTAACTGGGCTATTACATTGGCTGCTGAAGTTTTAGCAGGGGCACTTATCATGAAATATTGGTTCCCTGATGTGCCTGCTATTGTATGGTCTGCTCTGTTCTTGCTCGTTTTATTTGGCTTGAACTATTTATCGACTCGTTCCTTTGGTGAAAGTGAATATGTATTCTCTAGCATCAAGGTTATTACTGTATTCGTATTCCTGTTCTGTGGCTTTATGCTTATCTTTGGCATTGGAGGCACATCTCCAGGATTTGCGAACTGGACAGTAGGGGAAGCACCATTCGTAGGTGGTTGGGAATCTATCCTCGCTATCTTCATGGTGGCTGGTTTCTCCTTCCAAGGTACTGAGCTTATCGGCGTAGCCGCTGGTGAAGCAGAAGACCCTGAAAAGAACGTTCCAAAAGCGATTAATACAATCTTCTGGCGTATTCTATTGTTCTATATCGGTGCTTTCATAGTTATCGGTTTCTTAATTCCGTACACTGATCCAAACCTATTGAATTCTAGTGTAGAGAATGTATCTATTTCTCCATTTACACTCGTATTCGACCGCTTTGGTTTTGCCTTTGCTGCTAGCTTTATCAATGCTATCATCTTAACGGCAGTACTCAGTGCTGGTAACTCTGGTCTCTATTCTTCTACACGTATGCTGTACGCACTTGCTAAAGAAGGACAAGCACCAAAAATCTTCGGTAAGCTTAATAAACGTGGTGTTCCAGTGCCAGCGTTAATCTTAACTACAGCAATCGGTTTATTTGCATTCCTTACAAGCTTCATCGGCGAAGGTACTGCATATACATGGATTGTTAATATTTCCGGTCTATGCGGTTTCATCGCATGGGTTGGTATCGCAGTATCTCACTATCGCTTCCGCCGTGCTTTCATTGCACAAGGTAGAGATCTTAGTGAATTGCCTTACAAAGCGTGGTTATTCCCAATTGGTCCAATCTTGGCGTTCATCCTTTGCGTCATCATCATTGCTGGTCAAAACTACTCCGCTTTCACAGGCGATACAATCGACTGGTATGGCGTATCCGTTGCGTACATCGGATTACCAATCTTCTTCGCAGTATACTTAGGTTACAAATACATCAAGAAAACAAAACTTGTTCCATTGAAAGAGGTTAACCTAGACCGCGATTTTGATCGATAAAAACATATAATTAGACCTGTTCATTATGAATGTAGTGAACAGGTCTTTTTTTGTGATTGTATTTCTGTGAAAGCCTTGCTATAATTAATCAAAATGTATTGTAGTCAATTAGAGAGGATACAATTATGATTATTACTACAACTATGCATATTGAAAATAAACCTGTACAAGAGTATAAAGGTATCGTATTTGGTGAAGTTGTTGAAGGCCGTAACTTTGTGAAAGATTTTATGTCTGGCATTCGCGACATTGTTGGTGGTCGTAGTGGCAGCTATGAAGATTCTTTGATGAGTGCCCGTCAAGCAGCTCTTGATGAAATGTCTCAACGAGCTTCTAAAATGGGTGCTAATGCTATTATTGGCGTATCCTTCCAATATAGCACTGTAGGTGCACAAAACGGCATGCTCATGATTACATGCAATGGTACAGCTGTAGTAGTTTAATAGATGGTAGACTACGTTAGATATAACTGTTAATATAATCCTAAGGGAAATAAGTAAGTTGCAATGTATTCTTGTGACTAAAAAACAGCAGGCTTTAGTCCTGCTGTTTTTTTATGTTACTTATTTATAAAGAAATCCCCTAATCAATGTATAAAGCGATATAGCTTTTACAAAGATTAGGGGATTTTTATTTAGAAAATAAAGGTACTAATGAATCGTAGTTTTTATTGGGCGATTGTACCTATTTTATCTTGTACCAGCTTGCATACATGACTGGTAATACGATAAGTGTTAGCACCGTTGCCACTAGTAAGCCGCCGCTAAAGGCGATGGCAAGTGGGCTCCAGAATACAGATCCCATAAGAGGAATCATGCCCAAAATTGCTGCGATAGCGGTGAGCATGATCGGACGGAAACGAAGTGTAGCGGAGTTGATAATCGCTTCAAGTGGTTTTTGTCCTTCTGCTTTGTGGATTTCAATTTGGTCTAACAAGATAATGGAGTTACGGATAATCATACCCGAAAGGGCGATGATACCTAGAATAGCCATAAAGCCTAATGGTGTTCTTGTAATATTCAGAGCCAATACGACGCCGATTAATCCGAGAGGTGCTGTGAGCAAAGCCATGAACATAAGGGCAATACGCTTCAATTGGAAAATGAGGATTGTCATGATTACAAAGAGCATAATTGGCATTGGTGTTACTAGATTTTGTACAGCTGTGACGCTCTTTTCAGCGGCTCCATCAAGTTCAATGGTATAGCCTGTAGGCAAGGAATCGCGAATGTCTTGTAAGGATTTATAAACCTCTTTTGTTTTCGCATTGCCTAAAACACCAGCTTTTACATTGGCGTGAATGCTAATAGTTGGCATCATATTTCGGTGCCAGATAATACCATCCTCTTGCGTCATAGTGATAGTTGCAATTTGGCTAAGCGGTACGTAGGAACCATTGCCTGTTTGAATCGGTAAGGAGGATAGAGCACTTAAGTTATGTTGCTCATTATCTCCTAAACGGAATGTAACAGGAATTGTTTGATTACCTTCATAGTATTCCCCAGATTTAGTGCCAGATAATAAACTTTGCAAGTGTAAGGATACAGCATAGCTATCGATGCCGAGTAGGCGGGCCTTGTTAGGATCGATATGAACGTTAGCTACAGGTTCCGTATCTGGCCAGTCAAAGGCTATATTCTGTAAATCCTTGTCACCTTGCATTTTGCTTTTTACTTGATTAGCAATGTCTTTTACCACCTTTTGATCAGGACCTGCTACGCGGAGCATCACTGGATATTTAGATGGTGGGCCAATTTGTACAAATTGAGCATTTACGAGGGCTGAAGGGAATTCTTCATTTAAATAAGAAGTTAATTCATCATAGAGTTTATCTCGATCCTCTAAGGATTTTGTAACGATAACGTACTGCAAGAAGTTATTTCGTTGCAATTCAGGTTCCAAGGTGAGAACGAAACGCGGAGAACCTTGTCCTATATAAGATGTAAAGGTCGAAATGTGTTCGTTACCTTGTAAATGTTCATCGATGATTTTTGCTTGATTTGCAGTGTATTCAATGGATGAACTTTGAGGAAATTGCATGGATACGATGATTTCATTACGCGTTGATGATGGGAAAAATTCCTGCTTGATCAATGGTAGTGAAAGTAGGGATAACACAAAGGCACCTAAGGTGATGAGTAATACTACCTTATGATGTCCTAAAGCCCAATGTAACAGTCTTTCAAATTTATCATAGAATGTAACACTAAGATTGTGCATGATACGGTCTCGTTTGGTCCATTCGGATTCAGGTTTTGGAGCCTTGTTTTCTATGATTTTATAGCCGAGCACAGGGCTGACGAGAACAGAGGCGAACCAAGATAGGATGAGAGCCATAAATACAACGATGGATAGAGATTTTGTAAACTCTGCTACCATACCTTGTGCTAATGCTAATGGCAAGAAGCCAGCACAGGTAATGAGCGTACCAGATAGCATAGGGAATGCTGTTGATTGGTAAGCGAAGGTAGCAGATCTAAAGTGACCCCAACCTTCTTCGAGCTTAACGCTCATCATTTCTACAACGATAATGGCATCATCTACGAGAAGGCCTAGCGATAATATAAGAGCACCAAGGCTAACCTTATGCAAATAAATGCCGCTTTCATACATCAAGATGAATGTGGTAGACACAACGACTGGAATGGTGAGGGCTACAACCACACCTGTACGTAAGCCAAGAGATGCAAAGCTTACGAGCAATACGATGGCGATGGCTTCAAATAGAGATTGAGAGAAATCGCCGATGGATTCCTTAACGATATGTGGCTGATTAGATACTTGATCGAGTTCAAGGCCTGCAGGAATAGTTTTCTTCAATTCTGCTAGCTTTTTATCGATAGCTTCACCAAATTCCACATTATTGCCACCTGCATCCATGGAGATAGCAATACCTATAGCTGGCTTGCCTTCATAGTAGAATTGAGGATCACTAGGATCTTGGTAGGTCATGGTTACATCAGCCATGTCGCCAAGGCGCAAGGTTTGATTGTTGATGCGAATCGGCATATCTTGTACGGCTTGAGGGCTATCGAATAGACCGTTTACTCGAAGATATACATTATTTGTATCCGTTGTAATCATACCAGCTGGCACCATCATACTTTGCTGTTTAATAGCTGTTAACAGCTGTTGTGTACTGATTTTATAGGATGCTAATTTATCCTTATTAATTGTTACATTAAGGGTTTGTTGTTGAACCCCAATAAGGCTGATTTTCTTAACATTTGGAACAGATAACAGCTGACGTTTTAAGTCTTCTGCTTGTTGTCGCTTTTCTTCGTAGGAGAATTCATCACCGCTAATGGCGTAGATAATGCCGTATACATCATCGAATCTGTCATTGATGGTAGGGCCTTGAACACCTTGTGGTAATGACTTCCATTCGTCGTTAATCATGTTCCGCGCTTCTTCCCAAGCGGGGCGGATTTTATCAGATGGTAGGTTTTCTTTCAGATTAATATAAATAACTGATTTGCTGCCATCTGTGAAAGATTTCGTATAATCCACGCCAGGTAGGTCGCGCAGTTTTTCTTCTAATTTGTCCGTTACCTGATCCGACATTTCTTGAGGGGAAGCCCCTGGCCAAGCAACGCCGACAACCATGGTGCGCATCGTAAAGTCTGGATCTTCCATACGCCCCATGTGGTTGTATGAGAAGATACCAAAGGTGAGTAGCACAGCCATGAAGTAGTAGATAATGGACTTGTGTTTGAGGGCCCATTCGGCTAAGTTAAATTGTTTCATTGACTAACCGCCGTCCCTTCTTGTAATTGTTGAGTACCTGCGGTGATGACAATGTCGCCCTTAGCCAAACCAGATGTAACGATGACGGAGTTTTTACCGAACTCACCAGTCTTAATAGGAACGAGATGAGCCTTCTTATCTCGGATTATATACACTGCATTATTGCCGTTAGAGTCTTTCACAAGAGCCGTCAATGGAATAGAAATATTGGTGCTATCTGTGGTAGATAGATTTGCATTGACCGTCATGCCTAGCTGTACCTCTTTAGGCGGATTTTGTAATGCAATTTTTACAGTATATGTTCTGGCCACAGGGTCAGGAACTGGTGAAATTTCTCGCACCACACCTTGTACAGTTACATCTGGTAGAGCCCAGAATGTAATATTGGCAGGGCTGCCCACATGAACCTTGGTCATTTCTTGTTCGGGAAGGGCAATGACTGCTTCTGGGTCGTGACCGGCCGCTAAGGTGCCAACGCTTTGACCGGCTGCTACGACTTGGCCTGCTTCAATATTGAAAGCAGTAATAATACCTGTATCAGGAGCCGTTAAATTGGTATAGCTATTTTGATTGCTACTCAAGTTGAGGCTGGCCTGTGCTTGTTGTAATTGAGCAGATGTGGCATTCAATTGGTTTTCTGCTTGATCTAATTGCAACTTACTAATCGCTTGTTGAGCATAGAGCTCGCGATATCGTTTCGCATTGGTTTCTGCTAATTCATAGGCAGATTGAGCAGCTTTCACAGCACCCTCAGCATTTTGTACTTGAGCTGATGTATCTGAACCATTAATTTGAGCAATTACTTGGCCTGCTTGTACAGTATCACCGACATTGACAAATTTGTTTATGACGCGACCCCCAATTTGAAAGGCTAAGTTTGTTTCTGTTTTATTATGGATAGTGCCTGCATAGCCAGCACTAGTAGTACCAGATTCTTCACCGATGGTGATGGTGCGCACCTTGAGGCTAGTATCCTCAGATTGCTTTTCAGATCCACAACCACTGATTATAGCGGTCCCTATTAAGAGGGCTCCTATGGTTGCTATGACTTTTTGATTCATAGAATCTCTCCTTTATACCACACATAAGCCCTATGATACACAACTACATATAGGTAGCATTCATAGGACTATATATTTTATGAGAATATATCTA
>OJXL01000446.1_pt1 | contig 11883 bp, 11 predicted proteins | sample 1600661 | NCBI WGS metagenome assembly OJXL01 (sample SAMN04436760, study PRJEB24849) | human gut metagenome | biome: human gut; feature: NICU; material: stool | host: Homo sapiens | place: USA: Saint Louis, MO | collected 2011-03-13
CGATGTTCCCGGTCCACACCTCGGCCCAGCCCTCCGGGGCAGCCATCAGGACATCGACCTTGCGAGTGTCGACGTTGGGACGCCAGAAACCGGTCTCCATACGCAACGGTGCGGCCGGGGTGCCGTCGGGATTCATGGTGAACGTTTGGCAGATGTAGTGCAAGTAGTCCCCACCATTGTCAGTGAAGTCGACCTGGCACCCGAAACTGAACTCACCGTCGTCTGGAGTGTTTCCGTGTCCCTCCCCCTCCCAGTGGCCGATCATCCAGGCCAAGGGCATGAGATCACGATTCAGGTCGTCAGGAATCTGGAAAGGCATGGGTCCTCGTGTCGTCGTAGATTTTCGGGAAAGACGGAGCGATGGCCGTGCTCAGCCTCGCCAAGCTGCGATCAGAGCCCTGGTCACAGCAACCAGCGGTAACACGGCACCCACCACCGCAACGGTCACCAGAACCACAAGATCAGCTTCAGCCACGTCACGATTCTACGAGGTCAGCTGCGTAGACTCGATTCCATGCGGGTCGTCATACAGAGAGCAACCAGTGCCGAGGTCGTCGTCGAGGGCCGGACGGTCGGGTCACTGACGACTCCCGGGCTGGTGGTGCTCGTCGGGGTCACCGGTACCGACACCGCCACCACGGCCGAAAAACTGGCCGAGAAAGTGTGGGGGCTGCGCATCCTGTCCGAGGAGAAATCTGCCAGCGACCTTAATGCCCCGCTGCTCGTCGTCAGCCAGTTCACCCTCTACGCCAGTACCCGTAAGGGGCGCCGCCCGTCGTGGAGTGCTGCGGCACCCGGGCCGGTGTCCGAGCCGCTGGTGGACCACTTCGTAACCCACCTGCGCAGCTTGGGAGCCCACGTCGAGACCGGAATCTTCGGTGCCGATATGAAGGTGGGTCTAGTCAACGACGGCCCGATGACGATTCTCATCGACACCGATGATTGGCACTGAACAATCCGTACAACTCAAGATTCCTCGTACAACTGCACCGATGAGATGAGCACCGAGTCCCGGGTGGGCTCGCCGAGCGAACCGGGTTGGGTCGACGCGATGATGGTGAGGGTGATGTCCCCCTTGACAGTACGTGGGGCGATCATGACCTTCTGCAGATCTTGATCGTCATCGGTGAAATCCTGGTTGAACCACGTCCCGTCAGGCATCGTCCAACGCACCGTGCGCACGCGGCGGTATTGCGGATAGAGGTCGACGTTTCCGAACACCTTCGCATAGCCGTTGATCATCCCCACACCAACAATCCGGGAGGGGTGGGGCAGAGTGAGGGTGATCTGCTGACCCTCGCCCGAACCGTTGCACCGCCACGCCGTCTCCGGCTTGTCGTCGACCACGTACTTAGCGTCATAGCGAACCAATTCATGCCGAGAGCCAACCGCAGGGTCGGACACGCACGATGCCGTGGCTTTCACACCGCCAATCGCCTTGACCTTCCCTTGGTATGGCATGTCTGCTGTGGAGGTCGACGCAGGCACCAAGGCCCTAGGGGCGATTTGCGCCGCGCCGGTGCTGTCACGGGACTGGGTGATGAAGGTACCTAGCACCAATCCGACGACTAGCGCAGCCGCCACCCCCAGGATCCAGATCGGGAAATGCCGGTGATGTGAGGACGCCGAGGCGCCAGTAGCACGGGCGTGACCAACCACCACACTCGGCCCGGTGTCATCGGTCAGGACGCGAATTGTGCCGCTAGTCGTTGAGGAGATCGGAGTCTCCTCGGAGTCCGCATGACGAGAAGGCGGATTTTCGTTTTCTTGAGGCCCCTCAACGCTCTCCGCCGGACAGGGTTCGCCCGGCCCGGACTCCTCCTCATCCGGACGGAACCACTCGTCAGGCATCCTCGTCACGACACAAATCGTAGTGCCGATATTGTGAGACGGCTCGGTCCCCCGTGGGATGATGGGATGCGACATCGTTGACGACATGATCTCGAACAACGCGATTTCAGCATGGGAGGGCATCCGGATGGCACGACTGTCCTTGCTGGGTCCGTTAGATGCCCCGCTACCTCAGGCCTTGGAACTGTTACCGCACAGCATCTCTCGCTACGACGACCTGAAGGAATGCATGTCTCATCTGGAAGGGGTCGACGTCGTGCTCGTCGACTGCCACGACGAACCGGCCAAGGCGCGCGAGGCTTGTCTGCGGCTGTCCTGTCACGAGAGACGAGTGCCGGTCCTGCTGTTGGTCGGCTCCGACACTCTCTCGGTCATCAGCCCCGACTGGGGAATGGACGACTTTCTGTGCGATTCGGCAACCCCATCGGAAGCCGAGACCCGGCTTCGCTGTCTGTTTACGATCCAGGTCACCAACCAGCTCGTGGCCGGACCGTTCACCGTCGACGAGGACGGGTACACAGCAAGTGTCGGGGACAAGGACCTTGATCTCACCTACACCGAGTTCGAGCTGCTGAAGTACCTCGTCGGACACCCCGGTAGAGTACTTACCCGAGACCTCCTGTTGTCAGACGTGTGGGGTTACGACTACTACGGTGGTACCCGGACCGTAGACGTCCATATCCGTCGTCTGCGCGCCAAAGTCGGCCCAGAGTACGAAGGCCACATCCAAACGGTGCGGTCGGTGGGCTACCGATTCCAGGCGGAACGTTAAATTCGCTCGGACGGTAGGGCCAACTGAAAGTTGCACGCCCTGCAAGCGGGCTCCGTCCGATAGATTGAATGCAGCTGCGCTCACCCGATGGTGAGCGGACGAATCTCCAAGGAGTGTGTCCATGGCCAAGAAGCCCACCCCCGGGACTTCCCCGTCTTCTCCCGACGAGCTGCCGGAGGGTCGCTACAGCGATCGTGAGCTATCGTGGCTCGCCTTCAACGAACGGGTGCTGGATCTTGCGCGCGATACCGAACGCATCCCTCTGCTCGAGAGAGCGAAGTTTCTGGCCATTTTCTCGTCCAACCTCGACGAATTTTTCATGGTGCGAGTCGCCGGTCTCAAACGCCGTATCGACGCTGGAGTCGCCGTGCCTTCCGTCGCTGGGATGCTACCCCGTGAGCTCCACGATGCCATTCTGGCCCGCACCCATGACCTAGTTTCTGAACAATCTCGGGTATTCGCTGAGGAGGTGCGCCCCGGGCTGGTAGATGAAGGCATTGAGATCCTGCGTTGGGCCGAGCTGTCCGATGATGAAAAGGGCCGCATGCGCACCTTGTTCTCGGAACGGATTTTCCCCATTCTTACCCCCTTAGCCGTCGACCCATCCCACCCCTTCCCGTACATTCGCGGCCTATCGATCAACCTGGCCGTCATGCTGGCAAATCCCATTACTGGCGCAGAGCAGTTCGCTCGGGTCAAAGTGCCGTCGGTGCTGCCTCGGCTGGTCAACCTGGGCGAGGGACGATTCCTTCCGCTAGAGGAAATCATCAGTCGTCACCTCGACCAACTGTTCACCGGCATGCACGTGCTGCAACACACCACCTTCCGCGTCACTCGAAACGAAGACCTCGAGGTCGAGGAGGATGACGCCGAGAACCTGCTGTTCGCTCTCGAGAAGGAGCTGCTGCGCCGCAAGGTGGGCCGCCCTCCGGTGCGATTGGAGGTCCAGGACGACATTTCCGCGGAGATGCTCGAGCTACTCACCCGTGAACTTGACATCAGAGACAAGGAGGTCTTCCGGCTGCCGGCCCCACTGGACCTGACCGGCCTGTTCTCGCTGGCCGACGTCGACCGCGACGATCTGTCCTACCCGAACTTCCTGCCCATCACGCATCCGCACTTGGCCGAGGTGGAGACGGCTCGCCCAGCCGACATGTTTGCCGCGATCCGTCGTCGCGACGTGCTCGTCCATCACCCCTACGACTCCTTCGCCACCAGCGTGCAGCGGTTCATCGAGCAAGCTGCTCAAGACCCCCAGGTGCTGGCCATCAAACAAACCCTGTACCGCACTTCCGGCGACTCCCCCATCATTGACGCCCTCGTCGATGCCGCCGAGGCTGGCAAGCAGGTGCTGGCGGTCGTGGAGATTAAGGCGAGGTTCGACGAACAGGCCAACATCACCTGGGCCCGACTGCTGGAACGGGCCGGAGTCCACGTCGTTTACGGCATGGTGGGCCTCAAGACCCACTGCAAGTTGGCCATGGTAATCCGCGACGAGGGCGAAGGGTTGCGCCGCTACGCCCACATCGGCACCGGAAACTACAATCCCAAGACGGCTCGCCAGTACGAGGACCTCGGTCTACTAACCTCCAACCCGATCATTACCGAAGACGTCGCGAGGCTGTTTAATCACCTATCCGGGATGACGGCTGAGAAACGTTACCGCCGTCTCCTGGTAGCCGCTGAAAGCATCCGGAGCGGCATCATCGACGCGATTGAGCGCGAGATCGACAATAAGAAGGCTGGGTTGCCTGCCGGAGTGAGGATCAAGGTCAACTCCATCGTCGATGAGCGCGTCATCGACGCCCTTTACCGCGCCTCCCGCGCCGGTGTTCCAGTAGACCTGTGGGTACGTGGTATTTGCTCTATCAGACCGGGGGTTCCCGGGCTCAGTGAGAACATCCGGGTCATCTCTATCCTGGGCCGGTTCCTAGAACACTCCCGCATCTTCTGGTTCGCCAACGGTGGTCGCCCGATGGTGGCAATCGGCTCAGCCGATCTCATGCACCGCAACCTGGACCGCCGGGTAGAAGCCCTTGTCGGCTTGTCCAACAAGCAGCACGTGGCGGAGGTTGAAGAGATGTTCGACATGGCCTTCGACCCAGGTACGGTGTCGTGGCACCTGCAGGATCGCACTTGGACCGAGGTGTCACGCGGACCGGACGACATCCCCCTAACTGACTTACAAGAAGAACTCATCCGACGCACCCGCGACAGGAGGCGGTGAAACCGAGATGGGGGGACACAAGGGGCCTATCCAGGCAGCTGGCGCCGTCGTACTACGCGACATTGATGACGGGGCTCGTGAAGTACTCGTCGTCCATCGTCCCAGTTACGACGACCTTTCCCTACCTAAGGGAAAACTCGAACCTGGCGAGGATCTTCCCACCACTGCAGTGCGCGAAGTGGCCGAGGAAACCGGCATTAATATCCGGTTGACGATGCCTCTGCAACCCATCGAGTACACCGTCAAATACTCCACACGTGACGGCAAGCCAAAGTCGCGCGCCAAAGTCGTCTCCTGGTGGCTAGGGGTCGCCATCGGAGGGTCCATTGAGAATGCGACAGCCAGTCCTGAGGAGATCGATGGCGCCTTCTGGATGCCAACCGACCAGGCTCTTGAGCGCCTCACCTATCCCACCGACGTCCAGGTGCTCGAGGAGGCCCTCGACTTGCCGTCGACGTCAACAATCATCCTGGTACGACATGGCAAAGCTGTCTCACGCAAAGAGTGGAACTCCCGTAAGAGACACGGTAAAGACGCCACACGCCCGTTGGAAAGGCGCGGTCGCCGTCAGGCCAAGGCCTTGGCCGACTTGCTGAGCGCCTTTGGGGTGGCCCGCCTTGCAAGCTCATCATCGACGCGATGTATGCAAACTCTTCAGCCATATGCCGACACCATTGGAGCGCAGATCACCGGGCTTGATGCTCTGAGCGAGGAGACACACGAAGCCGACCCCCACAAGGCGACGTCAGCTATGAGAAAAATTATTGGCCGCGCGTTGGCAGACCCCAACCAACCAATTGCCATTTGTGGCCATCGTCCGGTACTGCCGACGATGCGAGACGCCCTTGGCGGGGCGAATCGCCCTATGTCAACTGCGGAGTGCCTGATTGTTCACCTCGATGAAACGGGACGCACAATCCGCCAAGAGTGGCACTCATCACGGTACTAAACCAGCAGGTCACAAACTGCGTCTTAGGCGATTTCCTTCGGTCAAAGTGGCGACGGTGTTCACGTTGCGTTCACCTTGACGCGATCCCTGCGACATTTCCAAACCCTAACGTCATCCCTGTACCAAGGACCGCAACGGCGGCCCCAGTACATCACTCGAAGAAGGATGTGCCGTGAATCGTTTCGCCAAAATCACTGCCCTGGCTGCTATCAGCGCCATCTCCCTCACCGCTTGTGGTGCCAATGGTGACAAGGGTTCCAGTTCTGCCTCGTCCTCCAAGACCACCTCGACTGCCAGCTCCGCCGCCCAGCCCAGCGATTCCTCGGCTGACGCTGTCTCGTTCAAGCCCGCCTGCCCTGGTGGCAGCATCTCCGGTGCTGGTTCCTCGGCTCAGCTGAACGCCATCAACCAAGTTATTTCCGACTACAAGGCTGCCTGTTCCTCAGCAACCGTCAACTACTCCCCCACCGGCTCCGGCGCTGGCGTGAAGTCCTTCATCGGTAGGCAAACCGACTGGGCCGGTTCTGACTCCGTCCTCAACGCTGACAAGGGGGAGCCTGATAAGGCCAAGCAGCGCTGCAACGCCGACCCATGGCACCTCCCGATGGCTGCTGGCCCGATTGCCGTGGTCTACAACGTCGACGGCGTCAAAGATCTAACCCTCTCCACCGCGACCCTCGCCAAGATTTTCTCCGGCGCCATCACAAACTGGAACGACGACGCCATCAAGAAGGAGAACCCGAAAGCCGCGTTGCCGTCGGCCCAGATCGAGGTGTTTTACCGCAAGGACGAGTCGGGCACCACCGACAACTTCACCAAGTTCCTCAACAAGGCGGCCGGTGACATCTGGACTGAGAAGCACTCCAAGACATGGAAAGGTGCGGGCAAGGGCGCCGATAAGTCGGCCGGCATCGCCCAGGCTGTCAAGAGCACCAAGAACTCGATCTCGTACGACGAGTGGTCCTACGCTACAAAGAACAGCCTCGACATGGCCGCCATCGATAACGGAAACGGTCCGGTCAAGCTGACCGGTGAGTCTGCCGGTAAGGCCGTCTCGGCCGCTAAGGTCGTCGGACAGGGCCATGACCTGCAGCTCGAGCTCCAGTACAAGAACACCCCGGCGGGCGTGTATCCGGCCGTTCTCGTAACCTACGAGATCGCTTGTTCCAAGGGCCAGGACTCCGGCAAGGCCGCGCTCTTGAAGGACTTCCTGTCCTTCTACGCTTCTGAGAGGGAGCAGAAGAAGATCCAGGACCTTGGTTACGCTCCGCTACCCTCCGACGTTGCTTCGAAGGTTCTGGGTTCCGCCCAGGCCCTCTCCTGATTGACTCTCTGCCCGGGGACAAGCGCCCCGGCGCGCCGGGGCGGGAGGACGCCAGTCGTCTTCCCGCCCCTCACCACAACACGACCATGATCGCGACGAAGGAAGCCCATGGCTGAAACCACATCGCCGGCACAGCGGAAACTCACGGCGGCATCCCGCATGAAGCCGGTGTCGCGGGTCGGGGACACGATTTTCGCTGGCGCCTCGTCGGTTATTGCCATAGCCCTGGCCATCATCGTCATCCTGATGTTCGTCTTCCTCATGAAGACGGCAGCCCCAACATTGTTGGCTAACACCGATAACTTTTTCACGTCCCGGGCTTGGACAACGGATCAGAACCCGCCGGCCTTTGGTATCCAGGCCCTGCTATGGACGACAGTCATCTCATCCCTGCTTGCCCTGCTCATCGCAGCGTCGTCGATTTGCTGGCGGCAGTCCCCTCGATCGTCTTCGGTCTGTGGGGCGGCATCGTCTTCGGATCGTCGGGAATCATCAACGGTTTACGCGGGGCCATAATCAAAGCGCTCGGCTGGATTCCGATCTTTTCCGAGGATCCGTCGTGGTCCTCGGCTACTGGCACGGTCTACCTTGCCAGTCTCGTCCTGGCCATCATGATCCTGCCAATTATCACTGCTGTTAGCCGCGACGTCATGGCCCAGACGCCCCATGATCAAGTCGAGGCCGCGCTCGCCCTCGGATCGACGCGCTGGGAGGTCATCAAGCTTGCAGTGCTCCCCCACTCGCGGTCCGGCATCATTTCCGGATCCATGTTGGGTCTAGGACGCGCCCTCGGCGAGACCCTGGCTGTCACCCTCATCCTGCAGACGATGAGCCCCATGGCGCTCAAACAGAACCTCAACCTGTCGATCTTCGTCGGTGGTGAGACATTCGCGTCGAAGATTGCCGGTAACTTCTCCGAGGCCATTAGCGATCCCACCTCGCTGGGTGCCCTCGTGGCGTCGGCCCTGGCCCTGTTCGTCATTACCTTCGTGGTCAACGCGACTGCCCGGTTGATTGCGGCGAAGGGGGTTAAGCGATGAGCGCCACCACCCCTGACCACATCACCCACCATGGCGACAACACGCCCGGACAGCTAGATCTCTCCCGCCCGTCTGGTAAACGGACTATCAAGAGCGGCTGCGCCTCAGCATTCATGATCGTGGCCACCGTACTGGCTGTTATCCCACTGGCCTGGCTGCTCTTCGCGGCCGTCCGGCGCGGCATCGGATCACTATTCCACGCGTCGTGGTGGACCCACTCGATGGATCCCTCCTTCGACTTGGCCGAGCAGGGCGCCATCCACGCTATCGTCGGAACCCTTGAAATTGGCCTTATTACATCGATTATCTCGGTACCGATCGCTCTGATGACCGCGATCTTCCTAGTCGAGTACGCCCGCGGAACTAAGATCGCCAAGGTCATTAGCTTCGCCGTCGACGTGCTAACCGGTGTACCTTCAATCGTCGCGGCCCTCTTCGTCTTCGCCGTAGTCGTTACCACCTTCGGTGGCACCCAATCCGCGTGGGCCTCCTCGTTGGCCCTCATGATCCTCATGGTTCCGACGGTGCTGCGATCAACCGAGGAAATGCTCAAGCTCGTGCCAGACTCTCTGCGTGAGGCCTCCTTCGCCCTGGGCGTCTCTCAATGGAAGACGATCATGAAGGTCGTCTTGCCAACCTCCATGACTGGCATCCTCACCGGTATCGTGCTGGGCTTAGCTCGAGTTATGGGCGAAACGGCTCCGCTGATCGTGTTGCTGCAGTTCAACACCGAGTTGACCTTTAATCCGTCAACACCAAACTTCGCGACGCTGCCGACCGTCATCACTAACGCTTACACCCAGGGCGGCGTCGATACCCCGGTGGTGTGGGGAGCCGCTATTACCCTCATCATCCTGGTCATGGGACTCAACCTCATTGCCCGTCGGATCTCCCGCCGCTACATGCGCCGCATGGGCAAGTGACATGAAAGTGAGCTGCATATGGCAAAGCGCATCGAGACCAAAGACCTCGACATTTACTACGGGTCCTTCCACGCCGTCGAGTCGGTAAACCTGATCGTCGAGCCTCGCACTGTGACGGCCTTCATTGGCCCGTCCGGGTGTGGCAAGTCGACGGTGCTGCGGACCCTCAATCGCATGCACGAGGTCATTCCAGGTGCCTACTGCACCGGCAAGGTGGAGCTCGACGGGGTTGACCTGTACGGCAAAGGCGTCGACCCGGTGGCCGTGCGACGCAATGTTGGCATGGTCTTCCAGCGAGCCAACCCCTTCCCGGCAATGTCCATCCGAGATAACGTCGTAGCAGGGCTGAAGCTCAACGGCGTACGTGACAACAAATTACTCGATGAGGCTTGTGAGAAGTCGCTACGCGGCGCCAACCTGTGGGACGAGGTCAAGGACCGCCTGGAGCGCTCCGGCGCTTCCCTTTCGGGTGGCCAGCAGCAACGACTGTGCATCGCCCGAGCCATTGCCGTCGAGCCCGAGGTCCTACTCATGGACGAGCCCTGCTCGGCCCTGGACCCGATCTCAACCCTAGCCATCGAGGATCTTGTCAGTGAGCTCAAGGAGCGCTTCACCGTGGTGATCGTAACCCACAACATGCAGCAGGCTGCCCGGGTTTCTGATCAGACCGCCTTCTTTAACCTGAAAGCTCAGGGAGAGCCCGGTCGTCTCGTCGAGATCGACACCACCGAGCGAATTTTCTCCAACCCAAAGGAAAAAGCCACTGAGGATTACATCTCGGGCCGCTTCGGCTGAGAGACCTCGACAGCTCCATCACACCGCTGCGTTTCAACCAGCATGGCAACGAATGTCTCCGCGCTGACCTGACCGGCTTCCCCTTGCTCGATTCCTAATCTTAGGGTTGACTAACAGCGCCAGCACTCACCGGAGCTGCTCGCTGAACACCGCTGCCCCAGGATCATTAACGATCCGGAGACCGCCTCACCGATCGTCATTCCCCTCGAAATCCTGGAGACCCACCATGGCTGAGTACCGTCCCTACCTCATGAGGTTGTCGTCGCGAAGCCTCGTCGAGCCCAATTTCATCCGACTCATTCTCACCGGCGACGAGGTGCGATTCCCCCAGCCGTGCCTTGATCGGCGGATCAAACTGCTGTTCATCGGGGAGCATCCAAACCCGGCGCTCACCGATCCCAAGGTCGGAGACGGCTGGTACCAGCTCTGGCTCGACGATCCCGCCCGGCCCGAGATGCGCACGTACACCGTGCGCCGGGTGATAGAGAACGGCATCGTCATTGATGTCGCCTGCCACGACGGGGACGGCCCGGGGCACAGGTTTGCCACCAGTGCTCCGTTGGGCAGTCAGGTACTCGTCATCGGGTTGGACGCCACCGCCCCAGGAGCAGAGCAGACCGGTATCGATTTCCACCCCGGGGATGCTAAACGGCTGCTGATCCTGGGTGACGACGCTGCTGCACCCGCAGTGTGCTCGATCCTGGAGCAACTGCCCACCCATGCGGCAGAGGTCGAGGCCGTGGTGGAGGTACCACAGCTGGCCCGGAAGATCGAAGCCGGCCCGGACGGCCACTGGACCGACTCGCGCGGCAATCGGATCAACATTAGGTGGCAGGAGCGGTTAAGCGAGCGAGGGGACCGTCTGGCCGAGGCCATCGAGGACCACCTGCATCGGTTCCCATTGCCGCGCTGCCAACAGGACTCTCCTGAGGAGGGACCCACGATCTGTTGTGGGACACCCCTGCTAGCCCGCCGCAAGAGTTTTACTCGTGGATTGCCGGCGAGTCCACAATGGTGCGACGCCTGCGACGGATCCTCGTCAACGATCACGGCGTCGATCGTCGTCACATCGCCTTCATGGGCTATTGGAGACACGGCAGCGCGGGGATGTGAGTGCGCCGGTTCAGCCAGATGAGGTAGTACTAAAGGTTGTGCTAAAGTACCGCCGTCCGACGCAGGGAACCCCGTGAGAATCGGGGACTGACGCGCAGCGGTAACGCAGACGGGCGAGTAGCAAGCCACTGGGAACAACCCGGGAAGGCGCTCGTTCGGATGATGCCAAGTCCGAAAACCTCCCGGACCACACTTACCCGACGGCCGCGCGACTCGGCCCCAACGAGGATGGCTTTCTTGGTTCGATCCCTGCATCGCCGCACACCAGTGCGATTCATTCTGCTGGTGGCGTTGCTCGTCCTCACCCCAGTGCTGTCTATCGCCTTCGGCGCCGCCCCAGTGCCCATAGGCCAGGTGCTCGGGGTCTTAGCCGATCACTGCGGACTACCAGTCCACCTCTCCTGGGACTCCATCACCGATGCCATCGTCTGGCAGAACCGAATGCCACGGATAGTCACTGGGCTGGGGGTAGGAGCGATCCTGGGAGCGGCCGGGGTGACCCTGCAAGCGGTGGTACGCAATCCGCTCGCTGAGCCGTATGTGTTGGGAGTCAGCGCCGGAGCGTCGTCGGGGGCTGCCACAGCAATCATCCTCGTCGGTATCTCCTCAACTTTCGGAGTGGCCGGCATGGCGTTTCTGGGAGCTCTTGCCTCAACCGCCATCGTGTTGTTCATGGGCGGCGGGCGCAACTCGTCGACCCTTCGCCTCATCCTGGCCGGACTCGCAGTGGGATTCGTGTTCCAAGCTCTCACCAACTTCATTATCTTCTCGTCCGACTCTCCCGAGACCGCCCGGGCGGTAATGTTCTGGACCCTCGGCGATCTGTCCCGGGCCAGCTGGGCCCAAGGGTGGACGAGCATCGTCGTGGCGGTCGTGCTCTCTATACTCT
>OJXL01000484.1_pt1 | contig 10891 bp, 10 predicted proteins | sample 1600661 | NCBI WGS metagenome assembly OJXL01 (sample SAMN04436760, study PRJEB24849) | human gut metagenome | biome: human gut; feature: NICU; material: stool | host: Homo sapiens | place: USA: Saint Louis, MO | collected 2011-03-13
TCAACCTTTATAACCAAAATTTTTGCTTCATTACTTTTTTTGTTTGTAGAATATGCAGCATAGCTTTAACGGTCACGATTTCTCGCATTTAACTGCGTACCCAGCGCAAAAAGGTCTTGTGACAAATTCCCAACTGCCTGGCGGCCTCCCGCGCGGATAGAATTCCTGACTGCCAGGACTGCTTTATTTGTTCAAATTTTTCCGGCCGCGTCTTGGGGGGTACGCCAAACCGTACCCCCCTCTCCTTCGCTGCTGCTATCCCCTCGGCCTGTCGTTGCTTAATAAATTCACGTTCCGTCTGAGCTACATAAGAGAGCAGTTGAAGCACAATGTCTGCAATCAGTGTACCAGTTAGATCTCGTGTGCTGCGGGTATCCAGCAGCGGCATGTCCAGTACGACAATAAAGACCTGCTTTTCCTTGGTCAGGAGACGCCACTGGTACAGAATTTCGTTGTAGTTTCGTCCCAGACGGTCAATGCTCTTTACCACAAATACATCGCCAGCCTGAAGCCGGAGCAGCAGCCTTTGATAGTTGGGGCGGTCGAAGTCCTTTCCGGACTGTCTGTCGCAGTAGATATCCCTGTCCCTGATGCCAAAGGCCCGCAGCGCAATAAGCTGGCGTTCTTCATTTTGATGTTTGGAGGATACGCGCGCGTAACCATATATTTTTCCTGATTGCATAGAGGACCTCCATCTTAAGTGATACTTTTTATTATAGGAGGCGCAGGCTTTGCAAAACAGTGGAAATACTTTCAACTAAATTATGAACGACCCTACCCAGTCTGAACAAATAATCGTCATTCTTCAGACTGGGGTGTTTTGCTATGCACAAGCATAACAAAATTGGCCATGCGCCTCTTACAGCGGCACGGCCATGGGATGACAGCGCGTGGACCGGCGCCGTTTTTTGCGCCGGTCCACGGACTGTTTATGACATGCAAACCATTGTTATCCTGGAGTTATGGGCTTCATCTAAACCAGATACAGAGGCTTTGGTCGGATAAAATAGAGGTGAAAAAGACGATTCTGTTTGCGGAGCCCTGGCATCTGATGAGTGTACTTAGATGAGGAGGGGGGATTACCGGCAGGCAGGGCGGCAGATCCCCGCGGCACGGCTGCGGACTATCTCAGCAAGGGTTGGAGTGAGATAGAATCAGGGACCGAAAAATAAGAAACTAGGCAGTCAAAGCTGCCCCGGAGTTTCTTTCTTCAAATTACTCCACATGAAGCGGCATACTTCCCAATCGTCGTTACAGCCGAGGAGCAGCTTGCCTGGCGACTCTGTTGGACTGCGAAATCATAGAACATGTTCCGAAGCAAAAAAGACAGCGGTGCCCCTCTTGAATATCGTGTAACATCTCGCTCAGCAGCACAAGGGGTTCCGTGCCATGCAGAGCAGGAGGAGTGTGAAGCGCACATCCCACAGATGGAAACGGAACTGGAGGATCAGGAGGAAAACATTCAGGGAGTGGATCAGCTCTTGCAGGTCGTGGATCGTTACCTGAATATTCAAGAGTTGACGCCGGAAATTCTCCATGAGTTCGTGGAGCGCATCCTGGTGCATGAGCGTTCCGAAGGGCGGAAGAAAAAAGGATTGGGTCGATTTCTATTTTAACTGCATCGGCAACCTGGAGTAAAAATGCAGAGGGAGCACCTCAAGATACTCCCTCTGCTGAAAGATAAGAAAACATCTTTTCTTAAAGCCTGGGTTTTGCGGCGGGCGGATTATGCTATCGGCGGTAGGTGCGGGTGATGTGGGCCAGGCGGCCGGACACACTGGGGTTGAGGGCCTCCTGCCGTACCCGCCAGCTCCAGTTCCGGGGGCCGGCTGTGCCCGGGGTGTTGACCCGGGCGTCGCCACCCAGGCCCAGCAGATCCTGCATGGGGGCGATGGCCAGACGACAGGGGGACATCCACGCCCCGCACACCGCGCCCCAGCCGAAGCCCTCGTCCTCCCGCAGGCGCAGGTAGTCGAAGGCATAGTCCCGCTCGGCGGGGGCGGCCTGCTCAAAGAGCCACTGGACAAAGGTGGGGGTGTCGTGGGTGCCGGTGTAGATCACCGCGTCCCGGGGGCAGTTGTGGGGGAGGTAGGCGCTCTCACCCGCAGGATCAAAGGCGTATACCAGCACCTTCATGCCGGGCAGGCCGCTGTCTGCGATGAAGCGGAGGGCGTCGGCGTCCAGATCCCCCAGATCCTCGGCGATCAGGGCCAGGCCGGGGACGGAGCGCAGGGCCTCCACCAGCTCCATGCCGGGGCCGGGCTCCCAGTGGCCGCCCCGGGCGTCGGACGCCCCGTCGGGGATGCACCAGTAGGTGTGGAAGGCCCGGAAGTGGTCGATGCGCACCACGTCGTACAGCCGGGCCAGGTGGGCGGCCCGGTGCCGCCACCAGGCGAAGCCGGTCTGCCGGTGATAGTCCCAGCCGTACAGGGGATTGCCCCAGTGCTGCCCCTTGTCGGAGAAGGCGTCGGGTGGAACTCCTGCCACACCGGAAGGAGTCATGTCCTCCTTGAGCTGGAACAGCTCTGGGCGGCTCCACACCTCCGCGCTGTCAGGGGAGACGTAGATGGGCAGATCGCCGATGATGGAGATCCCCTTGCCATTGGCGTAGGCTTTTACGGCGGTCCACTGGCGGAAGAACAGGAGCTGGAGGAAGGCGTGGAAGGCGCACTCGTCCGCCAGCTCGGCCCGATAACGGGCCAGGGCCGACGGATGGCGCAGGCGGATCTCGTCGGGCCAGTCCTTCAGCTCCTTGCCGCCAAAGCGCTCACGCAGGGCGAGGAACAGGGCGTAGTCAGGCAGCCAGTCTGCCTCCTCCACCATAAATTCCGCCAGTGGCTGGGCGTAGCACACCCTGCCGCGTTCCCATGCCCGCCGCAGCAGGGGGATGCGGGTCTGGTGCAGCCAGGCATAGTCCACCCGGTCGGGGTCGGCCCGCCGGGCGGCGTCCAGTTCCTTCTGAGTGAGCAGGCCCTCCCGGGTCAGCTCCTCCAGATCCAGGAAAAAGGGGTTGCCCGCGAAAGAGGATGGAGACATGTAGGGGGAATCACCGCCGCCGGGAGGAACCAGGGGGAGAATCTGCCAGAACTTCTGCCCGGCCTGGGCCAGAAAGTCGATGAAGCTCCGGGCGGGAGCGCCGAGGGTGCCGATGCCATAGGGCCCCGGCAGGGAAAAGACGGGAAGCAGGATACCGCTTGCGCGCGCTTGCATACCAAAACCTCCAATGTGGAACGGACTGTAGTATGCTCCATTATAATCCACCGGCGCGGCCGCCGCAACCCCTGCCTGGCGGAGCTGTCAGACTGTCGAAAACCCTCCTGCCAAAGGCTTCGGAGGGAAGGATAGTGTGAAAGGGAACCGCCAGGGTTCCCTTTCGGGTTGAATCAAACGACTTTTTGGGTCAGGCTGCGCCCTCGATCGTGTCTCGGATGGCGTCAAACACCGCGTCCTGGTCCTCGCACATAACCAGCAGGATGGTCCCGTCCTCCAGAGTCTCCAGACGGGCGTTGCCGGCGATTTCATACTGATCCGCCAGATACTGCTCAAAGCTCTGCTTCTGCCGGTCGATGAAGGCGTTGAGACCCTCCAGCACGGCGTCCGACTTCCCAGCGGCGGGGTAGATGGCGGCGATGCCGTAGGCCTTGATATTCATGGGGGAGACCGACAGGGCGAAGGCGCTCATGTCGGCGGCGGTGACCCCCAGCAGCTCAAAGATCACGTCGGCCATGTCGTCTCCGGCGTCGGTGAGAATACCAATGGCTTCGTTCATCTCGGCGTCCCGGGCGCTCTCAATGGCGGTCTGGTAGAGCTGGGTGCGCTCCTCGGCGGTGAGGGCGCTCGGCTGGCTGGACGTACCGCACCCGGCCAGCAGGGCCAGGAGCAGCAGCAGGGGGAGTGTGCGCTGCAATTTCATAGTTCGTTCTCCTTTGTGTTCAGGGCCTGGGTTCCGGCGGGCTGGGCATACAAACGCAGGCCGTTTTCCGCGCCGTCCACCAGTGCCGTGTCCCCGGCCTGGAGCGCGCCGCTGAGAAGCTGCTCGGCGGCCACGTCCTCCACCTGGGCGCGGATGGTGCGGCGGAGGGGCCGGGCACCGTAGTCGGGGTCAAAGCCCTGGTCGGCCAGAGTCTCCAGAGCCCGGTCAGTGAAGCGGAGGGTCACCCCCAGAGCCTTCATACGCTCCCCCACACGTTCCAGCATGCGCCGGGCGATGGCCTGAATCTCCGTCCGGCCGAGCTGGGTAAAGACGATAGTCTCGTCCAGGCGGTTAAGAAATTCCGGGCGAAACACTTTTTTCAGGTCGTCCAGCACCGCGGCCTTCAACTCCTCGATGGGGCGGGTCTCGCCGTCCCGCCGCTCGGTAGCGGAGAAGCCCAGCTTGCTGCCCTTGGCGGTGATACGCGCGGCCCCCACGTTGGAGGTGAGCACCACGATGGCGTTTTTGAAATCCGCCTTGCGGCCCTGGGCGTCGGTCACCATCCCGTCCTCCATGATCTGGAGCAGGATGCCCCAGATGTCCGGGTGGGCCTTTTCGATCTCGTCAAAGAGCACCACGCAATAGGGCCGCCGCCGCACCTTTTCGGTGAGCTGGCCCCCCTCCTCGTGGCCCACATAGCCCGGCGGTGAGCCGATGAGGCGGGAGACGGCGTGCTTTTCCATATACTCGGACATGTCGAAGCGGAGCAGGGCCTCCTCGCTGCCAAATAAGGTGGCGGCCAGGGCCTTGCACAGCTCAGTCTTGCCTACGCCGGTGGGGCCCAGAAAGAGGAAGCAGCCCGTGGGCCGCCCCGGCTCCTTGAGTCCCACCCGGCCCCGGCGGACGGCTCGGGCAACGGCCCGTACCGCCTCCTCCTGGCCCACCACCCGGCGGTGGAGGGCCTCCTCCAGGCCGAGCAGCCGGGCGCTTTCCGCCTCTGTGAGGGTGGTGACGGGGACTCCTGTCCATCCCGACACCACGGCGGCCACGTCCTCGGCGGTCACCGCGCCGGTGTTCTGGCCGGAGCGCCAGGCGGTCTTCTGCTGCTCCAGCTCCTTGCGGAAGTCCTCCTCCGCGTCCCGCAGCATGGCGGCTTTCTCAAAGTCCTGGCCCCGGATGGCCTCCTCCTTCTCGCGGCGGGTGTGCTCCACCTTCTCCTCCAGCTCCCGCAGGTCCGGCGGGGTGGCCAGCCGCTCCATCCGTACCCGGGAGCAGGCCTCGTCGATGAGGTCGATGGCCTTGTCCGGCAGGTGGCGGTCCCCGATGTACCGGGTGGAGAGGGCCACGGCGGCGTCAATGGACTCGTCGGTGATCTGGAGGCGGTGGTGGGCCTCATAGCGGTCCCGCAGGCCCTGGAGGATGGCCCGGGCGGTGTCCTGATCGGGTTCGGGTACCAGAACGGGCTGAAAGCGCCGCTCCAGGGCGGCGTCCTTCTCGATATACTTGCGGTACTCGTCGGTGGTGGTGGCGCCGATGACCTGCAGCTCGCCCCGGCCCAGGGCGGGCTTGATGATGTTGGCCGCGTCGATGGCCCCCTCGGCGGAGCCGGCGCCCACAATGGTGTGCAGTTCGTCGATGAAGAGGATGATGCCACCTACCCGGCGCACCTCCGCCAGGATGTTCTTGACCCGCTCCTCAAACTCGCCCCGGTACTTGGTGCCCGCCACCATGGAGGACAGGTCCAGGGAAAGCAGACGCTTAGAGCGCAGCTCGTCGGGCACATCCCCGGCCACCATGCGGCGGGCCAGCCCCTCGGCCACGGCGGTCTTGCCCACGCCGGGCTCGCCGATGAGGGCGGGATTGTTCTTCTGGCGGCGGGAGAGGATCTGGATGACCCGGTTGATCTCCCTGTCCCGGCCCACCACCGGGTCCAGCATGCCCCCGGCGGCCAGCCGGGTGAGATCGCGGGAGAACTGGTCCAGCAGCTTGGTGTCGCCGCCGTACTCCCGCTCCCGTGTCTTGCCGCCGCCCCGGAAGGGGGAGGGGGAGGCCTCGCCCCCCATGGCGGCCACCACGTCGGCGTGGAGCCGCCGGGGCTCCACGCCGGTGCCGGAGAGCACCCGCACCGCCACCCCGTCCCCCTCGCGGAGGATACCCAGCAGCAGGTGCTCGGTACCCACGTAGTGGTGGCCCAGCCGGGCGGCCTCGGTGAGGGAGAGCTCGATGATCTTTTTGCACCGGGGGGTGAGCCCCTGGGACGGCGCGCCGCCGGGGGCGCCCACCCCCACCATGCGGGCGATGGCGGCCTTCAGGCTCTCTGGCTCCAGCCCGGCGGACTGGAGCACCTTGGCCGCCACCCCTTTGCCCTCACGGGCCAGGCCCAGCAGCAGGTGCTCGCTGCCCACATAGCCGTGGCCCAGCTCGGCCGAACACTCCTGGGCCAGCCGCAGGGCGGCCTGGGCCCGCTCGGTAAATCTGGTTTCGCTCATGTGTTCACCTCGTTTGCTCCGTCTCCAAAAGAGGAGCCTCCACTGCCTTTTGACGGGCTTCATCCGCTGTGCCACGCCCCTTTTCTTTTGTTCTGTGCTGGTGCAGACCGCTGCGCGGCGCGCCGTCCAGCTCCGGGGTTAGGCTCCCGGCCGCCTCCATGTGAAATTGAGAGGATTTGTCCATGGAAAAATACGCCTCCTTCGGGTGGCTGGATTCTATTTTTTCCCACTGTGAAAAAATATACCCACAGTCGGCGCATTTTAGCATTGCATTTTTAAAAAGTTATGGTACAATGACTTTAGCTTGAGTGTTTGGAGGTGTATCCAATGGCCTATGTCATCAGCGACGCTTGCGTGAGTTGCGGTGCCTGTGAGGGCAACTGCCCCGTGGGCGCGATCTCCCAGGGCGACGAGCACTACGTCATCGATGCCGGTTCCTGCATCGACTGCGGTTCTTGCGCCGATACCTGCCCCACGGGTGCCATCTCCCAGGGCTGATTTTGGTACGTAAGTGAAAAACAGCGGCATGCCGTGCGGTATGCCGCTGTTTTTAAATTGCGGGAAAGGAAACGACCGTGAGAGAGAAAGAGAGACGGCTGGAGGGCAGGGATCTGCTTCTGGTGGGCTTCACCCTGTTCTCCATGTTTTTTGGGGCGGGCAATCTGATTTTTCCGCCCAATATTGCGGCCCAGGCGGGCACCCAAACCTGGCCCGCCATGCTGGGGCTGGCCCTCAGCGCGGTGGGGCTGCCGGTACTGGGGGTGGTGGCGGTGGCCCGCTCCGGCGGGCTGGATGCCCTGGGCAGCCGTGTGCATCCCGCCTTTGCCCGGGTGTTCACCATCGTGGCCTATCTGGCCATCGGCCCCTGCCTGGCCATCCCCCGGACGGCCACCACCTCTTTTGAAATGGCCGTCCCTCCCTTCGTGGGAGCGGACGCCCCCATCGGGGTGTATCAACTGGTCTACTCCCTGGTGTTCTTCGCCGCCGCCCTGTTCATCGCCCTGCGGCCGGAGAAGCTCACCGACCGGCTGGGCAAGATTCTCTGCCCCATCCTGGTGGCGCTGATTGTCGTCACCTTTGTGGGCTGTCTGGTCAACCCGCTGGAGGGCTACGGTCCGGCCACCGGGGACTACGCGACCCATGCGGTGGTCAAGGGCTTCATCGAGGGCTATCAGACCATGGACACCATCGCCGCCCTGGCCTTCGGCATTGTCATTGCGGTGAACATCCGCGCCCGGGGGGTGGAGGAGGAGGGCGCCGTGGTGCAGGGTACCGTCCGGGCGGGGGTGGTCGCCGGAGGGATGTTGCTGGCGGTCTACTGCATGCTGGCCCACATCGGCGCCCTGTCTGGCGGCGCACTCCCCAACCCGGCCGACGGGGCGGAGGCCCTCACCAATGTGGTGGGCCTGCTGTTCGGCACCGTGGGCAGCGTCCTGCTGGCGGGTATCTTCCTCATTGCCTGCTTCAATGTGTGCGTGGGCCTTATCAGCTCCTGCGGCGAGTACTTCCACAGCATCTGCCCCCGGCTGAGCTACCGGGGGTGGGCGGTGCTCTTCGCTTTGGTGAGCATGGCCATCTCCAATGCTGGATTGACCCAAATCCTGGAAGTGTCCGCGCCGGTGCTCAACGCCATCTACCCGGTGGCTATCGTGCTCATCGCCCTGTCCTTCTTCCAGCGGTGGCTGGAGGGCCGCCGCTGGGTGTATCCTGCGGCGGTACTGTGCACTGGAGTGTTCAGCGTACTCTTTGCCCTGAAGGGTCTGAAGGTGCCTCTGGACTTTCTGGACGCCCTGCCACTGGCGGACGTAGGCCTGGGCTGGGTGCTCCCTGCCGGGGTGGGCGTCGTTCTGGGCCTGCTGCTCTCCGGCCGAAAGAGATAACAAGCAAGCGCCGTCCCGGCCGGGACGGCGCTTGTTGTATCCAGAAGGCCACTGGCCTAGCCAGTGGCCTTCTGGATACAACAAACCGGCGGCGGAGCTGTGTCCGCCGCCGGTTCAGGGTTAATCGCCGTAGCCGTCGGGGTGGGAGGAATGCCACTTCCAGGCGGAGGCGATGATGTCCTCCACATTGGTGTACTTGGGCTGCCAGCCCAGCACCTCCGTGGCCTTCCGGCTGGAGGCGATCAGTGTGGCGGGATCGCCGGGGCGGCGGCCCTCCTCCCGGACGGGGATGGGGTGGCCGGTGACCCGGCGGGCGGCCTCGATGATCTCCCGGTTGGAGAAGCCCTGTCCGTTGCCCAGGTTGAAGGCGGCGGAGGTGTTGGTGCGCTTCAGGTAGTCTAGGGCCAGGAAGTGGGCGTCGATGAGATCCTCCACGTGGATGTAGTCCCGGATACAGGTGCCGTCCTTGGTGTGGTAGTCGGTGCCGAAGAGGGAGAGCTGCTCCCGCTTGCCCTGGGCCACTTGGAGGATGAGGGGGATCAGGTGGCTCTCCGGCCGGTGATCCTCGCCGATGGAGCCGTCGTGCCAGGCCCCGGCCACGTTGAAGTAGCGCAGGGCGCAGAACTTGAGGCCGTGGGCCAGGTCGCACCACTTGAGCATCTTCTCCACAATGAGCTTGCTCTCGCCGTAGGGGTTGGTGGGGTTCTGGGGGTGGGCCTCGTCGATGGGCACATACTCCGGCTCGCCGAAGGTGGCGGCGGTGGAGGAGAAGACCAGATAGGGCACCTTGTGGGCCAGCATGGTCTCGATGAGGGTCAGCCCGGCAGTGACGTTGTTGCGGAAATACTGCTCGGGCACCTGCATACTCTCTCCCACCAGGGAGAAGGCGGCGAAGTGGATGACCGCCTCGATGGGCTCCCTGGAAAATACATCGTCCAGGAAGGCCCGGTCGGCTACGCTGCCCACATAGAGGCGGCCGCCCTTGAGGGCCTCCCGGTGGCCCTTGGACAGGTCGTCCACCACCACCACGTCGGCCCCCCGCTCGATCAGGGCGGCCACGCAGTGGCTGCCGATATACCCGGCGCCGCCGGTCACTAGAATTGCCATAGCAAAAACCTCGTTTCTTTTATAGTGTCTCCAGAAGGAAACGCCCGATGCTCTCCATGGCCTCGGTGGCCTTTTTCATGGGGAACATCTGGAATACATGCCAGAGATCCGTCCACACCTCCAGCCGGCAAGGCACCGCGGCCTGCACCAGCCGGTCCCGCAGGCGGATGGAGTCGGAAAGCAGCAGCTCGCTGCTTCCCGCCTGGATGAGGGTGGGGGGAAAGTCCTTCAAATCGCCGAACAGGGGGGAGAGCCGGAAGTCGGACCAGTCCTGGTCCCGGGCGTAGGCGTCCCGAACGGCGTGAATATAGTTGACCGTGAGCACCGGGTCGATAGCGGCCCGCTCCTGGTAGGACTTGCCGCTGGCGGTCATATCTGTCCACGGGGAGAGGAGAATGAGGGCCCGGGGCAGCCGCCGTCCGGCCTCTTTGAGCAGGTGGGTGAGCACCAGGGCCAGGTTTCCGCCGGCGGAGTCGCCGGCCACCACCACGTCCCGGGCGCCGTAGCCCTGGTACATCAGGTAGTCCCAGGCCTTCACGGCGTCCTCCACCGCGGCGGGATAGGGGTGCTCCGGGGCGAGGCGGTACTCGAAGGAGAGCACCTGCCAGCCGGTGACGTTGGCCAGCTTGGAGGCCAGAATACGGGAATAGCCCAGGTTGCCGCTGGTATAGCCGCCCCCGTGGCAGTAGAGGATGGCCCGGCGGCGGTCGTGGCCCCGGTGGGGACGCACCCAGGCGCAGTTCATGCCGTCCAGCTCAAAGGGCTCCCAGCTCATGCCAGCCATGGGGGCCACCAAACGGCCCAGCAGCTCCTGCCCCTTGCGCTGCTTCTCCAGATCCTCCACATTCATGGTCTCCGGCGTGGCGGCGGTGTGAATGGCCTTGAGGGCGCGCATGAAGGGGTCCAGGCGGCGGGTCTCGTCGGCCTGGCGCTCTTCCGGTGTGCGGCGGGCCAGCTTGATGTGGATACGGTCCTGTTCCATAGTGGAAGTCCTCCTTGTCAACTGTTCTGATTATACCACAGGGCTGCCGGAAAAGAAAGGGTGGATCGCCCGTATTCCCCTTGCCGCGGAGGATGGAACGTGGTATGATAGGCCTAGATTATGTTGACCGGAAGGGGGGCGGAGTATGCCGAGGGACAAGCGGGGCGAAAAGCCGGAGTGGTATCCCCTGGACAATGCGGGTGTGCTCTATTCCGCCCTCCAGAAGGAGAAATATTCGGCCATCTACCGCTTCTCCGCCGTGATGGCGGAGCGGGTGGACCGGGATGCCCTGCAGCGGGCCGTGGACAAAACCATGCCACGGTTCCCGTCCTTCGGGGTGCGCATCAAGAAGGGGGCTTTCTGGTACTACTTCGAGCCAAACAGCGCCCCCGGGCCCTTTGTGAAGGAGGATATCTCCAACCCCTGCCAGCCGGTGCGCTTCCGGGAGGACAACGGCTGGCTGGTACGCTTTTACTATTATGAGAAGCGCATCTCCGTGGAGGTGTTCCACGCCGTCAGT
>OJXL01000488.1_pt1 | contig 10824 bp, 5 predicted proteins | sample 1600661 | NCBI WGS metagenome assembly OJXL01 (sample SAMN04436760, study PRJEB24849) | human gut metagenome | biome: human gut; feature: NICU; material: stool | host: Homo sapiens | place: USA: Saint Louis, MO | collected 2011-03-13
GCTCCGCCTCCGCCTCACGGGCCATGGCCCGCTGCATCGCCTCCGGAATCTCCACGTCCTTAATCTCCACGACGGACACATCGACACCCCACGGGTGCGTCTGCACCTCGATGATCTCACGGAGGTCCGTGTTGAGTTCCTCCCGGTGGGCGAGGAGGGTGTCGAGATCCGCCCGGCCTAGGACACTTCGCAACGTCGTCTGAGCGATCTGGCTCGTCGCGATCGCGTAATTCTCCACATTCATGACAGCATCCATGGGGTCCGTCACGTTGAATAGGACGACGGCGTTGACACGAGCCGGCACGTTGTCACGGGTGATGATCTCCTGCGGCGGGATCGTCAGGGTCACGGTACGTTGGTCGACTCTGTGCAGCTTGTCGAGGCCGGGGAAGATAAACACGAGCCCGGAACCGTGCAGCCCGCGCAGTTTGCCGAGCCGGAAAACGACGCCGCGCTCATATTCGGGGATGATCTTGAAGCTCGATATCAGGAACCCGATGACGAGGATGACGAGCGCGATCGTGGTGAAGGTCCATTCGAGATCACTCATGTTCTGTTCCTGTCGGCATCGACGTCGTCCGCACCTCGGTAGTACCTGCCCCGGTCATACGTACTCCGCACCTCAGCCTCGACCGCAGCCGCCTGCTCGACCGAGCGGTACCGCGTCCGTCCGGACCTCCAACGGGACCCGTACCTGGCAATAAGACGGTCGGCCTCGTCACCGGCTCGGTCTGTCGTCGCCTGCCCATGAACGCCGAGCACGCGGACACGACCGTCGTCGTGCACCGTCCCGGTATCCGGCACTGACGTCTCCAGCGGCAACCCCTCTGGGATGTCCACTGGGCGCCGGCGTATGGATGCGGCGGTAGGAACGAGAGCCAGGCAGACGATAGCGATAGTCGCTATAAGAGTGACCACCTCCGCTACCGTCCGTGCCACGAAGAGCATGCCACCTGGCAGGGCCAGAGCAGCGACCATGACGCACACCGTCATACCACGATGGAACAGTCCGGCCTCGGAGTACGGCCACGGGTCGACGGGCATGGTTACCTCACGCGCCGTCATCGTCGGCGAGCAAGTGTCCTTGACGGGGCATCGACCACAAATCTCGTGCTGACCGCGGTACCTGACGACCCGCTTCTGCGGATCGAAGCTCGCGGGCCACAGCCAGTGGTCCTCATGGCACTTCCATCCGTCCCGATCGTCGTGGTAGACGAAGTTCGTCGTCTTCCACTCCCGACTCATCCGGGCGCTGTGGCGACCCAAGACATCAAGCAACCAGGCCACGGTAAGCAGAAAGAGGGAGTAGCAACAGGTGAGCACCACCTGGAGGGACGGGCTCACCTCGTCGCCTCCGGCAGCTGGGCGTGTCCTTGCTCGCCCGGGGCCTCCTCGATGAAGAGCCGCTCCACCGGCAGTTCATCGACGGTCCTCCCTTCCCGGTGGTGCATCAGTCCCTGGAATGTCATCCACAAGAACGGCAGCACCCCGCCGATGATGAAGACGAGGTCCCCCGGCATGCGGAGCCACTCGAGGACGACGTTGCGGTGCTCGGTGATGTAGTTGAGCTGTCGGGCCTCGAAATAGCCTGCGTCCACCGAGTGGTATAGCTGCAGGATGCCAAGCGGCAGCAGGGTGACGACGACCATCCAGGCGAGCCCGATGTTCGTGCACCAGAACGAAATTTTCGCCAGCCTGTCGTTCCACGCAGGGATGAGGTACCTCAGCGCGAACATCGCCAAGGCCATGGCCATCATCCCGTAGACGCCCATCATCGCCCCGTGGGCATGGTTGGCGGTGAGGGCGGTGCCGATCTCGTAGTAGGACACGATCGGCAGGTTGATGAGGAATCCGAAGACACCAGCACCGACGAAGTTCCAGAACCCGACTGCAACGAGGAACATCACCGTCCGTGAGGAACGTCAATGGGATGACCTCCGCAGCCGAAAAGAAAGCGCCGATGGCCATGTGCGCGCTCGGGGTGCCCGAGAAGTACAGGTGGTGCATGGTGCCGAGCACCCCACCGGCCGAGTAGAGGATGACGTCCATGTAGATGACACCCAACGCCACCTTCTCGCGGACGACACCGAGCATGACGAAGATGTACGCCACCATGACGGTGGTGAAAAGCTCGAGGAAATCCTCGACCCAGAGATGGACCACCCAGAAACGCCAGAACTCAGCCACCGAGAGCTGAGTGTGCGTCCCGGCGAGGAGACCCACGGCGTAGAACATCGGGATCGATAGGGCCGAAAAGAAAAACACCCACGGCATATTGCCGAACGATTCGGCCCTCATCCGGGTATGCATAGCACGCCAGATAATGAACACCCACAGGAACATGCCAAGGGTGAGCAGGAGCTGGAACATCTTCGACAGGTCGATGTACTCCCACTGCTGGCCGAACACCGGACCTTTAGCCCACGAAACTCCGTAGACCGACAACGCCTCACTGGTAAGGGAACCGAATACGACGAAAGCTACTGCCCCGAGCAGCACGTAAGTCAGCACGTGTTGCCTCCTAGGCTCCTTACCCGAGACGAAGGGAGCCAGGAAGATGCCGCCGGCAAGGAAGGCTGCCGCCGTCCAGAACAACGCCAACTGAACATGCCAGGTTCGGGCAAGGTTATAGGGCAACCAGGCCGCCAAATCGAACCCAAAGAAACTCGAAATATCCGCCCGGTAATGCTCTGCCGCCGCACCAACAAGGGTCTGGACAAGGAACAAAACAGCAATGACGAAGAAAAACCATGAGGTGGCGCGTTGCGACTTGGTAAGCCCAACCTGGCTGGGAGGGATGAAACTCAGTGACGGAGTCTCCGACTCGTGCCAACCGATGTTCTTGCTCCAGCGCCCATATATTGCGAACATGACTCCGGTACCGCCGATGAGAACGATAAGGGAAAGCACGGACCAGACAACCATGTCGGCCGTTGGACGGTTCGCCACAGTCGGGTCTGCCGGCCAGTTGTTTGTGTACGAATAGCTGTGGCCGGGCCGATCTGCGGCCGCTCCCCATGCGGTCCACGCGAAGAAGTCGGTCAAGTGCCTAGCTTGTGCCGGGCCCTTGATGTCGTCGGCTAGCAGACCGAGGTTGTGCGAATTCCTCCCGAAATACGTCGTGTAGTAGGAAACGAGATGGTGGTATGCGGCAGTCTGCTGACGTGATAGGACGAGCACGCCGGTGCGGGAGTCGTAGCGGTTGGTACGCCAGTCCTTGATGTTGGCCTGGTGCGGTTGATTCTCTCTAGCTTTGATTCGAACATCCAGGGTCAACGTCGCGGCACGACGCAGATAGTCGGCGGTGAAGTCGGGGCCAAGGTACCCACCGTGGCCGACGATGGACCCATACTCCATGAGGCCTCGGTTATTGAAGGCTTCCTGCCCGGCAACGATGTCGTCATGAGTAAACAGCACCTCTCCGGTGGTGGAGACAACCTTGTCGGGTATGGGTATGGAGTCGTTATAGGTGTGATACGCGAGGATGCCCATCACCGTGAATCCCAGGATCATCACAAGGGCGATCCCTTGCACCCAGCCTTTGCTGACGACCATCGGTCGACGACGGGTCTCCTCGGGTTTCTTGCCTTCATCGCCCATGGCATAAGCCTATCGTTTATTGACGATACAATCATCATAAATGATGAGCGTGTCCGCCCCCTACCACGGCACGATGCCAGGACAGCCCGTTTCGGGAAGCGCCCCCTATTCTTGTGCTATTGCTCTTGCACTGCAGCGGATGTCACCGAGGAGGGCCCGTGATCCTGCTGGTTGACAACCACGATTCCTTCACCTTCAACCTGGCACACCTATTGGCCGAAGTCAGCGGGATCGAGCCAGTGGTGGTCCGCCCCGAGGAGGTCGAGCGTGCAGGGATCCTCCGCCGACTGGCTGATGGCGAATTCGACCACGTGGTCATCGGTCCAGGACCTGGCTCCCCGCACAACGACAAGGACTTCAAGACCGCCGGACAGGTGATCGATGCCTCCAACAAGCTCCCCCTGCTCGGGGTGTGCCTGGGCCACCAAGGCCTCGGGTTACGTCACGGTGCCCAGTTGCAGACCATTCGGCCCCATCACGGCATCGTCAGCCGAATTCATCACTCCAGGCGCGGAATCTTCGCCGGATTACCGCAAGATTTCGAGGCAACTCGGTATCACTCACTGTGCTTGACCACGTTGGGTGACCAGATCGTCGAACATGCTCGCGCCGAGGATGGCGCCATCATGGCGTTCGAGGTTGCCGACCGGCCACACTGGGGCGTGCAATTCCACCCAGAGTCAGTCATGACGCAGGTCGGATGTCAGTTAATGACGAACTTCCTGGCGATCGGCAGCCAGCCACGACACAGCGAGGTACGCGACAAACGCGAACCGCGCAACATCCAGTCACGAAAGTGTGCCCGGACTACGGCACGGTGGACAATCCACCACCAAACGGTGGACATCGACCTCGACGAAGAAGCCACCTTCAGCCGCCTCGCTGGCGACGGTGACGCCTTCTGGTTGGACTCGGCCACCACGCGTGGCGACACCGGCCGTTGGAGTGTCATGGGCACGGCGTCGGGGGCGGCATCCGAACTGGTCAGTTACGACGTCGCCACGAACACGTTAACGGTCAACGGGCGAACCCAGTCTGGTGATGTGCTGGACTTCTTGGAACGCCGTCTTGCAGATGGAGTATCACGGAGGGACCCGGAACTAGATGACATCCCATTCACAGGTGGCTATGTCGGTTTCCTGGGCTATGAGTGCAAGGCGCTGACCTTGGGCCCGAATGCGCACTGCAGCGAACTGCCCGATGCCATGTGGATGCGTCCGGCCAGCTGGATTGCGTACGACCACTACCGGCATCACGCTCACCTCCTAGCCTTGGACGACCGTAACACGCCCGGCTGCAATGAGGCCGCTGATCTGTTGGACGCACTGGCTGCGACGCTGGTGGAGCGACCAGGTAGCAGCGAAGAGCCCGCACCGCTAACCGTGCCTGTGGAAGGGTCGTGGCGGCTCAGCCGAGGGGGCTACCAGGACCGTGTTGCCGCAATCCAGCAGGCGCTAACGCGCGGTGACTCGTACGAGGCCTGTCTGACCGACACGTGGACCTCCCGGTGCGACGTGGACGGCTGGCAGTTGTACCGCGCACTACGGCGTCGAAACCCAGCCCCCTATGGGGCGTATCTTCGGTTTACCGACCCGCGTGTGGAGGTGTGCTCTTCATCCCCGGAACGGTTCCTGCGAGTACGCGACGGCATCGCTGAATCCAAGCCGATCAAGGGGACAATGGCTCGCTGTGATGATCCGGTGGAGGATGCCCGGGGAATTGTCGATTTACAACATGACGCGAAAAACCGCGCCGAGAATCTCATGATCGCTGATCTGGTGCGCAACGACCTGTCGCGCGTGTGCCAACCAGGCACGGTGGAGGTACCACGTCTGATGGCGATCGAGTCATATGCGACGGTGCACCAGATGGTGACCACGGTGCGCGGACGATTGCGTGAGGACGTCGGATTGGTCGACGTACTGCGAGCGACCTTCCCTGGTGGATCGATGACCGGGGCACCGAAGGAACGGTCCGTAGAAATCCTGGACGGTCTGGAGGTCGGCGCCCGGGGAATCTACTCGGGAATCCTGGGATATCTCGGCTTCGATCGCACCGCCGACCTCAGCATCGTGATACGGACGGTGATCCGAACGGGGTCGCAGGTAACGGTCGGTGCCGGCGGCGCAATCGTCGCAGCTTCCCAGCCTGACGAGGAGTGGCGCGAGAAGAACCTCAAAGCGGCGGCACCGTTGGCTGCGCTGACGCTGTCAGCCGGGCCAGGAATTCCCGTCACTCCCCCATAGCAGTTGGAATCGGCTTGCGCCAGGCTCGTTCGATCTCGTCAAGGGGGAGGCTGAACAGACCGTTAACCTCGATCTCACCGTGATCTATGACCTCGCCAATACGGGCAGTCGGCACACCGTGCTCCTGGCACAGCTCCTTGAACTCACGGTAGCCGTTACCGCACAGCGAAACGATCGCTCGGGCCGGGGTCTCAGAGAACAACATCACCGACGGTTCACCCTCGGGCAGACTCACCGACACGCCAAGACCCCCCTGGAGGCAGCTTTCCACAAGCGCCTGCGCCAGGCCACCGTCGGACAGGTCGTGAGCGCTAGACAGCAGGCCGCGCTTCGACGCTTCCACCATCACCGCGGCCAGAGCTTTCTCGGCATTCAGGTCGGGCATCGGGGGCATACCACCTAGGTGGCCAGCGTGGATGACGTCCTCATAGACCGATCCGCCGAACTCGCACTTCGTCGTTCCTAGCAGCAAGACAGCGTCGCCGTCGTGTGCGAAGGCCGACGGGATACAACGATGCACGTCATCAATAACGCCGAGCACACCAACGAGCGGAGTAGGCCGAATCGACTCATCTCCAGTGCGGTTGTGCAGGGAAACGTTACCGCCCGTAACCGGCACGCCAAGCTCGCGGCAACCGTCAACCAGACCAAGGATGGTCTCGTCGAATTGCCACATGACATCGGGATCGTACGGGGAGCCATAATTGAGGCAATCAGTGACAGCCACCGGAGTTGCGCCAGAGACAGCCACATTCCGGTAAGCCTCGCAAAGAGCCAGCTGGGCGCCAAGATACGGGTTAAGGGTGGTCTGGCGTCCGTTAGCGTCCAAGGACAGCGCGATGCCGAGGTTGTCGTCAATACGAATCATGCCGGCATCGTTCGGCTGAGCGAGCACAGTATTGCCACGCACGAACCGGTCATACTGGTCGGTGATCCAGGAACGGTCGCACAGCTGGGCGGAGCCAACAAGGGCCAGCAGGGCCCCGGCAAGACCCTCACCAGAGTTATCGCGCGGCAACGCGTTGGCGTCGTCCTCGTTGAGCTCATCAATCCACCACGGACGGGCGGCCGGCATGTCGAGAACAGGTCCGTCGTGAGCAACCGTCCGCGGATCGACGTCGACAATCCGCTCGCCCTGCCAATCAATGTGAAGTCGACCGGTATCGGTGACCTCGCCAATGACAGTGGCAGCGACACCCCAATGGGCGCAGATCTCCATGAAGCGGTCAAGCTGATCGGGGCGCACCACCGCCGCCATCCGCTCCTGGGACTCGCTCATGAGGATCTCTTCAGGGGCGAGGTTCGGGTCGCGCAGCGGAACGCGGTCGAGCTCGACGTGCATGCCACCGTCGCCAGCACTGGCCAGCTCGGAGGTGGCACAGGAGATTCCGGCGGCACCGAAATCCTGCAAAGCCTCAACTACCCCGGCGTTGAAGAGGTCAAGGGTGCACTCGATGAGCAGCTTCTCCATGAACGGGTCGCCCACCTGGACGCTGGGTCGCTTCGACTCGCCCTCTGAAGCGAAAGATTCCGAGGCAAGGATCGACGCGCCACCGATACCGTCGCCACCGGTGGCCGCACCAAAGAGAACGACGAGATTGCCTACACCCGAGGCTTTGGCGAACTGTAGGTCCTCATGACGCAGCACCCCGACGCACAGGGCGTTGACGAGCGGATTGCCGTAATAGGTGGGGTCGAAGAGGGTCTGGCCGCCGATCGTGGGCAGGCCGAGGCAGTTGCCATAGTCGGCGATCCCAGAAACAACACCGGGCAGCACACGTGCGGTATCTGGAGCATCCAGCGGGCCGAAAGCCAAAGCATTCATGACGCCGACCGGGCGAGCACCCATCGCCATGATGTCGCGAACGATGCCACCGACTCCGGTAGCTGCGCCCTGGTGGGGCTCGACGTAGGAGGGGTGGTTGTGGGACTCCGCCTTAAAAGTGACGGCCAGTCCGTTGCCAATATCGACGACACCAGCATTGTCCCCGATGCCAGCTAGCAGCGGGCCGAGCGGCGTCTGCTGAGGCAGGTCACCGAATCGGCGCAGGTATTTCTTCGATGATTTGTAGGAGCAATGCTCCGACCACATCACCGAGTACATGGCGAGCTCGCCGCCGGTCGGGCGGCGTCCCAGGATCTCCCGGATGCGCTGGTACTCGTCGGCGGACAACCCCAACTCAGCCCAGGGCTGCTCAACGTCGGGGGTGCTGACGGCGTTCTCCACTGTGTCTGCCACAGGACAAATCTAGCCGTTGAGCGACGTCATTGCCGCCTCGACCACAGATGCAGGCCACTCAAGGCGCATCGGAGTGACAGAACGTCTTACCATGAGCCAGGTGAGTACCACCACATCGAGCCCTCGTCGTCGCGTCGCCATGACATGGGTTGTGTGGATCACAGCCGTGATCGCATACGGGTTTGCGGTCATGCAGCGAACCTCTCTCGGCGTCATGGGGCTAACGGCAGCCGCCCATTTCAACGCCCCCGCCTCCGTCGTCGCCACCTTCATGGTGTTGCAGCTAGCGGTCTACGCGGTGCTCCAGATTCCAGCCGGTATTACCGTCGACCGACTGGGATCAAGGGTCGTCATTACCGCTGGGTCAATCGTCATGACCGTAGGACAGGTCGTCATGGCACTCACCGGAAGCGTCGGCGGAGCAGTGCTGGCTCGCGTCCTCGTCGGATGCGGCGACGCCTTCATTTTTGGTGCCGCGATACGACTAGTGCCAGCTTGGTTCCCTCCCAAACAGACCCCTCTGGTAACCCAACTCACGGGTTTGCTAGGCCAGTTCGGACAGGTCGTCTCAGCCGTTGGCCTCGTGGCCATGGTCAACAGCAGCGGGTGGCGTTCCACCTATCTCCTGGCAGCCGGTGGTGCTGCGGTAGCGGCTGCGTTGGCATTCCTCCTCATTCGTGACGCCCCGCCCGGAGTGGAGCCGGAACGTACCGATGGCAACGTCAAACAACTCCCCCACCAGGTCGCTGAGGTCATCAGTCACCCCTCGACGCGACTGGCTTTTTGGGCACACATGTCGTCGAATTTCGCCGGAATCGTATTTTCGCTGATGTGGGGTATGCCCTACCTCACCCACGCTGAGGGACGCTCAACGGCCACCGCCTCGACACTTATGACGGTTTATGTCATCGCCAATGCCATCGCCGGACCAACGGCGGGCATCCTGACCAGCCGACACCCCATTCGTCGTGGCACCCTCATCGAGGCCATGATCGCTGCCTCCGCGGTGGCGTGGCTGATCGTCCTGGTGTGGCCAGGGCCCGCTCCGCTGTGGATGCTCTTCCTCCTCGTCATCTGCCTGGGCATCTCTCTGCCTGGCGGAAACGTCGGCTTCGATGTGGCCCGCACTTTTCAGCCAGGCAACCGGTTGGCCACCGCGACCGGTGTAGCGATTACAGGCGGCTTCTTCTTCGGTCTTTTAGAGATCGAAATTATCGGCCTACTACTCGATATGCTGTGCCCTGGCGGTCGTTACACCCTCAGCGGGTTCCGCTGGGCGATGTCGACCCAACTCGTCCTCTTTGCCATCGGGTTGGCTGGGTTAGAGGTCAACCAGCGTCGGCTCTACCAGATCATGGCTGACAACGGCGTCACCGTGCCTACCTGGCGTGAGGCCTTGGCACGACAGTGGCGGGTCGTCAAACAGCGTCGCCGTTAAAGCCGTTACTCAGCTATTGAAATCACGGGCGGTTTCGGCACGAGATGCCGCGTCGCGACGTTCCCTAACCATCCGGGTCAGACCGCCAGTGGCCGATTGGTGACTCGCCAACCAACGGTCAGCAGTCTCGGCGGTATCACCGTCAGGGAACAGCCCGACGACTAAACGCTGGGCCATCTCGATCGGGAACTCCTGCCAGATCTGCTCAAGATCATCGAAGTAGGAGCCATTGAGATTGGCAAACGTCTGGGCACCCAGCGGGGTACGTAAACCCTCAATGAGGGCTACACAGTGCTCATTGGACAGCTCTCCCGGGGTGCGCAGGCGACGATAGGCCTCCTGTTTGGCGGCATCGTCAGGACGAGCGGTGAGGGCCGCCATGTGATGGGCGACACCGGTCTTGGTGTGGTCACGCTCTAACTCGGCATCCAGGTCTTCGACGCTAGCCTGACCCAGAGCGGCCAGAGCCATCCAGGACTGCCACCTCATTTCTGGATCGACGACCAGGCCGGCGACATTGCCGTCGAGCAGGCCGCGAACCCGTCCAGCCGAGTCCGGATCGGTAGCTGACAAGGCCAGGGCGTGACGCGCCCACAAGCGCTGTAGGTCGCTACCCAGCTCGGACTCGTCGAGTCCCTGCCAGGCCCGGGCTGCCTCGGCGCGCCGTGCGGTCTTGCGAGCAGAATCAGGAAGATAGTTCTCGACGGCCATTCGTAGCTGCTGCAATACGGTGGCGAGGATGGCCGGTTCGGTCTCTTTGGGACCATGCGCAGCAACGGCGTCAAGGTAATCCTGAACCTTAAGCTTGGCGTCGCGCACGGAGTTCCACAGCATCGACCAGACCAGAGCGCGAGCCAATGGGTCGGCCAGACCCGACAGGTGAGCAAGGACGGTCTTCGTACCAGTAGCGCCAAGGCGCACCTTGGCGTACGTGAGATCGTCGTCGTTGATGAGGATGAGGTCGGGGGCCGGTTTGCCCGCCGCCTCAGGAACCGGGGTGCGTGGGGAGGAGATAGTGAGGTCGATGAGGTTAGTGCGCACCAAATCTTCGCCGTGCAAGGAGTACAGCCCGACGCGCAGGGTGTGGGGACGATTGACGTCGCGGCCGGTGCGGACGTCAACCGAGTCACGCACGACAGCCAGCTCGGAAACAACGCCGTCACTGATAGTAAGTTCCGGCAGCAGGACGTCGGGACCAGCAGTCTTAAGCCAAGCGTCGACCCAGGCGCTCAGATCACGTCCGCAGGCCTTTTCGAGGTGACGAATGAGGTCGTCAAGGGTGGCTGACGAGAAGGCCAATT
>OJXL01000517.1_pt1 | contig 10376 bp, 10 predicted proteins | sample 1600661 | NCBI WGS metagenome assembly OJXL01 (sample SAMN04436760, study PRJEB24849) | human gut metagenome | biome: human gut; feature: NICU; material: stool | host: Homo sapiens | place: USA: Saint Louis, MO | collected 2011-03-13
AGTACCGAGGATGTAGAAATTTCGGACGCGGGTTCAACTCCCGCCAGCTCCACCAAAATTCTCCATCGGTGATTACCAGAGTCATCCGATGAAGTCCTAAGAGCCCGCACGGCGCAAGCCCTGCGGGCTTTTTTGTACCCTCAATTTGTCCCGCGTAGTCCGAAGAGAACTAATTAAATCCGAACCTTTTAGGCCCATTGATAGGCCCAACGAAAAGCTCTATTGTTTTCGTTGGGCCTAAACGCATGGAGACTCCCCATGGCAAGAAAAACCAAGCCGTTAACTGATACGGAAATCAAAGCCGCCAAACCTAAAGATGCCGATTACCAGCTGTATGACGGTGACGGGCTAACTCTGTTAATCAAGTCCAGTGGCAGTAAGCTTTGGCAATTCCGTTACTATCGGCCTCTGACCAAGCAGCGAACCAAACAGAGCTTCGGTGCCTACCCTGCCGTCTCGCTTTCTGATGCACGTAAGCTCAGAGCTGAATCTCGAGTTTTATTGGCAAAAGACATTGATCCTCAGGAACATCAGAAAGAACAGGTGAGGAATTCTCAAGAGGCCAAAACCAACACTTTCCTGTTAGTTGCGGAGCGTTGGTGGAATGTGAAGAAAGCCAGCGTGACGGAGGACTATGCCGACGATATCTGGCGCTCGCTTGAAAGAGATGTTTTCCCGGCAATCGGTGATATCAGTGTCACTGAGATTAAGGCTCATACTCTGGTTAAAGCAGTTCAGCCGGTTCAGGCCAGAGGTGCATTAGAGACTGTTCGCCGCCTTTGTCAGCGTATTAACGAAGTCATGATTTATGCGCAGAACACGGGCCTGATTGATGCGGTTCCCAGCGTAAACATCGGGAAAGCATTCGAGAAACCGCAAAAGAAAAACATGCCGAGTATCAGTCCGGATAAGCTTCCACAATTAATGCAAACAATGCGTACGGCAAGTATCAGTGTGTCAACGCGGTGCTTGTTCATGTGGCAGCTTCTCACCATTACCCGCCCTGCCGTAGCTGCTGAGGCTCGATGGGATGAGATCGATTTCAATGCTAGCGAATGGAAAATTCCTGCAGCGCGAATGAAGATGAACCGGGACCATTCGGTTCCACTATCTGATGGGGCTCTCGCTATTCTGGAGATGATGAAGTCTCTCAGTGGTGGTCGAGAATTTATCTTTCCCAGTCGCATCAAACCAACCCAACCAATGAACAGCCAAACAGTGAATGCAGCACTCAAGCGAGCTGGATTAGGAGGCGTTCTCGTCTCCCATGGTTTGCGTTCTATCGCCAGTACCGCTCTCAATGAACAAGGATTTCCGCCTGATGTCATTGAAGCTGCACTTGCTCATGTGGATAAGAATGAGGTTCGTCGCGCTTATAATCGAAGTGACTATCTTGAACAACGACGACCGATGATGCAGTGGTGGGCTGATTTCGTAAGCAAGGCCGACAGCGGAAGCATTTTTGATAATGGGAAAAGAGAGTTAAAACTTGTAGTCTGAGCTTCTGGCTAGAAAAGCGGACATTAAAAACTCAGGGGATACCCCTTTTCAAGGAGCAGGTAACGGGCAAACCAGCGATTCGTGAGGGAGAAACAAAGGTATGATGGCATCAATACCTCATGAAATGCATTTATCGGAGTATGTTATATTTCCATTAACAACTGAACATTTCAGATAAGTTTTGATGTTTCAGATTATGCATGAGTAGAGAAATTCAGGCTTTCAAGCAAGATCCTGACTATAAATCAATGAGCAAATATTTTGAGCGAAACGCATTGTTGATGCGTGAATAAGCACATGGAGATAAAGTATGAGACTGTCACGCATCACATTGCAAAACTACCGACGTTTTGAAAAGTTCGAGATTGATCTACACCCTGAACTCACTGTGATTGCAGCGCGTAATGGTCAAGGGAAAACGACTATTCTGGAAGCAATTGCAGCAGCACTAGGGCCTTTTGTGGGAGCTTTTGATTTCGGGCGTTCTGAGCACATACGCCGCACCGACGCACGCTATTCTGTGCAGGACAATAGTTATGAAAACGAACAAAACTTTCCCGTTATCATTGATTCTGAGATTATCGAGCCAGTAATCCAGTGGCAACGAGCATTAAATAGCGCTAAAGGCCGTACTACTACGAAAGAAGCTGCTCCACTGTCTGATTTGGGAAAATTACTGCAGGAGGATCTGCGTAAAAACTCAGACGTGGCTCTGCCTGTGTTGCGTTATTACAGCTCCAAGCGTTTGTGGGTTAGCCACAAGAACACTGCACGCAAAGCGATACTAACCGAAAGTCGTACTGCAGGATATGAGGATTGCTTATCTTCTCTCTCCAGTTTTGCGCAACTACAGGATTGGGTTAGAAAGGCAACGAATGCAATCCAACAACAACGAGAATTGCCGGGCTATGAGAAATCCAATTTAGAAGCAAGGCTCAAGGGTATAAAGAAGGCTGTCGACACTGTAATGGGTGAGGAAGGATGGAGCCACTTTCACCATAGCTTCATATATGATGAGTTAGCGATGTATCATCCGGACCATGGAGCGTTACCAATAAGTTTGCTCAGTGACGGGGTTCGTGCCATGATCTCATTAGCAGCTGATCTGGCATTACGCTGCGCTCGCCTCAACGGTTTCCTAGGTGAGTTTGCCTCCCTTGAAAGTTCAGGCATTGTCCTTATTGATGAGGTTGATCTACACCTACACCCAGCATGGCAGCAAAGGGTAGTGCAAGCTTTACGTAAAGCATTCCCCAAACTGCAATTTATCATTAGTAGCCACAGCCCCCAAGTGTTATCAACTATTAAGAGCGATAATATTCGTGTCGTATTCAGAAATAACGATGGGCATTGGCTGGCGGAGTCACCTGCTCAAGAAATCCTAGGTCGTGAAAGCGCAATTGCCCTTAACGATGTCATGGGTGTTAACCCCATTCCTCCTGTTGAAGCAGCGAAGCTTATTGCGACTTACACTGCAGTCATTGAAAATGGGGATGATGATAGTGACAAAGGTCGCACACTGCGCAGACAATTAGTGGATATTTATGGTGAAAAGCATCCCGTATTGTTAGATGCCGATAAACTGATCCGTTTTCAGAGATTTAAACTGCGCAAGTCCTCTAAAGATGAGGGGCAGGGATAATGCATAAGATTGATAGAACTATAGCAACGCCACCTGAGAGCTTAAGTGACTATGACTATCAAACTCAGACTTGGAAAGATTTGGCTACCGATTGCAAAAAAGCTTTACGTGCCGCACTTGTTGAAATGCAGGGCATACCCGGAGTAACTACTCCTGACGCTGATGAATACGGCCTACGTTGTGCTTACTGTGAATGCGCAATATACGATGCGGGTCATATCGAGCATTTCAGAAGAAAAAATCGGAGTCATTTTCCCGAGCTGACTTTTGTATGGCATAACCTATTCTTGGCTTGTGGCTCTCAAACTAATTGTGGACACTACAAAGATCGCCCTGAAGCAGCGCCTTATAACCCAGATCACCTTATTAAACCTGATATTCACGATCCAGAACACTATCTGTATTTTCACTCATCAGGTCAGGTATGGCCTCTAGAGGGGTTGAGCGAAAATGATAAACGTTGCGCTGAAGAGACCATTCGTGTATTCGGGCTCAATAGTAATGTACTTTCAGGCGCTCGTAGGTCAGCTTTAACCATCTATAGAAGCAAAATTCTCGAAGAACTTAATGAGATTTCAGAGTGGTCAGAGTCTGACCGGGTAGATTATTTAATGGAAGAGATTGAAGCTACTAGATGGGAGCCTTATGCGACAACAATTAAACATTTTCTACAGAAAAAAAGATAATGATTTTATTAAGCAATAAGAATAATGAAATCCAGTTTCATGGTAAAGTGGTCGGAAATTCCCGTAACGCCTGCATCGTTCTCAGAGCGGCCGATCAAGTTTGGTTTTGTGTCATAGGTGCGTCCGGTAAAATCAGTCCTCAGAATAGATAAAGTGAGGGGCTTTAAGTCCCTCACTTATTTTTTATCAAATAATTAAGTTATCAGTTGGCTCGTGCCAAAGTTACGATAACCGTCACTTAAGTCTTTGGTGTTGTACTTCGCCAGGTAAGCGACTCGTAGCAGGAAGTCATAATAATCAGGACTTAACGTTAAAGCGTCTTGTCGGGTGAACCACGCACTGTGATTCTTCGGGAAATGCGGGAGGTACGCGTAGTCAGGATATTCAAGCCCAATGGCACTACACCACGCTTTCTGTATTCGTGTTGCCATATTATCTGCATCACGGTTGGTGTAATCACCCAGATAACCATAGACCTCGCGGTTGAACAGCAGCGTCAGGTGATAGTGGGGATGTATGCCGGTATCACGTTCTCTGGCCCAGATATAAGCAGGTAGTGCAGGCTCACCAGCCCTGCCTGAGCGCACGTGCTCTGCTCTCAATTGGCTTTTCAGCGAATCAATACAACGCGTTATAGCCTTAGTATCTACCCTCTGAAAACAGACGGGAGAGTCAGGGTCATCAGGTACGTAATCCTCAGCAAATCTGGGAATAGCGAAAATGGCAAATATACGATTATGCTGCTCCAGCGTATTGCTTATTACAGCAATTGAGCGGCGAAGCATATAGCGTGATATCGGTGAGTCATATTTCTTTTCTGCTTCCAATAGCAGGAATTCAAATTCTTTTTCAGATAACTCATAAGTTGATTTCATAATATCTATTCAGTGGGTAATGGGTAGCCGATAGCTACCCAGGTTATAGCTGGGGAGGCTGTTAGTTGTGTTATGATTATCCTTGTCACACAAAGAATACTTAACTCACTTAGATACAACCTATTGATTTAAAGACAATATGCATTAGTGATATATATACGTTACTAAACAGGCATATATTACATATACCGAGTATCTAACAGGCACATCGAGGCTCATCTGTTCTAAAGAAAGTCACGGCCAGCCAAGGTTGATGCCATAAACAACACGATGATTTTACCGAGTAAAATACTCTGAAGTTATTCAGGCTCAGGCAACTTACTCAGCACAACGCTTCCCCATAATTCTGTGGGAAGGTTTAGCCGGATACACAGTTGTTGCGGACTCGTCTTTGAGCCAATAAATCTGACATAATTAGTGTTGTCCTTTTTAAGCAACTGTACCTTTCCTTGTGAGCTGAGCACCTCAAGCGCAGATTCTAGCCGTTCTGAATCTCTGACAGGCCCATTGATACGAATTTCACGACGAACAAAAGTGAAAGACTCGTTTTTAATAAGCTGTTTTTCCATAAAACGCTCTATTTTTTCAGCATCCGTTGGCGTTCTGAATTGGTCCACCTTGGCAATGAAATGATCAAGATACCAGTTTGCTATATGTATCGCCGAGAGCAGCGTATCCCTCGTAATGATGGCTGAGTTTGGTGTGATGAACATCTGCATTACAGCTGCAGTTCGTGTTACCTGTTCCATAAATCTTGCAGCGGCATCATTGTAGATTTCGAGGATATTGCCTGGCTCCATCAGCTTTTTTATCGCGCTATCACATTTATCCCATTCCAGCTGCGCATCCGGGGTAAATGTAATACATGGGCGTTGTTCTTTTTTTTCCCGACGACTGATACCTGCCAGTAAATGCTCGGTGACTATCGCTTCAAAATCATCCAGCACAGCGCTGTGGGGTTCCGGGTAGCTACTGATATCACAGGGATATGGATTAAGATCTAAATCCATAATCTGGCAACGTGGCAAAAATCCCGACAGTCGGGCAGTTTTACCCTGACGCATCATAAAATTTCCGAACAATGGGGGCTGAATCATCCCAAGGATACCCAATCGGGCATCCTCGATGGCATAACCCTTACTGGATGCTCTGATAGCTGCAATTCTATCTCCGCTCCAGAGGGAATTAATCCACGGTGTTTGGCGATACAAATTACTCTCAAATTGCCCCCCTGCTTCATCAGAAGCAATCACGAGGTTCGGGTACTCGAGGCCAAGTTCTTTCCTCAGTGCTTCGCTTGTTGCATCACTGATTGTAAAACGCTTTCTTAAGGGCTTTTCCGGCTCACGACCAGTACATGCATTCAAGATTTCCAAGGCCTCAAGCCGTAAAGGATTCTCAGGAGAGAGATCGCAAACTTGCCTGTACCTTTTTTCTGCACTTTTATGTTCAATTTTCCAACTGGCAAGCTCTTTTTTATACTGTATCAGCTGAAGCTTATATTCTTCCTCCAGCCTGGTTTCCATGTGAAACACTGGCCGCATCAGTAATCTGAATACCGTTGATTTTCCTTTTCCCGAACCTGCAAGAATCAGGGTAAAGAGTGATATTGGATGTGCAGGCCTGTCCCTGGACTTAACATCAAACAGGTCCTGACAGGCTAAGGCCATGACTCCCAATGCTGTTGGCAAAATCAGCTCTACGGCAGCTCCAGTTAACATCTGAACCCATTTTATAAGCATCTGTAAAATAATGGGAAATCTTATAAAGTCTAATTTTAGTTCTATAATTTCATTCTTCATAACGTATTCCTTATCAAAAAAATCAAACAGAACGAGAGGCAATCCACGCTTCAATGGACACTGACTGCCAGCCCACGGATGCAGCTCCTAGCCGGACCGGTTTAGGGAACTCAGCATCGTAGTACTTTGATTTCGGATTCAATTTTTCGTAGATACTTGAGCGAGAAATCCCGAGTATCATCGTCAGTTCTGGCATACGCAGAATGCGCAATGGCTGATTTGTTGGTTCACTTATCATTGACATTTTCAGTTCTCCTGTAGGAAGTCTTTGGCTGAGTTCGAACTTTGCCATGACATCTGGGATACTGTCCGCGTAGAAATATGGAAACCAAAGAGGGAGTGCTATGGGGCAAGCATTTGCGAATCTGATGTATGACGCCTGTCAGGTTTTGGGGATATTCAGGGAAGGAGGTAAAGGGCGGGACATCCGTGCACGCGGAAGCTATTGGCTGCATCAGGAGTTTTTTAATCAACGTTACAACGAGATAGCAGAAGCAATTGATAAAGATCGGGTTTTCAGTGAGGAGAAACGACGCAGTTTCTTCTATAAATACGAAATGTTTTATAAGCAGCTTATGTCATGTCCGGTGTTCAGTACTCTGAGCAAGGACCAGGTTTCTGAACGGTATCTCAAGTTTGCCCTGCATTCATTCGTGGCTCTGGATATGTATAAAACATTCAGGCCTGATAATAAGCACGGATTTTACTACCATCTTCACCATTTTTTATTGAGTGAACAATGCTCGATTCCGGGGGATAACGAGAGAGATATTTTTTCTGGTGTTAGAGATTACTTGCGGGACCGTATTGATGAAATTGAAATTACTCACAAAAGAACTCTCCAACCAATTCGCGAACGTATAATAGGCATCAAGGATAGTAGCAATCAAAAAAAATCATGGATGCTTTTCGAAATCGATGAGTGCATTGGTTATTTTAAGAAAAATTTAAAAAGTGATGATTTTGAAAATATTAAAGCAAAATTAGACAATTTTAAAGCAGCATATGTATCACTTACTATTATGTTGGCATTTGAACGAAAAACTGGCCTGGTCAAAAACATTTCTCGTTCTTACCGATATCTCCAACTGGAGGAGGGGCTGACTGACAACTATTATATAGCATTATGCAACTATATTTATAAATCGGAGAATTTTGATGAAATGCTGCTTGGTACTCTTATTGATGAATTTCAAAAAAAAACCATAGCGCCTTTCTCTGTAACTATTGGGAAAGAAGCCTGGCAGGATGTTCACGTTATATGGGATATTGTCTTTACGGAGTTAGATTTAGTTGAGCTGATGATAAACCTTAAGCACTCTCCGGATGCAGAGGTACTTGAGCCATATTTTATTTTTTCTAAAATTCTTTATAACATTTGCATTGATGATTTACAGGAAGCAGAGATTCTGTTGAATGAGATTTCATCACCTAATTTACCTTTTGGTTATCTCCCTGCCGCTTGCAGCATGTTAAAACTGGCGCTTAAAATAAAATCAAAAGGGAAAAATATAAAAAATGGAGAACTAACCGCAGATGTAAACATCATGTTATCCTGCCAGAGTGTTTTTACCGATGGGGTTATGAGGCATACTGAGTCGGAGCGTCCGAAGTTCTTACTGACAGAATATGAAAATAACCTACAAATTATGCATGTGATAAAACAATATAACGATGTGGTACGCAGGATAAGTTTTTATAACGAATTTGATTTTTATGCCGTACACCCCCAATCTATATCTGGAGTTCTCGATGAGGTTGAACATGCATTGGGGAAGATTAATAAAAGGCTTGATATTTCTAAAGAAGAGGCGGTAGTGAGATGCTGGCAGAAATAATGATAACCGAGAAAATACTGACTGTCCGTGAACTTAGCAAAGTTCTCATCAGCTACCTACCCGGATCTACGCTTTATAACTGTATACTCAATCTGGATTACATCCTACCATACCTGAAAATTCCCAGCGAGATATTGATTAATATTTCCAACGTCAGAGCGCTTGCGGAAGGGAGTGAATGTAAACGTAATATAATCGCGAATGCAATTTTGATTGCGAATGTCATGCAAGGGAGAATAAAAGCACAAAAAAACAAGGGGATGATTAACATATTCGCTGCTGAGTCAGAAGACTATTTAAGACAAAGCTGCCGCTCCTGCCCCCTGCTACAAATGCTACGCGTAGCATTTGTAGCAGGGGGTGATATTTTATTTTTCATTCCTTAATAATTTCACAAGTTCATAATTAATTATTTACTTAACTTTCATCATGTTAATTTTTAAATCGAGGATGAAAACTTTATGAAAAAACAGAAAGAGAAAGATCACTTATAACGGAAATATCAATTCCTCTTAGTCAAGACGTAAAATTTAAAATTCTAATAATGCTCATTGAAAACGTGAAGAAAATATAAAGCATAGCCAAGGTAATATAATGTTAATTATGATGCTTTGGATGAACTCGCATAAAAATGAATTGGCTGTAGTTAGGAGTTACCCTAACCAGCCTCAATTAAATTAAAGTAATATTAACATTTCTATTAAATTATGATGAGCGATATCATTCAGATATCGCTTTGAAATATTCTTTACCATTTGGTATATCGGATACTGTATTAGCAAGCAAAGATCGCCCTTTTGTATCTTTTGCAAGAGAAGCAAAGTTGTGTGGTGACCATTTATTACTAATAAATGCATTAGCTATTACCATACGAAAACGTTGGCCTTGATCCCAATTCCAAAACCAGCCTACATCAGGTAAAAAAGGCGAAAGCATTTCAGTTGCCTTGTTTGAAAGATTAGAATTCAAAATTCTTTTGTGAATAAATTCATAGAAAAGCTCAACTATACTAAGCCCGTCCTCTCCCCCAGTTTTGCATGCTAAAATTATGAGGAAAACACCCAAAGCATCCAGTTTATTCCCATGTAGATCATTTTGTGAATTAATAATCGCTGAATGCCAAGGAGTTATACCTGCATCAATCACTTTAGTAGAAACCCATCCTAAAGAATCTGCTAATTCATAAAGTAAACTAGTACGGGCAATCAAACCCATCACATTAGCTTGGAGTAGCAAGTCTGGATTTTTTATTAGACTTTTAACCCAGACACCTGCAATTACTTCGTTACTGTCATTTACTTTACAAATAATAGCCTGCATGGCTTCATTAGGGAAACATTCAAACACTGTATTAGCGAGGGAATTATTACCACGCACCAATAACTTAGAAATAAATTCTTTTATACCCCTTGTATTTTTCGGTATTACCGGAATAAGTTCTATTAAAGAATCATCATTCAAATATTCCTTCTCACTAATCAACATATCAGGATTAGCTTTAACGAGAAGTTTTCGCGAATAAGGATATGAACCAGATAATGGCCAAAACTCAGGACCTTGAACGGTATTAACTAATTTTTCAAAAATCCTCCCCCCTACTTCTGACTTAATATCAGCAGATAACTCAATTATCTGAAGAATGCCATCCGCACGCATAGGCCAAAAGCTAGATAGTTTATCGATACCAATGGAAGTTGGTGAGGGAAATATATTCATTTCATTATGTGCATTCAACAAAATAAATTTAACCACATCAATTTGGGCATCGGAATTCAAAATACCATTTACAATATCTTGCTTTAGAGTCTCCGCATCTTTCAATGTAGGAAACGCATTTAAAATGATATTAATTAGCTGTTGAGCAGTGTTTTCATTTTTATAAAAATCAAGTTCATAGATCTAAACTAGCGGGCGAAATGAGCCACGTTGACGACGAACATCGCGTCCGTAAAACCACAAGAACGAACGTAGAGGGTTCTTATTACCTTTCTGAATATCATACGTTGCTAAAGATAGCCACTTAGAATTCGCAG
>OJXL01000520.1_pt1 | contig 10353 bp, 8 predicted proteins | sample 1600661 | NCBI WGS metagenome assembly OJXL01 (sample SAMN04436760, study PRJEB24849) | human gut metagenome | biome: human gut; feature: NICU; material: stool | host: Homo sapiens | place: USA: Saint Louis, MO | collected 2011-03-13
GCTAAGCGGCCATTCCGCGAAAAATGCCGCTGGGCTTCGCCCAGCCTGTTTTTTCCTCTTCATGTCCTCTTAGCTCCCCTATGCGCCTACCCTCCGCGCTTCCTCAGATCCGGTGCATGGCGTTGAAAATATCCTCCCGCTGGGCGCGGATGTCCAGGCTGCGGGCCTCACCCTCCCGCTCCAGCAGGGCGGCCAGCTCGGCGAAGGGGATGTCGCAGGCGCCGGCGTCCACCAGCATAACCATGGTGAAGTCCCCCTGGAGGATGGTCTGGCTGATGTCCAGAATGTTGACATTGTGCTGGGCCAGCAGGGCGCAGACCAGGGACATGATACCCACCCGGTCCTTGCCGAGAACGGTGACGATTGCTCTCATAATAGAACAGCTCCTTTGCAGTTTTTACGGATATGGGGGACACTCACTGCAGCTCATCCAGCGTCAGCCCGAAGGCGGGCAGGAAGTGCTCCAGAAAGTAGTCCAGCTCGGGCAGACCATAGCCCTGCAGGGCCTCCAGCGTCTGCTCCGCGGCCTGCTTGAATTCGGCGTTGCCCGCCTTGAGCTCCTCCACGCATTTGATGTGGGCCGAGAGCTTGTCGGCGGCCTTGACCAGTGTTCTGAGCCCGGGGTCGTAGCCCTCCCGCAGCAGGGGGGCAAAGGAGGGGCGGAGGGCCTCCGGCAGCATATGCAGCAGCTTGTGGGCGGAGAACTGCTCCACTTCCCTGTAGGCGTCCCGGATGTCGGGGTTGTAGTACTTGATGGGGGTGGGCAGGTCGCCGGTGAGGATCTCCGGCGCGTCGTGGTAAAGGGCCGCTGCGGCGGCCAGACCGGGGTCGGCGTCGCCGCCGAACACGTCCCGCCGGATCACGGCCAGGGCGTGGGCCAGCACCGCCACCATGTGGGAGTGCTCCTGAATGTTCTCCTGAAAGGTGTTGCGCATCAGCCCCCAGCGGTTGATGTACCGCATCCGGGAGAGGTAGGCGAAGAACGGGTACTGGTCTGACATGGTCATCCCTCCTGCGAAAGCAAACTATTCTACCACAGAAGCGGCCGGTTTGTAAACCGTCGAAAAAGGAGGGCGGCCCAGGGCCGCCCTCCTTATCTTATATTACTGGGTCTGCTTGACCTCAAAGGCGGCGACGCTCTGCTCAAAGGCAGAGCGGTCGGCGTCGGAGCCGTGGACCTCCACCTTCACCGGGTGGGAGAGATCCAAGGAGAACAGGCCCATGATGGATTTGGCGTCGATGACGTATCGGCCGGAGAGCACGTCCACCTCGCAGGGGCAGCAGGTGGCCGCGTTGACAAACTGGCGTACATCCTCGATGGAGGACAGCGACACGAAGAACTCAGACATGAAAGGGCACCTCCTAAATGACTGTATACAAACGGTGGGGCTTTGCTTTATAATTAGGGTATCCCCATTATAGACAGGAACGGGGAAAAAATTCAATGGGAAAGCCGCGGTAAACCGGAAATTCTGTTTTTTTCACAAAGAGCCGCGGTCATATGCGAGGAAAAGACATGCGAGTTGCTATCTACACCTTGGGCTGCAAGGTCAACCAATACGAGACGCAGGCGATGGAGGCGGAGCTCACCCGCCGGGGCCACGCCCTGGTTCCATTTGACGGGGCGGCGGACGCCTATGTGATCAACACCTGCACCGTCACGGCGGTGAGCGACAAGAAATCCCGCCAGATGATCCGGCAGGCCCGCAAGCGCTCCCCCCACGCGGTGGTGGCGGTGTGCGGCTGCTACGCCCAGACCGATCCGGAGGCGGTGGAGGCCCTGGGGGTGGATCTGGTCATGGGTACGGCCGACCGCATGGGCTTTCTGGACGCGCTGGAGGCCCTCAGCCCCGACGGCGGACACCCGGTGGTGAGGGTGGACGACGCCCTGCGCCGCCGCCAGTATGAGCATCTGCCCGCCGGCGGCCTGGAGGGGCGCACCCGGGCCATGCTCAAGGTGGAGGACGGCTGCGTCAACTTCTGCACCTACTGTATTATCCCCTACGCCCGGGGGCCGATCCGCTCCCTTCCCTTGGGGGAGGCCGCCTGTGAGGCAAAGCGCCTTGCCGGGGCGGGCTACCGGGAGCTGGTGCTCACCGGCATCGAAATCTCCTCCTGGGGACACGATCTCAAAAATGGGCAGGGCCTGATCGACCTTGTGGAGGCGGTGTGCGCCGCCGCGCCGGAGTGCCGGGTGCGGCTGGGCTCCCTGGAACCCCGCACCGTCACGGAGGACTTCTGCCGCCGGGCCGCCGCCCTGCCCAACCTGTGCCCCCACTTCCACCTCTCCATGCAGAGCGGCTGCGACGCCACGTTGAAGCGGATGAACCGGAAATATGATTCCGCCCGGTATTATGAGAGCGTAACATTACTCCGGGAACACTTTGACCGCCCCGGCATCACCACCGATCTCATCGTGGGCTTCCCCGGCGAGACGGAGGAGGAGTTTGACCAGACCCTGGACTTTGTGCGCCGGTGCGCCTTCTCCGCCATGCACATCTTCCCCTACTCCCCCGCCGTTCCGGCACCCCGGCGGCCTCCATGCCCGGCCAGGTGCCCAAGGCGGAGAAGGAGGCGCGGGCCCGCCGGGCGGCGGCGGTGGCGGAGGAGCTGCGGGCGGCCTGGCTGGAGCGCTGGGTGGGGGAGACCCTGACCGTGCTCTTCGAGGAGGAGAAGGAGGGCCTCTGGCGTGGCCACGCCCCCAATTATACGGAGGTCTTTGCCCCGGGCGAGGGACTACATAATGTCATAAAAGAGGTAAAAATAACGGGAATTCATCGGGACGGACTGAAAGGAAGCGTGCTGGAATGAACCGGAGGCTGTTCCCCCTGGCCCTGAGCCTCGCCCTGCTGGCGGGGTGCGCCCCCGCGCCGGAACCCACACCCGAGCCCACACCCACCCCGGCCGCGGCGGTGGACTTCCACACCTTTCTGGACGCGGTCAACGAGAAGCGCCGGGCCGTCATCGAGGACGGGGAACCCCTGGATGTCTCCGACTGGACGCCGGCCTTTGCCGACCAGAACACCACCTTCACAGATGGGGAGATGGAACTTTTGCTGACGCCCCATGGCCCGGAGGAGAACCTGACCATGGAGCAGGCCCGGGAGGACGTGGAGACCGCCTTCACCCTCCTGCGCACCACCTACGGGGCATACGAGTACTTCGGTGGCGACCAGGTCTTTGACGGCCTGCGGGAGGATGCCCTGGCCCGGCTGGAGGAGGCTGACCCCGGTCTCCCGCTGGCGGACGTGGTGGCGGAGGCCCTGTATACCGTGCTGTCCCCGGTGGTGCGGGACGGGCACTTTGCTGTTGGCCGCCGACACCTGATTGAGCCCTATGAACTCAACACCTACTATGTGCCCGGCGTGTATATCGACACCCCCGCCGGACTGAGCGAAGACTACATAAAGCCCACCATCGGCCCGGACGGGGCCATCACCTATGGCTTTTTCGCCATGAGCAAGGACGGGAGCGATTTGCCGGACACCCTGGGGGATCACGAATTGAACTGGGCACTGTGTGAGCCGGCGTCCTCCTATTCCTATTCCCGTGAGGTTTTTTACGAGGGCCAGTGTCAGGGGATCCCCATGCTGGAGTCCCGGCACATGTCCGCCAGTACGCCGGAGGGAGAGGCCCAGCTGGAGCGGTTCGCCTCCTGTGGCGGGGAGTACGCCGACGCGCCCCTGCTGATCTTCGACGTGCGGGGGAACCCCGGTGGCAGCGACCGGTGGTTTATGGAGTGGTTCAAGGGGTGGACAGGGCAGTATGCAGAGCCCCGCCAGGCCGGCGGCCAGAGGTTCAGCCAGCTGCGCCGCCAGAATCCGATGCTGAGCTATCCGGAGGAGTGGATGGGCACATGGGATGTCTACTCTGATCCAGGCCGCTGGGTGGAGCGGGAGGGCTACACCTTTTTATTGACGGACGGCGGTACCGCCTCCTCCAGGGAGACTGTGGTGGAGCATCTGCACTCGGTGGAGAACACGCTGGTGGTGGGAATCCCAAGCGGCGGCTGCGCCCTGGTTCCCAATAACATGCACTTCTATCTGCCCAACACGGGGGTAGAGCTCTACTTCGGTACCGGTCTGTGTTTGATAGAGACGGACGAGAACCGGGACGGGGTGGGCTATCTCCCCGACCTGTGGGTCAACCCCGTCGAGGCCCCGGTGGCGGTGGCCCGGCTGTGCGGGTACTATGGCCTGAAGGAGCCGGTGTCGTAGGGGCCGCTGCCCTCAGCGGCCCGCCTCGCTCCGGTTCCGCAGGGCGCCGAGCTTTTCCTGCCAGGCGTCCAGCCGCTCCCGGGGGAGCAGACCGTTGATGAGCAGGGACATGGCCACCCCCACGCCGGTGTCCAGCATGCGGTTGAGAGAGTAAGAGATGTAGTCGTCCGGGCCGATGGAGAACAGCAGCAGGCAGAGCACCACCCCGCCGGGCTGTACGGCGCCGACCCAGAAGATCTGGGCCAGCAGAATCAGGACGACGATACCGCCGAAGAGCAGGGGCACCAGCAGCAGGTGGCGTCCCCCGTCGGGATAGAAGACCAGGTAAATCCGGTAGAGCCCGATGCCGAGGAAACCGCCGATAACGGTGCCGAACAGGCGGTTTCCGCCGTGGAGCTTGGAGTGGTCCATATCCGCTCCCATTCCGAAGATGGCGCCGATACAGGCAAAGGCCGGATTGCGGTTCAGGAAAAAGTAAATCAGGGCGCAGAGCGAGGCGGAGAGGGCGGTTTTGAGGTTGCGCAGGCCGATATGGGGCAGCGGCCGGGCCGGGGTCTCCTTCATGGTATACACTCCCGTCGGGGGGATTCCCCCTTTTTCCATAAAGAATACCATAAAACAGGGGGATTTTCCAGACCGGCGTTAGAAACCGGCGGGTTTGCGTTCCGGCGCGGAATGTGGTATGCTGGGGAAAACCAACCGGAGGAGGAACGATATGAGCCGCGCGGACGAGCTGTTCATTGAAAATTGCAAGGAGATTCTGGCCCACGGGGTGTGGGACACGGAGCAGGAGGTGCGCCCCCGGTGGACTGACGGCGCCCCCGCCCACACGGTGAAGAAATTCGGCATTGTCAACCGCTACGATCTGCGGGCGGAATTCCCGGTGCAGACCATCCGCAAAATGGCCTTCAAGAGCGCGGTGGACGAGCTTTTGTGGATCTGGCAGAAGAAGTCCAACAACATCCACGACCTGTCCAGCCACATCTGGGACGCCTGGGCGGACGAGAGCGGCTCCATCGGCAAGGCCTACGGCTACCAGTTGGGGGTCAAGCACCGCTACCCCGAGGGGGAGTTTGACCAGGTGGACCGGGTGCTCTACGATCTCAAGCACAACCCGGCCTCCCGGCGGATTCTCACCAGTCTCTACAATCACCACGATCTGAGCGAGATGGCCCTCTACCCCTGCGCCTGGTCGGTCACCTTCAACGTGTCGGGGCGCACCCTCAACGCCGTGCTCAACCAGCGCAGCCAGGACATGCTCACCGCCAACGGCTGGAACGTGATGCAGTACGCCGTGCTGGTGCATTTCCTGGCCCGGGCGTCGGGGCTGGAGGCGGGGGAGCTGGTGCACGTCATCGCCGACGCCCACATCTATGACCGCCATGTGCCGGTGGTGGAGGAGCTCATCGCCCGGACGCCCTACGAGGCCCCGAGGCTGTGGCTGGACCCGGCGGTTACCGACTTCTACACCTTCACGAAGGACAGCGTCCGCCTGGAGGGCTACCGCTTCCACCCGCTGGAGCAGCCCATCCCCGTGGCGGTATAAGGAGGGAGCCCGATGAATTTGATCGCGGCGGTGGACTTGAACTGGGCCATCGGCAGGGACGGGGATCAGCTCTGCTACATCCCGGCCGATTTGAAGCGCTTTCAGACACTCACCATCGGCCACCCGGTGATCCTGGGCCGCAAGACCCTGGCCACCTTCCCCGGCGGGCGGCCCCTGAAAAACCGGCGGAACCTGATCCTGTCCCGCGACTCCGCCTTCGCCCCCGAGGGGGCCGAGGTGTTCCGGTCGCTGGAGGCCCTGCGGGCGGCCGCCCCGGCGGATTCCTTCGTCATCGGGGGGGCCAGCGTCTACGCGGCCCTGCTGGACTGGTGCGACACGGCCTACATCACCAAAATCGGCCGGGCGTGGGAGGGGGCGGACGCCTTTTTCCCCGATTTGGACGCCGGCCCGGACTGGGAGATGGCCGAGGAGGGGGAGCCCCAGGAGCACGCGGGCATCCCCTTCCGCTATGTGACCTACCGGAGGAGGAAGCCCCATGTATGTGGATGAAATTCGGGCCTATACGCCCCAAAATGAGCAGGAGGCGGCGGATCAGCGGCTGATTCTGGAGTATATCCGCCTGTTTCCGGACAACATTCTCACCCGGGACAACGAGATCGCCCACCTGTCCAGCTCCGGCTTTGTGGTCAATGCCGACGGCACCCGGGTGCTCATGGCCCACCACAATATTTACAGGGTGTGGGCCTGGACGGGCGGCCATGCGGATGGGGAGGGCGACCTGCTCTCCGTGGCCCTGCGGGAGGCCCGGGAGGAGACGGGGGTGGAGCATATCCGTCCCCTCAGCCCCGCCATCGCCTCCCTGGACATTCTGCCCGTGTGGGGCCACGTGAAGCGCGGGAAGTGGGTGCCCTCCCATCAGCATCTCAATGTATCCTACCTGCTGGTGGCCGACGAGAGCGACGCCCTCCAGATCCGGGAGGGGGAGAACAGCCGGGTGGGCTGGCTTCCGGCGGAGCGCCTGCTGGAGTACACCAACGAGTGGCAGATGGACGGCGTGTACGCCAAGCTGTTGGCCCGGGCGAGGGAGCTGCTGCGGAACGCATAAGTGGATTGCGTGGACGTGCCCTCTTGAAAATATTGGGACAATGTGATACAGTAAGGATGCCAAGTGTGCCGGCACACTTCTGTCTTTTGCTAGCAAAAGACAATAACAACTGACAGCAGTGGAGCCGGGGCGCAATTTAAAAAAGGAGGAACAACATGAAACGGGCAAAAAAAGGATTGGCGGCGCTACTGTCTGTGTGTATGCTACTGAGTCTTCTTCCTATGACTGTCTTTGCGGAAGAGACTCCGGCAGCGGACACGCTGGAGGAAGCGGCTCCTGCGCCGATGGAGGAAAAAGGCGCCTATGACGCGCTGATGCAGGCGATCGAAGCCGCTCCAGATGGGGAGGAGACCACGGTCGTCCTGACGGGCGATATCACCGGGATGACCACGGATCAGATCATCACCATTCCAGAGAAGAAAAACATCGTGCTGGACATGGACTGCCACAGCATCACCGTGGCGTCGAACTTTACGGGCAGGCCGATTGTGAACAAGGGTACTCTTACGGTGACAGGCGACGGCGTCATTGATTCATCTGCGTCTGAAACCGGAGTGGGCGCAATCAACAACCAAAATATACTTACGATCGAAAATGGAACCTATCGCGGAGCGACCTATGCCGGCGGCGCGGCAATCCGGAACACAGGGGCGTCCGCGGTACTGACCATTGAAGACGGAACCTTTGAGAAGGCTACATGCGCGGTTTATAACGAGGGTACCGTAACGATTGAAGACGGAACCTTCACGGGGACTACGTGCAGCCAGTGCAACGGTAATGTTTGGGGATATACGATCCAGAATGGAGCTGCCGATTCCCAAATGACCATCAACGGGGGAACCTTTACAGGGGTACAGGGCGCGGTATCCGCTTCTGTGGGGTACTTCGAAATCAACGGCGGTACGTTTAAGTCGGTCAAGTGTGTCAACGATTCCAAGCACACGGCCACGTTCTACGCCCTCTATGTGGCGGGTGAGGTCGGCGTGGTAAAAGCCGTAATCAATGGCGGTACCTTTGAGACAGAGGGAACGTATACCGCGGCTCTGATTGGAAACGACAACACTGGCGGGGACGGGGGCATCAATGAAAAGGCCACCGCGGTCATCAACGGCGGCGTCTTTAAGGCCCCGGAAGGAGTGCCTGCCCTGAAAGGTGCGGAAAAGACTGGTAACCCCATCATTTATGGCGGCACGTTCTCCAGTGATGTGAGCAAGTATGTGGCGGAGAATGCCGCGATAACCGAAGGCCCAGACGGTACGTTTACCGTAAACGAACTGGATGAAACGAATGGTGTGGCCGAGGTGGGCGGTAGGTACTACGCCAGCCTCCAGAAGGCGGTCGACAACGCCGGGAAGGGCGAGACGGTTACTCTGCTCCAGGATACGGCGGAGGATATCGTAATCCCCGAGGGAGCGGAGCTGACCCTCAATCTGAACGGAAAGACCTTGGCCAACCACGAGAACCACACGATTACCAACAAGGGCACTCTGACCATCACCGGCGGCGGCACGGTGGACAACGTGACCCACGCCAGAGCGGCAATCCAGAATGAGCCCGGCGGCAATGTGGTGCTCAACGGAGGCGCGTATACCCGCAGTAAAGAGAACGGACAGAATGCCGAAGCCAGCGGCGGGAATTCCTATTACAACATCGTCAACCACGGCACCATGGAGATCAATAGTGGAGTTTCCGTCACGCAGAACGGCCAGTTCTCCAGCATGATTGAGAACGGCTGGTATAACGGAAGTCAGAATACAGGTGGAAAAAACTCCGTGCTGACCATCAACGGAGGCACCTTCTCCGGCGGCCTGAACACGATCAAGAACGACGACTATGGCGAGCTGGTCATCAATGACGGCACCTTTACCAGCATGTCCCAAGCAGCGTTCCTGAACTGGAATGTGGCCACTGTCAACGGCGGTACCTTCGATGCGGCGGGCGCCTCCAACGGCGTCATTCTGAACGGCTATATCGACGGCACCATGGATCAGGGCAAGCTGACCATCAACGGCGGTACCTTCAACGCCGGGGAAAAGACGGTAATCACCACAATGGGCGGTGGAACCCACAGCGGCGATATTGAGATCACCGGCGGCACGCTGAACGGCTCCGTTGTCCTCACGGACAGCAGCGAGGGCGCCCGGCTGACCATTACCCAGAAGGCCAAGGTTACCGGAAACGTGACCAACAGCGGCAAGGCGGATGTGGCCATCACCGACGGCGCCACCGTGAGCGGCCAGGTGTCCAACAGCACCGCCGGCGGCACCATGAGCGTGGTCAACAGCACCATCGGCAGCGTGCCCGAGGGCACCACCGCAGAAACGATCGTCATTGTCAACAGCACTGTGGATGGAACTCTGACCACGAATACTGCCGAAAATGCGGCGGTGATGGTGGGCGGCAAGACCTATGAGACCTTGGGTGCGGCGATCACAGCGGCCAAAGCCGGGGACACCATCTACGTCCTGAAGGACATCCCAGAGGCGGCCGGCATTGCCGTGCCCTCTGGTAAGAACTTTACCATTGATTTTGGCGGCCACGCCTATACCCTGAAGGACCCGGGAGCGGGCTCTGCCGGAACGGAGAGCAATGGATTCCAGTTCCTGAAGGATTCCACCATCACCCTCAAAAACGGCACCATCCGTATTGCCGAGGGCACGACCTCCATCAAGCGCATCATTCAGAACTATGCAAACCTGACCCTGGAGGATATGCACTTCTTCGCCGAGCATCAGGCGGACGGCGAGGACTACGCGCTGAGCTTCAACAATGGCAGCATCATCTTCAAGGGAGATACGGATATCGTGACCACCAGCGACGAAGCCATTGCGTTTGATGTCTGTAAGTATAGTAGCTATCCTTCTACCAATGTCACCTTTGATGAGAGCTACACCGGCACCATCAACGGCAAGATCGTGTATGACAGCACCGACGCGGACACACACAAGCTGACCATTCAGGGCAACGGCACCTTCGGTGCTATTGAGGCGGCCAGCGGGGCCGCAGAGGCTGCAAAGAGCGGCATCGAGGTCACCAGCGGTCACTTTGCCAAGCCCGTCAACGAGGACTATTTGGCTGACAGCGTCAAGGCCCAGTTGGAGAGCGCCTCCAACCCCGAGGCTCCCTACAGCTACTATCCCAGCCTGGAGGCCGCCCAGGCCGCTGCCCAGCCGGGCGACACCATTACCGAGGTAAACGCCACGACTGGCAAGACGAAGTACACCGTTACCCTGGACTATGCCGACGGAGAGACGGCGAACAGCCTTTATACGGTCACTGAGGGGACCGAGCTCACCCTGCCCACTCCCAGCCGCTCCGGCTGCACCTTTGAGGGCTGGTATGACGGCAGCAGCCGGATGAGCAGCCCCTACAAAGTGATGAAGGATGTTACCCTGACTGCGGAGTGGGACTACAACGGCAGCAGCTCCTCCTCTGGCTCGACCCGGTACACGGTGAGCGTGGAGGACACGGACAACGGCAGCGTGAAGGTGAGCCCCACCCGCGCCTCCAAGGGGAGCACGGTG
>OJXL01000522.1_pt1 | contig 10300 bp, 10 predicted proteins | sample 1600661 | NCBI WGS metagenome assembly OJXL01 (sample SAMN04436760, study PRJEB24849) | human gut metagenome | biome: human gut; feature: NICU; material: stool | host: Homo sapiens | place: USA: Saint Louis, MO | collected 2011-03-13
ATAAAGTAGATTGACATTTTTTGATACGGATTTGAGGAGTTAAAGATATGGTTGAAGTTTCTTACGAACGTTTAGCTACGATTTTTAAGGCATTAAGCGATGAAACAAGATTACACATCATCGATATGTTGTCTTGCAATGAATTATGTGCAGCTGATATTTTAGCTAGCTTCAATTTGTCCCAATCTACGTTGAGCTACCACATGAAAATCTTAATTGATGCAGGTGTAGTTAACTCTCAACGTAATGGCTTATGGACTCGTTATTCCATTAATGAAGCTACATTTAGCGATATTTTAGATATCATCCCTCAACTATATAAATCTAAGGATGAGTGTATTTGCGCGCAAATTAAATACTGCCGTATTTCTGAGCACGAAAAAGAAGCGTAACAATGAGACGATGGATTATGCATGTTGATATGGATGCATTTTTCGCGTCCATCGAACAATTGGATCATCCAGAATATAAAGGCCACCCCGTAATTGTGGGTGGTCTTTCTTCACGTGGCGTCGTTGCTACCTGCTCCTATGAGGCTCGCAAATTCGGTGTTCATTCGGCGATGCCTATTTCACGAGCTAAGAAACTCTGTCCCGATGGCATCTATGTGTATCCGCGTATGGATCGTTACAAAGAGGTATCCCATCAGATTTTTTCTATTATGAAAGAATTTACTCCTCACATTGAGCCTCTATCTATCGACGAAGCTTTCCTCGAGGTTAGCGGTATGTCTACCATGTATAGTGGACCAAAAGCACTGGGCAGAGCCATTAAAGACCGAGTGTTTGAGGAAACTGGTCTTATTATCTCTGCAGGGCTAGCACCGAATAAATTCCTTGCCAAATTGGCATCCGATTTAGATAAGCCCGACGGCCTTGTAGTCATACCTTATGGCCGTGAAAAAGAGATTTTAGCTCCATTGCCGATTAAACGTATTTGGGGCGTAGGTCCTCGTACGGAGAAAATTCTGAAAACAGGGGGCTTTCACTTGATGCGTCATATTCAAGCATTGCCTGATGAAAGCAGTTTAATTCCCCTCGTTGGCAACCAGGCGCGCCGCATATGGGAGCTAGCGAACGGGGTTGACGATAGACCGGTGGAAACTGACCGCAAAATACAGTCTATCGGAGCTGAGGAGACATACGAAGAAGATTTAACGGATGGTAGTGCCATTGAACTAGAGTTTAGATACTTTGCGAATCGCTTATCAAAACGATTGCGAAAACGTAATCTATTAGGGCATACCGTGTCCATTAAGGTTCGCTATGATGACTTCACCACCGTATCCCGCCAAAAGCGGTTAGATACACCATCCGACCATGAGCATGTATTTTTTGAAACTGCGCTGCTCCTTTGGAACAAGCTCATGCAAGATAAGACGAGCAAGCAGCCTAAAGGCACAAAGAAAGATATTGAAGTATTAGGAGCTACTACGAAGGTTAAATCTACAAATTTAAAATCTACTAATTCAAACTATAGTAGTTCAAACTATGATGGTTCTAGTGAGATTGCCTTTATGGATCCCCCGGGCCCTATACGACTATTAGGCCTTACCGTAAGTGGCCTTGACGAAGAGCTACCTATGCAAGATAGTCTTTTCGAATCACCTAAAAATGAGACTGAAAATAAATTGGCTGGTGTATTAGATTCATTAGAGTCTAAATTTGGTGAAACGGCCGTTATGAGTGGCGCATTATGGCAGCGCTTTCACGGAGACAATGGAACGCGTAGAAAGCGATCGGAACTAAAGGCCGCAGTAGATGCACAATCTACTAATGAGGATGTGGAATCTACTAAAATGGATAAGGGCCTTGACCTATATAAGAATGATGATGTAGGCGACATTAACGAAGACATATAACTCGATACAATAGACTCATAAAGTTTATATTGAATACTTTCGCTAATATATTTATTCATGTTACAATATGGATATAGTGTTTAAAAATTACCGCAAGAGAGGTATAGATATGAGTTTATTTCGCGTAGCCATCCATTATGGCATCAACAGCAATGGCTTCTTGTCCTATGACACAGAAGCAAAAACAGTGTCCGTAGATTTACCTGAACAAGAGTGGGTTGATAAGGTTATCGCTTACTTGAACGACGAACATGCCATCGAGCATGCTACAGGTCTTGATACATATGAACGATTGAACGTAAAACCATTAGAATCTTTAGATAACTTAAAATTAGCTTTAACACGCATGTGGGAAGCTATCGACGTACAAGTCGACTGGAGCCGTCCAGCATAAATTGAATGAAAACACCTTGTGATCTACACGTTGATGATAGAAGCAAGGTGTTTTTTATTTTGATAGAGAGATTTAGTTCGCATTTAAATATATATAATGCCACAATTCTCATTTTGGTTCTTGTAAATGATATCGTGTATACAAGATTTATAAAGGTTTAGGGTTGTTCTGTTAAAAAAAATGTGATATTCTAATTACAGATTAATGGATAATAATTATCCATTAATGATATTTATCTTAATTGAGATATATAATCTAAAAATTATGTAAAGTAAATTACTTTCATTTTGATCTCTAAGTAGGAGTTTGTAATATGAATAATGAAAAGAAACTAACAACCGCCTTTGGCGCTCCCGTACCAGATAATCGCAACTCTGCTACAGCAGGTAAACGTGGTCCTGTACTGATGCAAGATGTTTGGCTCATGGAGAAATTAGCTCATTTTGAGCGCGAAGTGATTCCTGAACGCCGCATGCATGCTAAAGGATCCGGTGCCTTTGGTACTTTCACAGTAACTAACGATATTACAAAATATACGAAAGCAAAAATTTTCTCTGAAGTAGGCAAGCAAACGCCGTTATTCGTGCGTTTCTCCACCGTTGCTGGTGAGCGTGGTGCGGCCGATGCAGAACGCGACATTCGTGGCTTTGCCGTAAAATTTTATACGGAAGAAGGAAACTGGGACCTCGTAGGTAACAACACACCGGTATTCTTTATCCGCGATCCATTGCAATTCCCTGATTTGAACCGCGCTGTAAAACGGAATCCGAAAACAAATCTTCGCGATGCGACAGCAAACTGGGATTTCTGGTCTAGCTTGCCAGAGGCAATCCACCAAGTAACAATCGTCATGAGTGACCGTGGTATTCCTAAATCTTACCGCACAATGCATGGTTTTGGCAGTCATACATACAGTCTTATAAATGAAAACGATGAGCGCGTATGGGTTAAATTCCATTGGGTTTGCCAACAGCCGATTGAAAATCTTTCCGACGCTGAGGCGGCTAATGTGGTAGCTAGTGACCGTGAAAGTCACCAACGTGACCTCTTTGAGGCTATTGAAAAAGGTGATTTCCCTAAATGGAAATTATGCATCCAAGTGATGACGGAAGAACAAGCTAACAATATGCCATACAATCCATTCGACTTAACTAAAGTATGGTATCACGATGAGTTCCCATTGATTGAAGTTGGTGTGATGGAACTTAATCGCAACCCAGAAAATTATTTCCAAGATGTAGAACAAGCTGCATTTGCACCGACTACTATCGTTCCTGGTATCTCTTTCTCTCCTGATAGAATGCTTCAAGGTCGTTTGTTCTCCTATGCGGATGCGCAACGTTATCGTCTAGGAGCAAATTATTATCAAATCCCTGTTAATGCCGCTAAATGTCCTGTAAATATCTATCATCGCGATGGTCAAGGACGTATAGATGGAAACCATGGGTCTACAATTGGCTACGCACCAAATAGCTTTGGTGAATGGGCTGAACAACCGGAATTCAAAAATCCTCTTCTCGACGTATCTGGTCCAGCCTACCAATATGACTTCTATGAAGACGACTCTGACTTCTTTACACAACCAGGTAAATTGTTCCGCCTCATGAGCCCTGAACAACAACAAGCCTTATTTGACAATACGGCAGCGGCTATGAATGGTGTACCTGATTTCATTAAAGAACGTCATGCAAAACATTGCTACCAATGTGATCCAGCTTATGGTGAAGGCATTGCTAAAGCTTTGGGTATGGATATTGATTTTAGTGATGTGAAATAGTATTATAAATACTTTTTACATAACAGAGATACTCTCTCTGAATAACACTGACGATTAAAAGAACTTCCTTAAATTAAAACGAAGCCCCTCCTTGCTATGTAGCTCATAGTAAGGAGGGGCTTTTGTCATGTGAGTGTATTTAAATATTGCTAATCAAATTTCTTATTAGTTAAGTCCTGATACATAAGCTTAGCAATTTCATACTGCGGATCGCCGGCTTGTAATTGGTGTGATGGTAGTTTAAATACAGCTTCAGCTCTTTCCTCTTTCTTGATATCGATACCCTTTACATCTTCGGACCGACTTATGGAAATGGTATGTGTTGTTGGATTTATGAAGTATGCATTTACATCGATGCTGAAAGCTTTGTTTTCGTCTTTTCTCATGATTACACGTAGTATCATAGCTGAAATAGCAGTGGTACCATCTTTTTCACCTAATAGCTGCTTAGATGTGTAGTCCACATAATCTGCATAGACATAAATATCGCCTGGTTTTGCCTTGTCATAATCTTGTGTATAGGCCTCTACTAAACGCAAATCTAGTTGTCTGCCGAATGGTCTAGAGAACATTTCACTTTGTAATACGCGTGTTTCGCTTACCGGTGGATAGGACGGTATTGGTGTTAAACCTTTTAGCATATCTGTGCGTGTTTCGTCTTTTCTTTTAGCCTGACGTTCAGCAGTGACCTTGTCTAAGCGTTAACGCTCTTTTAATATGGCTTTTTCTTGTTCTTCTTTAGTTTTGTAAGTTTTTACGGATACAACACGGTTACCAGACATAGTCACCGTTGAATAGATGGGCTTATCTTTAGTAGGTTTTCCATTAGAAGCATCAAGCGTAGATTGCACCATAGCAGGTGTTGCGCTTTCGATAGAGTTTTTTAGCTCTGGAATATTAGAATAATCCATCTCAACCACTGCAGTATCTGTGCTTTCACTTGGCTGTACAGGTGTAGCCCCGTACGCAGATGATATAGCCAATACAGCTAATAGTGAACTGGTAATAATTGATCGTTTACATAATTGCATTACATATACCTCTTTTTATAATAACTCTCTAATACTATCAACAGTCGTATTATAGCATAGTTCTTGTGTAGATAGATTTTAAAATACACTAATAGCATATTAATTTATAGAGGACTTTAGTATAACTATGTAGAATTACATTGTGTATTGTATTTATACAGAGAGCAAATGTGGATAGGAGGCAATTATGAAACGTAGTAGTTTGGCATGGTATGTAGCGGTGGCTTGCCTTGGTGGTAGCCTTTGCGTCGGTCCTGTAGTACAGGCGGACTCTCCATCGACGGTGAAAGCAAGTAGCATAGTTCCTACTACTGTTACAACTCAGGACGAGCAGGCAGCACTGAAGCAAAAACAGCAGTACCAAGCTGATACTGAGACGATGGGGCTATTATGGATGCGCACTTCTGCGGAGTATAGAGCACTGGCATATCAGGGGTATAATGTGGCGATGAATCTTGTTAAAATGGCTGTTGCAGATCCATCTCATCAGAGAAAGCCTTTAGCTATCGTTCTTGATGCAGATGAAACAGTAGTAGATAATACAAAACTAATGGGTGAAAGCATTGCTAACGGCAATGGTCGATTCGATGCTCCTTGGTGGCGTCAAGCGGTACATCAAGGGAAATCACAAGCCATGCCAGGTGCCGTTGAGTTTTTAAACGAAGTACATAAACAAGGTGTTGAAATATTCTACGTTTCAAACCGCTATGCACCTGTTAACTATGATGCAACAGTACAAAACTTTAAGGAACTAGGATTCCCATCTATCGATAAAGACCATGTACTACTATTCGAAAAAGACTCTGACAAACAACCTCGCTTCGATGCGATTGCTAAAAAATACTATGTCGTTCTATACATGGGCGATAACGCTGGTGACTTCCCGATCGGCACAAAAGGCAAGACACTAGCTGAAAGAAATGGCATCATCGATGCGCATAAAGAAGACTTTGGTACTACCTTTGTAGTATTCCCAAACCCTGCTTACGGATCTTGGGTAAGTGCATTAGCTAAAGGCTATCAAAACTTCAGCCCAGAAGAACAAAAACAAGTAAATAACCAATACCTACAACAATAAGGACGCCTTGCGTATACTTTATTAAAAACGATATAATAAAGTATACATGCGTCTATAGCTCAGTAGGATAGAGCAGCAGTTTCCTAAACTGCGTGTCACTGGTTCGATTCCGGTTAGGCGCACCAGTATAGAAAAGAAGGTATACAGCTTTTATAAGCAGTATGCCTTCTTTTTGTATTATCTTGCAATTCTTATGAGCTGGAATTATAATATTAGAGTAATATTCATATTTTATTCATATTTTGACAATGAATAGTGTATAGAGGGGTACAATAAGATTCAAGTTCCATTAGATAGCTTTGAATCTTTTTTTAGGTTTATTGTTTGTGTTGTCTTAAAAGGGGAAACCAAATGAAAAAAGAATTACTGTTAACGGCTATGATTACCGCAAGTATTACTACAACAGCACTTGCAGCATCTAATTTAGATATTAGTGCTACCACTGCTGCGCCATTAAGTATGCAAAATTCTATTGCTTATGGTGGAAATAACAAAGTTGAGAATGGTATGTTCTCTCCTGTAAATAATATATTGCTCGGTGGTGACAATAATACAGTTCGACCTTCTGCTTCTAATAGTATTACTTCTGGTACTAATAATACTGCATCTGGTCCGGGCAGTATCGTAGCAGGTTGGTATAATACAAACTCTGCTACTCACAGCTTGGTAGTAGGTACTAGCAATAATGTTGGTGGTACTAATAATATCGTAGGCGGCTTTGGCCATGCCAATAATGACAATGCGATTAATTCTTTATTAGTTGGTTCATATAATAGTATTGACGGCCATGACTCTGTGGCTTTAGGTAAGAATAATACCATTAAAGGTAATAATGCTTTGGTAGGTGGTACTGGTGCTAAGGTTCAAGGTAATAATGCTATCGCCTTTGGTGATACTGCGAAAGCAACGTACGATGATGCATACGCCATTGGTCGTAAAGCAGAAGCGACTGCTCAAAATACTGTGGCTATCGGTAATAATGCAAAGGCCAATAACATTATGGGCACAGCGATTGGCTATAATGCAAAAGCAAAAAATGATTACGCTACAGCAGTAGGTTATAGCTCCACAGGTTCTGGTAATCAGTCCTCTGCATTTGGTTTTAATGCGGAAGCAACTGCTATGAATACAACTGCAGTGGGATCTTATGCAAATGCTAGTGGTGCATATTCTACAGCATTAGGCTTTAAGACTACAGCTTCTAATGAGGATGCTGTAGCATTAGGTAACTATTCTACTAGTGCTGGTAAAAGTGCCTTTGCTGCCGGTACATTAGCTAAAGCAGCAGAAAAGGACTCTTTAGCAATCGGTCATAGCGCAACTACAACAAAGGAAAATGGCATCGCTATCGGTACAAATGCGATGGCTGCAACAGATAACAGCATTGCACTTGGGGCTAAGTCTGTTACTGATACAGCTGTATCTACTAGTTCCGGTGTTATCGGCGGCAGAACATATAGTTTTGCTGGTGGAAATGCAGTTGGTACATTGAGCATTGGTGATAGTGGTGCAGAACGTACCATTACAAATGTAGCAGCAGGTCGTGTATCTGCTACATCTACTGATGCAGTTAATGGCTCTCAATTACATGCTATTAAAGATGTAGTAGATAATCATGAAAACCGTATCACTACTATAGAAGGCGATATTAATACGTTAAATAATCGTATTATTAATGGTGGCGCGAATAGCTTGAATGAAGCTAAAGCGTATACTGATCAACAAGTATCTAGCGTAGCGGCGGCTTCTGCAGCACTCGCTGGCTTGCATCCATTAGATTTCGATAAACATGATAAATGGTCCTACTCTGTTGGCTTTGGTAATTATAAAAATGCTAATGCAGCAGCTTTAGGTGCCTTCTATCGCCCTAATAAAAACACAATGTTTAATGCTGCTACTACCGTTGGTAACGGCCGTAATTCTATTAGCTTAGGTGCTAATTTCAAATTTGGTAAAAGCTCCGAAGAGGTAACTACTGAAGATGCGGCACAACTCAAGAAAGATATGAAAGACCTATCTGAAAAGTATAATGAATTAGCACAAAAATATAATGAATTGGCAGCTAAATTAGAATCTAAATAAGAATCCAAATAGTGTGATTAATACCCCTACAAGACGTATCTTGTAGGGGTATTTTTTCTATTAAATATGAAAGTACAGTGTCTTTATAATATGTATTTCTTTTAAATGTAAAAGTGCGGTGCTTTTATTATAAGTATTCCTTAATAATGATATAATTAAGATATATATTAAGACATTTATTAAGATATGTATTACATATAAGTTGCAGTATATAGTGGAGAGTATATATGAGCTTTTACAATTGGATTCAAGAAAAACTTTTCGACAATTACGAAGAATGGCATATGAAGAGCCCTGATTATAATCGAAATGGTTTTAATATAGTAGGTATAGATAATACATTAAAGGCTATGCATGATGGATATTTCATGTATGTTGAATTATACCCACCTCATGCCATCGATGGATGTACTGCCATGAAAGCACGTGTAGGTAAAAAGCAGGATGCAGTAGATTTATTCTTAGATATAGATGGCAAGACCTATCGCATGGCTGATGTAAGCTATCCTGACGCAGTGAAGATGATGCGGGCCTTTGTGAAAAAACGCAGAGTACCTGATTGTAGTTCGTTTGTAGAAGTAGCGTATCTAGATATCGATCAGACGAAACTGACATTTACAGAGTTAGCAACGTTGTTGCTAGGCGATGCTAAACAAGCCAAATCATTCATGTCCAAGGCAAAATTACATTCCATGGAAGAACTAGAAGATAGCTGGTGGAATCTCTATGAGAAGTTGCTATCTACTGGTCGTGCTGTAGAGTTATCTTTGAAAATCGAATTAGAGGATTTTCTTTATAATGTGCAGAAGTTAATCCATAATAAAAATTTATCTACTGATGAAAATTTAACTGGCGATGTATCTATTGATACATCCGCATTCGATGATAGTCAATGTATTGGGGACTGGTGCGCACATCTTAATTCCACGTGGAAAAAATATAAGTTAGTAGGCATGGATATCGGTACAGATAGTTTGGTGCTTATGGTACTTTCAAATGAGGAATTTAAAAGAGCCCAAGAACTAGCGAAAGAATTATTACATAGAATCGATGTAGCTGAACGTTTGTGATGTAACGAAAATTATGATGTAGTGGCACGATTATAATGTGGCCGTATCTATAAAAGGTCGTAATTCTTAACTGTAAACAGTTTGCACTGTATAAATGTGATGAATAGGAGAGAGTATTATGAGTATTGTACGTCTACCAGAATATGAAGCAGAGTTTGAATCGGAAGAGTTTGAAATCTATGCATTGCCGCGTAGCGATGCAAATGGGGCTAGTCCTTATTTAGAAAAGTACCATAGACCACTGGTGTCTACCGATGCTATCCTAGATACTCGAACTGGTGTGCTTGATCGTAGCGAAGGTATTTTGACGTGGATTATTGAGGGCCTTGATGATCGATGGGGTTATTCTTTTGAGCCGCATGGTGTCTATAAATTATTAGTTAAGAAAGCTAAGCCCTTAGAGGATTTAGGCTATATGCGTCCTTCTTGGAATAATCGCTATTATGTGCTCGAGGTGTTAGAGGAGCACGCTAAACATAGCGAATTAGAGGCGTTGTCGGCGTATTTGAAAACCCCTAAATACCTTCATACTGACAGGGGTGACTTCCTGTTAAATCGAGAGTATCAATATTACACAGCGAGAATTGATGATTATGCATTCACTCTTGATGTGGACGAGGGTTCTGATGAAAGCTGCACTGTGGCATTGGAGGCTTTCAATAAAATCGATAATTTCAAAGACTTTGAACAACGAATTAGTGCATATATTAGTGAAACATTGCTAGATCTTGCTAATGATTGGCTAGACAACGACGACCAAGATCCGATTACGGCGGACATATTTGCCAAGCGTATTACGATGGGCGAATTGGCGTTCCGCAATGATGGTACCATAGAGGTCTATTATGACGATGACGATATTTTCTGGGGACACTGCATCATAGCCAATATTGATGCGGATGGGAACCCTGTTAGTGCGGATATTGCAGGATAATGAACTAGTGGAGTGTGGCGAACTAGTGGGGTATCATAATGATAAAATCTGAATTATGACATTATGGAACGTT
>OJXL01000533.1_pt1 | contig 10069 bp, 10 predicted proteins | sample 1600661 | NCBI WGS metagenome assembly OJXL01 (sample SAMN04436760, study PRJEB24849) | human gut metagenome | biome: human gut; feature: NICU; material: stool | host: Homo sapiens | place: USA: Saint Louis, MO | collected 2011-03-13
CCGCCGTATTCCATCCCGGACATGCCAACAGCCTCATCTATCGGCGCGAAGGATGCTTTACGGACGTCGAGCTTTTTGCGCACTACTTTGTTGACGTCGACCCTTGTCGTCGCCAAAACCAGACATGCAACATACTTTTCGATGTCACCACGCTTCCCCCTGACGATGACGCAGTTGGCGCAGGTCTCCGGGCCCTCACCGAACGCCTCGCACAGCGCCTCGGTATCAGCAATCTCAGGGTCAATGCTGAAGACGACTGCCGACGGCAACTCGGCAACTCGACCGGCGACCGTCGCCGCCAGCAGCTCGGGATGGTCGGCAGCGGGCAGGTGTTCAACGGAGTCGTACATGTGACCCACCGTAGCCACCGTCGATCCATCGACGAGGCCATCTCTCATGCCTCTTATGGAGTTCGCCGGCGACTACTCATGGGGCTACGACCCTGCCCACATCTTCGCCGTCGAGAGCGCCTATGGTGGCTATCCAGCCTCTGCGACCCTCGTCCTACCGCCCTACAGCGCCATTATTACGTCGCGAGCGTGACGGCGTCGCTGCATCTGAAGTGTGACGAAAACAGCATCACAGAGGACCTCACGATCACTTTTCCCGCCCATGCGCTACGTCTGATTCGCCGATCAATTTGCAGGTGAGGCGATGAGGTCCATACTTTCTTGAGTGATTCGCAGCCATGAACGGCAGGCGGTGGCCAAAGCCACCCAGCCGATCGTTGATCGTGAACCGATCCGATCCATGAAACCTGGACTAGCCCTAGCCGCATTAGGAATCGTCTTCGGCGATATCGGCACCTCAGTCCTTTACTCTCTCCAAACGGTGTTCTCAATGGAGAACCATGCCGTGCGCCCAACCCACGGTGACGTCATGGGGATCATCTCGATGATCTTCTGGTCGATCCTGCTCGTGGTGTGTGTCAAATACGTCATATTCGTTATGCGCGCTGACAACGACGGCGAAGGGGGCATCCTCGCCCTGATGGCCTTGGTACGTCGACTCATGGCTAGCCACAAGGGCACTGGCATGACGGCGCTCCTACTCGGCATCGTTGGCGCCGGCCTATTTTACGGAGATTCCTTTATCACCCCAGCGATTTCCGTGATGAGCGCTGTGGAAGGCCTCACGGTAGCCAACCCGGATGCAGAAAAGATCGTCCTGCCAGCCTCGGTCGTCATCCTTACCCTCTTATTCATCGTGCAGAGACGGGGAACGGAGGTCATTGGCAAGGCCTTCGGACCGGTAATGGCGACCTGGTTCCTCACCCTGGCGGCCTTGGGCATTCCGTGGATCATCCACCACCCGGTCATCATTACGGCCTTGTCTCCGCACTGGGCAATCCTGTTTTCCATCGAGCGTCCAGCGATGGCTTTCATTGCGATGGGCGCGGTCGTCTTGACGATTACCGGTGCCGAGGCGCTATACGCCGACATGGGCCACGTCGGGGCTCCATCGATCCGACTTGCCTGGTTCGGCCTTGTGCTCCCCTGTTTGCTCATCAACTACCTGGGCCAGGGGGCCATGATCCTGTCGCACCCCGACTGGATCGATAACCCGTTCTTTAGGATGGCTCCCGACTGGGCGACTATTCCGCTTGTCACCATCGCCACAATGGCCACCGTCATCGCTTCTCAGGCAGTCATCTCGGGGGCGTTCTCGATGAGTTCAGAGGCCGCCCGCCTGGGGTTACTGCCGCGCCTCGGCGTGCGTCATACCTCGAAGTCCGAAGGCGGCCAAATCTATATCCCAGAGGTCAACTGGACCCTCTTTATCGGCGTGCTAGCCCTCATCCTCATCTTCCAGACCTCGTCGAAACTAGCCACGGCTTATGGTTTGGCCGTGACCGGCACCTTCCTCCTGACGACGAGCCTGTTTCTGGTGCTGGCTCACCGGGCATGGCATTGGCCGATGTGGGCTCTCATCTTTTTTGGTGTCATTGTCGGCGGCGTCGAGTTGTCGATTTTCTCCGCCAATCTGTTGAAGATCGCCTCTGGCGGCTGGATCCCGCTGTTGTTCGCAACCATCGTCGTCATCATCATGACGACGTGGCGACGCGGCACCGCCTACATCGCCAAGCAGCGACAAGATGATGAGGGGCCGCTGGACGACTTCCTCAACTGGATGCACGAAACCAAGCCAACCCGCGTCCCTGGCCTGGCCGTTTACCCGCATCCTGGGCGGGCAACAACCCCGTTGGCCCTGCTTAATAACCTCAGGTTTAACCATGTGCTGCATGAGCACAACATCATCATCTCGATAGTGGTGGAGAACGTGCCGCACGTGCGGCACGTCAACCGTATTGAGAAAGTAGACCTCGGCAGACCCACCGACGGCATCACTTATATCGCGTGTCACGTCGGGTTCACCGATTCCCAGGACGTCCCCAAGGCGCTAGCTCTGGCGGCGGCCAAGTGTCCTTGGCTCAAGGATCATCTCGACGAGGCGATCTACTACCTCTCCCTAGTAGACGTGAAGCGGGACGAACCACAACAGGGTGCGCACATGGCCGGCTGGCGCAAGATGCTTTACATCACTATGTCGCGCAACCAGGCCGATCGCACTCGGGTGTTCCGGATACCGCGCACTCGCGCGGTGGTTATGGGTGAGGCCGTCGCCTTGTGACGGTCTGTCGCTGATACTCACAACTGATTCCCGAGGCCTACTGAGCCTCGGGAATCACCTTTTCTCAGGGTCTATAAGTTCCTGGAATCGCGCCGCGAAAGCCTCTTCGGCATTGACGGTGTCGATGTCGCGACGCACCGTCTCTGCTGCCGTGACGGCCTCTGACCAAGGAAGACGCTGCTGCCATTCTTTCTCACCGTGGCCGATAGTCCAGGCATCGAAGATTTCGGGAGTGCACTCGGGATGAAACTGTACCCCCCATGCACGCTCAGCGAACCTGACGGCCTCGATCTGACCGGTGGGATCGCGCGCCAGCAGAACGGCGTCCTCGGGCAGGACGACCGCAACATCGTTGTTGAAATGAATACCGCGATGTCCGTCGTAGACCGACAGCAGCGGGTCCTTCTTTCCCTCCGGGGTGAGGTGCATCTCGGCCGCTCCAAGGCAGAAATGGTCGGAGGTGCAGACCTGTCCTCCCAGCGCGACGGTGGCGAGTTGGTGACCCAGGCAGATGCCGAGGAAGGGCGTACCTGCCCTCACTGTCCGGGAGATGAGCTGGCGGGTAGGCGCGAGCCACGGAGCCTCAGCATCGTCCTGGCAGCTCATAGAGCCGCCCAGCACCACGAGTGCGTCAGCGTCCACAATCGGCGGCACCGGATGGTTCCAGGCGTTGATCTCGACGACGTCTGCCCCGGCGTTGCGCCAAAGTTGCCCGAGTCTGCCTGGGCTGCAGGACGGCTCGTGAACGATGACCAAGATCCGCGTCATGGGGAAACACTACGAGCTTTCTGTCACGGCCGTATGCCAGAACTGCTGCAACCGGAGTACAGATTTCGCCCGACCGAACGCCAGTTGCTGCTACTAAGTGACGGGCAGGTGGTGCTGCTGTCAATTTTCGCCCATGATCTGCCGCTCTTGGCCATCACCGTTCCGATTATCGTGTTCGCCTTTGCTCTTTTGTCGATTCTCAGGTCGGACCGCTTGACGGGCACGAGAAAGGTGATCTGGATCGTCGTCTGCTTCCCACTTGTCGGACCGATCGTGTGGTTTATCGCAGGTAAGAGTTGAGACGCGGATATTTCTGTCTGCTTCCGGAGAGAGCCTCCTCGAGACGACGAAACCCCGCCACAAAGGCGGGGTTTCCATCTGCGCGCCCGGAGGGATTCGAACCCCCAACCTTCTGATCCGTAGTCAGATGCTCTATCCGTTGAGCCACGGGCGCATTGCGCTGTGCACGTTGCTAAACATTACAGCCTTCAATTCCGTAATGCAAATTCGCGTAATTCAGTCCCCGGAAATCCGCCTGGCAAGCGGGTTTGCGGAACACCAGATGCGAGACACCAGGCCGCCGAGGGGTATCGTCGATCCCAACTCCAGGACCTTCATCCGAGGCACAACCAGCCCCACCATGCACAAAGCCCGGCGCCCCCTATAGGAGTCACCGGGCATCCGCGGAGGTGGCGGGATTTGAACCCGCGATGGGATTACCTCCCAAACCCGCTTAGCAGGCGGGCGCCATAGACCTGACTAGGCGACACCTCCAAGTGCCGTGTCAGCCTACTCTCTCAACCCCAAACCCTCCAATTCCGGGCCGCGACAACGCGCCCCATCGACCCCGACACGCCCCCGACAAGGGACGTCTGCGCTGCGCAGGCCACTGAGGCAGTCACGATCGCCGCCCGCCAGCCAGGCGGTACCGCCCCGTATTGGGTGCAGCGGTTAACATGGGGTCCGCCCCATCGACATTTACGGAAAGGGATGTGCATGGCTGACGCGTCGCGCGGCGCCAACTCGCCGTCTCCACGTCACGCCGCTCAACCGGATTGGATGAACGATCCGGAGGCCAATGAGGACACACATGTCCTGGGGCGGATCTCAGGGCAGCCGCCCGGCCACCGACGCGTTCCCCGCGTCCACGCCGGTCCGCTGCTGAGCCCCCTGTTAACGCCCCACAGCCCCTCAACGAGCCGAAATCCCGCCCTACCCCAGCCCGACGAGCCGCAACCGCCAAGGCTTCACCAGCTAGTCGCAGCCGCCGCAGACCATCGCGGTGGAACGAGGAGGCCAGACGCAACCATGCCTTCAACACCTGCCTGGGATGGACGGTACTTGGGGCCATCGTCCCCGGCTTAACCCTGTCTCGTAGTCGTGCCCCGCGTCGCCGCGTCGCAGGTCTGACGATCATCGGTCTTCTCCTCATTGGGCTGACCATTGCTGTTTTCTTTATCCTGGCTAACCCGACAGTTGCAGCGTCGATCGTCGTGCGACCCAAGTTGCTCACCGCTCTGACCTGGGGCTTGCCGAGTCTTGCCGTCGCCTTGGTGGCATTGCTGACCTTCTCCCACCTCGACCTTCGACCTCAGGGCATCACCCGCGGACAACGCTGGGTCTCGACCATCCTTGTCACCGCATTGTGTACCACTATCGCAACCCCGCTAGCTGTCGCTGGCCGGTATGCCTACGATCAGGACCACATGCTCGGCCGGATCTTCACCGATAAGCGGTCCGGCACCCGCCCATCCATCAACTACAACCAGGACGTCAAGGCGATTTGGGCGGCCAAGCCGCGAGTCAACGTCCTGCTCGTCGGCGCCGACGACAGCAAGGTGCGCAACTATCGCGCCGAGAACTCCATGAACACTGACACGATCATGGTGGCGTCGATTAATACCTCCAACGGTGATACCTCGATCTTCCAGATCCCCCGCAACACCGCGAGAATGCCATTCCCGTCTGATTCGCCGCTGCACAGGGACTTCCCCAACGGTTTCGTCGGGAAAGACGGTGACGGTAACAACCCCGATTACATGGCTAACGAGATCTGGTCGACGGTAAAGGCCCACTACGTCGATCGCATGGGCGCGACCGACTACCCCGGAGCCGACGCCCTCAAGCTGGCCACCGGAGAGGCCCTCGGCCTCAAGATCGACTACTTCGTCATGCTCGACATTGACGGCCTTCAGAAGCTCATTGACGCGCTCGGCGGAGTGTCGGTGAACATCAACGAGCGCCTGCCCATCGCAGGCAATACCGAGGGCAAGAGGCCGGACGGTTACCTCGAGATTGGCGCCAACCAACACCTCGACGGCTACCACGCCATGTGGTACGCACGGTCGCGCTCAGCGAGCACCGACTACGACCGGATGGGACGCCAGTCTTGCCTTATCAAGGCCGTTCTTGACCAAACCAGCCCGCAGACTGTGTTGACCCGCTTCGAATCGATCGCTGATGCTTCCGGGCAGATGGTGGTCTCTGACATACCGCAGGGAATGCTGCCGGCCTTCGTCGACCTCGCCATCAACATGCGTGACGCCAACATCAACCGCGTCGTTTTCACCAATGGCAAGCACGGATTCTTCTCTTCCCACCCGGATTACGATCTCATCCGCAAACAGGTGGAGGCCGCCATCCATGGCGTCTCTGCGTCAAAAAACAAGAACAAGCCGGTAACGGGGGCTTCGTCTGCTAACACCCACAAGACCGCCATGGCGCCGCCGAGCCACAGCGGGTTAAAGAAGTCCCCGCAGACCCCCGCTCCACGCCCGTCACCCGATAACCACGACGTCTCCCAATCTGTGACTGACGCCTGCGCCTATAACCCGCAGCAGCCCTGACGCCTCTCCTGGGGCCGCGCCTGTGCGGTTCGTAGGTGTCGCTCGGGGTCAATGTCGCGGGGGTGCGGTACTCTCCCGAATCACCAGCGGGGCCGGAACCATGACCGACTTCCTCGGAGCACCCTGCAACTGGGCTAGGAGCTCCTCGGCGAGGCGTTGACCGACCGCCGCGAAGTCCTGTCGCACCGTCGTCATCGTCGGCCACACCGTATTTCCCAGGACGTCGTCGAATCCCACCACAGACATATCGTCCGGGATCCTGACACCCATATCGAGCAGACCGATGACGGCTCCTGCCGCCATTTCGTCATTGCTGGCTAACACGGCTGTTGCTCCGGCGTCCTTGAGGTAGCGTGCCGCATCGCGTCCTGACGAGGCCGTCCAGTCCCCGATGATGACATCGGGGATCTCGCGGTCGTTGGTCTCCAAGCACTCTTGCCAGGCCTGGCGGCGTACCACAGCCTGGCGGGAATAGTCCGGGCCGCTGACGAGGTGGACTGTGCGATGCCCCAATGCCAAGAGATAGTTAACGGCGGTACGCACACCGGAGGCCTGGTCACATCCGACGGTCGAGAAACGGCTGCACGGAGAGCCAGCCATCACGACTGGGATTCCCGGCGGTACCTCAAGGTCCTCGGGATGGTCAAGCTCAAGCCCCTCAATGATGAAGCCGTCGACTCGCCCCGCCATCCGCTTCATCGCGTGCCGGTACGACCTGACGGAGTCGTCAGCAGGCTCAAGACGATCAAGGACGACGGCAAGCTCGCTGCGGCGGGTGGCATCGACAATGGCTTGAACGCTCCGCAGCTCTCCGGTGCGTGAAAGGTCGGTAGCAAGGACGCCGATGGCACTCGTGCGGCCCGAGCGCAGGCTGCGAGCAGCCACATTGGGCGAATAGCCGACTTCGGTCATGGCCTTGAGAACCTTGTCGACAGTTTTCTTGCGAACGGCGTCGGAGTTGTTGACGACCCGCGAGACGGTCTGTTGGGATACCCCGGCAGCCGCGGCGACATCACCCATTGAGGGGCGAGACGGTCCTCGACGCTGCCGCTCGGTCATATCACTGCACCCGCAAGGCAGCAGGGCCAGGGGTAACGACGTAGAACTCGGGGTGGGCGAAACCGGCCTCCCGGAAGGAGTCCGCGACCTGCGTGGCAACCTTGTTACGAACGTCGCGATCGACCAGAGCGATGGCGCAACCGCCGAATCCGCCGCCAGTCATCCGCGCGCCAAGAGCACCAGCAGCGCGGGCCGCGTCGACAGCGGTGTCCAGTTCGGGACAGGTGACCTCGTAGTCGTCACGCAGGGAGTCGTGGGAGGCATTCATAAGCGGCCCCACTTCGCGGATTTGGCCGGCATCGAGGAGCTTAACGAACTGGGTAACGCGGTCGTTCTCAGTGACGACGTGGCGGACGCGGCTAGCCATCCTTTCGTCATCAAGGGCGGCCACGGCGGCCCCCAAGTCACCGACTTCACGCAGGCTACTAACTCCGAGGATGCGTGCGGCATTCTCGCAGGCCCGCCGTCGTGCCTCATACTGGCCGTCGACCAGCCGGTGGGGAGCGCAGGTGTCGATGACAAGCAGTTCTAGGTCGGCGGTGTCAAGGTTGAAGGGGACTTGACGAACCGACCAGTCGTCACAGTCGATGAGGAGGGCGTGACCTTCGGTAGTGCGCAGCGAAGCGGTTTGATCGAGCCCTCCAGTGGGAGCCTCAGCAACCTCGTTCTCCGCAGCGCGGGCAGCATTGACGAGGCCAATACGGCCGGAGTCAGAGTCGGTGAGATCAAGGTCGTAGAGGTCGGCGAGGGCCAGACCGACGCCACACTCGACGGCTGCCGACGACGACAGTCCCGCACCCGGGGGGACGCACGTGACCAGTGCAGCCTCGAATCCCCCGAGGCCATGCCCGGCCTGACGCAGCGCCCACGCGACACCACCGGTATAGGCCTTCCAACCAGCAACCGACCCAGGAGCGATCTCGTCGAGGGTTCCCTCCCAGGTGAGAACGCTGTCGTCAAGCTGGGAGACGAGGATGACCTTGTCGTCATCACGGCGTCGAGCAGCGACGTAGGTGCGATGGGGAAGGGCGATTGGCAGGCAGAAACCGTTGTTGTAGTCGGTGTGCTCGCCGATGATGTTGACACGTCCGGGGGCCGCCCAGACGCCATCGGGGCTACCACCAATGTGCCCGCCAAAGAGGTGCCGGGCGCGAGTGGCACCCTCCTCTACCGACCATGCTGTGCCGATCGTCGGGGTCTGGTGGTCTGCCGCAATGGCGTGGGGTGTCTGCGACATAAATGGCTCCTTTGCCGGTCAAAATCCCGTGACAACGAGGCTGAGCGTACGACGATGCCAGTGGCGCTGCGTCGACTTCGCTCACTCAAAATGTTTACGTACTCAAAACTACCGGGTGCAGATGCGCTCATGCCGCACCGGGGTCTATGGTTCCCCACGGGGCGACGCCAACGAGGCCGTTCCTCCCCCGCACCAACCGAAAGGACCACTCCGCACCATGCCGTTGGAGACACTCATCAACGCAGGGTTCGTTGATTACCTGATACTGCTCATTTACTTCGTGTTCGTCCTGGGAATCGGACTGGCCGCCAGACATCAGGTGTCCGACTCCCTCGACTTCTTCTTGTCCGGACGCAGCCTGCCCGGATGGGTGACAGGGCTGGCATTCGTGTCGGCGAACCTCGGCGCCGTCGAGATCATGGGAATGTCGGCTAATGGAGCCCAGATCGGCATCCCGACGGTCCATTACTTTTGGATCGGCGCTATACCCGCGATGGTGTTCCTTGGCATCGTCATGATGCCCTTCTACTACGGCTCCGGTGTGCGCTCCGTGCCAGAGTTCATGCTCAAACGGTTCGGCCCAGCAGCGCACCTCGTTAACGCGATCTCCTTCGCGCTAGCCCAGCTTCTTATCGCCGGTATCAACCTGTACCTGCTTGGAACCATCGTCCATGCCCTGCTGGGATGGCCGCTATGGGTTGCCCTCATCGTTGCCGCGATGATCGTGCTCGCTTACATCAGCCTTGGTGGCTTGTCGGCGGCTATTTATAACGAGGTGCTGCAATTCTTCGTCATCGTCGCTTCCCTCCTACCCCTTGTCATCATCGGTTTGCATCGGGTAGGTGGCTGGAGTGGCCTCAAGGCCAAGATCACTGCTGCCGCCGAGGCTCATCCTGACGTCGTGACGCCGGCTGCCCAGCAGCTTCATTCCTGGCCTGGCCAAGCATTGTCCGGATTCGGCAGTCCAGTGATGTCTGTCATTGGCATCACGCTCGGACTCGGATTCGTGCTGTCTTTTGGCTACTGGACGACGAATTTCGTCGAGGTGCAGCGGGCAATGGCATCCGATTCTCTGTCGTCTGCACGCAAGACGCCGATTATCGGGGCCTTCCCGAAGATGCTCGTGCCCTTCCTCACCGTTTTGCCAGGCATGCTCGCTGCGGTCCTCGTCCCTGAAATTGCCCGCATGAAGGCTGGTGAGAAGGTTGCTGGTGGCGCGTCAGGTAGTTTCGTCCAGTACAACGATTCTGTGCTGTTTCTCATCCGCAACCTGTTGCCGACCGGTCTGACGGGCGTGGCGATCACAGGTCTGCTAGCTGCGTTCATGGCTGGTATGGCGGCGAATATTTCGGCGTTCAACACCGTTTTCAGCGTGGACATCTGGCAGCACTACGTCATTAAGGACAAGCCCGACGACTACTACGTCAAGGTGGGACGCATTGCCACAGTCATCGCGACCGTCGTCGCCATTGGAACGGATTTCACTGGCGCTGGCGGCGGCGGTTGCTGCGGCTGAACTGGAAGGTCC
>OJXL01000551.1_pt1 | contig 9583 bp, 8 predicted proteins | sample 1600661 | NCBI WGS metagenome assembly OJXL01 (sample SAMN04436760, study PRJEB24849) | human gut metagenome | biome: human gut; feature: NICU; material: stool | host: Homo sapiens | place: USA: Saint Louis, MO | collected 2011-03-13
TAAAAAGGCGCAACAGCGTCTCAACCTGCTCGTCCAGCGGGCTGAGGGAGCGTTTGACGATGAGGTGCAGCGGCGTGGCGCGACGTACGCCGTGGCTGAGCGGCAGCGTTTTAAGGATGCCCTGCTGGAGCGGGGTCTGAATGCGTTCTTCCGGTAACCAGCCGTATCCAACCTGATACATCACCGCTTCGATCGCGGCATCGATGGTGGAGAAGGTCCACGACTCCCCGGTAGAGTGAGCGGTGGGCTGGCTGTCTGCGATCTGAATGCGCGGCCACGGTCGTAGCATCTCGTCGTTAAGCGGTGTATCCAGCGCAAACAGCGGGTGAGCGTGATGCGCGACGGCAACAAAATCGATATTCATCAGCCATTCCCCCAGGCCGGTAATGTCCTGGCGGCGGGTTAAGACCATCACGTCGGCTTCATCATTGAGCGCATCCGCGCGGCTGTTTTCCAGCACCTCGGTAAGCCGCACCTGCGTTTGCGGGTACAGCTGCTGAAACTGGCGCAAAATCGCGAACAGCCGGCTGCGCGGAAAAATACTGTCTACCATCAGGTCGATACGGGTTCGCATCCCGCTGCGCAGGGTCGCAGCGCGCGTTTCAACATAGGCGAAGGCTTTCAGCAGCGGTTTAACCTGATTCAGCAACAGCTCACCCGCCGGTGTCAGCACGGCACGCCGTCCCTCTGTCATCAGGAGCGCCACGCCCAGCCGTTCCTGCAAAAGCGACAGGTTATAGCTGACCGAGGACTGGCTGCGGTGGGTCTCTTCCGCCGCCTTAGCGAAGCTGCCCGCCTCGATGACTCTCTCCAGCAAGGCCCATTGTTCGAGCGTCGTCTTGTGCATAATTAATCTAAATTTTGGATGAATTTGATTCAAACATAGCGTTATTCATTCATTTTTTGAAGGGGTACGATCGTCTCATCAAAACAAAGGAGACATCTTATGAGCACCTTCGATAAACATGATTTAAGCGGCTTCGTCGGTAAACATCTGGTATATACCTACGATAATGGCTGGAACTACGAAATTTACGTTAAAAACGAAAACACCCTGGACTACCGTATTCACAGTGGTCTGGTGGGCAACCGTTGGGTGAAAGATCAGCAGGCCTACATTGTCCGTGTTGGGGAGAGCATCTATAAAATTTCCTGGACGGAGCCAACCGGTACCGACGTGAGCCTGATCGTGAACCTGGGAGACAGCCTGTTCCACGGCACCATCTTCTTCCCGCGCTGGGTCATGAATAATCCGGAAAAAACCGTCTGCTTCCAGAACGATCACATTCCACTGATGAATAGCTACCGTGATGCCGGGCCAGCGTATCCAACCGAAGTGATTGATGAATTTGCCACCATCACCTTCGTGCGCGACTGCGGTGCGAATGACGACAGCGTTATTGCGTGCGCGGCCAGCGAGTTGCCAAAAAACTTTCCTGATAATTTAAAATAAGCGCGACAATTAACTAAAAAGAAAAGTTCCCGACTCATTTCATATTTATTGGAAATGGTCGGGGATTTTTTTTATTTGTTGATGTTTGGTTTAGATAATTGACTTTAATACGGTGAGCGGAATCACATAATAAATAATTCATAATTACTTAACCTATTGTTTAATAATAAATTTATATCAATTCATTCCTCCTTTTTATCACCATCTTAATTTTTCCCTAAGAAATGAACGTTACCTTGAGATGAGTTTATGGTTCGTTGAAATAAACGCATCGGCATTTGGTTAATATCAAAAAGTTGCCATGCATAACTCAAGGAAATTAATAATGCGTGATTTTTTGCCTTTTTCCCGGCCCTCAATGGGCGCGGAGGAAATCGCCGCGGTCCAGGAGGTAGTAACCTCCGGCTGGATCACCACCGGGCCGAAAAATCAGATGCTTGAAGAGGCGTTCTGTACGCTGACGGGAAACCGTCATGCGATTGCCGTCTCCTCTGCCACGGCGGGGATGCACGTCACCCTGATGGCGATGGGGATTGGTCCCGGCGATGAGGTGATTACGCCCTCCCTGACCTGGGTATCGACGCTGAATATGATCGTGCTGCTGGGTGCCATACCGGTGATGATCGACGTCGACAGAGACACGCTGATGGTGACGCCTGAAGCGGTCGACGCCGCCGTTACGCCTCGCACCAAAGCCATTGTGCCGGTTCATTATGCGGGCGCGCCGTGCGATATTGACGCCATCCGCGCCGTCGGTGAACGTCACGGTATTCCTGTCATTGAAGACGCGGCCCATGCCGCCGGAACGTACTACCACAGCCGTCATGTAGGCTGGCGGGGCACCGCAATATTCTCCTTCCACGCCATCAAAAACATGACCTGCGCCGAAGGTGGGCTGGTGGTGACGGATGACGAGCAGCTGGCGCAAAACATCCGTAGCCTGAAGTTCCACGGTCTGGGCGTTGATGCCTATGACCGCCAGACCCATGGCCGCGCGCCGCAGGCCGAGGTCATCACCCCGGGTTTTAAATACAACCTCGCGGATATCAACGCCGCGCTGGCGCTGGTGCAGCTCGGCAAGCTGGGCGAAGCCAACAGGCGCCGTCGCGACATTGCCGACCGCTACCTGCTTGAACTCTCGGATACCCCTTTCCAGCCGCTGTGCATTCCGTCATGGCCGCATCTGCACGCCTGGCACCTGTTTATAATTCGCGTGGATGAGGCCCGGTGCGGCCTCTCGCGCGATGCCCTGATGGCCGCGCTGAAGGAGCAGGGCATCGGTACGGGCCTGCATTTCCGTGCGGCACATACGCAAAAATACTACCGCGAGCGTTTCCCTGATGTGTCGCTGCCGAACACCGAATGGAACAGCGCGCGTATTTGTTCTCTCCCTCTTTTCCCGGACATGACCCATGACGACACAACCCGCGTCATTACCGCGCTCCATCAGCTTGCAGGACATTGATATGTTCAGTGCGCCGCCTGTACAAAAAGTTTCCGTGGTGATCCCGGTCTATAACGAGCAGGAGAGCCTGCCGGAACTGATCCGCCGCACGACTGCCGCCTGCGAGACGCTCGGCAAAGCTTATGAAATTCTGCTGGTGGACGACGGCAGCAGCGACGATTCCGCGCGGATGCTGACCGACGCCGCGCAGGCGGAGGGCAGCCACATTGTTGCCGTACTGCTCAACCGTAACTACGGCCAGCACTCGGCAATCATGGCCGGTTTCAGCCACGTGACGGGCGATCTGGTGATTACCCTGGATGCTGATCTGCAAAACCCGCCGGAAGAGATCCCGCGTCTGGTCGCCAAAGCCGACGAAGGCTACGACGTGGTCGGCACCGTGCGGCAAAACCGCCAGGACAGCCTGTTCCGTAAGCTGGCGTCTCGCACCATCAACCGTCTGATCCAGCGCACCACCGGTAAAGCGATGGGCGACTACGGCTGCATGCTGCGCGCCTATCGCCGCCACATCGTCGACGCCATGCTGCACTGCCACGAGCGCAGCACCTTCATTCCGATTCTGGCGAACACCTTTGCCCGTAAAGCGACGGAGATCCCGGTGCTGCACGCCGAGCGCGAGCACGGGGAGTCAAAATACAGCTTCATGCGTCTCATCAACCTGATGTACGACCTGATCACCTGCCTGACCACCACGCCACTGCGCCTGTTGAGCGTGTTCGGCAGCGTTATCGCGCTGGCCGGGTTTGCGCTTTCCGTTCTGCTGGTCGTTCTGCGGCTGGTCTTTGGTCCCCAGTGGGCGGCGGAAGGGGTCTTTATGCTGTTTGCCGTGCTGTTCACGTTCATTGGCGCCCAGTTCATCGGTATGGGTCTGCTGGGTGAGTACATTGGCCGTATTTACAACGATGTTCGCGCGCGTCCGCGCTATTTTATTCAACGTGTTGTCCGTCAGGAGCACCTGGCATCTCAAGAGGAAAACCACCCATGAAAACCGTCGTCTTTGCCTATCACGATATGGGTTGCACGGGCACGCAAGCCTTGCTGGACGCAGGCTTCGACATTACCGCCATCTTCACCCATCCGGATGTTGCCGGGGAAAACCACTTCTTCGGCTCGGTGGCGCGTATTGCGGCTGAACACGGTATTCCGGTTTACGCCCCGGACGATGTGAACCATCCGCTGTGGGTGGATCGCATTCAGAAACTCGCGCCGGACGTGATTTTCTCTTTCTACTACCGCAATCTGCTTTGCGACGACATCCTGAGCGTGGCGACAAAAGGCGCATTTAACCTGCACGGCTCGCTGCTGCCTGCCTACCGTGGCCGTGCGCCGCTGAACTGGGCGCTGGTTAACGGTGAAACGGAAACCGGCGTAACGCTGCACAAAATGGTACGCCGTGCCGATGCGGGCGGTATCGTGGCACAGCTGAAAGTGGGCATTGGCGCTGATGAAACGGCGCTGGAGCTGCACCACAAGCTCTGCATCGCCGCGCAAAGCCTGCTTCGCGACGCGCTGCCGACGATCCGTCAGGGGACTTTTACCGAAACCGCGCAGGACGAAAGCAAGGCAAGCAGTTTTGGTCGCCGCACGCCGGAGGACGGGCGACTGGACTGGGCGAAACCGGCGCGTCAGCTGCATAACCTGGTGCGCGCCGTGACCGACCCGTGGCCGGGCGCGTACAGCTTCGCCGGGGTCAGTAAATTTATCGTCTGGAAATCCCGCGTGCGTGAGGACATTCCGGCGGCAAAACCGGGCACCGTCATCTCCGTCTCTCCGCTGATTGTGAGCTGCGGCGAGCAGGCGCTGGAGATCGTCACCGGACAAACGGATAACGGGCTGTACGTGCAGGGGGCGCAGCTGGCGCAGTCTCTTGGGCTGGTGGCGGGGGCGCTGATCACCAGCGCGCCGGTGGTGGCGATCAAACGCCGCACGCGCGTCTTAATCCTCGGCGTGAACGGGTTTATCGGTAACCATCTGACCGAACGGCTGCTGGAAGACGACAATTACGAGATCTACGGTCTCGATATCGGATCCGATGCGATCGGTCGATTCCTCACTAATCCCCGTTTCCACTTCGTTGAAGGGGACATCAGCATCCATTCCGAATGGATCGAGTACCACATCAAAAAATGTGACGTGGTGCTGCCGCTGGTGGCGATTGCCACCCCGATTGAATACACCCGTAACCCGCTGCGCGTGTTCGAACTCGATTTCGAAGAGAACCTGAAGATTATCCGCGACTGCGTGAAATACGATAAGCGCATCATCTTCCCGTCGACGTCGGAAGTGTACGGCATGTGTACCGACAATAACTTCGATGAAGACACCTCCAGTCTGGTGGTCGGGCCGATTAACAAGCAGCGCTGGATCTACTCCGTCTCCAAACAGCTGCTGGACCGCGTGATCTGGGCATACGGTGAGAAAGAGGGGCTACGCTTTACCCTGTTCCGCCCGTTTAACTGGATGGGGCCGCGCCTGGACAACCTGAACGCAGCGCGTATCGGCAGCTCCCGCGCTATCACCCAGCTGATCCTCAACCTGGTGGAAGGTTCGCCCATTAAGCTGATTGAAGGTGGCAAACAGAAACGTTGCTTCACCGATATCAGCGACGGTATTGAAGCGCTGTTCCGCATCATCGAAAACAAAGACGGCCGCTGTAACGGAGAGATCATCAACATCGGTAACCCGGACAACGAAGCGAGCATCCGCGAGCTGGCGGAAATGCTGCTGGCAAGCTTTGAACGTCACCCGCTGCGCAGCCAGTTCCCGCCGTTTGCCGGTTTCCGCGAAGTGGAGAGCAGCAGCTACTACGGCAAGGGTTATCAGGACGTTGAGCACCGCAAGCCGAGCATCCGCAATGCGAAGCGCTGCCTGAACTGGACGCCGACGGTGAAGATGGAGCAGACCATTGATGAAACGCTCGACTTCTTCCTGCGCACCGTGGAGCTGTCGGAACAGGCATCATGAAAAAGGTCGGTTTACGCATTGACGTCGACACCTTTCGCGGCACGCGCGAGGGTGTGCCGCGGCTGCTGGAGTTGCTGAGCAAGCACGACGTGCGTGCCAGCATTTTCTTCAGCGTCGGGCCAGACAACATGGGGCGTCACCTGTGGCGCCTGGTTAAACCGGCCTTTCTGTTCAAAATGCTGCGCTCGCGCGCTGCATCGCTCTACGGCTGGGATATCCTGCTGGCCGGAACCGCATGGCCCGGCAGGCGCATCGGCGCGGAAAATGAAGCGATCATCTGCAAGGCCGCGCAGCATCATGAAGTGGGGCTGCACGCCTGGGATCACCATGCCTGGCAGGCCTGGGCGGGCGTGTGGGATATCCCCCGCCTGGCGCGTGAGGTTGAGCGCGGCGTGCTGGAGCTGGAAGCCATTACCGGCCAGCCTGTGCGCTGTTCCGCCGTGGCGGGATGGCGGGCCGACCAGCGCGTGGTGAAGGCCAAAGAACACTTTGCCTTTCGCTACAACAGCGATTGCCGGGGCACCGGACCGTTTTTACCGCTGCTGGGGGAAAACCGAACCGGCACGGTGCAGATTCCGGTCACTCTTCCGACGTGGGATGAAGTGGTCGGGCGCGAGGTGAGTGCCGACAGGTTTAACCGTTACATTCTGGATGCGATGCACCGCGATGCCGGTACGCCGGTTTATACCATCCATGCCGAAGTGGAAGGCATTGCGTATCAGCAGGATTTTGACGCGTTGCTTGCGCTGGCGGCGCAGGAGGGCATTCAGTTCTGCCCGTTAAGCCAGCTGTTGCCGGACGATCCTGGCACGCTGCCCCTGGGAAAAATCGTCCGTCGTGAAATGGCTGGCCGGGAAGGCTGGCTTGGCTATCAACAAACCGTGAGCCCGGCACTATGAAAACAGTCCGCTATGGCCTGACGCTTCTCGCCCTGTTTGTCGTTTACTACCTCCTTCCGGTCAACCTTCGCCTGTTATGGCAGCCTGATGAAACGCGCTATGCGGAAATCAGCCGCGAAATGCTGGCCTCCGGCGATTGGGTCGTCCCGCATTTCCTCGGGCTGCGTTACTTTGAAAAACCCATTGCCGGTTACTGGGTGAACAGCATCGGGCAATGGCTATTTGGACACACCAATTTTGCCGTTCGCGCGGGGGCGATATTCTGCACCGGGCTGACGGCGCTGCTGGTGATCTGGCTGGCCTGGCATCTCTGGCAGGATAAGCGGGTGGCGATCTTCTCCGGCCTGATCTTCTTAACCCTGTTCCTGGTCTATGGCATCGGCACCTACGCCGTGCTGGATCCCATTATCACCCTCTGGCTGGTGGCGGCTATGTGCAGCTTCTGGCTGGCTTCGCAGGCGAAAACGATAGCCGGAAAAGCGGGGGGCTACATTCTGCTGGGGCTGGCCTGCGGCATGGGCGTCATGACCAAAGGCTTCCTGGCGCTGGCGGTACCGGTGATTGGCGTGCTGCCGTGGGTGATTGCGCAACGACGCTGGAAGGAGGTGCTGGTTTTCGGCTGGCTGGCGATCCTCAGCTGCGTACTTATCGTCCTGCCCTGGGGGCTGGCAATCGCTCAGCGTGAACCCGATTTCTGGCGTTACTTCTTCTGGGTGGAGCATATCCAGCGCTTTGCCCGGAGCGATGCCCAGCATAAAGCGCCGTTCTGGTACTATCTGCCGTTCCTCATCGCGGGAAGTCTGCCGTGGCTGGCGATGCTGCCGGGCTCGCTGCGCCTGGGATGGCGAGACAGAGAAAACGAGAGGGCGGGGCTTTATCTGCTGGGCTGGATAGTGATGCCGCTGCTGTTCTTCAGCATCGCCAAAGGCAAGCTGCCGACCTATATCCTGCCGTGCTTTGCGCCGCTGGCGATCCTGATGGCGCGCTACGCCTGCACCGTCGCCGAAAAAGCGTTACGTATTAACGGTGGGATCAATATCGCGTTTGGCGTGCTTGGCATGCTGGCGGCGCTGGTGGTATCGCCATGGGGGCTTGCTAAACATCCGGTCTGGACACCGGTCGAATTGTACAAAGTCTTCTGTGCCGTGGTGGCGTTTCTGGTCTGGGCCTCGGTGGGCTGGTTTACCCTTAAAAATCCGCAGCGCTGGTGGCTGGCGGCGCTTTGCCCTGCCGGACTGGCCCTGCTGGTGGGTTTTGCGATCCCGGACCGGGTAGTGGATTCTAAACAGCCGCAGTCGCTGGTGGATTCCGTTCGCGAGCCATTACAGATGAGTAAATTCGTCCTGGCGAACAACGTTGGTATAGCCTCCGGGCTGGCGTGGGAGCTTCAGCGTAATGACATCATTTTGTATGGGCAGAGCGGTGAGCTGAAATATGGCCTGGATTATCCGGACGCTAAGGGGCGTTTTGTGAGCAAAGATGATATCGCGCACTGGCTTGAAGCGCATCGTCAGCAGGGACCGGTGTCGCTGGTGATCCTGCTGTCGAAAAACGACGACCTGGCCCGCGCCGGGCTGCCAAAACCGGACAACCTGACGATTCAGGGGCGTCTGGCTTACCTGCAATATCTGCCGCAGTGATGGCCTGGATCTGGCTGGTGCTGGCAAGCCTGTTGAGCTGCGCAGGTCAACTGTGCCAGAAACAGGCGACCCGGGCAGGCGGCGGTCAGCAGGTCGCCCTGTGGCTTGGGCTGGCCCTGCTGATGCTGGGTGGCGGGATGGTTGCCTGGCTGGTGGTATTGCAGCATCTGCCCGTCGGGGTGGCGTACCCCATGCTGAGCCTTAACTTTGTCTGGGTAACGCTGGCGGCAAAAATCGTCTGGCATGAGCCTGTCCCGCTACGTCACTGGCTGGGCGTCGGGTTGATTATCGTCGGGGTTATTTTGCTGGGAGGAAGCCTGTGAACGGTGCGTGTTGGGCGTTATGCAGCGTAGTGTTAGTCAGCGTGGCGCAGCTGCTGCTGCGTCATGCGATGGTGACGCTGCCCCCGATGAGCGACGCTTTCTGGGCAGCCCTCTGGCATATAGCCCCCGGTACGGGCGCGCTGATGCTGGGGCTGACAGGCTATTGCGCCTCAATGGGCTGCTGGTATCTGGCATTGCATCGTATGGCGCTCAGCAAAGCGTATGCCTTGCTGAGCCTCAGTTACATCCTGGTGTGGAGTGCTGCAATTTTACTGCCCGGCTGGGGAGAATACTTTTCCTGGCGCGGGCTGGCGGGCGTCGGCTTGATTATACTCGGCGTGCTGGTCATTTTTATGCCGCAGAAATACCGGAGTAAGTAACCGCTTCCGCCGTTAAGGTGAAAGGCGTAGGGGTACAGACCGCCAGGCTCAGCGAGCCGAAGCGTAGCTGACTGACCGGGAGGGTCTGGGCGGTGCTGTCAATACTGACAATCTGCCACGCGCTGCCGCCACGCTGTTTGACGATCGCCTCTTTGCGCGTCCAGATGCGCCAGAATGCGGAAAGCTGCTCTTCCGGCGCTTCACGTTCCAGCTCGTCATGTTCGGTGAGGCTGAAAACGGCATTCGCCAGCGCCTGCCAGTTTTCCCGCGGGCGGATCACTTCGATATCGCAGCCCACTTCACCTTCATCGCTCATCAGCAGGGCAATGTCGTCCCCGCTGTGGCTCAGGTTAAACCACAGAGGATGGCCGTTAGCGAAGGCCGGTTTTCCCTGCTCGCCGTAAATTATCTCGGGAAGCGGTGAGGGGGATAAGGTTCTGGCGAGCAGCGTCCGGCCTG
>OJXL01000563.1_pt1 | contig 9411 bp, 6 predicted proteins | sample 1600661 | NCBI WGS metagenome assembly OJXL01 (sample SAMN04436760, study PRJEB24849) | human gut metagenome | biome: human gut; feature: NICU; material: stool | host: Homo sapiens | place: USA: Saint Louis, MO | collected 2011-03-13
CCTCGTCCAGCCTCTCGAGGCCGAGCAGACCACCGCTTCCGGGCTCGTCATTCCGGACACCGCTAAGGAGAAGCCGCAGGAGGGCAAGGTCATCTCCGCTGGCCCCGGTCGCGTCGACGACAAGGGCACCCGTGTTCCCATGGATGTTAAGGAGGGTGACGTCGTCATCTTCTCCAAGTACGGCGGCACCGAGGTCAAGTACGACGGTCAGGAGTACTTGCTCCTCAACGCCCGTGACATCCTCGCCGTCGTCGAGAAGTGAGGCGCTGATACATGGCAGCTAAGCAACTTCAGTTTGACGAGGAGGCCCGTCGCTCCCTCGAGCGCGGTGTCGACACTCTCGCCGACACCGTCAAGGTGACCCTCGGTCCTAAGGGCCGTTATGTTGTCCTCGACAAGAAGTGGGGAGCCCCGACCATCACCAACGACGGTGTGACCGTCGCCAAGGAGGTCGACCTCACTGATCCGTATGAGAATCTTGGCGCCCAGCTCGCCAAGGAGGTCGCCACTAAGACCAACGACGTGGCCGGTGATGGAACCACCACCGCTACCGTGCTAGCCCAGGCTCTCGTCCACGAGGGGCTGCGCGCTGTGGCCTCTGGGGCAAACCCGGTCGGCCTCAAGCGCGGTATCGAGAAGGCTGTCGACGCCGTTGTGGAGGAGCTCCGCTCTATCTCGCGCGCCATCGACACCACCTCGGACATGGCCAGCGTTGCCACCATCTCCAGCCGTGACGAGACCATCGGCGCCCTCATCGCTGAGGCCTTCGACAAGGTTGGTAAGGACGGGGTTATCACCGTCGACGAGTCGCAGACCTTCGGCACTGAGCTTGACTTCACCGAGGGCATGCAGTTCGACAAGGGTTACCTGTCGCCTTACATGGTCACCGACCAGGACCGCATGGAGGCTGTGATTGAGGATCCTTACATCCTCATTCACTCCGGCAAGATCTCGTCGATGAACGACCTGCTCCCCTTGCTGGAGAAGGTTATTGCCGCCCACGGCAGCCTGTTTATCGTGGCCGAGGACGTTGACGGGGAGGCTCTGAGCACCCTCGTCGTCAATAAGATCCGCGGTACCTTCAGCTCGGTGGCAGTCAAGGCTCCGGCGTTCGGTGACCGCCGCAAGGCAATGCTGCAGGACATCGCCACTCTCACCGGTGGTCAGGTCGTCGCTCCCGAGGTTGGGCTCAAGCTCGACCAGGTGGGCCTCGAGGTTCTGGGCCGTGCCAAGAAGGTTGTCGTTACCAAGGACAACACCACCATCGTTGACGGCGCCGGTGATAAGGCCGACGTCGAGGGTCGCGTCATCCAGCTGCGTGCTGAGTACGACAACTCGGACTCCGAGTGGGACCGCGAGAAACTCCAGGAGCGTATCGCCAAGCTCGCTGGTGGTGTGTGCGTCATTCGTGTGGGTGCGGCCACAGAGGTCGAGCTCAACGAGAAGAAGCACCGCATCGAGGACGCTGTCTCCGCGACCCGTGCAGCCATCGAGGAGGGTATCGTCGCCGGCGGCGGCTCTGCCCTTATCCACGCTGCCCATGTGCTCGACGGGGATCTCCACCTCGAGGGTGACGAGAAGGCCGTTCGTGAGCCGCTGCGCTGGATTGCCGAGAATGGTGGCGAGCCCGGCTACGTGATCGTCTCCAAGGTTGCTGAGATGGAGCCCGGACACGGTTACAACGGCAAGACCGGACAGTACGTGGACCTCATCGCTGACGGCGTCATTGACCCTCTCAAGGTGACCCGTTCGGCCCTGGCCAATGCCGCTTCTATCGCCTCGCTGCTCCTGACGACAGAGACCCTCGTCGTCGATAAGCCCGAGGAGGACAACGAGGACAAGTGACCTCGTCGCGTCGAGGGCCCCGGACCGTCGTGGTTCGGGGCCCTCGCCATATCTGGGTTGATGTTTGTCACAAAGAAACGGAAGTATTGAGCGGATTAACTCGAAAGACTGGACAAGTCCATCGGGGGGGAGAGAGGATACCTTTTCCCCGTCGAGATTGGCATTGGTGATGGCGTACGAGTCATCCCGCAGTGCATATTTGGAGTTAGATCGTGAGCAGTCCGTACCAACCCGGTTTCCAGAGCACGCAGCAGGGAGACCGCAGCAAAAGTGAATTCAGTTTCGCTCCTGGGGAGACGAATGTCTTTGTCACCCACTATTCCCCATCATTGATGACGGCTTGGCTCAAGACCGAGCTGACCGTGACGAGCCGGCGCCTTCTGGCGCGAAAGTCCAATACGCTCCTGGGTGTGATTCCGCTGGGGCATGACGATGCCGCCATGCCCCTCGGCTCCATCAGCGAGGTTGGCGTGAACAGCAAGTTCCACCCAGGTCGCGCAATCATGGCAATAGTCTGGCTCGTCCTCATGATTTCCATGTTCAATGCGCATCAACCGGTGCTGGGCGTCCTCGCCTTGCTCCTGTTAATCGTCGCGGTTCTTACGACGATGGACGCCGAGCTGAGGGTCGTTAACAATGCTGGTTCTGTCACGAGCCTGACCGTTTCTGCTCTGGAGAAGGCCAAGCTGCAGAGCTTCAAGCAGGAGGTCGAACAGCGTCTGTACGCCGATCAGGCCCTTCTCATGCACCGTGAGTCGATGAACCAGGCCCAGAATTTCGCGACCATCCAGCAGGCCCAAATGTCCGCTCTCCTGGCACAGGGCCAGTTGCAGAACCAGCTCAGCAATGACAAGGGTCAGCAGCCGCCTACCCAGATGCCGAACCCGAACACCCAGGGCTGAGAATTATCGGGCAGATGCCCACGACGATTGGCCGGCCGAGCCCTTCGGGGTTCGGTCGGCCTATCTGTGTGCGGAGTGGCGGTCGCGCTTGCCGATGGGGGCCAGTCCGTCACGCAGAATAGGCCACCAGAGGCGATTCCGTCCTCGTTGATGACGCGGAATTTCATTCTAAGGAGGCTTGGTGCTCAGAAAGTAGTCCTCGCAGCGCCGTGAAGCTTTGCGGATTGCGAGGCGCCCCATTTCCAGGCTCTACGACTCGTGACGCTGGTCTTTGAGCGGTTTGCCTTCCCGGTCCATGGTGTTAAAAATCTCATGGTCTTCCGGCAGGTGTTGCAGGTAGTCGCGCTCGGTATCGGGGGCAGTGTGTCCTAGCTGAAGCTCCTTACTGCGAGCATCCTGGGCTGCGGCACGCAGGGCATACTCGGTATCGGCATTCTCGAGCTGTTCGGGGGTTGCCTCATTGACCACCATCATGCCCACTTGGGCATCCTCGGGAACCTGCGGGATGACTCCGGCGTCGATACGCTCCCGGTGCCCCTTAATCTCGCGCGCCACGACGCGTGCTAAGAAGTACATTCCTAGCACGTTCGGCAGCGCCATGAGGAAAAGCATGGCGTCGGCCAGATCAAGAATCGATGCCATATTTGTCGCAGCTCCGACTACCAGCAAGATGAGGAAGAGTGCGTTGTAGATGCGCTCGGCGGTGGTCGAATTGCCGAACAGGTAGCCTACGGCCTTCTTGCCATAGAACGAGTAGGACAGCATCGTCGAGAATGCGAATAACACTACGGCTAGCGTCAGCAAGGAGCTGAACCACGGGGCAACGGTCTTTAATGCCTGGGCGGTCATTTGCACGCCATCGGCACCACTGTTCCGATAGACCCCGGTGATGATGATGGTGATGGCCGTCATGGTGCAAATGACGACTGAGTCGATGAAGGGCTCCCACATGGCAACGAAGCCTTCTTGGGCTGGACGACGCGTCTTTACCGCAGAGTGGGCGATGCCAGCGGTACCGATACCGGCCGCATTCGAGAATGCCGCACGCTGGACGCCGACGATCAGGACTCCGAGGATTCCCCCGGCGACACCGTGACCGGTGAAGGCGCCGGACCAGATGGCCTCAAAGGCACTGCCGACCTGGGAGATGTTGGCGCCAATGACGGCCAGGCACATGATGACGTAGAGGATGCCCATGAATGGCACAATCTTGGAGGTCGCGGCGCCAATCTTGGAGGCACCCCCGACGATGACAATCCCGACGAGTATCGCGAAGACCACGCCGACGACCCACATGTGGGTGCCGATCCAGGAGTCCTGACCGCCGGCGAACATTGCGAGCTGATAGGCAGCTTGATTGGACTGGAACATATTGCCGGCGCCAATGACACCGAAGGCAGTGCAGATGGCGAAGAGAGAAGCAAGGACGCGGCCCAATGTGGGTTTACCGATCGACGCAAGACCGTCACGTAGGTAGTACATCGGGCCACCAGAAGTGGTTCCGTCCTCGTTGATGACGCGGAATTTCACTCCAAGGGTGGCCTCAGCCATTTTGACGCTCATGCCCACCAATCCGGCTACCGCAATCCAGAATGAGGCTCCCGGGCCGCCGGTTGCGATCGCGATGGCAACACCGGCGATGTTTCCCAGGCCGACGGTTCCTGACAACTCGGTTGCGAGGGCCTGGAAGCTGGTGACGTCACCGGGGTCTGTGTGTCGGGAGAAGTGGCCCCGCATCACGTGGCTGGAGTGACGGATCGATGCTGGACGCAGCTGTTGGAAGCCCAGGTAAATGGTGAAGAAGAGTCCGGCTCCAAGTAACCAAGCCAGAATGAGCGGGAACTCATTTCCCCCGGGCAGTGGAATAGCCCAGAACACCGCGTCAGAAATAGCAGTAGCGATGGGGGAGACAATGTTGTCGATGGCTTGATCCAAGCTCAGTGGAGTTGGGACAAGGGCCTCGAGATTCGCGGAAACGGGAGATGTCATGATGTCAAGTGGCACGAATGGTCCTATCCGTTGACGACATTGGACACCAAGCCCGGCAACACCACGGTGTGGTACCAGCCATCTGTGATGACCGATCTCAGCGCGCACCGGCACCAGCGACTCGGCGAGCGCGGCCGCCCAGTCATCACCATGACCGCGGGCAAGGCCGCGCCTGCGGCGGAGCAAAACCGCCTTGGCTACCTTAGCGGGTGGGTGTGTCACATTGTCCAAAACCTTCGACACTGACGCGTCTTCGCGATGTCTTACGGTGTGGTTCCCTTACGCTGAGTGGTGATGATCGCGACCGTTCCCCCCGATGAGCCTCAGCCTGTCCTGGCGCATAATCAGCCGGATTGGCGACGTCTGGTTGAGGTGTTGACGATGGGGTTTGTCGGCTCTGTCATGGTGACGTTGTGGGGGTGGGGATCTCCGCAAGGTGGTGTGCCCACGCACGTGCGTCCGGTCGGTGTGGCAGTGGCTGTCAGCGGTATCGCAGGACTGATCGCCATCATCATTGCGTGGTTGCGTTCTCGTAAACTCGTGGGACGCCGCGTGCTGACTTTGGTCGTCTGGTCCTTGCCACTGCTCTTTAGCCCGCCGCTGTTGAGCCAAGATGGCTGGGCTTACGCGGCTCAAGGTTGGATTCTCACCCAGGGGATGGATCCATACCGCGTCCCACAAGGTTTGGCTGAAGTTCTCGGCAAGGCTGTTGACACGCCGTGGCAAGCAACGACGGCGGTGTATCCCCCCGGGTCACTGTGGATTCAGGCAGCCGTGGTGAAGATCGCTCACGCAGATCCCACGTGGTCAGTGATGCTCATGCGAGTACCCGCCCTCATCGGTGTTGCACTCATGGTTTGGGCCGTCCCTCGCTTAGCACGCTACGCCGGAACCGACCCGGATCATGCCCTCTGGCTGGCGGTGTGCTGTCCATTGACGACGTTGAGCGTGGTGGGGGGCATGCACAACGACGGACTCCAGGTGGGTTTGTCCCTCGTCGCACTCGTTGTGGCCATACGTCTGGCGTTGATTGGCCGGGGATGGCTCGGGCTCGTTCTTGGTGGGGCGTTCGTCGGGCTGGCTGGCAGCGTCAAGCAGCCTGGCGTGTTGGCCGGGGTTGGCATCGTCGCCCTGGTTCACGTCAATGCGGTGCGTCATGGCGGCCGTCGGTGGTTGACGCGCAATTGCTGGACGGCGCTACTCGCGCGTATCGCAGCAGGTGCAATTCCTGCCTTGACTGTATTCGGCGGGATTTCCGCGATCCATGGGTTAGGCATGGGCTGGCTCAATAGCACGGCTGGTAGCCCGGTATCGGTGACCAGCGACTCTCCGATAGCGCTTGTCGTACAGTTTTTGCGAGGCAGCGGAGGTATTCCGTTGAATAGGCTCATTGGGCCGGCGACTGGTGTCAGCCTGACCCTTACCGTCGCTGCCATGATGTGGTGCTGGGTGCGGTGGGGCCCCATTCCGCCTTGTCATATCCGACTAGGCCGAATTGCATCGCGTAGCCGTAACGCGGTCAATGTCGTGACCGGCCGTATTGGTAGCCCGCTTCGGCTGCAGGCGGGCGTCATGATTGTCTTTGCCGCTTTCGGGGCATCTTTGCAGCCCTGGTATCTCATGGTCCACTGGCGTTGCTCGCCTCGGTTCAGCTGCGGCGAACCCATCGCGATGCTGTCATTGGTGGCGTCGTTGCTACCGCCATACTCACCATGATGCAGTGGTACTGGTCGCCATACGTGTGCCTGCCGCTGGTCATCGTGGGGTATCTCATCGTCTGGCGGATTCCGAAAGCATGGGCTTTCGTGACAGCGGCGAACTGACGGGGTCACCTCGCTTAAGGCCGGAGACCAGGCTACGGGTGAAGACCGTCGACGCGAGCGGCGATAGGATAGCGAGCATCCCGGCGAAAGGTGGCTTATGACCTCGGATTCCCGCCCGACCACGATTGAGGAGTTGGCACCGCTGGCCCTCACCTTCGATGACGTCCTGCTCCAGCCAGTTGAGAGTAACGTCATTCCCTCCCAGGTCAAGACGACGACGAGGGTTTCCCGCAACATTTCCATTGCGATTCCGCTCGTCAGCGCGGCGATGGACACCGTCACCGAGACCCGGATGGCGGTCGCTATGGCGCGTGAAGGTGGCCTTGGCATCCTGCACCGCAACCTGTCCATTGAGGATCAGGCTGCCATGGTCGATCAGGTGAAGCGTTCTGAGGCCGGCATGATTGACGAGCCCATCACGATCTCCCCGAATGCCACCCTGGCTGACGCCGAGGAGCTTTGCCACACCTACCGGATATCCGGGGTGCCCGTCGTCGACGACAAGGAAAACCTGGTCGGTATCATCACGAACCGTGACATGCGCTTTGAGGACAATCCACAGCGTCCTATCCGCGAGGTCATGACCGCAGCCCCACTCGTCACCGCTCCAGTGGGAACCAGCCCGTCTGACGCTCTTTCTTTGCTGGCTGCCCACAAGATTGAGAAGTTGCCGCTTGTCGACGCCGACGGTAAGTTGCGTGGGTTGTTCACTCTCAAAGACTTCGTCAAGACTGACAAGTACCCCAACGCCACCAAGGACCCGCAAGGACGGCTACGTGTGGGTGCTGCGATCGGGTTCTTCGGCAACTCGTGGGATCGCGCTATGGCCTTGGTTGAGGAGGGGGTTGACCTCATCGTCGTCGATACCGCTCATGGTCACACCCAGGGTGTTTTTGACATGATCGCCCGGCTGAAGGCCGAGCCAGCTGCCCAGGGGGTTGACGTCGTTGCGGGCAATATCGCTACCTATGAGGCTGCTAAGGTGCTGTGCGCGGCCGGGGTTGACGGCATCAAGGTCGGTATTGGGCCGGGGTCAATCTGCACTACCCGCGTCGTTGCCGGGGTGGGCGTCCCGCAAGTGACCGCGATTTTTGAAGCTTCCAAGGCTGCTCGTCAGTATGATGTGCCGGTTATCGGTGACGGTGGGTTGCAATACTCTGGTGACATCGCCAAGGCCCTGGTCGCCGGAGCTGATTCCGTCATGCTTGGCTCTTTACTGGCTGGTTGCGAAGAGTCTCCGGGCGAGCTCGCCTTCATCAACGGTAAACAGTTCAAGACTTACCGTGGTATGGGATCGATGGGAGCCATGTCGGCGCGCGGCGAGAAGCTGTCCTACTCCAAGGACCGCTATTTCCAGGGCGATGTCACGACCAACGACAAGATCGTCCCGGAGGGCATCGAGGGCCAGGTCGCTTACCGCGGGCCCCTTGGCGCAGTGGCCTACCAGTTGGTTGGTGGGCTGCGTCAGTCGATGTTCTACACCGGGGCTCGCACTATCGACGAGTTGCACGAGCGGGGCCGCTTCGTGCGCATCACCTCGGCGGGCCTGCGCGAATCTCATCCGCACGACATTCAGATGACGGTCGAAGCCCCTAATTACTCTGCCCATTGACGGGCGAGCCGGATATCCGGCAGGAAAGGAATCATGTACGACATCGGACGCAGCAAGCGTGCCACCCGGGCCTACAGCCTGGACGACATCGCCCTCATTCCCTCCCGGCGCACCCGTGGCACCGAGATGGTGAACCTGGAGTGGCGCATCGACGCACTCACCTTCGACTTCCCCATCATGGCCGCCCCCATGGACTCGGTTATGAGCCCTGCAACGGCTATTGAGTTTGGGCGTTTGGGCGGCCTTGGTGTGCTCAACCTTGAGGGTTTGTGGACCCGTTACGAGGATCCCACCCCGTACCTCGAGGAGCTAGCCGGGTTGAGCGACGATGTCGCCACCACCCGTCGGATGCAAGAGATTTACGCCGAGCCGATCAAGGCTGAGCTCATCACCGAACGGATGGCTGAGATCCGGGCCGCCGGGGTGCCGGTGGCGGGGTCGCTGTCACCGAAGAATGCCTCGCGTTTCTCCGAGACGGTGGTCAATGCCGGGGCGGACTTTTTCGTCATCCGTGGCACGACGGTGTCGGCGGAGCACGTGGCCAACGGTGACGACGTTCTCGACCTGCGTAAGTTCATTTACGATCTCGACGTCCCCGTGATCGTTGGCGGCTGCGCCACCTACCAGGCAGCCCTGCATCTCATGCGCACCGGTGCTGCTGGCGTCCTCGTGGGTTTCGGTGGGGGAGCGACCCATACCACCCGCCAGGTGCTGGGCATTCAGGTGTCGATGGCATCTGCGATCGCCGACGTCGCTGAGGCGCGTCGTGACTACATGGATGAGTCGGGGGGACGCTACGTCCACGTCATCGCTGATGGTTCGGTGGGTCGTTCTGGTGACATTGCCAAGGCCATCGCCTGCGGTGCTGACGCTGTCATGGTCGGTTCTCCGTTAGCTCGGGCTACTGAGGCTCCCGGTAGGGGTTGGCACTGGGGAGCGGAGGCATGGCACCCCGACCTGCCGCGTGGTGCTCGGGTTCACTTTGAGCCGGTGGGGACCCTCGCTGAGGTCCTTAATGGCCCTTCTCGTGTCCCGGACGGCACCATGAACCTTGTTGGTGGGCTGCGTCAGGCTATGGCCACCACTGGTTACTCGGAGGTCAAGGAGTTCCAGCGCATCGAGCTGACGATTCGCTAACCGTCCCACCACGCAGAATGTTGTTCCGGTGAGCGGGTGGATAGCTAGCCTTCGGCCATGAGTGAAGTGCCCGATGAATTGGTCGTGTTGCGTGGCGCGATTG
>OJXL01000567.1_pt1 | contig 9329 bp, 6 predicted proteins | sample 1600661 | NCBI WGS metagenome assembly OJXL01 (sample SAMN04436760, study PRJEB24849) | human gut metagenome | biome: human gut; feature: NICU; material: stool | host: Homo sapiens | place: USA: Saint Louis, MO | collected 2011-03-13
CCCCGGCGCTCAGGGCCACGCCGCAAAAGCGCTCGCCGTCGCCGCAGGGGCTCACGGCGCCGTCCCCGGTGAGCTTCACCACCTGGCCCGCCTTTACCCCTTCGCCGCAGGCAAAGGTGGCCGCCACCTCTCCAATTCCCTCAAACGAAATCCTGCTCATGCTGCCTCTCCTTTCTCCTCTGTCCTCTCTGCGCATGGGGCCGCTCAGATCAAAAATGCCCCGTCCCGCTCTCCGTCGTTCTCCCGCCCGCCGCCATACCGCAGCTGGGTCTCCACCGGGAACACCCGCTCGGCCTGCCGCTCCAGCGCGCCCTTGAGGGCCAGCAGCTCGTCATAGCCCAGCTTGTCCGCGATGCCCCGGAGCACGGCGTGCTCCAGCCCCAGCCCGGCCAGGCCGCCCAGGCGGGCCACCTCCCCGCGCAGGCTCTCCAGGTATTTCCGCCCCAGGGCGGCCTCCTGCTCCATCCGCATGTGCTTCATCACCCCCGCGTTTCTCTGGGCGGGCACTGCCACGAAGGACCACTCATAGGCGTCGGTGGCCCTCACCAGCTCGGCCCAGCAGCGCCTGCCGCCGTACTCCGCCCCCTTCTCGTGGGGGCAGGTGTGGAACTCCTCGCCGCAGATGGAGCACACCGACCGCTCCACCGCGCAGCCCACGCTGACCTCCTTCTTGATCCCCCCCTCGATGGCGGCGATCAGCTCCCGGTTTCCCTCAGTGCGCAGGAGGTAGGCGCAGCCCTTCAGATAGCAGTAGGGCTCGCCCGCCTCCGTCATCCAGCTCTCCCGCACCACCTCGGTTCGGTAGATGCGGGCCGCCTGGTTCCGGGTGCTCCACTGGTGGTCAAACAGACCGCTCCTGCCCACAAACAGGGGGGCCAGCTCCTCCAGGGTAGCGGCCGGGAACCGCTCGTTGTCCCGGTCGATCTCGTTGTCGCACAGCCGCACCGCGAAGGCGTATACCTCCCCGGGCTCCAGCTTCTTTTTGCTCATAGCGTTGATGCGCTCCATCTCCTCCGGGCTGAGCTCCAGCCCGCAGTCCACGCCCGCCTCCTTGTTTACGTTCATCCCATCGCTCCCCTCATCTTACTCTGCGCCCTATACCCCGACGAGCCGCCCCTCTCCCTCCGTAGGGCGCGGCATCCCTGACGCGCCGCTCTTTCCCGGTGCCCCCGATCTGGTCTCCTCTGCCCGCGCCGGCACCCTTCAGCCCTCTTTGCCCTCTCGCGCCAATCGCAGCTCCTCCGCCTGCTCACGGTACAGTTCCGCCCGGGCCTCCTCGACCTCGTCGCCACACGCTCCAGATCCCTCGCCGCGCCGCTTGCGGCGCGGCTCTCTCCTTCCGCTGCGTCTCCTCTCCCCAGAAAAGTGCTCCGCACTTTCCCGGTGCCCCCGATCTGGTCTCCTCTGCCCGCGCCGACACTCTTCAGCCCTCTTTGCCCTCTCGCGCCAATCGCAGCTCCTCCGCCTGCTCACGGTACAGTTCCGCCCGGGCCTCCTCGACCAGATCCTGGAGGTTGATGTCCTCCCAATCCACCGTCACCCTCCGGTCGTACCCGTGGAGGGCCAGCCACAGCTCGCAGATACGCTCCACCACAGGCTCCAGCCCCCGCCGGATGGCGGTGAGCTCGCTGGTCATCATGTCGGCCTGCTGGGTGCTCATCCGCTCGGTGGACGACCAGCTCAATCCCAACAGGAAGGGCGGTATGCCCGTCCGGGCCACGAGCTGTTCCAGAATCTGCCGCACCGGCACCTCGCTGTCCAGCACCTGGTTGTCCGCTCCGATCACCTTGATGTCCACGTCGCCCACGGCGACAAAATCGCGCACCCGGCCGTCCCGCCCCGCCTCCATGGCTGCGGACCACTCCCGGGCGATCTGGCGGCTGCGCTCCTGGGCCATGGACTGCTCCAGGGGCGCGTCCCCCGGCTTGTAGACCACCGCGAAGCGCACGTTGCCCATCCGCTCCCAGTTCATCCCCATCGCCTGGTAGATGTTCAGCAGGATTCCGGTCAGGAAGGGCATGGACCGCAGCAGACTCACGCCGTAGGGGCTGCCCACCTCCGGCTGAAAGGGGGTGAAGAGCAGCAGCTCCTGCCGGGGCAGCTCCCGGAGCTGCCCGTCCCCACTCCTTCCCCACAGGGTAAACTCCAGCGGCGACTCCCCCTCCCGAATCTCCACGTCCGCCGGGTTGCCGCACAGCACCGCCGCGATCTCCCGGCCCCGCCGGTCGGGGACGATCTCTCCCACCGCCCGGCCGAAGGTGAGCATGGAGTCCAGATAGCCGTCCAGGAAGGACTGGATACCCCTCTGTCCGCGCCCGGTGTTCACATGCTGGAGGAACCAGTCCAGCCCCTCCTGGGCGGCGGTCTCCCGGCAGGACACCTTGACCCCGCCCGCCAGCCGCACCAGCTTGCGCAGGGCGGCGTCCACAATGGGGACGGCCTCCCGGATGCTCCGGTAGAGCTCCATCTCCCCCTGGCTCAGCGGCACATACCCGTCCAGCACGCCGAAGGGGTGCCGTCCCCCCTCCCGGAGCTGCACCGCCGCCCCGGCCCCATTCTCTCTTTTCCTTGCAAATATACCCATGCTCTCCTCCCATCCTCTGCCGCGGCGCGCTCCGCGCTAAAACCGCCCCCGCTCCACACACAGGCCTCCGACGTACCCCCGCTCTCCCGCCGCAACGCTGGCGGCGAAGTAGCGGATGTCGTCCATGGCGTGGTCGTTGGCCTTTTTCACCCGGTCGCCCCCGGCCTTCTCATCCCAGCAGTAGAGGGCAAACTCCCGGAGGGCGTCGGCGCAGCCCTGGCAGATCACCAGCCTTCCCCGCCGCAGCAGCTCGGCGGTGGTTCGGATACCGGCCAGCACGTCGTTGTCAGCCTTTTCTACCCGCCATCCCCGCCGGCGCAGGATCTCGATGAAGCTGGCCGCCGACGGGTCGGCCACCACCTTCCAGATGGGCCGTCCCCCCGCCAGCCGCTCCAGGGCGTCGGCGTGCTCTCCGTCGGTTCTCTGCCGCCCCTCGGCCCGGGCGTCATAGTAGGACTCCGCCACCCGGTACCACACTCCGTCCCGCAGCCCCCACAGCCCTAGGGACGTGGGGTTTACCGTACCGTAGTCGCAGGAGATGCACCACCGCTCCATGCCGCCCACCGGGACGGGCCTCGCCCAGCTCTCGTCGAAGAAATCGTATACCCGCCCCTGGGCGGCCACCCACTCCCCCAACACAAACCGCCGGTAGAAGGCGCCGCTGAAGCTGCGCGCGTACCGCTCCCGCACCTGGGGCGTCAGCGCCGGGTTATCCTCCATGGTGAAGTGGAGGTAGAGCGCCCGCCGCTCCTCCGCCTTTAAAATCCACTCCTTGTAAAACCAGTGCTCCGGGTGCTCCGGGTTGCAGGAGAACCACATCCGGCTCCCCGGCACGGAGCACCGGGCGCAGGCCTGCTCCACGAAGGAGCGGGGCATGAGGGCCGCCTCATCCAGCAGAACCCCCGCCAGCGTGATGCCCTGAATCAGGGCCGCGCTTCCCTCGTCTCTGCCGCCAAAGAGGTAGAAGGTGTTCTCCTTCCCGCCCAGCCGTACCGTCAGCCGGTTTTGGGATGCCTGCTCCCTCCACTGGAACCCCAGCGCCCCCAGCGTAGGCAGCACCTCCCGCAGCAGGTTGCGCCGCAGCGCCGTGATGGTTTTGCCGCACAGCCCGAAGGCCATGCCGTCGAAGCAGGCCGTGGCCCACAGGAAGAAGGCCAGCCCCATGCACAGGGTCTTTCCGCTGCGTACCGCTCCGTCGCAAATAACCGCCTCCCGGCTTTGCCCCTCGGCGGAACACCACCAGGTGAGCACACGCCTCTGCTGCCGGGAAAAGGCCCTAAACCGCATCGGCGCTCTCCCGCAGCGCCCGGAAAAACTCCTCCGCCCCGTCCTCCCGGCCGCCGGACAGCTCCACCAGCCGCTCCAGCACGGCCGCCCGATCCACCAGCTTCAGCTCCACCGCGCCGTTTCCGCTGCGCTTGAACTCCTTCAGCGCTCCCAGATCCAGCCCGTCGATCTCTCCTAGCTGTTCTCCGTCCAGGAACGCCAGCTTTACCGCGTCATTTACTCTGCAACCTGCCAGCCGCTCCATCCTCCGCAGCAGCCGTGCCCGCTCGTTCTTCACGCGTTTCCCTCCTCACCTCCACTCCGCATCCCCGAAAAAGTGGCCCATTTCCGTCCACCTTTCTTTTGTGTTTTTACTTTTTGTCTACCAAAAGTCTACCAGAAACGCCTTGGAATCCTTTGGGTTCCAAGGCGTTTTCACTTTTCCCGCTCCCGTATTGTCTACCAAACGTCTACCATAGTAACCTTTTGATTCTGTTTCCCCGCCTTTTATATCCCTATTCCCCGAAAGCTGCATTCTTTCCTCCCATGTAAGGGGCGTTATACGCCCCTCTGGCTCAAAATTCAGAAGGAGGAAATCCAAATGAGAAACCTCAAGCGGGCTCTCAGCCTGGCTCTGGCGGCGATCATGCTCATCGGCATGATGGTTGTCTCCGCCAGCGCTGCGGGCTTTGACGACTTCTCCGACAAGGATGAGATCGTCAACAAGGATGCCGTTTCCATGCTCACCATTCTGGGTGTGATCAACGGCAAGGAAGATGGGTCTTTCTTTGACCCCGCGGGCAATGTGACCCGTGCCGAGATGGCGAAGATGATCGCCACCGTCCTGAATCAGGGTGCCGATGTGGACGGCCTGTATGTCGGGATGAACACCGGCCTGACCGACGTGAAGGGCCACTGGGCTGAGAGCTACATCAACTACTGCTACAGCCTGGGCATCATCGCCGGCCGCGGCAACGGCAAGTTTGACCCCGCCGCTACCGTTACCGGCAACGAGGCCGCCAAGATGCTGCTGGTGGCCGCCGGCTACGATGCGCAGCTCGAGGGCCTGACCGGCAACGACTGGGCCATCAAGACCGCTTCCCTGGCCTCTACCCTGGGCATCTTTGACAACCTGAGTGTAGCTACCTCTGATCCTCTGACCCGCGACAACGCGGCGCTGCTGATCTACAACGCTCTGGACATCGAAATGATCCAGAAGTACGAGAACGGCTACGCCATTGCCTTTGAGGATCACCGTACCCTGCTGTCCACCAAGTATGGCGTTTACAAGGTGGAGGGCGTGGTCACCGGCAACGAGTGGGCCCAGCTGGAGGATACCGACAGCGAGGATTCCCTGGCCACCGGCAAGACCAAGATGGATCACGTAAAGGTCTACAAGTCCACCACCAGCAACACCGTTGTGGGCGAGTATGAGGAGGAGAAGAACCCCGTTATCTTCAACGTGTCCACTCCCGTCGACATGCTGGGTCAGACTGTGACCATGTATGTGCGCAAGACTACCGTTCTGGCCAACTCCGAGGTTCTGGGCGTGTATGTGAACGGCAACAACAACGTGGTCAAGACCACCGCCGACACCCAGGACACCATGAAGGACTTCCTGAAGGGTACCGGCCTGAGCGTGGACGGCGATACCGCCTACTACGTCAACTACGGCGTAATGAAGGACGAGGCTGCCGCCACCAAGGCCATGGGCTTCGAGTCCGGCGACCGCTTCAACAGCGTGAAGGGCAAGACCAACGGCTACGGCGTGGAGCTGACCGCCATCGACAACGATAACGACGGCGAGGTTGAGTACGTGCTGTACCTCCAGGAGACCCTGTCCCAGGTCATCGCCAAGAGCGACTCCAAGGAGACCACCACTCTGAACACCTTCAACTCCAACAAGGCCATTGACAACGAGGACATCGTGACTGAGGCCGACCTGGCTGAGGGCGACCTGGTTCTGACCGTCTCCTACGGCGGCCGCTACTATGTCTCCGAGCCCCAGGTGATCACCGGCCAGATGGAGTCCTATGCTGCCAACAAGGAGAAGGAGCAGACCATCACCGTGGGCGGCACCGAGTACCACCCCTCCTACATCCAGTACAAGGCTGACACCGCCGACAACACCTATGAGTTCGACGTGCTCAAGTGCGACAACGGCGGCGTGGAGTTCGACTCCGACTACGACTTTATCCTGGACAGCAACGGCAACGTCATTGCCTACCGTCCCTCCGAGCAGGGCCTGTACGACTACGCCCTGGTTCTGGACTCCGGCTATGAGCCCGGCGCCTTTGCCTCCGATGCCTCCGGCAAGATCAAGGTCCTGCTGGCCGACGGCACCGAGGGCGTCTACACCTTGAACTTCTCCGCCTCCGCCAAGAACGTGGGCGAGCAGGTTGCCGGTGCGGTTTCTAGCACCACCTACAGCAAGAATCAGGGCATTCAGGAGCTGAAGGGCTTCCTGGGCACCTCTGACTCCGACAACTCCGCCACCGCCCCCTGGCAGACTGCCATCAGCGGCGCCGGCGCCTTTGCTCACAAGGATATCGATGCAAGCGGCGGAAACCCCAACGCCGCCGACTACAAGGACGGCCGCGCCGCTGGCTATGTCATCGCCTACTCCCTGAACGATGACAATGTGCTGACCATTAGGTCCATCGTGGGCAGCAACGACGAGGTTTCCGCGGTGACCAGCGTCTTCAACCCCGCCGACGTGAAGCAGCAGGCCATGAGCAGCGCCTATGAGAACGGCGCCGCCCGTATCCGCTACAACAGCAACAACAGCCAGATCACCGTAGACAAGAACACTGTGGCCTTCTATTATGACAACAGCAATCCCAGCGATATCACCTACGGCGTGGCTGTCGGCTACAATGAGATGGCTCATGTGGATAACGGCAAGACTGTTTCCGCCCGCTATCTGAACAACCGCTCCGGTACCCTGGCCTCCACCGTGCTGTTTGATGCCAAGGGCGTGGCCGTGGAGAAGGACTATGCCTTCGTTCTGAGCCGCAGCAGCGTGGACAGCAAGTATGCCACCCTGAACGTGGTTCTGATGGACGGCACTGTGACCACCCTGAAGATCACCCGCGACGACTACAACAGTATCTTCAACACCTCCGACGATTTCAGCATTCCCTATGCCTACACCACTGACGGCAACGGTGTTTCCGACCTGACCAAGCCCAACTTCTCCAGCGATGACAACCAGGCCAGCAACCTGGAGATCGTCCGCGGCTATGCCCGTCAGCTGCGCACCGGCACCGTGGCCCTCTACACCGACAAGACCATGACCAACCTGGTTACCGGTACTTACGGCGACGGCACCTTCACCTATGAGAACAACATCTGGAACGTGGAGGACGTGGACAACAGCTATGAGAAGGCTCCTGTCGGCTCCTTCTCCGAGAACGTGGGCCGCGAGGTTGTCATGGTCATCGACAGCGACAAGAACATTGTCCGCGCCGCCTACATTCTGAGCACCCTGGACGGCGTGTATGCCGCCAATGCCAACATTACTGTTCAGCCTGCCGCGAACTCCAATATTACCGAGAACCAGGCGCTGACCCTGTCTGTGACCGCCACCGCTCCCGGCACTCTGAGCTACGAGTGGTTCAAGAGCGCTGACAACAGTACCAACACCCCCAACGACGACACCTCTCTGGTCAATGTGGCTGGCTACACCGGCGCCAAGACCAACACTCTGAGTGTTGCCGCCAACACCCTGTCTGCCGGTTCCCACTACTTCTATGTGAAGGTGACCAACACCGAGACCGGCAAAATCGAGAGCGTCGTGGTCAGCAATCTTGCCACTGTGACCGTGGGTACTTACACCGCCAAGACCATCAGCTACAGCACTGCGGATGCCACCAAATTTGCTGTTTATGCCGGCAACAGCCAGACTCCTCTGACCGAGGAGGACAGCCGTTCCGGCAAGCAGGTGACCATCCCCGCTGATGCCACCACCGTTGCGATCCAGAACTCTGACTGGAATGCTGGAGAAAACTACGCCTTTAATGGCAAGAACTACGAAGTGGATTCCGACAAGTGCATCACTGTAAATGTGGGTGATCTTTCTAACGGTGACACCCCGATTAGCTCCAGCAATTTCACTCAGGTGTATAAGGCTACCTATGAGGTTCCCGGCGCTCCCTATACAAGCGCTGCGGCTCCCGATGCCGAGTTCGATGCTACCTCTGTGACCGCTCCTGCGGCACCTGCTGCTGAGACTGGCTACCAGTTCCTGGGCTGGTATGATGCCACCAACAGCAAGGTTTACAAGCCCGGCGCTACTGTGACTCTTGGCGGTAGCGATGTTACTCTGACCGCTGTGTACGGTTCCACCGTCATGGAGGCTGGCGCTAACGATAAGGACGCTTCCAACGGTCTGGCCACCGCGCAGTTTAAGTTTGACATCTCTGCTGACATCAGCGCCAAGATTACCAAGCTGACTGCAACTGCCAGCACTGTTGGCGGTGCGACTCTGGGAGGTGGCAAGGACACCAATTCCGTTGCCTTTGCTTCCAACGAGATTGCCCTCACCTTCACGAGCGATGGCGTTGACCTGAGCGGAGCCGCTACGGGCAATACCATTACCTTCAGCATCACTATCTCCTATGAGGCTGGCGGTACGCTGACCCCTGGTGATATTACCTACACTTACGCCTGATCATATTGAAACATCCCCCCGGGCTATGCCCGGGGGGATGTTCTATTTCACCGCGAAATAATGGTATTTGGTGCCGCTGTAGTTCATATAGGAGCGGTTCCGGCTGTCCTGGGTAACGGCGAAGCCGCCGGCCTGGATCTGGATGGCGGGCGTGCATGGTCCGTTGATGTCCTGATAGAACACTGGCCAGCCGTCTACCGCCAAGCCGCCGCTGATGCTTTCGCCGCCGTTGCTTCCATAGCGGTTGCCAAGCGCCATCTCCACCAGAACCGCTCTGGGCCGGAATCCCAGGTGAATCGTGCGGCTGGCGGCATTGTCGCCGGTATAGGCTCCTGTGCTGATCTCGGCCTTCTCCCGTTCCAGCCGCTCCGCCTGGGCCTTGGCGGCCCGTATGCCTGTGTCGATCCTGGCAAAGTCCTGATTGAAGTCCGTCCGCAAAAAGCTGTCGGACGGCTCCCATTGGTGCAGTTGATAGTGTTCCGTATAATTTGCCATATTTTTTACATCTCCTCCCCACGTAGGGACACCCCACTATCCGCCGCATGCCCAAACCCGGACAGTCTACAGCCGTGTTTGGAGATTCCGTCTACCAAATGTCTACCACCTGAGGCCCTGAAACCCTTCTGGTTTCAGGGCCTCAGCCCTTTTTCCCTGTCAGGATTGTCTACCAAATGCCTACCAAGCAAACCTTTCCATGCCTTCACCGAGTTTTTTAGGTGAAAACGAGCAGATATTTGTACCTATTTCTCCTTTGTAAGGGGCGTTATACGCCCCTCTGGCTCAAAATTCAGAAGGAGGAAATCCAAA
>OJXL01000568.1_pt1 | contig 9327 bp, 7 predicted proteins | sample 1600661 | NCBI WGS metagenome assembly OJXL01 (sample SAMN04436760, study PRJEB24849) | human gut metagenome | biome: human gut; feature: NICU; material: stool | host: Homo sapiens | place: USA: Saint Louis, MO | collected 2011-03-13
ATAAAAAATGCTGCAAAATATGCCATAGATATAGTAGAATCTAATATTGTAGATAAAATAAAGGATAAGGTGGAAAAATAATGAAGGATAGAATTTTACAAATTATTGCTGAACAATTCAACATTGATAAGGATGATCTTACAGAAGATATGAACTTTCAAGATGACTTAAATGCTGATTCTATTGAGCTTGTTGAACTTGTAATGACAATAGAAGAAGAATTTGAGACTGAGGTTTCTGAAGAAGACCTTGAAAAGTTAAAGACTATTGGCGATGTAATAGAATACGTAGAAGATTTGGAACAATAATCACATGACCTTTTCCAATTTAAAAAATCTTGAAAGAAAATTAAATTATGATTTTAAGGATAAAGGTCTTTTAGAAACAGCCCTAACTCACTCATCCTATGTCAATGAAAACAAGATGAAACAATATGAAAGCAATGAAAGACTTGAATTTCTTGGAGATGCTGTCCTTGGCCTAGTTATTGGAGAGTATTTTTATAAGAACTTTCCAAAAGACCTTGAAGGGTCCTTGACTAAGATGAGGGCAGAGTCTGTCAATGAGAAAGTCTTATTTTTCATTGCCAAGGGTCTTGAACTGGGAGACTTTATAAGATTTGGTAAAGGGGAAAAGAAAAATGGTGGTAGCAAGAGGGAGTCAACCTCTGCTGATGCTTTAGAAGCCTTGATTGGTGCTATTTTCTTGGATTCAAACTTCAATAATGCAAAGAAAATAGTTTTGAATTTATTTGATGAATTCTTAAAAGAAGATGCTTATAAACTCTTTAATGTTGACTTTAAAACCAAGCTTCAAGAAGAGGTCCAAAGGTCTGGGCAAAAGGCTGAGTATAAACTTGTGAGGGAAGAAGGACCAGATAACGACAAAACCTTTTTTACAGAATTATACTTAGATGAAGTTTTGGCTGGAAAAGGATCTGGCAAGACAAAGAAGGAATCTCAGCAAGAAGCTGCAAGAGAGGCTCTTGAAAGGAGAAGGAATGGCTAAGAGAAATATAATACCTATTTTCATTCCTCACTACGGCTGCCCTAATGATTGTGTTTTTTGTAACCAGAGAAAAATTACAGGGATTTCTACAGATATTTCAAATAGTGATGTTGAAGATACTATTTTGGAATATCTTTCTTATTTTAAGAGGAAGGATAATGTTGAAGTTGCCTTTTATGGCGGAAGCTTCACAGCTATCCCTCTTGAAGAGCAAAGTGAATTTTTAAAAGTGGCTCATAGCTATAAAGAAAAGGGTCTAGTAAAGTATATTAGACTTTCAACAAGGCCCGATGCCATTGATGAAAAAATCTTAGACAACTTAAAAAATTATGGAGTAGATATTATTGAACTTGGGGTCCAAAGTCTTGACCCTGAAGTTTTAATCTTATCTAACAGGGGGCACAATGCTTCTTGTGTCTATGAAGCTGCAAATTTAATTAAGTCCTATGGTTTTAAACTGGGACTTCAGCAAATGGTGGGACTGCCAGGGGATACTTTGGAAAAGTCTCTTTATACTGCAAGGGAATTTGTAAAACTCAAGCCCTATTGCGTGAGGATATACCCAACACTTGTTATAAAAGAGACAGCCCTTTGTAAAAATCTTGAAAAAGGATCTTATAAGGCCTTAGAATTAGAAGACTCAATTAAATATGTTTCTGATATTATAAATATTTATTATAGACATGATATAAATGTCATAAGAGTTGGTCTTCAGCCAACAGACAATATAAACTATGGTGGAGATATTGTAGCAGGAGCCTTTCATCCAGCTTATAGGCAATTGGTAGAATCCTATTATTTTAAAAATGCACTTATAAATTATTTTGTGGATTCAAATAATATTGCTGATGAAATTACCCTACTTGCCAAGGGGAAAAATATTTCTAATATAAGTGGACAAGGGTCAGAGAACAAGAAGGAAATTATAAATAAATTAGGAATAGATAAATTAAATCTTAGACAAAAGGATCTTTCTGATTTTGAAGTGGAAATTTTGTCAAAGAAAGACGAAGTTATTGATGTGAGAAACTACTACAGGTGAGCAAATGTTTTTAAAATCCGTTACTATGCAGGGATTTAAGTCCTTTGCAAATAGAACAAAAATTGAATTAGACGAAACCACTACGGCAATAGTTGGACCAAATGGTAGTGGTAAAAGTAATATTACAGATGCAATAACCTGGGTATTGGGGGAATCTTCCGCCAAAAATCTTCGTGGAAGCAAGATGGAAGATGTAATTTTTTCTGGAACTGATTCCAAAAAACCCCTAGGCATGGCTGAGGTAACTATTGTATTTGACAACTCGGACAAGTCCCTTAACGTAGATTATAGTGAGGTTTCTGTAACTAGGAGGATGTACAGGTCCCTTGAGAGTGAATTCTTAATTAACAACAAGAAGTGCAGGCTCAAAGACATAAAAGAACTTTTCATGGATACAGGAATTGGTAAAGACGGCTATTCTGTTATAGGGCAAGGTAAGATTGAATCCGTTCTAAGTTCAAAACCTGAAGACAGGAGAAATATCTTCGAAGAAGCTGCAGGGATTTCAAAGTACAAGTATAAGAAAATTCAATCTAGGAATAAACTTCTAAAGACAGAGGAGAACCTAATTAGGATTGAAGATATTCTTTCAGAAATAGAAGTTCAAGAACAAAACTTAAAAGTCCAAGCAGAAAAAGCTGAAGCCTACTTAAAAGATTATGAAGAATTAAAGATTTACGACATAAACTTTTCTTGTAAGGATATGAAAAAGCGTGAAGAAGACTTACTTAACAAGGTCAAGGAACTTGAAGTTTTAAAATCTGATTCTGATAAAATCTTAAGTAAGAGAGAAGAATTGTCTAAAAATCTTGAAGAAATTCAAGAGAAACTTGAAGACCTAAAAGAAGAAAGCGAGTCTTCTAATGAAAAATTAAATAGCCACAAGGAAGACTTTGACAAGTTAAATTTAGAAATAAATCTGGATGAGGAAAAAATAAATTCTCTCAAGAGGGATATTGAAAGAATAGGCTTTGAAAATGGAAGCTTAGATAAAGATTTACTTAGTGCTAGGGAATCAATAGGAAAAATTGAAAAAGATAGGGAAGTATTAAATTCCTCTAAAGAAGAAATTCTTGAAAAACTAAATGCAAAAGAAGATTTAATAAGAAATTTAGAAGCAGACTTTAAGAACCTTGAAGATCTTGGCAACTTAAATTTTGAAAATAAAAACAAAGTAAAAAATGAAATTGAAAATATAAAATTTAAGAGCGAAACCCTTGAAGATATAATAGAAGAAAAAAACAATAGAAAGTCTAATCTTGATAAGTCCATAGAAAATCTAAGAGAAAATCAAACTGAATTTGAAAAAATTATTGATAGAGAAAACTTAGAATTAAAAAATCTAAGGGATAAACTCGAAAAAGATGACCAAGACTTTGAAAAGACCAAGGAAGATCTCTTAAGACTTGATGATGAAAATAAAAAATTAGAATCCAATCTAATAGAAAGAAGAAATGAAGGAAATGAAATCCTCGCAAGACTAAAGATTCTTGAAAACATGGAATCAAACTACGAAGGCTACAACAGGACTGTAAAATCCTTTATGAATTTTTCTTCTAAGAATAATATCTTCAAGGACTCCCTTTATGGTCCAGTTGCAGAAAAATTTTATGTTGAAAAAGATTTTGAAAGGGCAATTTCTGTTGCCCTTGGCTCAATGTCCCAAAACATCATTGTATCCTCTACAAAAGATACATCAGAGATGTTAAAAATTTTGGAGAATAATAAGATGGGAAGAGCAACTTTTCTTCCACTAGATAGGGTTTCTGGAAGCAGAGTAAGTGTTAACTCCAAAGAAGAAGGTATGGTTGGCCTAGCTTGTGATTTAATAAAATTTGATGAAGTATTTAAGGGGATTTTTTATAACTTGTTGGGAAGAGTTATAATTGCTGACAACTTTAAAAATGCTTCAAGGATTTCAAAAAAACATAAGCTTAAGGTGGTAACTCTCAAAGGAGAAGTCTTTAATCCATCGGGTGCCATCACAGGTGGTTCACTTAACAACTACAACAGCTCTTTTATATTGCGTAAGAATGAAATTACTGATTTCCAAAACAAATTTAAGATTCTTCAAGGTCAGCTTAAAAAACTTGAAGCAGAAAAGGCAGAAGTTGAAAAAAAGATTTCTAATCTCAATGATTTTGCAGGATCTTACATGGAAAAAAGAAATTCTCTAAGCCTCAAGATAAATGAAATAGAATCAAACATTTACAAAAATAAAAATGATAATGAGCTTAACTCCCAGTACTTAAACAAGTATGTAAGAGAAAGAGAAGAGCTTGAAGAAAATATAAAAGCTGATATAAGTAGTTTAGAAGATAACAGGATACAAATTGAAAGCAAGAAGAAACTTTTAGAAGAACTCTTGGCTGAAGTTGACTCTGGAGATAGGCTAGAAGAACTTTCAAAGGAAATTGAAGGTCTAAAGAATGAAAAAATAGAAATTCAATTGCTTGAAAGGGAAAATAGAGAAAAAATCCTCTACAAGTCCAGAGAAGTTGAAAGAATAAAGTCTGAAATATCTTCAATTGAAGAAAAACTTGAGAATAATAAGAAAATATTAGAAGAGTCTCAAGCTAATATCGAAGTAAAGACTAAATCTAATGAAGAAAATAAAAAATCTCTTGAAGAGATTAGGGAATCAATAGAAAGCTTAAATCTCAAATTAGAAGAAGTCAAAAGAGATTTAGATGAGAAAAATAAGGCTTACTTAGATAAGAGGGAGGAGCTTTCAAATCTTAAGGAGAAATCCCTTATAATAAGTTCTGAAATAGAAAAAACTGAACTAAAAATTGAAATGAACAGGAATAAAATTTCTAGTGAAGTGGATAGACTAAAGGAAGATTACGACATTCAGGATTATCACGACTTTATTGATGATAATCTTGTGGACTTAAAAGAGGGGACTCTTAGAAGGCTAAAGAAAAAAGTTCGCGACTATGGAGAAGTAAATATTTCTTCTATTGAAGAATATAAACTCGTAAAAGAAAGATGCGATTTTTACACTTCACAAAGAGATGATTTGATTAAATCAAAAGAAGAAATTAAATCTATTCTAAGTAAGCTGGACCATGAGATGAAAAAATTATTTAATGAAGCCATGGAAGAAATTTCTGGAAACTTTACTGAAATTTTTAAAATTTTATTTAATGGCGGCCGTGCAGAGATAAGCATAGAGGGAGATGTATTAGAATCAGGAATTGAGATCAAGGCATCGCCTCCTGGCAAGAGGTTACAATCTCTTTCTCTATTATCAGGTGGTGAAAGGTCCCTTACTGCAGTTGCTCTATTGTTTGCCCTATTAAAGTACAGGCCGGCATCTTTTTGTATATTGGATGAGATTGATGCAGCCCTTGATGATGCAAACATCAAGAGGTATGCTGATTACCTTTTAACTCTTGAAGGTATTCAGTTTATAATCATAACTCACAGGAAGCTCACAATGGAGATTGCAAAGACTATGTATGGTGTTACAATGGAAGAGAAGGGAATTAGTAAATTGTTCTCTGTAAAATTAAAGGATTAGGAGATAGATATGTTTAATTGGTTTAAGGATAAATTTAAGAAAAAAGATGACAAGGAAAACAAGGAAGAGTTAATTGAAGAGAACCTTTCTGAAGAAGCTGTGCCTAAGGAAGAAGCTGATGAAGAAAATATTTTAACTAATGAAGAGATTCGTGAAGAAGAAGCTCAAGAGATAGAAGAAATTCATGAAAAGCTAGAAGAAGTTTCTGAAGGGGGAAAACTTTCTGAAGAAGATGTAAATATTTCAGAAAAAATCCAAGACACAAATGAAGCCTTCAAGGACAAAGGTGTTATTGAAGATGCTTTAGATAAAAAGGAAGAAGCAAGAGAAGAAGCTCAAGCAGAAGAAATAGAAGAAATTGATGAAAAGCTAGAAGAAGTCTCTGAAGGAGGAAATCTTTCTGAAGAAGATGTAAATACTTCAGAAAAAATAGAAGATACAAATGAAGCCTTCAAGGACAAGAGTGTTATTGAAGATGCTTTAGAGAAAAAGGAAGCAGCAAGAGAAGAAGCTCAAGCAGAAGATATAGAAGAAATTCATGAAAAGCTAGAAGAAGTTTCTGAAGAAGGAAAACTTTCTGAAGAAGACGTGGAAACTTCAGAAAAAATCGAAGACACAAATGAAGCCTTCAAGGACAAGGAAGTTATTGAAGATGCTCTAGAACAAAAGGAAGAAGCTAGAGAAGAAGCAAAAGAAGAAACTAAGGAAGTTGAAAATACTGAAGAAGTAGTAGAAGAAGAGCCAAAAAAAGTTTCGCTTTTCCAAAGGTTAAAGGAAGGTCTAGACAAGACTAGAAAAGAAGTTGGAATTAAAATTAACACTGTCCTAGGTGCCTATGTCAAGATTGATGACGAAATGCTTGAAGACCTAGAGGATATTTTAATCTCAGCAGATATTGGAATGGAAACTACAATGAAGCTAATTGACAACTTGCGTGAAACAATAATCAGGGAAAAGATTAATGACCCACAAGAAGTTAAGCCTCTTTTAATGGCAGAAGCAAAAAAACTTATGAACCCTGAATTAAACACTCCAATTAATACAGAGCCACCTGTAATCATTTTAGTAGTTGGCGTAAATGGAGTTGGTAAGACAACAACTATTGGTAAGCTTTCATCAAGATTCAAAAGAGAGGGCAAGTCAGTTCTTGTTTGTGCAGCAGATACCTTTAGGGCAGCAGCTATTGATCAATTAAAAGAATGGGGCAATAGGGCTCACGTTGATATAATTAGTCACGCTGAAGGATCAGACCCTGCAGCAGTTGTTTTCGATGCAATTGAAGCAGCTAAGGCTAGAAAAACTGACGTCCTTATAGTTGACACAGCAGGAAGACTTCACAACAAGTCTAATCTAATGAAGGAACTTGAAAAAATTAATAGGATTATTTCTAACAAGTTCCCAGAAGCAAATCGTGAAAACTTATTGGTACTTGATTCAACAACAGGTCAAAATGCGATTAACCAAGCTAAGACCTTTAGAGAAGCAACTGACATAACAGGAATTGCGCTAACAAAGCTTGACGGAACAGCAAAGGGTGGCGTTGTCGTTGCTCTTCAATCAGAACTTGGAATCCCTATTAAGCTTATTGGAGTTGGGGAAGGAATTGATGACCTTCAAGACTTCAACATCGATAACTTCTTAGAAACAATTTTTGGTTAAAATTCATAAAAATATTAAGTAGGTCTTAGGGCCTACTTTTTTATTGCTAACTTTTAAGTGGTGATTTTTGCAAAATTATTTGAAGGATTTCTTGTGGAAAAATTATTTTAAGGAGTTTGAAAAATTTCAAAAATAAAATTTTATAAAGTCATAAAAACCTACTAAGTCATAAAAGCTGACAAAGTTATAAAAACATATTAAGTTATAAAAATTTATAAACTAATAGAATTCAAAGCCTAGATATAATAGAAAAAAACCTAGAAAACAATAAAAAAACAAAAAAACTTTAAAAAAATTGTTGACATTAAGTGGGCTATTAGTTAGAATTAGATAGGTCAAGTAAAGAGGTTGACCTATCAAGAAAAATGGTGATATAATGAATGAGAAATTTTTCAGGATGAACAGCTTACTTGATTTTTATGGAAAGCTTCTTACTGAAAAGCAGATGAAGGCTGCCCTAATGTATTATGTTTATGATTGCACAATTAACGAGATTTCATCTGAACTTAATATATCTAAGCAAGCAGTATTCGACAACTTAAAGAGAGCAGAGAACAACTTAGAGGAGTTTGAAGCAAAACTTGAGTTAATAAAAAATGCAAAAAAAGAAGAAGCTAATAAAGAAATAAAAAATGAAAAAATAGAAAGAATTTTAGAAAGTATAGAAAAAGAAAGTCTAAGTGAAAACAATAATTTAAAAATTAAAGAGCTTAGAGAAATACTTTTTGACTAGGAGGTGGATTTTTGGTATTCGAAAGTTTATCCGATAAATTGCAAAATACTTTGCAAAACTTAAGAGGTAAAGGTAAATTATCTGAAAAAGATATTGACGCAGCAATGCGTGAGGTAAAACTTGCACTTCTTGAAGCTGACGTAAACTTCAGAGTTGTAAAAGACTTTGTTAAGACAGTAAAGGAAAGGGCTTTGGGAAAAGAAGTTTTAGAATCCCTAACTCCCGGCCAGCAAGTAATAAAAATTGTTAATGAAGAACTCACAAGTTTAATGGGCACTAGCGAGGTTAAAATTGACTTCTCAAAGAAACCAACTGTTATAATGATGTGTGGTCTTCAAGGTGCAGGTAAAACTACTACAAGTGGTAAGCTTGCCAATAAATTAAAAAAAGATGGAAAGAGACCTCTTTTAGTTGCTTGTGACGTTTACAGACCAGCAGCTATAAAACAACTTCAAGTTGTAGGTGAGTCTGTTGATACTCCAGTATTTACTATGGGAGATAAGATTTCTCCAGTTGATATTTCAAAGGCAGCCCTTGAGCATGCCAAGAAAAATGGAAATGATGTTGTCATCATAGATACTGCAGGTAGACTTCACATAGATGAAGCCCTTATGAAGGAGCTTCAAGATATTCACGAGGCACTTGAGCCATCTGAAGTTCTTCTTGTCCTTGATGCAATGACAGGTCAAGATGCAGTAAATGTTGCTGATACCTTTGATGACATGTTGAAGTTAACAGGTGTTATCTTAACTAAGCTTGATGGTGATGCAAGAGGTGGTGCTGCCCTATCAATTAGGTCAGTTACAGATGTTCCTATTAAGTTCATCGCCAGTGGTGAAAAAATGGACAACATTGAAGTCTTCCACCCAGATAGAATGGCTTCAAGAATACTTGGAATGGGAGATGTGCTCTCCTTAATCGAAAAGGCACAGTCAGCTGTTGATGATAAAAAGGCAAAGGAACTTGAAGAAAAACTTAGGAAGTCAACTTTCACTTTTGAAGATTTCCTAGACCAAATGCAACAAATGAAAAACATGGGGCCACTTGAAGACATAATAGGAATGATTCCTGGTATGAACAGCAAGGCTCTAAAGGGTATTAGCTTACCTGACAACGAATTTGCTAAGGTAGAGGCTATTATTCTTTCCATGACAAAGAAGGAAAGACAAAAGCCAGAAATTATAGATTCTTCCAGAAGGAAGAGAATAGCAAAGGGATCTGGAACTAGTCCAGCCGATGTAAACAAACTGATTAAACAGTTTAAGGACATGAGAAAGATGATGAAACAATTTGGAAACATGTCCAAGACAATGGGAAAGAGAAAGTTTAAATTACCTTTTTCCTTTTAAGTTAGCTTAT
>OJXL01000581.1_pt1 | contig 9171 bp, 6 predicted proteins | sample 1600661 | NCBI WGS metagenome assembly OJXL01 (sample SAMN04436760, study PRJEB24849) | human gut metagenome | biome: human gut; feature: NICU; material: stool | host: Homo sapiens | place: USA: Saint Louis, MO | collected 2011-03-13
GGTGAGTCGAACCGTCTGCCCTTCGACCTACCGGAGTGCGAATCGGAGCTCGTCAGCGGTTACATCACTGAGTATTCAGGCTTCCCCTATGGCATGTACTTCCTGGCGGAGTACATCAACATGGCGACCCTGTCGGCGGTCTGTACCACGTTGTTCTTGGGCGGCTACCGCGCTCCGTGGCCGCTGAACTACTTCGGCGTCATCGATTCGGGCTGGTGGGGTCTGTTGTGGTTCTTCCTCAAGACCCAGCTCGTCATCTTCTTCTTCGTGTGGGTGCGTGCCGCGATCCCGAGGTTCCGCTATGACCACTTCATGGATCTGGGTTGGAAGGTTCTCATCCCGGTGTCGCTGGGGTGGGTCCTGATGATTGCTGCCTGGCGCACCGTCATCAATCAAGGATGGGGTCGAAACCCGGTCTTTTTGGTGGTCGTCGGCGTCATCCTCGTCGCTCTCATCGTGTGGGCGTTCATGGGTGGTAAGACTGATTCCACGGCCGATGAGGCTCCTGACGAACCCTTCGACGCTTTCGCCGGTGGCTATCCGGTACCGCCATTGCCACATCAGGTGCAGGCCCCATTGGCTGGGGCTGCAACGGCCACCACGGTGGCTCGACGAGACCACGACGAGAACGGAGGTCTGTGATGGGAGCCTGGTCCGGATTCGGGATCACCTTCGAGACGATGTTCCGCAAGTCCTTCACCCAGGGATACCCGGAGAAGGGCAAGGAAAAGCCGATGCCGCCGCGCATGCATGGCCGTCACCAGCTCAACCGCTGGCCTGACGGGTTGGAAAAGTGTGTGGGTTGTGAGCTGTGTGCATGGGCGTGCCCGGCCGATGCCATCTACGTCGAGGGGGCAGATAACACTGACGAGGAGCGTTACTCGCCCGGTGAGCGTTACGGTCGCGTGTACGAGATCAACTATCTGCGCTGCATTTTGTGCGGAATGTGCATCGAGGCATGCCCAACTCGTGCCCTGACGATGACGAACGATTTCAAGATGGCCGACACCTCGCGTGCCAAGCACATTTGGACGAAGGACGAGTTGCTGGCTCCCCTCAAGGAGGGCATGGAGCAGCCGCCACACCCGCGCCGTCTCGGTGATGACGAAGATGACTACTTCAACGGTCTTCCTCCCTCTGGGCAGGACGACGTACGGACCGGTCCGGCCAATAGTGGTGCCACTGCGCACCGGGACGATGACAACGACACCCAACACAAGGATGAGGAGGCCGCCTGATGACTACGGGACTCCCCCTGCTCGCCGGTCTCGTACCTATGGTGACGGCATCCCAGTGGGCCTTCTGGCTGTTGGCACCGATCATGGTGCTTGCGGCCTTGGTGATGGTTTTTGCCAAGAAGCCTGTCCACTCGGCGTTGTCGCTGGCCGTAGTCATGATTTGTCTGGCCGTGCAGTACGCCAGCCAGGAAGCGCCTTTCCTTTTCGTGGTGCAGATCATCGTCTACACCGGCGCCATCCTGATGCTCTTCCTCTTTGTCGTCATGCTTGTCGGCGTCGACTCCACCGACTCCCTCAAAGAGACCCTCAAGGGTCACAAGGTGGCCGCCATGATCGCCGCCTTGGCCTTTGTGGTGCTGCTGATCCTGGCTGTCGGTAATGCAGTGACGACCGGTGTTATCGGCACTGACCATCCGGTGGGCCTGGGGCAGGCCAACACAGCTGGTGGGAATAACGTCAAGTCGCTTGCCGAGCTGGTGTTTACCAAGTATGTCATCGTCTTTGAGGCTACTTCGGCCTTGCTCATCACTGCTGCCGTCGGCACGATGGTGTTGGCTCATGGCGAGGCCGACAAGAAGAAGTCCCAGCGTGAACGGGTGACAGACCGTATGGCTGCCTACGCCGAGCATGGCTCTCACCCCGGTGTTCGTCCCAACTCCGGTGTCTACGCCCGCACGAATCAGATTGGTGCTCCGGCTCTGCTGCCTGACGGCACGGTGGCTCAGGACTCGATCTCGGGAACCTTGGCGACCCGCGGTGCCATTATCGACGCCGGTGAGTTGAAGGCTCCGACGCATCGGGCGTTTGCGTCAATCAGTGCCGCCCGCCACGAGGTCCAAGGAGAACTCGAATGAATCCGAATGACTACCTGGTGCTCTCGGCGATCTTGTTCGCTATCGGCATCGTGGGCTTCCTGACGAGGCGTAATGCCTTGGTGGCTTTTATGTCGGTGGAGTTGATGCTCAACGCCGCGAACCTGGCGCTGGTGACTTTCGCTCACGTACACGGCTCTCTCGACGGACAGGTCGGAGCTTTCTTCGTGATGATTGTGGCAGCTGCTGAGGTGGTCGTCGGTTTGGCGATCATCGTCACCATTTTCCGTTCCCGTCGCACCACTTCGGTGGACGACACCAACCTGCTGAAGTTCTGAGGGAGGTACCGTGACTGTCTTGGAAACCGGCTTGTTCAACGTGGCCTGGTTCATGATTGCGGTGCCACTGGTGGTTGCCGCGCTGCTATTGGTGTTGGGACGCCGCAGCGACGCGTGGGGACATGTGTTGGCCACTGTGGCCCCAATCGTCGCCTTTGTTATCGGGTTGGTCCTGTTTATCGACCTGCTCGGACGTGGCGGCGCGTCTCGTGCCGTCGACGTGGGGGTCTACCGATTTATCGACGTCGGGGCGTGGGATCTGCGAGTGGGGCTGCTTATTGACCAGCTCTCGATCCTGTTTGTGCTGCTCATCACCTTCGTGGGCTCGCTGATCCACATCTACGCGATCGGGTATATGGCCCATGACACCGATCGTCGTCGGTTCTTCGCCTATCTCAACCTCTTCATTGCCGCGATGCTGACGTTGGTGTTGGCCGATAACTACCTCATCCTGTTTGTCGGCTGGGAGGGTGTCGGTCTGGCCTCCTACCTGCTTATCGGGTTCTGGTTTGGTCGTCCCGCTGCTGCCCGCGCCGGTAATAAGGCTTTCATCATGAACCGCATCGGCGACCTCGGTTTGACGATGGCGATCTTTACGATGCTCGCCCAGTTCGGCAGCGTGCGCTTCTCCGATGTTTCAGCTAAAGCGTCGGGGCTGACGTCAACCTGGGCCACGTTGCTCGGCTTCATGCTGCTGCTGGCTGCTTGTGGTAAGTCCGCTCAGGTGCCGTTGCAAGCCTGGCTGCTTGACGCCATGGAGGGCCCGACGCCGGTCTCAGCCCTGATCCACGCTGCGACGATGGTTACCGCTGGTGTTTACCTGGTGGTACGTTCTCACGAGATCTATGCCCACACGGGTGCAGCCTCGTTGGCAGTGGCGATCATCGGCACCGTTACCTTGTTGTTCGGCGCCTGGATCGGTTCGGCGAAGAAGGACATCAAGAAGGTCCTCGCCGGATCGACGATGAGCCAGATCGGCTACATGATGCTGGCTGCAGGTTTGGGACCGGCTGGTGCGGCTCTGGCGATTTTCCACCTGCTCACCCACGGTTTCTTTAAGGCGAACATGTTCCTTGGGGCCGGCTCGGTGATGCACGGTACCGGTGACGACACGGACATGTACCACTTTGGTGCGCTGTCCAAGGTGATGCCTATGACCTTCTGGACCTTCGCGTGCGGCTACCTCGCCATTATCGGTATCCCTGGTACCTCCGGCTACTTCTCCAAAGACCACATCATCGAGGCCGCCTTCGATAAGGGCGCGGTCTTCGGGGTGCTGGCCCTTATCGGCGCTGGAATCACCGCCTACTACATGACTCGCCTCATGATGCTGACCTTCTTGGGGACTAAGCGTTGGCGCGCGGACGTCCACCCGCACGAGTCTCCGGCAGTCATGACGATCCCTCTCATCGTGTTGGCTATTTTGTCGATCTTCGCCGGTGCTTTTATGAACAACTGGATCGGCGACTGGTTGGCTCCAGCTACGGGCGCTGAGGTTGAGCACGTCGGTATGTGGCATATGGGCGTGATTGGGGTTGTCACCCTCGTCGTGGTGATCCTCGGCATCGTGGCAGGCTGGTTGCTCAACCGTCACAATGCGCCGAACGAGGAGCCCGAGACTCACGATCCGCTGCTTGTCGCTGGTCGTCACGACATCTACGGCGACGACATCAACGATGTTGTCGTGGTGAAGCCGGGGCGTTGGCTGGCCGGCGGTGTCGCGGGCTTCGATCGGTCGGTGGTCGACGGTCTGGTTAACGGCGCTGGCTCCGTCACCACGGCTTGTTCCCAGATCATCCGCAAAGTCCAAAACGGCTACGTGCGCAGTTACGGCCTCATGATGGTCGTCGGCGTGGTGGTCGTCGGACTCGTCGTCGTCCTGGGCCGGATGGCCTGAGCGCTGGAGGAGCTGACATGTCTTTCCCGATCCTCACAGTGATCGCGCTGCTGCCGTTCGTCGGCGGCGTTATCACCATGATGCTGCGCGGGGCTGCGGCCCGAGCCACCGGCATGGTGTTTTCTCTGGTCACTCTGGTACTGGGCGTCTACGCTTTCATCGTCGGCGTCAATGGCACCAACCTTTCGGAAACCCATCGCTGGATCCGCGCTGTCGGAGCCTGGTATGCGCTAGGTGGTGATGGCCTTTCCCTGACGATGATCCTGCTGGTCGTCATCCTCGTGCCGGTGGTGCTACTCGCCGAGTGGCATGTGGGCGACGACGAGACGGCTCGCTGGTCAACTGGGGCGTTTTTCGGCTTGGCCCTCATGCTTGAGGGACTGGCAATCTATTGCTTCGCTGCCACCGACGTCTTGCTGTTCTACCTCATGTTCGAGGCCACCCTCATCCCGATGTACTTCCTCATTGCAGGATGGGGCGGTCCACGACGAGGCCGAGCAGCGATGAAGTTCCTGCTGTACTCCTTGGCTGGTGGGCTGGTCATGCTATTCGCTGTCATCGGCGTCGGGGTGCACGGCGGATCCTTCCTTCTGAGCGACCTGGCAAAGGTGGACTTCTCGGGGGCGATTGGTAAGGAATTATTTGTCGGATTCTTCATCGCCTTCGCGATCAAGGCCCCGATGGTCCCGGTGCACACGTGGCTGCCTGATACCGCCGAACAGGCCACTGCGGGGGCGTCTTCCCTGCTCGTCGGCTTGCTCGACAAGATCGGCACCTTTGGAATGCTGAGGCTGTGTCTGGGCCTGTTCCCCGCCGCCTCCGACTGGGCCACCCCCTTCGTCCTCACCCTGGCGATTATCTCGGTGCTGTGGGGTGCCATGATGGCCGCGACCTCGAGCGACCTCATGAGGTTCGTCTCCTACACCTCAGTAAGTCACTTCGGCTTTATGGTCATTGGCATTTTCGCGCTGACGACGACGTCGATCACAGGTTCGATCTTCTACATGTTCAACCACGGCTTTTCGACGGCAGCGTTGTTCCTCGTGCTTGGTTTCCTGGTGCGCAGGGGCGGGACGGCGAAGGTCGACGGTTACGGTGGCGTCCAGAAGGTCGCCCCGGTACTTGCCGGAACTTTCCTCTTCGCCGGGCTGGCAACCCTGTCGTTGCCGGGCACGGGAAACTTTGTGAGCGAGTTCATGGCCTTAGCTGGTGCTTGGTCGCGTCACCCAATCTATGTCGCCATTTCCACCATCGGCATGGTGCTGGCTGCGGTGTACGTTCTGGTGACGTACCGACGCACTATGACCGGCCCGGTGCAGGGTGTCTCTGAGCAGGTCAGTGACCTGAACGGGCGGGAGAAGTTGGTGCTTGCACCTCTCATCATTTTGCTGCTGGTGTTCGGGTTCTTCCCCAGGCCGATGCTGCACGCCATCGAACCAGCGGCCACGGCCACCATGACTCAGGTCCACGCCACCGATCCGGCACCCGTCGTCAAGGAGGGTCTCAAGTGAATTCCGCCCTGTTGATTACTGCGTCTGGGCTGCCAGCGCTCCTCGACGTCGCGGCTCCGCACCTCGAGTGGGGGCCGCTGGCGCCGGTGTTCGTCCTCATGGCAGGGGCGTGCGTGGCGGTGCTGGTGGAGGCCTTTGTTCCCCGATCGGGTCGTCGTCCGACTCAGATCATCGTGACGGTCGCCACTCTGGTTGTTGCCATCGCCTCGACGCTAACCACTATTGCCCGTGGCACCCGAATTGTTGCCGGGCAGGGAACTTTGGCCCCCGACGGACCGACTCTGGCTACGTGGGTCATTCTGCTAGCGACCGGTCTTGGGACCGTGGTGCTCTTCGCTGAGCGAGTCGGCACCACCCAGACGGCTTTTGTGGCGAGCGCGTCGTCGGTGCCTGGTTCCCCGCTGGAGGCTAAGGCCGAGCAGGAGCATCGCGAGCACACTGAGGTCTACCCGCTGCTGATGTTCGCGGCGTTGGGCATGATGTGTTTCGCCGCGGCTAATGACCTCATCATGATGTTCGTTGCCTTGGAGATCTTCTCTCTGCCGTTGTACCTGCTGTGTGGGATGTCGCGGCGTCGTCGGTTGTTGTCTCAGGAAGCCGCTCTGAAGTACTTCTTGCTGGGCGCGCTGTCCTCGGCCTTGTTCCTTTATGGCATCGTGCTGCTGTATGGATGCGCCGGCAGTTTCAAGCTTGGCGATCTAGCCGCAGCGGGCGTCACTCAGGTCGGCTCGTCGAAACTCATCGTCGCAGGCATGATCCTGGTGGCCGTCGGGCTGCTGTTCAAGATAGGCGCGGTTCCGTTCGCTTCCTGGACCCCCGATGTCTACACTGGCGCTCCGACGCCGGTTAGCGGCTGGATGGCTGTCGCGACCAAACTCGTCGCCCTCGTCGGTCTGATGCGCGTCCTGTATGTCGGTCTGGGCGCGATGAGATGGGACTGGCAGATCGTGCTCGCCGTCGTGGCTGTGGCCTCGATGGGTGTGGGCGCCATCGTGGGTCTCGCGCAGACCGATATGAAGCGTCTGCTGGCCTTCTCCGCTATCGCCCATGCTGGGTTCGTGCTGGTCGGTGTTGTCGGAGCCTGGACGACCCAGACCGGCATGGCCGAGGGCCAGACGGGTTCGGTGTCGTCGGTGCTGGTGTACATGACGGCCTATGGCTTGGCGTCGATCGGCTTCTGGCTGCTCATCCTCATGGTGCGTCGCGCCGGTGGCGAATCCACTGAGATCGCCTCGTGGGCGGGTATTGGTCGTAGTCATCCGTGGATCGGTGTGCTGGTCGTCATCTTTGTGCTGAGTTTCGCCGGTATCCCGTTGACGGCAGGTTTCACCGGCAAACTGGTGGTCTTCCTGGCCGGATGGCGTGGCGGATACGCCTGGCTGGTGTTGATTGGGGTGCTGTTCTCCCTGGTGGCAGCGGCCTTCTATCTGCGCATCATCGTCGTGGTGTTTTTCCGGTCCGCGAAAGAGGGCGACGACCCCGTGAAGGTTGCCGAGCCCTCCATCGCCGGATGGATCACCCTCATCGTGTGTGCGGTGTTCACCATCGTCATGGGTGTTGCCCCACAGCCGATTATTGACCTGTTCAACCAGGCGAGCACCTTCCTGCGCTGAGTTTGTTAATGGGGGCCGGGGCCGCTATCTGGAAGTGTTGCGACCCCGGCCTGGCTACATCTGTAGACCATGACAACGGCACTTCGGCAAGACGCGAGCACCGTCAAGCCAGTAAAGTGAAAGATGACCAGGCCACGTCGAGGCGACAGCCGGACGAGTACCGGGCGATCGCTTGGTTGGAAGAGGAGAACTGTGTCGTATAGCGCCAGCAGCGAGTTCACCGATCTGGTGAGCGCCAAACTTGCCCTCATTGAGGACGAGCTGGGTCGTCAGGCCGGCGCTGACACCCCCTTCGTGACTGAGGCGGCCAACCACATCATTTCTGCCGGTGGCAAGAGGTTCCGCCCGCTGCTGGTGGTGTTGTGCTCCCAGTTTGGTGACGCGGTGAACGACGCCGACCTGGTGCGTGCCGCTGTTGTCATGGAACTCACCCACGTTGCCTCGCTGTATCACGATGACGTTATGGACGAGGCGTCTAGGCGTCGCGGTGCCCCTTCAGCGAACCTGCGGTGGGGCAACTCGGTGGCCATCATGGTGGGCGACTACCTGTTCTCGAAGGCTTCCCTGGCCGTAGCGGAGTTGGGAGTCGACTTCGTTAAGTTGCAGGCCCGAACGTTCTCCCGCCTGGTACAGGGGCAGATTGCCGAGACCCGTGGTCCTTCGCAGGGGCAAGATCCGTTGGCCCACTACCTCAAGGTCGTTGCCGATAAGACGGGGTCACTCATTGCAGCCTCTGCTGTCTTTGGGGCGATGGTCTCCCATGCGTCCGCCGAGAACGTCGCCGCCTTGGAGCAGTTTGGCGAGGACATCGGGGAGGTATTCCAGCTTGCCGATGACCTCATTGACATCACGTCGACGGTGACTGGCAAGACCCCAGGTACTGACCTGCGCGAGAAGGTTCCGACCTTGCCGACCCTTTTGCTGCGCGCTTCTGACGATCCGGCGGACGCCGAGCTTAAGGAGATGCTCGATGCTGATCTGTCCGATGACGCCGTGCTGTCTGATGTATTGGACAAGCTGCGCGCCAACCACGTTATCGACGAGGCTCGTGTCGAGATTCAGCGCCGGGCGGACCGCGCCCGTACCCACTTGACTCCGCTGCCTGACGGGGATGCCAAGCAGGCTCTTGAGGCGCTGTGCGACGAGGTGGTTTCTCGCTCGTCCTGACGCCACGTTCGAAACTACTAAGGAGACATTGTGTCCCGTCGTCTTGACCTCATCGGCATCGGCCCCGGCAACCCGGATTGGCTGACTTTGGCGGCTGTTGACGCCATCCAGCACCTCGACGTCCTCTTTGTCGTCCTCAAGGAGCACGACGTCGATGATCTCGTCGAGTTCCGCCGTGAGGTGCTGCGTCGTCACCGCCCCGACGCCGACTTCGATGGGTTGCACATCGTCGAGTTGCAGGATCCGCCGCGTCCATGGAAGACCGCCGAGAACTACAAAGCGGCCGTCGCCAAGTGGCGTCGCCAGCGACTCGATCAGTGGACCCATGCCGTCGCTGACAACCTTGCCGACGGTGAACGCGGTGGATTTCTGGTGTGGGGTGACCCGGGCCTGTTCGAGTCCACTCTCGCCATCGTCAAGAAACTCATCGCTGCCGTTGACGCTGACGGGGGTGTGCCGATTGAGCTCGACGTCATTCCTGGTATTTCGAGTTCGCTGTCCCTGGCGTCGCGTCACCAGATTCCGCTCAATCGGCAAGGCCGCGCGCTGCAGATCTCGCCTGCCCGGTTGCTGGCCAACGGGATGCCGGAGGGTG
>OJXL01000594.1_pt1 | contig 8954 bp, 6 predicted proteins | sample 1600661 | NCBI WGS metagenome assembly OJXL01 (sample SAMN04436760, study PRJEB24849) | human gut metagenome | biome: human gut; feature: NICU; material: stool | host: Homo sapiens | place: USA: Saint Louis, MO | collected 2011-03-13
CAGCCATGGACGTAAGCTTGAGTAAGTTGCTCTTCTGTAATCTTTCCTGTCATTTCACAAAAATTACGTAATTTTTCAAATAAATCACCTGAAACATTAGAACTCCAAGAGTCAAAAAAGCCATCACTACCTAAATGAACCGATACACCAGCTTGGCGTAACACATCAATTGGTGGCAATAAATAACGAGGATCATAGGGAATTGTAGACATAATCGCCGTTTGATGCGTTGCCAAGCGTTGGTATAGTTTTTCTTTTTCTGCTGGTCGTACATCTAGCAGCGCAAAGGCGTGACTGATAGCGGTTCGCTGAGTAAATTTTCGTTCTTCTAAAATGTCTAAAAATTTATCAATTGTATAAACGCCAACTTCCCCCGTATCATGCAAGTGGATATCGATTCCTACTTGAAATTCTTCTGCCAGATCGAAAATAGTTTCTAAAGATTCTTCAATTGCATAATCAATGCCTGCAGGATCTAAACCGCCAACCATTGTTCCACCATTTTTTAGGGCTTCTCTCATGAGTAAAACCGTGTGGGGATTTTTTAATAATCCATGCTGTGGAAAGACAACAATATCATAATCAATCACATGCGCATATTTTTCTAAGGCTCTTTTGACGCCCCAGAAGTTTTCTAGTTCTACATAAGGATCAATGTTGACATGTGTCCGAATATAAGAGGCTCCATAACCAATCAATTTTTCAATCATGGCCGTCGCTCGTTGTTCTGTTGACGGCGCTAACAATTTAAGTTCACTGGCTTCGTCTGCTAAACGCTCTTTTAAATTTTTAACAGGTTGGCTAGCACGCCAGCCTAATGAAAGGTAGGTTTTATCTAAGTGATTATGGCTCTCTTGAAAAGCGGGAATAGCCAGTTGTCCGTTTAAATCAGTGCCTTGTTGCTTTTCAGTGACTTGATTTTGCGGAATAATCGCTTGGATTTTGCCTTCTTGAATCGCTAAAGTATAACGTGCGGTTTTAGTATACGTTAATTCGTGGTGGTCTTTAGCAAAACCAGTTTCTAAACGAACATTATTCAAATAAACAATGGATGCTGTCATTCTTTTTCCCCCTTTTGAACGGCTTCAACCAGTTGTCCTTTTAGTATCAGTTGTTGGATTGGCTGTTGGCGTGCAATCACGTGAGCAGTGCTCTCAGCATTAAATAGTAGGAAATCTGCAGAATCGCCGACGTTAGGCCAAACTTGCTGCCCGTTAGGATCAAGAGGCGTTACAAAATTACTCGCTAAGCCCCATAAACGATTCAAGCGATACTCATCGCTAATTTTAAATCTTTGAGCGGCTGTATTTAATTTTTCTATTGTATTGCCACTGCCAAAAGGCGACCAATGATCCGTCAAACTGTCATGAGCCACGGAGATCTTAACACCTTGTTCAACCAAGGTTGGAATCGGCATGGTGGGCATTCCAATTGGTACAGTCGAAGTCAAATCAATACCTGTTTCGATGAATTTTTGCGCAATGTCTCTAATTGCTGCTTCTTCTAAGCTCCCTAAGGCTAAAGCATGACTTAAAGTGACTTTGCCAAACATCTTTGCTTGTTCTGTATAATCAACAAATTTATTAAATTCATAAAGTCCCAAAGTATCACGGGCGTGTAAATGAACATCAATTTTTTTATTAAATGTGGTAGCTAATTCAAATATTTTTGCGATTGAATGATCCACATGACGATCCACAAGGGCTGGATCAACGCCGCCGACATGAGTTGCCCCCATGCGTAAGGCTTCGCGCATCAAAGGTTCGACTTGTGAGCGGAGTAATCCGTGTTGAGGAAAAGCCACAATTTCATGAGTAATGTATTGTTCATATCGACTAAATGCTTCTTTAGTAATTTCAATATGTTTCGTTCCAATAGATGGATCTACATTACAATGACTGCGAATATGATAATGGCCTTGTTGAATATACTGCTCAATAACTTGGCAAGCACGTTCTAAACTAGTTGGTAATTGTTCAGGTAACAGCCAAGTTTCTTCTTCAATACGTGTTAAAATTCCTTTCGTTAGTGGACGACAGGCCTTCCAAGGTCCCCCAAAATACGTTTTATCAATATGAATATGCATTTCTCTTAGAGCAGGTAAAACGAGTTGCTGATTCACATCGATAACTGTTTCGTTCTCTAAAGGCCTTAACTGCGGTGCGACCGCAGTACAGACCTCGTTTTCAATTCGAATATCATAGCTAGCTGTTTCTGTCGCAACAATTCGCTGATTCACAGTAGAAAATCCTGTTTCTAATTTACAGTTTTTTAAAAGCATGACAAACCCCTTCCTACCTTCATTCAATTAGTTAACATAAGCCCATTTTAAACTGTACGTAGGTCCAAATGAATGCCAATACAGATCCTTGATTTTTTGATTAGCTAATACAGAAATGCTTCGATTGTAGATTGGTGCTAAAACCGTTTCCTGATTCACCAAAATATCTTGTGCTTGAGCAAAGTCATTTAAACGAGCCTCTTGATCAGCCGCATGTGTTGTTCTAGTCTCTTGGATTAATTGATCATACGTATCACTCTTGAACGTTACGCCGCCCAAGGTACTATCCGAAGTAAAGATGCGCATAACTGTTAATGGATCACGATAATCGGTTCCCCAACCAGATAATTCTAAATCATAGTCTCTCGTTTGATCACGATCAACACGAATAGTAAAAGGAACTTGAGTAACATTCACTTCTAATCCATCTAGATTTTCTTCCAATTGAAATTGGAAAAACTCAGCAGCTTTTTTGGCGCTGTCTGTATCATCTGTTAAAAATTCTAATTTGATTTTATCCAGCCCAATTTCTTTTTTCCCTTTTTCCCAGAATTCTTTTGCTTTCGCTGTATCGTAGGTTAAGTAGTTATTTTTCTTAGCAGCTAGTTTTGTGAAATCTGTTCCATCTGGCGCAATCGTTTGCCCTGGCGGAATTACTTGATCTGTAGCCGTGGATTGATCTTGCAAGACTTCTTTTACAAAACTTTCTTTATCAAAAGCTTGTGCCAACGCTTTACGAATATTGTTGTTCGCTAAAGCCGGATTTTCTTTTCCATCACGAACGCTGTTCATTTTTAAAAAGTATGTGACGAATTGAGGAATTGAAAGAAAGGCTGGATTATCAACATAACCAGGAATAAATTCACCACTTAGCTTATTCACTACATCCAATTCATTCGAGTCAAACAAATTCACCGCTGTCGTTGGGCTCTTAATTACTGAAACTTTCGCTTCTGTTAATTTAACTTTTTCAGCATCCCAATACGTATCATTTTTTTCGTAGGTCCAGTCATCGGAAGAGGCATTATCCCATTCTTTCAATTTAAAAGGACCATTATAAATCAAATGTTCTGCATCAGTGGCATATTTATCCCCTTGTTCTTTGATATATTTTTCATTTTGTGGAAACAAAACAGGAAACGAAAGTAATGATTTCAAATAAGGGGTGGGCCGTTCTAAAGTTATTTCTAACGTTTTATCATCTAGCGCCTTAACCCCAAGAGTATTCACATCTGCGCCTTCTAAAGCAATTTCCTTAGCATTTTTAATGACATCAAAAAATATAGCTTGATGAATCGATCCTGATTTAGGGGAAGCAACTTGTTGCCATGCATAAACAAAGTCGTTTGCTGTTACTGGATCATCATTCGACCATTTGGCATCTTCTCTAATCTTAAATGTATAAACGGTTTCATCTTCAGAAATCGCTGGTTCTTCGGCAGCGACCCCCAACTCTAATTCATCTTCTTTACCTAAAACATAGAGTCCTTCATAAACTTGATTCATGACTAAAGTCGAGGTCGTATCCCCCGCTGTGTGTGGTTCCATTGTCGAAATAGCCGCTTCAGAACTAATTGCAATTTTTTGTTCCGCTGCTTTGTTACTATCAGCCGAGTTTCCCGTTCCCGCCTGACAAGCCGTTAAAGCTAAAAGCAAACCGACGCATCCTAACATTTTTAATTTCTTCATATCGATCCCTCCATTTTACAAACTATAACCTTCAAAGTTACCAGAATTTTCTGATAAAATATAGAAAAAGAAGCCTATCTGATAAGAGTCTCAAAAAACTTACAGATTATAGAAATACTTGAGAAATTTAAAGTAGCTGAAACAATAGTAAAAGCATTAAAAATTAAGTATACTATTGCTATATCTTTAAACGATGCGTTTCTATAGGTTGTAAGCGCTGATTGTTCTTATTTGGTCACTTGTGACTACCAATCACGTGATGACTTGGAACTTTTTTCTATTAGTATAAGGATACCTTATTTTCCCTAAAATAGTTTTGTAACATCTTACAATAAATACACTTAATTTTTAGATAATTCATACAAAAGGAGGCCTTGCTAATGATGACGGTCAATGATCTACTCCATGCAGAAGAACTACCTGGTTTAACCTTATTGACGCACGAGACCAATTTAGATGCGCCAATTCTACAAGCAAATATTTTAGAAAATCCTGATGCTTTTGACTGGTTAACGCCAGGAGAAATTTTATTAACTACCGGCTATATTTTCAAAGATCAGCCTTGCTTGCAAAAACGTCTTATTCAAGAACTAGCAAATATGAACTGCGCTGCTCTAGGCTTTAAAGTCCAACGTTATTTCAATGAAGTTCCACAAGAGATGATCCAATTAGCGAATGACGTCGGATTACCAATTCTCTCAATCCCTTATAATTACAACTTTTCTCAAATTATTTCATTGGTCAATCGCCGAGTCAATCAACCTGACGAAACGATTAGCCAACATTCTGTTCATATGCATAATAAATTTTATACAATTATCAAAGCTGGCGGAAAAAGTACCCAATTACTGGAAGTATTAAGTGCCGCGATTCAAGCGCCTGTAATGCTTTTAGATGAGCGTTTTCAGATTATGAATCATTTTGATTTACCTGATGCGCCAACAAGAATCACCAGTATTTTAAACAACGCGACTCTCAAAAAACAGTTTGAGACAGCTTTAAAAGCCCAGAACAATGAGCTCCTATTATTTTATAAAGAACCATTGACTGTTGAATTTTCCTTAGCGAACCATCAGTTATCTTTGCGAATTTTACCCATCAAAAAGAAAAATCTCAGCTTATCTTACTTAGTGATTTGGCAAACTACCAAAAAATTACAGACGATTGATTTATTATCTGTGGAGGTCTGTGCTCACTACCTTTTACCACAACTTCAATTAGAATCTTCGGAAAATTTAACAACGAGGCAAAAGATCGGGGCGCTGTTTCAAGACCTTATCCAAGAAAAAAATACCAATCCTCAAGCTTGGCAAGAATTTAGTAATTATCTGCAATTAAATGAAAAAGATACATTTAGTCTCTTGCTTGTAGCCATTGAACAATTGGAACAACTGTTTAATCCGACTATTCAAATGAATAGCATTGGCCATCAATTGAATCATATTTTAGAAGGATATCGACAAAAAATTACTGCCTTTCCTACACAAACTGGCTTTATTTTATTACTAGAAAATCCAGCACAAGAGGAAGCCACCTACCTTGCACAAACCACTCATCTTGCCAAGAATTTACTAGAGCAATTAATGAAACTGAATCCAAAATTATCATTTAAATTAGCGATTGGGCCAACTGTCAAAAAAATCACCAATCTGTGTGATTCTTATAAATTAGCACAAGAAACATTCCACTTAGCACAAGCAAGTCAAGAATTACAACAACGAACTATTTTGAATTATGACGACCTCTTTTTTTATCGTTTAATGATCGAAACCCTGACCAAACAAGCCAAACAAAAAATATATCAACGATTGATTGAACCATTAGAAAAAGAAGATCAAAAACATGAAAGTTCCCTACTAGAAACCATCAACACCTACTTTCAATCGAATAAAAATATTTCGTTGACTGCCACAAATATGTATGTACATCGTAATACAATTATTTACCGCTTAAAAAAAATAGAAGAGATTCTTCACTTAACTTTAGAATTTCCTGATAGTTCGCTACAACTAAGTTTGGCTGTTTATTTATATAAACAAAAATTACTATAAAAAGGCCACCACGAATAGTAAATCGTGGCGGCTTTTTTAACTGTTTCAATTTTGTTAGCGAATAATCATTACAGAAATTGGGGCATATCGAGCCATATAAGCTGCTTGGCTACCAAAAAAGCTTTTTAATTTGCTAGTTGACTTGGAGCCAATAATTAACAAATCTGGTTTATTCAAAGGAATAAGCTTATTAATAATTAATTCTCCTGGGTTCCCTTCATTGACAATTACACTTACTTTATCGATGCCATTCGCTAACGCTTCTTGTTGATATTTTTCCGTTTGTTTCTCTAATTTCGCCAACTGTTCTTGCCAATAATTTTTATCTAACGATTGGTAAACATTAATCTCTTTCTCTTCTAAAATCGAAACAATAACCAATTCAGCTTGTTCTTCTTTTGCTTTTTGGATAGCATAATGAAATGCTTTTAACGCATCTGGCGACTCTTCAACACCAACCATAATTTTTGAAAATTTCATTATTTAACCTCCTCTACTTGTTGCTCCATAGCTGCAAGCTGCTGTGCATATCGTTTATCGCCTTTATATAATTCCACAACCGTCCAAACTAACAAGAGGATGACGAGTGCTATGATGACATAGGCGATATTATCGGCTAACGTAATTTGACTCGCTGTCGGATTATCACCGAAAAATCCTTCAATTTGATCAGGTAAGCCTTTCATATTGAGGTAAATTAAGCCAATGACAGAAACCCAGCCTAACAATTTAATTAACCACGAGTTTTTAAAATGTTCACCCATTTCAACACGGCTATCTGTAAACATCAGTAAAGGCAACATCGAAAATGGCAAAGCAAATGCTAGAAAAACTTGTGAATTGTTCATTAAATTATTAATCGCAATATGCTCCTCCACTGTACTTTTTCCGCTGGTCATTAAAACACAGATTAAGACAGGAATAACAGATAACAAACGTGTGACCATCCGACGTAACCAAATTGGTACGCGCATATGAATAAACCCTTCCATAATGATTTGACCAGTTAACGTTCCTGTAATTGTTGAATTTTGTCCTGATGCCAATAAGGCTACCGCAAATAAAATTGATAAAATTCCAGAACCTGCAATATGCGCTAAAATAGAATTACTCATAACCGCTGGATTTGATAAAGCATCAAACAAACCAAAGAATGAAGGATCTTTGACACTGCCGGATTTAAAAACGGCCACACCCATAATCAATAATAAAGAGTTAACAAAAAATGCCATCGTTAATTGAATATTAGAATCCCAAGTTGAAAATCGTAAAGCGCGTTGAATATCGGTTTTATCTTTACGATCAATTTTACGACTTTGCACAACAGAAGAATGTAAATACAAATTATGAGGCATCACTGTTGCACCAATAATCCCCAATGCACCTGTCAGTGGCGTTTGCCCATTCACCGCATGTGATGTAGAAAAAGCTTCTGCGCTAGGAACCAGCCCTTTAATTACATCTCCCCATACTGGATTTGACAATGCCACTTGATAAGCAAAAATCACAAAAATAACAACAATTAAAGCAACAACAATAGCTTCAATTTTTCTAAAACCAATTTTTGTCAATAACAACAAAAGTAAAACATCAAATACCGTAATGAAGACAGCCAGACCTAAAGGAATATGAAATAATAAATATAAGGCAATTGCGCCCCCGATAACTTCAGCGATATCTGTAGCCATAATTGCTAACTCTGTTAAAATCCATAATACAATACCTAACGTCTTACTAGTTCTAGCACGAATCGCTTGTGCTAAATCCATCTGTGAAACAATGCCTAATTTAGCAGCCATATATTGGAGCAACATTGCAATCAAACTGGAAATTAAAATAATCGACATCAATAAATATTGAAAATTTTGTCCCCCAGTAATTGAAGTAGACCAGTTTCCTGGATCCATATACCCCACTGCTACCAATGCTCCTGGACCTGAGTAAGCAAATAACGTTTTCCAAAAACTCATATTTTTAGGCACGTCGATGGTGCCATTAATTTCTTCAAGCGAAGGACCATTTGCATATTCAATCAAATGATGTCTTTGCTTTGGTTCATGTTCTTCTGAATTTTTCAATTCAATTCCTTCTTTCGTTTTGCAATAATTTTAAAAGGCCCTTCCTGTTAGAAGGTTAACCTCTAATATATTTTAGGTACACCTAAAATATACTGCTAAAAATAACAAAATGCAAGACTTGAAAGAAAATTTTGACAGTGTAAAAATAGATTGTCGTAAATGTGCGATCTTAAAGTTTGAAGAAATCAGGGTAGCTGGTAGTTGATTATCTTAAGAAGTAGAAAATAAGGGACCTAAGTCATTTCGGCTTAGGTCCCTTATTTTATTTTTATTCGGTTATTCTATTAAGAATGGTTGCTACAATTTCTGTCGTGTCAGCTGAATGATTTCTAAAAATCTCGGTAAACTGAATCTGACGAAAACCTTCAAGTACTTCGGGCAACTTATTTTTCCCCCATTCAAAAGTTCCATCATTTCTTTTCAATAATCTCTGTAAAATTTCTTCTTTCTCGACCGCTAACAAAAAATGATAAACGTCAATGCCTGCTCGTCTCAGATATCCAATCAGCTCTTCTTCATATTCATTTTTATAAAGGGTCATTGGAACAATAATCGGCCGTCCAGACTCTTTGGACATTCGTTTTAATAAATGAGCATTCCAGCAACGCCATTCCTGATACTCCTGAAAATCATTTTCTTTCATTTCTTCGGGAACTAACTCCATCAATGCACTACCAATAATTTCTGGATCATAAATGATTGCATTGGGAAGTTTTTGTTGTAACTCATGTGCAATGATCGTTTTTCTGGCTCCAAACGCACCGTTTAACCAAATAATCATCATAATTTCCTTTCTTCTGAACAAATTTCTTTGTTGTTTAATTTAGGTGCTAGATTACTTTTAATTTTTTTAGC
>OJXL01000596.1_pt1 | contig 8925 bp, 8 predicted proteins | sample 1600661 | NCBI WGS metagenome assembly OJXL01 (sample SAMN04436760, study PRJEB24849) | human gut metagenome | biome: human gut; feature: NICU; material: stool | host: Homo sapiens | place: USA: Saint Louis, MO | collected 2011-03-13
TCGTACATCGGGTAGATGCACCACTTGTTGCCAGTCTGGTGGTGTTCAGCAAACTTAATGCGGTACAGCACCGGATCGCGCATCACGATAAACGGCGAAGCCATGTCGATCTTCGCACGCAGGCAGGCTTTACCTTCTTCAAAACCGCCGGTACGCATTTTCTCGAACAGCGCCAGGTTCTCTTCAACGCTGCGATCGCGGTACGGGCTGTTTTTACCCGGCTGCGTCAAGGTGCCGCGGTATTCGCGGATCTGTTCCGGCGTCAGTTCATCAACGTACGCCAGGCCTTTATTGATCAGTTCGATCGCATAGGCGTGGAGCTGATCAAAATAATCGGAGGAGTAACGGACGTTACCAGACCAGTGGAAACCTAACCACTCTACGTCGTTTTTGATCGAATCGACATACTCGATATCTTCTTTTACCGGGTTAGTGTCGTCGAAACGCAGGTTGCACTGGCCTTTATAGTCCTGGGCGATCCCGAAGTTCAGGCAGATAGATTTCGCATGGCCAATATGCAGATAGCCATTCGGCTCCGGCGGGAAACGGGTGTGTACTGTGGTGTGCTTACCACTGGCCAGATCTTCATCGATGATCTGACGAATAAAGTTACTCGGGCGGGCTTCTGCCTCACTCATCGTGGATTCCTCAAAGCGTAAACAACGTATAACGGCGTATGATCTTATAAGCGGGACAGGCTGACAACTGTTAGTTAGCGAAAAAATGGTTTTGCGTAAGATATTGGGGCGTTTTCTGCGCTACTGCCAGCAGATCCTCGCGCTGGAAACGTAAGGCCAAACGTCGCCAGCCTGACGCATTTATTAAATTGCCGGATGAGCTGGCCGCAGAGTCATAGATTAGTCGGCTATGATTAAACGCGTCGACAAGGACGCAAGCGTTCTACGCGTCTGCCCATCAAGCTGACTATCCGTAATAATCTCTGTCAGTTCATTAAGATGCGCGATATTAAACAGCGACCATGAACCGTATTTTGAGCTGTCAGCCAGGAGAATTTTGCGCGAAGCATGCGCGATAAGATCGCGTTTTAGTGCGGCTTTCTCTTCCGTGGGTGCTGTAATACCCTTTTCAAGATCCCAGCTGTTACAGCTTAAAAATGCCATGTCCGGCCAGGTATTTTGCAGCAATTTACGACCATGTTCGCCAATGCAGGACTGGCTGGAGTCGTCGATACGTCCGCCGATAATCGTCACTTCAATTTGCTTGAATTCAGCCAAAAAAAGCGCGATATGCAGGTCGCTTGTGATCACGCGAAGCGGTAAATGTGTAATCTGCCGCGCAAGTTCAATCATTGTCGTACCGGCATCAAGGACGACGGAATCCCCCGCTTTGACCATTGACGCCGCTGCGCTGGCGATGGCATGTTTTTCCGCCAGGCTGCGCTGCATTTTCTCATGGGTAGTCGGTTGGGTAGGAATAAACCGGTTGAGGGTCACACCGCCATGTGTACGGCTGATAACACCCTGCTCATCGAGTTTTATCAGGTCTCGACGAATCGTAGCCGGCGACGCATTGGTTACCGCCACCAGCTCATCAACGGTGACCAGATTATGGCTTTTCAGGTAATCCATGATCTGCTCTAACCGGTTATATCCCTTCATTTTATTCTCGCGAAATCTGCATTGCTAACTGGATGGAAACTGCCATGCTCTCAGACTTGGCTTTTCCTGTCCAGGCAATATCAAACGCGGTGCCGTGGTCGGCAGAAGTGCGAATAAATGGCAACCCGGCGGTGATATTCACCCCATCATAAAATCCAAGCAGTTTTAAAGGGATATGCCCCTGATCGTGGTACATAGCCACTACCATATCGAATAGCCCTTCATGGCATTGCATAAACACGGTATCTGGCGGGCACGGGCCAGTAACATCAATATCTTCGGCCTGCATTGCTTCAATCGCAGGCGCGATAATCTCGATTTCCTCAGTGCCGAATAAACCATGTTCCCCTGCATGTGGATTTACACCCGCCACGGCAATACGCGGACGCTCAATACCAACACGTTTCAGGAAGTGGTTCGCAACTCGAATAACCGTTTTGACCCTTTCACCATTCAAAGTATCCAGGAATTTACGCAGTGAGATGTGAGTCGAAATATGGATAACCTTGAGCTTATCGGTATAGAGCACCATCGCGTACTCTTTGCTGCCGGTAAGATGGGCCAGCAATTCCGTATGCCCCGGATAGTTATGCCCGCCAAGATGCAGCGCTTCTTTATTCAGCGGCGCAGTGGCTATGGCTTTCACCTCGCCTGATAAGGCCAGAGCCGTTGCACGTTTGATACAGCGATACGCTAAATCGCCTGCCGCAGCCTGTACCACTCCGGGTGTCAGCGCATCGGGGTTAGCCAGCGGCTCATCCATCACGTTAATCACGCCGGGAGCAAAATGGGCGTCGCACACCTTTTGAATGACGCGTAACTCTGCCTGCGGCGTGATATTCATCGCCATAATACGTCGCAGCGTACGCACACAGCCCACCACCACCACCGGGGCACCAGCAAGCCCGGCTTCGCTCAGGGATTTAATAATGATCTCCGGGCCAATACCCGCCGGGTCACCCATCGTTACCGCAATAATATTATTCACTACACTTCTCCTCGATAAAATTCAGAACCTGATGCAACGTGGTCTCATCGCCAAACCCACCGGCTTTCGTCATCACCGAACGGGACCAGACACCGCCCAGAAAGTGACCGTATGGAACGCATTGCGCCACCTTCCCCGTAATACGAAATCCGGTCGCGCCTAACGCACTGGCTGTTGCCATTGCGACATCACCACCAGAGAGATAAAGCGCATCGGGCATTGTGCGAAGCAGAACTTGCCGGGTAAGTTCGCCAAGAAACCGACAAATTTTTTCCCCAAGTGCAGCGCGACTCATCTGCCAACGCTGGCAAAGGGTGTCGATCTGATGCCTTGCTACAGAATCGTTACAGGTGTGGACAATGCAGTGGTCGCCTTTCTGCAAGGCCTGCACAATACGCGCGTCATAGTCACTGGCATTGCCTGCCAGAATGTGTTCAACATCGACGTATATCTGTGTGATACGTGGGTGTGAATGAAGTGTGGCGATCTGCCGTTGAGCGATTTCGCTCATTGAACCAATAATGGCCAGCACGGTGGGTGGCGGCATAATCGCGGAGCGCCGGGCAACGGCATCACAAATACCAGCGGAGCCGACCAGCAGCAGCGGTTGTTTAGCCTGCATCACAGCGGCAGCGATGCGATCCAGGTCGCTGTCCGTCTGCGCATCTATCACGCCAATCCACGGTTGCTCATAAGACAAATGGCTGAGCTGAGAAACCGTAACGGGCTGGCATGGAATGGCCGTCTGCAACCGGATGATATCCGCAATTCGGGCGCTCAATACCGGGGTTTTCGGATCGCTGGCAAACTCGGTTTCCGTTATCCGCACACCGTTTACCCAACACTCACCGGCCACTGTGGTCCTTCCCGCCTGAGGAAATGCGGGGGCAACCACTGCGCCCGTTATACCGCATGCCTTCATCAGGGCTTCAATTTCTGCGCCGATATTGCCTCGCAGCGTGGAATCTATCTTTTTAATCACGAGCGGCGGATTATTCGCCAGAGGGAGATGACTCATCAGCGAGGTTATTTTCATCGCCGCCAGCTTAGGATCCATCGCCCGGCTGTCGCTGTTAATCACCCATACGCTGGCATCACCGCGATAATGCATTTCAAAGGCCACATCAACTGTATGCCCCACCTGCGCCAGGCTTACCCCCGCGTCGTTGGCTCCCGTGAAATCATCGGCAACGACGAGAATGCTCGGCTTAGTGATTCCCTTTTCCATCATCACTCCAGGTTGTTTTATGATAACAATGATTATATTCAATCATGATTGATTAAATGTGAGCAAGCTCAAGTTATTAATCACTCGAATAAATTATAAAATTAGACCATGTTACGTAGGCTACGGCATTTTGAATGATTGAATTCAATCACCAGAAGAGAGGTTATTTGTGGTAATTATCAATAGCACGATACTGAGCGGCGCAGGCGCTATCCCTTCCCTGACGTCGCTCTTACCCGACATCAGAAAAATGCTGCTGGTCACTGACCGTAATATTGCGCAGCTCGACGGTGTGCAGCAGATTCGCGCCTTACTGGAAAAGCACTGCCCGCAGGTTAACGTTATCGATAATGTGCCCGCAGAGCCCACGCATCATGATGTGCGCCAGCTAATGGATGCCCTTGGCGATGCCTCTTTTGATGTGGTGGTCGGGATCGGCGGTGGCAGCGTGTTGGATGTGGCGAAGCTGCTGTCGGTGCTTTGCCATCCACAATCACCGGGGCTGGATGCGCTGCTTGCGGGTGAAAAACCGACTTAGCGGGTGCAATCATGGTTGATTCCTACAACCGCCGGAACCGGCTCAGAAGCCACGCCGAATGCGATTCTGGCAATCCCTGAACAAAGCACGAAGGTGGGTATTATTTCCCAGGTGCTGTTACCAGACTATGTGGCGCTTTTCCCGGAACTGACCACCAGCATGCCCGCGCATATTGCGGCGTCCACGGGCATTGATGCTCTTTGCCACTTACTGGAGTGTTTTACCGCGACCGTGGCAAATCCGGTCAGCGATAACGCGGCGCTGACTGGGTTAAGTAAACTTTTCCGGCACATTCAACCCGCCGTGAACGATCCTCAGGATCTGCGCGCAAAACTGGAAATGCTGTGGGCGTCTTACTATGGCGGCGTAGCGATAACCCATGCGGGCACGCATCTCGTTCATGCGCTCTCCTACCCGTTAGGTGGCAAATATCATCTGCCGCATGGCGTCGCGAATGCCATCTTGCTGGCGCCGTGCATGGCGTTTGTTCGCCCCTGGGCGGTCGAGAAATTTGCCCGGGTCTGGGATTGCATTCCCGATGCGGAAACCGCCCTGAGCGCGGAAGAAAAATCTCATGCCCTGGTGACCTGGTTACAGGCATTAGTCAATCAACTCAAGCTACCCAACAATCTCGCGGATCTCGGCGTACCGCCAGAGGATATTGCCTCTCTGAGCGAGGCGGCACTGAACGTGAAGCGCCTTATGAACAATGTGCCGTGCCAGCTTGATCTACAGGACGTACAGGCCATTTACCAAACACTGTTTCCGCAACATCAATTTAAGGAATAAATCATGCCGAAAACCATTGAAGGTGTATTAACCGCTATCGTCACCCCGTTTACCGCGACCGGCAGTCTGAATATCCCGGCGTTAAAAGTGCAGGTGAATCGTCAACTGGAAGCGGGTAACGCGATTTTTTGCGGCGGCACCAACGGCGAGTTTTTTGTGTTGAATGAACAGGAGAAGCTCAGCGTTACGCAAACCTGCGTGGATGAAGTGGCTGGTCGTGCGCCGGTCGTGGCACACATTGGCGAGATCTCTACGCGCGAAACGATTCGTCTGGGTCAGCAGATTGAAAAACTTGGCGTAGATGCCGTGTCGGTCATTGCCCCTTACTTCGTACCGCTGAAACAGGAAGAGTTGATTGCGCATTACAGCGCAATTGCCGACGCACTGAGCATTCCGATGTTTCTCTATAACATCCCGGCCCGCACTGGCAATACGATCCAGCCAGAAACCGCGCGTGCTCTGGCGTCGCACCCCAATATCATTGGGATTAAAGACAGCGCCGGAAGCGACGAAAGCCTGAAGGGTTTTCTCGATGCGGTGCGCGACATTGACGGCTTTAATGTGCTCAACGGCCCGGATTCGCTGATCCATAAAGGGTTTGTCGAGGGATGTTCAGCCTGTATCTCTGGGCTCGCCAACATCGCGCCGCGAGAAATCAATGCCATCTGGTCTCGCTTCCATGCCGGTGATATTGAAGGGTCTTATGAAGCACAGGAGAGTGTAACGGGCCTGCGTACCGATCTTTATAAAGTAGCATTCTCCCCGGCTGCGGTGAAAAAAGCGTTGCAGCTTATGGGGCATGATGTTGGTGATAGCCGCTACGCGGTTAATTTCACGCCTGAACAGATCAGCGAGATTCAACAAATTATTCGTCATTATAACATTAATTAAATTAACTCTATTATCCAGCCCGCTATAAAGTTTAGATAAAGAGAATAAAGGATTACCCCATGTTTTTGTGGTTTATGCAGCCAGATATCTGGCTCACTTTAATTACCCTCACCTTTCTGGAAATTATTCTTGGGGTGGATAATATTATTTTTCTTTCACTGGTGGTGGCAAAACTTCCGTTATCACAACAAAATATGGCGCGTAAACTGGGTTTAAGCTGCGCGATGATTATGCGGATATTATTGCTGATATCCATTGCGTGGCTTTCACATATTACCCAGCCGCTTTTTACCGTGCTGACGCTGGAGATTTCGTTCCGCACGTTGATTCTGCTCGGGGGCGGGCTGTTCCTGATTTATAAAGCGATACAGGAGATACGCGAAGAGCTGTCGCCCGCGCAGGAAGACGAACATGGCAGCGGATCGCGGCAACTGTCGTTGTGCGGTGCCATTGTACAGATAATGCTGCTCGATATCGTGTTTAGCCTGGATTCGGTGATCACCGCCGTCGGCCTTTCTCAGCATATATTTATCATGATTGCCGCCGTAATGATTGCCGTCGGTGTCATGATGTTTGCGGCGAAAACAATTGGTGATTTCGTTAACGCCACGCCGTCAATAAAAATACTGGCGTTAACCTTTTTATTGTTTGTCGGTGTATTGCTGGTTGCCGATAGTCTCAACATTCATATTGCCAAAGAGTATCTCTACTTCGCGATATTTTTCTCATTAAGTGTTGAGACACTCAATATTATCCGTGAAAGAAGAAAGTTTCGACATTGATCGAAACGCATGAATCGCACTCGCATTAATAAATCTATTACCAACTTTAAGATGGAGTCTAACTATGTCTGTAGCCCTTATTCGTGACGGCGTCATCCGTCCATCCGAAAACGATTCGCATGTGCTTACCGCCATGCTGCCCTCGTCCTGCCCGCAAAACCACGCGGCGAATATTCTGCCTTTGCCGGATGGCGCGTTAATGTGCGTCTGGTTTGCGGGAACGCAGGAAGGTATTGCCGATATTTCTGTCTGGGGATCGCGATTGCCCGCTGGCGGAATGCAGTGGAGCGATGCGGTCAAACTTTCCCACGATGACACGCGTTCAGAGCAAAACCCGGTGCTGTTTCTCGCGCCGGATAACGTGCTGTGGCTCCTATGGACCGCACAAATATCCGGTAATCAGGACACCGCCATCGTCCGCTACCGTAAGTCAGACGACCTCGGACAAACCTGGGGCGAGATTGCCACCCTACTTGATAAACCCGGTACGTTCATTCGACAGCCAATCACGGTGCTTGATAACGGCAACTGGCTGCTGCCCGTCTTTTATTGCCGTACCCAACCCGGCGAAAAATGGGTCGGCAATGATGATATCAGCGCAGTGAAAATTTCCGCTGACGGTGGTCACTCCTGGCGCGATGTCGAGGTGCCGCAAAGTCTCGGCTGTGTTCATATGAATATCACAATGTTGCACGACGGTACGTTGGTTGCTCTCTTTCGCAGCCGTTGGGCAGACAACATCTATATCAGCCATTCAGTGGACAACGGCGAGAGTTGGTCGGTGCCGCAAGCAACCGAATTGCCCAACAACAATTCGTCTATTCAGGTAACGACGCTTGCCAGCGGCGAACTGGCGCTGGTGTACAACGCGATGAGTGCGGCAGGCGCAGTAGAACGTCGCGCGTCGCTTTATGACGAAATCGTCGATGGCGACGACAGCCGCAAAGAACCGACAGCCGTCGGACGCTCCGCTTTCTGGGGTGCCCCACGCGCGCCGATGACGGTAGCGATTTCTGCCGATGGTGGGAAAAGCTGGCCGTGGCGGCGCAATCTCGATGAAGGCGACGGCTACTGCATGACCAACAATTCCCTGGAAAAGCTAAATCGTGAGTTCTCCTACCCCAGCATCAAACAAAGCCCGGACGGTACGCTACATATCGCTTACACCTGGTGGCGTCAGGCCATCAAGTACGTACGCATCTCCCCCGAGTGGGTTAAGGGGCAGGCATCATGATTATCGGTAATCTCAACCATTTGTCGCTGGCGGGGCTTCCTGCCTGGGTGAGAAATATTCTGCTGCGCCCGGAGTGTTCGTTATCGGCGTTATCCACCAGAGAGGACGGTCGCTGGCAACCTGAAGGATGTCGGTGGTTCTGCACGCTGGGAACTTCAGACACGCAACCCGCCGAACTCCGCCATACGGAGTATCACCATCTATGGGCCGATATACAGGTGGTGATTACTGGTTGTGAGGGCATTAATGCGGGAACGCGGCCCATCGCTCGCGAAAACGATGAAGAACGTAAGCCCGATCTGTTTATCGCCCCATCCCCTGAAAACAGTGTCGCCATCACCCTACACGCCGGTGATTTCGCCGTCTTTATGCCTGAGGAACCTCACCAGGCGCTGTGCGCAATTGGCACGGCTACTTCAATACGCAAAGCGGTCTTTAAAGTACCGCGCGACATGCTGGAAGCCTAAAAGGAGAGAAAAAATGACAATGGAAATGATCCTGGCATTAGGAATACTGGTCCTGATGATCGTGCTGATCATGGAGGACAAAATGCCTTTTGGCGCACCGCCACTGCTTGCGTGTTTATTGCTGGTTGTATCGGGACTTTCGACCGTTCAACAGGCTTTTGCCGGATTCGTCAATCCAAGCGTGGTGATGATTGCAGGGTTTATGGTGGTCATGGCGGCGCTACAAAAAACCCGGCTTATCAGCAACGTTAAATCTGCGATGGTAAGCCTGGTCAATAAAGGCAGTTACCGCAGCTATGGGCTGTTGTTAGTCATTGTTATGCTGGGTGCCAGTCTTGCCGGCACCGGAGCGACCGGTTATTACGTGCTAATTCTGTCGCTGGTATCCA
>OJXL01000598.1_pt1 | contig 8875 bp, 8 predicted proteins | sample 1600661 | NCBI WGS metagenome assembly OJXL01 (sample SAMN04436760, study PRJEB24849) | human gut metagenome | biome: human gut; feature: NICU; material: stool | host: Homo sapiens | place: USA: Saint Louis, MO | collected 2011-03-13
CCCTATAAATTAATTGGAGAAATTATTCACGCTAAAGGCTTAGGAAAAAAAATGGGCTATCCTACTGCTAACTTAAAACTAATAGATAATTTTGTAATACCTAAATTTGGTGTTTATGACACAGATATTATTATCAACGGGGAGAGGTTTAGAGCCTCAACCAACATTGGCACAAACCCTACAGTTGAGCATGATGGAATAAAAATAGAAGCTCATATACTTGATTTTAATAGAGATATTTATGGCGAGATTGTAGAACTTGAACTTTTAGATTTTGTAAGACCAGAATTAAAGTTTGATTCTATAGAAGAACTATTCGAACAAATTGCTAAAGATGTTTTAGTTACAAGGAATAGATGACTTTACAAGTAAGTTATTATATGTTAAGATATACAAGGTTAAATAGCTATTCGCAGTTGGTCGCTCCTCGACGCCTACTTCGATTAGCTTTATCAAAAATTTAGGAGGAAAATATGTTAGAAACAAACATCAAACAAATTATTATTGACGAATTTAAAACTCACGAAGGTGACACAGGATCACCAGAAGTACAAATTGCTATTCTTACTAGAAGAATTAACGATTTAAACGAACACTTAAGAATTCACAAAAAAGACCACCATTCAAGAAGAGGACTTCTTAAAATGGTAGGTAAGAGAAGAAATTTATTAAGATATTTAAAAAATAGTGATATAGAAAGATATCGTACACTTATTAAAAAACTACAAATAAGAGGATAATAGGAGCGGTAATCCCGCTCTTTCTTATTAGAAGGAGGAAATAATGGAAAAAACTTATACTATGGATCTTGCAGGTTCTCAGTTAAAAGTAACAATTGGAAAAGTTGCTGAGCAGGCAAATGGCGCTTGTTTAGTACAATATGGGGATACTGTTGTGCTTGTTACAGCAACATCATCTTCTAAGCCAAGAGAGGGAATCGACTTTTTTCCTCTAAGTGTAGATTATGAAGAAAAAATGTACGCTGTTGGTAAAATCCCTGGCGGATTTATCAAGAGAGAAGGAAGACCTAGCGAAAAAGCTACTCTTTCAGCTAGACTAATTGATAGACCACTAAGACCGCTTTTCCCAGAAGGTTATAGAAATGATGTACACATAGTAGCAACTGTTTTAAGTGTTGACCAAGATCATTCACCAGAAATTGTTGCCATGATAGGTTCTTCTATTGCTCTTTCTATTTCTGATATTCCTTTTGATGGACCTACAGGTTCAGTTGAAGTTGGATACATTGACGGAAAATATATAATTAATCCAAATGAAGAACAAAGAAACAATTCTAGAATAAATTTATCTCTTGCTGGTACAAAGACTGCAATTATGATGGTAGAGGCAGGTGCCCAAGAAGTAAGCGAAGCAGAAATGCTTGAAGCTATACTAGAAGGTCATGAAGTTATTAAAGAAATTTGTGACTTTGTAGACGAGATTGCTAAGGAAATTGGCAAAGATAAAGCTGAATACGAAGTATTTAAAGCTGACGAAGAAATTGTAGCTAAAGTAAAAGAATTTGGTCAAGATTTACTTGTTAATGCTATTAGAGAAAAAGATAAAGTAGTTAGGGAAGCAAACACTGAGAAAGCTAAGGAAGCTATCAAAGAACACTTTGAAGACCTGATGGAAGAACATGCAAAGGATATTTCAGCTGCAATTGATGAAATTGAAGTTAATGAAATCAGACGTGGCATTATCGAAGAAGAAAGAAGACCTGATGATAGGAAGCTAACTGAGATAAGACATCTTTCTTCAGAAGTTGGCGTTCTACCAAGAACTCACGGTTCAGGTTTATTTACAAGAGGTCAAACTCAAGTACTTTCTATAGCAACTCTTGGAGCAATCTCTGAAGAGCAAGTTATCGATGGACTAGGAGATGACAAACCTAAGAGGTATATCCACCACTATAACTTTCCAGGATTTTGTGTTGGGGATACAAAACCATCAAGATCTCCAGGTAGACGTGAAATAGGTCACGGTGCCCTTGCTGAAAGAGCTTTAATTCCAGTTATTCCAGATTCTGAAGAATTCCCATATACAATTAGGGTCGTTTCTGAAGTTTTATCATCTAATGGATCTTCATCTCAAGCATCTATTTGTGGATCTACACTTGCTCTTATGGACGCAGGTGTTCCTATTAAAGCGCCAGTAGCTGGTATAGCTATGGGACTTATTGAAGAAGATGGAGTTATTAAAATACTAACTGATATTCAAGGCTTAGAAGATCACTTTGGAGATATGGACTTTAAGGTAGCAGGTACTAGAAAAGGTATCACAGCTATTCAAATGGATATTAAAGTTGAAGGTATAAAAAAAGAAATTCTTGAAACTGCTCTTGAAAGAGCAAAGGATGCTAGATTTGAAATCCTAGATCATATTGCAACAACTATTGAAAAACCAAGAGAAGAACTTTCTAAATATGCTCCAATAATCCACATGATTACTATTGATCCTGAAAGAATTGGTGAAGTAATCGGTGCTGGTGGAAAAATAATAAATAAAATTATTGAACAAACTGGTGTAAAAATCGATATTGATGACGATGGTAAGATTTCTATATTATCTGATAACGATGAAAAAGCTAAAGAAGCAATTGCAATAATTGAAGACATAGTTAAAGAAATCGAAGTTGGAGAAGTTTACCTTGGTAAGGTTAAAAAGATTGTTAAGTTTGGTGCTTTTGTAGAGCTTAAAAAGGGAACAGAAGGTCTCCTTCATATCTCTGAAATTGCGCATGAAAGAACAAACAATGTTGAAGATGTATTAAAAGTTGGCGATTCAATAGAAGTTAAGGTAATTGATATAGCTAAAGATACAGGTAAGATTTCACTATCAAGAAAAGCTTTAATTGAAAGAGAAGATAGTCCAAAGAACGAAGAAAATAAATAAGAAAAATTTTAGTCGCATTAGAATTTATTTTAATGCGATTTTTTTAAAGGAGAAATTATGAAATTAAAAGTTATTAATAAAAGTAAACACCCTCTACCAAAATATGAAACTGAAGGTTCATCTGGAATGGATCTAAGAGCCAACTTAGATGAAAATTTAATTTTAAAACCTCTTGACAGGGTACTTGTTCCTACAGGTCTTTATTTTGAATTTGAAAAAGGCTATGAGGCGCAAGTAAGAGCAAGGTCTGGATTAGCCTTAAAAAAAGGTTTAGGACTTCCTAACGGTATAGGTACAATTGACTCAGACTACAGAGGTGAGTTAAAAGTTATTTTAATAAACATGAGTAGGGAAGACGTAGTAATTGAAGATGGTGATAGGATTGCTCAAGTTGTGTTTATGAAAATTGAAACTCCTGAATTAATTGAAGTAGAAGAGATTAGTGATACAGAAAGAAGTGACGGAGGCTTCGGTCACACTGGTCTTTAAGAGCACAAATTGTTATAATATTAATGAGGTGCTAGCTCTTGAAAAGAAAAATTAAAACAAATAAAAAACCTACAAATAAAAAAAATAATACAAAAGTTAACAGGAAAAAAAGATATTCAGAAATAGGTAGTGGCCAAGAAATAATGGGACTATTTTTAATAGTTATTGGAATAGTTTTCTTTATTTGCCTTTACAGTCAGAAAATGGGTATTGTTGGATCATTAATTTATAAATTGTTCTCAATTTTATCTGGATCAGCAAACTTTCTTATACCAATACTTTTAATTTTTTGGGGAATACTTTTTAATGTTCAAGCGACCAAAATACATATGAGTCGCTATATAAGTTTCTCTTTAGTAATTCTTTTATGCATATTGGTTTTCTTAGACGGATCTAAGGAAATGGATATGACTTTAATCGAAAGAATAATAAAATCAACTGAGTATATGGATATAACTAGAAGTGGCGGTATCATAGGTGCAATCTTTGGATTCTTTTCTTATAAACTTTTAGGTTCACTTGGTACTTATATAATCTTAAGTTTAGTAATAATTGCTTCAATATATTTCATGATAAGGCCTAATATAGAGCATATAATTATGGCTTTTGAAGATTTGGGTGAATATTTTGAAGACAAAAAACTAGCTCGTGAAGAAAAAAGATCCGAGAAAAAATTGAAGCTTGAAGAAAAAGAAAAGAAAAAAGAATTAAAAGAAAGCAAGAAGAAAGAAATTAAAAAGGTTGAAGAAAAAGAATTAGATAATAGTGAGGATTTGTCTGAAAGTTTAGTAATAAAAGATTATTCTGAAGATAGTATTCCAGAGAATAAGGATTTTGAGGATGTAGCCTATACTGATGATATTGAATTTACTAATGACGCTACTATCGAAACTCAAGATGCTGAGGAAGAAGTTATCGATACTATAAAGGATGACATCGAACACAAAAAAGAAGAAGAGTTTATTTACACTTATCCAGACACAGCTCTTTTAGATAGGATTCCATCAAAGGGTAATTTTTCCAAAGACGAAGTTCTTGAAAAAGGCAAAATCATTGAAAATACTATGAAAAACTTTGGAATTGATTCTAAGATTGTAGCTATAAATAGGGGACCAGTTATAACTTCTTATGAGCTAAAACCTGCTCCAGGGATAAAATTATCTAGAATTGTTGGTTTAAGTGACAATATTGCAATGGCGTTAGCAAGTTCTGATTTACGTATTGAAGCTCCAATACCTGGTAAAACAGTAGTAGGTATTGAAGTTCCAAACAAAGATAAAGATTCTGTTGCACTTAAAGAATTAATTGAGTCTCAAGAATTTAAAAATAGTAAATCTGATATTCCTCTAACCCTAGGCAAAGATGTAGAAGGTAATATTTTAATTTCTGGTATGGAAGACATGCCACACCTTTTAATTGCAGGTGCAACTGGTTCAGGTAAATCAGTTTGTATTAATTCAATAATCACTAGCGTTATATATAAATCATCTCCTAAAGATGTTAAATTAATGCTAATAGATCCTAAGGTTGTTGAACTCAGCGTTTATAATGGAATACCACATCTTTTAATAGATGTAGTTACTAATCCTAAGAAAGCAGCCTTTGCTCTTAATTGGGCAGTGGATGAAATGGAAAAAAGATATGAAGCCTTTGCTGAAAATCATGTGAGAGACTTAAAAGGCTATAATAAAAAAATGATGGCAGAAGGAAAAGAAGATGAAAAGCTTCCTAAAATTTTAATAATCGTAGATGAGTTGGCTGACCTTATGATGGTTGCTTCCAAAGAAATCGAAGAATATATAGCAAGGCTTGCTCAAAAGGCAAGAGCTGCTGGTATGCACTTAATACTTGCAACTCAAAGACCTTCTGTTGACGTTATTACTGGAACTATTAAAGCCAATGTTCCATCTCGTATTGCCTTTGCAGTAGCATCTTCTGTAGACTCTAGAACCATACTCGATATGGGTGGTGCAGAAAAGTTGCTAGGAAAGGGAGATATGCTATTCTATCCAAGTAAATATCCTAAGCCAAAGAGAATACAGGGTGCTTTTATTAGTGGATTTTGTAAAAAGCAACAATGAAATTAAAAATAAGGTTGAATCAAAAATAGAACAAGCAATAGAAGACAAAAAAGTAAAGATTGACAACGAAAAAGACCCTCTTTTTAAAGAAGCAGTTGAACTTGTAGTTAATGATGAACAAGCTTCTATATCTTATATACAACGAAAGCTAAAAGTTGGTTATTCAAGAGCAGGTCGAATTGTTGATCAAATGGAAGAAATGGGAATAATTGGCCCTCACGAAGGTTCAAAGCCTCGTAAACTTTTAAAAACAAAGGAAGAATTGGATATGATTTTAGGTGAAGAAGATGAATAATGTTCACATTGTTACCCTTGGGTGTTCAAAAAATGATGTGGATTCTTCTATGATGTACTCACTATTAGATAAAAATAAATATCAAATGGTTAATGAGCCAAGTCAAGCTGATATTTTAATTGTTAACACATGTGGTTTCATAGATGCTGCAAAGGAAGAATCCATTGATACAATACTTGAATCTGTAGAATATAAAAACGAAGGCAGATGTAAAAAGGTTCTATTATCTGGATGTCTTGCACAAAGATACCCAGAGGAACTCATTAAAGAAATACCCGAAATAGACGGCATAATTGGTACGGGAAATATTGATTATATCAATGAACTTTTAGATAGGAGTCTTGCTGGAGATTTATTTATCAAGATAGATAATTTAAATTCAGCCTATATAGAGGGCATTAGAAAAGAAAAAGTTAATACGACAGAATATGTTAAGATTTCTGAAGGTTGCAACAATAACTGCTCCTACTGTATAATTCCTTCACTACGTGGGAAAAATAGATCTAGAAAAATTGAAGATATTTATAGTGAAGTGGAATACCTGGTAAGTAAGGGCGCAAGAGAAATCATCCTAATTGCTCAAAATACTACTGACTATGGTATAGACTTATATTCTAAATATTCTTTAGCTAATTTAATAAAAGAAATTTCAAAAATAAAAGATTTAAAGTGGATTAGAGTTTTATCCAGATCATTTTACAGATGACTTAATTGAAGAGTTTAAAAATAATCAAAAGCTTGTAAATTATGTGGATATGCCACTTCAACATATCTCAGACGATGTTCTTAAAAAAATGAATAGGAAGACAAGTAAAGAACATATTATAAAAACTCTAAAGAATCTAAGAAAATCTGTACCTGACATTGTCATAAGAACGACTTTTATCGTTGGATTTCCTGGAGAGAGTGATGACGATTTTAATCAATTAGTTGATTTTATTAAAGATATAAAATTTGATAAACTAGGTGTTTTTGAATACTCTAAAGAAGAAGGTACAAAAGCAGCTTCATTAGATGAACAAATTTCCGATTCAATAAAAGAAGAAAGAAAAAACGAGATAATGGCAATTCAAAGTGAAATTTCTGCCGAAATCCTTTCAAAAAATATAGGAAAAAGGCTAGAAGTTTTAATTGAAGAAGAGGTTGATGCAGAAAACTACGTTGGTAGAACTTATATGGATTCTCCAGAAATCGATGGTGTTACTTATGTTCATTCAGCTAAAAATCTCGAAATCGGTAGCTTTGTCCAAGTAGATGTAGTTGATAGTTTAGATTACGACTTAGTAGGTGAAATTATATGAATACTCCAAATAAACTAACCTTAATGAGAACCCTAATGGTTCCTATATTTATCCTTTGTATGTATTTAGATTTTAATAATTCAAGGTTAATTGCCACAGCTATCTTTGCGGTTGCTTCTTTTACTGATTTTTTAGATGGCCATATAGCAAGAAGAGACAATCTTGTTACGAACTTTGGTAAATTTGCTGATCCCCTTGCTGATAAAATATTAGTGTGCTCTGCAATGATAATGTTAGTTAGTACAGGCGAAATGCCAGCATGGGCTGTAATCATAATTATTGCAAGGGAGTTTACAATTACTGGATTTAGAATAATAGCGGCATCTGAAAATATCACTATTGCTGCAAGTCCTTTAGGAAAATTTAAAACAGTTACTCAACTAATTTCAAATATTTTGCTTTTAACAGGTTTAGAAAGTCTTAGAGGTATTGGAATGATTATTTTTTATTTAGCTGTAGTATTTACTATAATTTCTGGTGCTGATTACCTTATTAAAAACAAAAAAGTATTAGACTTAGAAAACATTTAAGGAGAATTATGAAGGCAAGTATCCTAACAATTGGCAAAGAGATCCTAATTGGTTCAATTTTAAATACAAATTCCAAGTATATATCAGAAAAATTAACAGATATGGGGATAGATGTTATAAGACAAGTCTCAGTAGATGATGGCTTAGATGAAATTGTAGAAGAATTAAACTATATTTCTAAATCATCTGACTTAATTATTATAAGTGGTGGACTTGGACCTACAGATGACGACTTAACAAGAGATGCTGTAGCAAAATTTTTAAATAGAAGGGTTTATCTCGACCAAGACGAAAAGATAAAAATGGAAGAGAGGTTTAATAGACTTGGAAGAACAATGACTCCAAATAATCTTAAGCAAGTTATGCTTATAGAAGGATCAGAGAAAATCGATAATCATTGGGGAGTTGCTCTTGGTGAGTTTATAGAATTTAATAATAAAAAAATCATTCTACTACCTGGACCTCCTAACGAAATGGAACCAATGCTTGACTATTATATTGCTAATAAATCCTTTACAAGTGATAATATTATTATAAAGTCAATAGATATCATTGGCCTTGGTGAGTCTATTATTGAAGATAGAATAAGACATATGGAATTTAATGACAAGAGTATTTCAATCAATACTTTTGCCCATGGGACTTATACAGAGGTTAAGATAATTGGAAAAAATTCTGATAAAGATAAACTTATATCCTCTATAGAGGAAACAGTCAATTCTCTTTATAGGGAGTTTAAGACTCATATTTATTCAGAAAAAATAATTTAAAGATTTCCTTCGCAGAATCAATAACTGGTGGAATGCTAGCATCAGCTATTACAGATATAAGTGGAGCATCTAATGTTATTGAGAGCTCCTATGTTACCTATTCAAATGATTCAAAAAATAAAAATTTAAATGTTTCTAAGGAAACACTGAAAGAATTTGGTGCTATAAGTGAAAATACAGCTTATGAAATGGCCAAAGGAGTAAAAGAAAAATCCCTAGCTAATATTGGAGTTTCAACAACTGGAGAAGCTGGACCAAATTCATCAGAAACAGAAGTTGGAAATGTCTTTACCTGCATCTATTTTGGTGAAGATAATTATTATACAAAACACTATTTCTTTTCAGGAGACAGAAATAAAATACGCAGAAGTACTGTAAATAGAGTTTTATCTCACATTCTTTATTTACTTAGAAAAAATTTTAAGGAGTAATTATGAAAGAAAGCAATTTAAGTAAAGAAAAACAAGAAGCTCTTCACAACGTCATATCAAAAATTGAAAAACAATACGGGGAA